>SPKZ01009303.1_pt1 | contig 11239 bp, 10 predicted proteins | sample 2456571 | NCBI WGS metagenome assembly SPKZ01 (sample SAMN11192286, study PRJNA482655) | marine metagenome | biome: ENVO:00000447; feature: ENVO:00000244|ENVO:00000211|ENVO:00000569|ENVO:00002023; material: ENVO:00002151; isolation source: ocean water from marine abyssalpelagic zone ...
CGGGGCCAATACCGTCGCCGGGCAGAATCAGAATGGAAGGGTTGGACATTGGGCTACTCCTTGAACAGTTGACCAAGGGCGTAGCCTCCCCGGATCAGAGGGTCAATATTGGCGGCGGTTTTTCAGCTCAAACGGCGTGATTGGATCCCATTTTCCCTTGTTTTTAAGGGCTGAAAGGCTTGAAAGCCCTCTTAGGGCAGGATGTCCACCCAGACCAGCCCGTGACGGCTGCCTGTGCCGCGGATAATGCCGCTGTCGATCACGGTGAGCCGTGACGAGGGCAGGACGTAATCAACGCGCATTTTACCGGCCCGCTGCCAAGTGACGGTGTGGTCTGCACTGTCCTCATCACGCGGCTGCGGGTCCTGCACATCTGGACGCGCAAGGAGATCCCGGATCGCCGCATGGCGCCCGTCGCCCCGCACGGGGTCCAAATTGGCGCTTCCCGCAATGACAAAAGAACGGGTGACAGGGCTGGGGATTGTGCCGTCCAGAACATGGCCCCACAGGCGGATTTCATCTGCATTGCGGCGGCCATTGCGGTCCTCTGGGCCATCGAAAACCGGGGGGGCTGCGTGAAAGGCCAACAGCCACAGGTCGCGCCCGTTCGGCAGTACAATTGGCACCGCCCAATGCCCCACCGAAGACAGACGCCAGACGTCCCAGCCTTCGGAAGAGGGGAAAGGGCTGCCATCCGGATGTCGTGGCATCTGATGGCCCGGCAGGTCGCGCCAGCGCAGGGTCGAAAAGTCTGCGGCGCGGGGGCCGTCGATGGGCAGGCGGGACAAGATCATCATGCCTCCCTGACCGGAAAAGTGCCCCCAGCCGAAACTGTCGCCGGGGCCATTGTTCTGCCCGTCACCGTCCAGATCCACCCCGCTGGGAAAGCCCGAATTCGGTCGCAGGGCAAAACCTTCCAGCCCAGTGAGGCCAGACTTTGCCAGACGCGCGCGCAGCGCTTCAAAAACACGCGGTGACATATCCCAGTCGAGGCCTTGCAGAACGACAATGTCGGGCTGCGCTTCAACCAAAGTGGCGATCACGGCGTCAATTTGTGGGTTGGCTTTCTGCCGTTCCAGATCCCGGACCAAAAGCCCTGGCCCTTTTCGGGACAGTTCTGTGTGAAAACTGGCAATGCGCAGGGGTTTTGGCGAGGACTGGGCCCATGCGGAAAGTGTGCCAAGACAGATCAGAAACGCGCCAAGCAGACAATTGGCGCAGCGTTTCATGCGGTCTTCAGTTCTTTGTTTTCTGGGTTTTCGATGGCAAAGCTGCGCCGTTGCAGCGCGATCAGCTCAGCCACCCGCAGCCGCGCCATGCCCCGCATGATCATCATGGCCGGGAACATAGCCCAACCTGTCACCGCCCAAACAAACAGTTGCGCATTGGCAAAAAGCGCAGGGTCCAAGGTCCCACTGCCGATCTTCACCGCAGCAGGCAAAAGAAACGGTGCCAATAAACCGCCCGCAATATGAAGGCGCGCGTCGCGCTGGAGCCTGACCACCACGTCGCCGCCGGTCGTGGGGTCAAAAAGCGGCAGATTGATCCAGACATTGAACGGGCCATTGCGCTGCGGCCAGTGGCTGCTGCGAATGATCAACCCAAAGACCAATACCGAGCTCAGCGAAGCGGTGTAGGCCACCGCGGTCGCGCGTCGCGCCAGTTCGGCTGTTGAGAATGACAGGTCGGTTGGCAGAACAGCCTGCACCAGTCGAACCGGTGAAACAGCAAAATCCAGCCCCTGCGCCAGCAAGAAACCAACGCTGCTGGTCAATGCGGTGAGACCGGTGGGGGCTGTGTCATGGCGGGCAAGAAGCGACACAAGGAAGACGCAGATCGTCAGAGCTGCAAACCGGCAGCGGTTCATGGGGCGGGCGTCGCGAAACTCAAGAAAGCTTGGCGAGGTGGCAAAATACTCTGCAAACACAAAACAACCAAGGAAAATCGCCGTCAGCGTCACCAGTTCCGGAGAATGCGATTGGGGCAACGGCACGATCAGCGACGGCAATGCAATAAGCAATGCCATTAATACTCCGCGCAGAGCTGCAGCTGTCATGCCAGAAAGCACTCTTGGTCCCTTTGCCGTCTCAGCCACGGTTCTGTGCCGGGCGTGTCGTGTTGAATTGGCGTGCCGCTGCGGTTTTTTTGACCTTGATTGGAAGCGGTGCGCCCTGCCTCAATTTTGCCTGAATGTGGCAAGATTTGGTTCGGTTCTCAAGTCAGACGCCGCGAAAATTTGTGGATTGGTGCGAATTGATCGACAAACTGGTGCAGGCTTGCATCAAGAAAACAAATGGTTTTCCGCGTTTGAGCGAGTTGGGTCCAAAACGAGCACGAATGAAACTTGTGCCTTAACCATTGCGGCGAGGATGTGGCGGCAGGTGGGGTCTCACCCGCGCAAAAGAAAAGGAGGCACCCAATAGGATGCCTCCTTTCACAGGGCAAAAGCCCAAACAAAGCCAGGAAACTAGACCCAGGGGCGTGCCTGTGCAGCTTGCTCTTCGAACGTTGCGATGCTGTCGGCTTTCTCCAGCGTCAGGCCGATATCATCCAGGCCGTTCAGCAGGCAGTGCTTTTTGAACGCATCCACGTCAAACTTGATCACGTCGCCTTCAGAGGTGGTGATTTCCTGCGCGGCCAGGTCCACAGTCATACGCGCGTTCTCGCCCTTTTCCGCGTCTCGCATCAACAGATCGACCTGATCTTCGGGCAGAACGACCGGCAGCATGCCGTTCTTGAAGCAGTTGTTGAAGAAGATATCGGCAAAAGAGGTGGAGACAATCACCTTGATACCGAAGTCATCCAGCGCCCACGGCGCGTGCTCGCGCGAGGAGCCGCAGCCAAAGTTGTCGCCCGCGATCAGGATCTGCGCCTCACGGTATTGCGGTTTGTTCAGCACGAAATCAGGGATCTCTGTACCGTCGCGGTTGTAGCGCATCTCATCAAACAGATTCTTGCCAAAGCCGGTGCGGGCAATGGATTTCAAGAACACTTTGGGGATGATCATATCGGTGTCGATGTTCACCAGCGGCATGGGCGCGGCGATACCGGTGAAGGTTTCAAACTTGTCCATAATGCTGGCTCCCTACATCAGCTCGCGAACGTCGGTCAGCTTGCCGGTGACGGCAGCGGCGGCGGCCATGGCAGGCGACACAAGGTGCGTGCGGCCCTTGTAACCCTGGCGGCCTTCAAAGTTCCGGTTGGAGGTTGCGGCGCAACGCTCTCCTTCGGACAGCTGGTCGGGGTTCATCGCAAGGCACATGGAACACCCCGCCATGCGCCACTCGAAACCGGCGTCTTGGAAAATCTCGGCCAGTCCTTCTTCTTCGGCTTGCGCTCGAACCAGGCCAGAGCCCGGTACGACCATGGCACGCATGCCATCCTTGATCTTCTTGCCTTTCAGGATTTCGGCAGCCGCGCGCAGGTCTTCGATACGGCCGTTGGTACAGGACCCGATGAAGACGGTGTCGATCTCAATATCGGTCAGCTTCTGACCAGCTTTCAGACCCATGTATTCGATCGAGCGGCGCGCCGCCTCGATCTTGCCGCCTTCGAAGTCTTCAGGCGCGGGGACAACACCCGTGATCGGCAGAACGTCCTCGGGCGAGGTGCCCCAGGTCACGACGGGCTCAATCTCTTCCCCTTTCAGGGTGACAACCTTGTCGAAATGCGCGCCTTCATCGGTGAAGAGGGTCTTCCACCAGTTCATCGCGGCTTCCCACTGCGCGCCTTTGGGCGCGTGCGGACGACCTTTGACGTAATCGAAGGTGGTCTCATCCGGCGCAATCAGGCCCGCGCGGGCCCCGCCTTCGATGGCCATGTTGCAGACGGTCATCCGGCCTTCCATGGTCAGGTCGCGGATCGCTTCACCGCAATACTCGATCACGTAGCCAGTACCACCGGCGGTGCCGGTTTCGCCGATCACCGCCAGGGTGATGTCTTTGGCGGTCACACCGGGCTTCAGCTTACCGGTGATCTCGACTTTCATGTTTTTGGACTTCTGCTGGATCAGGGTCTGGGTTGCCAGAACATGCTCCACTTCAGAGGTTCCAATACCATGCGCCAGCGCGCCAAAGGCGCCGTGGGTGGCGGTGTGGCTGTCACCACAAACCACGGTCATGCCGGGCAGGGTCCAGCCCTGCTCGGGGCCAACAATGTGTACAATGCCCTGACGCACGTCAGACACCGGGTAGTAGTGCACGCCAAATTCCTTGGCGTTCTTGTCCAGAGCTTCGACCTGTATGCGGCTTTCTTCCGTCATGGTGGCCGGATCTGCGCGGTCCAGTGTTGTGGGGACGTTGTGGTCCGGCACGGCAATGGTTTTTTCTGGCGCGCGCACTTTGCGGCCCGCCATGCGCAGCCCTTCAAAGGCTTGGGCACTGGTCACTTCGTGGACCAGGTGGCGGTCAATGTACAGCAGACATGTGCCGTCCTCTGCTTCATGCGTCACATGCGCATCCCAGATTTTGTCATAGAGTGTCTTCGGGGCGGTCATTTCGCTCTCCCGTGGATGATCATAAAATAGGAATATTGGGCGCGCGTCATGTCGCGCCAACGGGCGGCGCGACCTTACAGTCGGGCAAGCACCGAGCGCGTCGCCCCGTGAAAGCGGGCGGGCAACCAAGCCCGATCAGCGGTTTCAAAGATACGTTCCATGCCGCGGTGGTTTACAGCAGCTTGCAAAGTTTCGCAAGGGATCGGCCCTCTCCTGCCCCTTGTTTTTGCATGCAAGCAGCGGTAAAGGGCGTCGGCCCCGCTGCTGCTGCTCTTTTGGGGGTAGGCTTTGTACCAAAGCCGTCTACCGAAGCCTTGTGCCCACGGGTGTCTTCATTGAAATGAGACATTGGCCTTGGTATGATTGAGGGACCCCAGCGCCGGGGGACGGTCGGCGCCTTATAAAGGAGGACAATGTCCTGTCAGCTCAACCTCATGCGGCTTCTGCCGCAAAAGCCGGGGCAGCCGTGATGGCCGTATCCGCGCAGTCCCAGGTCACCAGCGAAGCGCTGCTGGCCCGCATTCTTTCCTCTCTGGACGAAGACAAAGCTGAAGATGTCACGCAGATTGACCTGCGTGGGAAGACATCTATTGGCGATTATATGGTGGTGGCGTCTGGCCGCTCGACCCGCCAGGTTGCAGCTATGGCTGAAAAACTGATGGAAAAGCTGAAGACGGAATTTGGTGTGTACAGCAAAGTCGAAGGTAAAGATTCCGGCGACTGGGTGCTGATCGACACCGGTGACGTCATCGTTCATCTCTTCCGCCCCGAAGTGCGGGACTTCTATCAGATCGAAAAAATGTGGCAGCCCGCAGGTCCCAGCACCAGCTGATGACTGCTGCGTGACCCTGCCCAGGCGGGCAGGGCGGGATGACCAAACGTTCTATGGGGAACCGGACCCACGTCCGGTGATGACAAGATATATGCGCCTGCATATCTGCGCGGTCGGCCGTCTTCGGTCCGGGCCGGAAAAGACGCTCATTGACGATTATCTGCAACGATTCGACCGTACCGGTCGGGCGCTTGGCCTTGGGCCTGCGCGTGTGGTTGAGGTCGAGGACAAGAAAAACGCAGGCATGGGCGCAGAGGCGCAGCTGCTGCGCAAGGCGCTGCCCAAGGGGGCTTTTATCTGCACATTGGATGAACGCGGCCGGGTTCTGTCCTCTCCTGATTTTGCAAATAGAATTGCGGGCTGGCGCGACAGTGGCCGCTCTGATCTGGCGTTTATCATTGGCGGCGCAGATGGCATTGACCCGTCCTTGCGCGCGGAGGCTGATTTCTCAATCTCTTTTGGGCAAATGGTATGGCCGCATATGATGGTGCGCCTGATGCTGTCCGAGCAGATTTACCGCGCTGCGACCATCCTGTCGGGATCACCGTACCACCGGGTCTGACGCCCTAAACGTCCAAATGGCATGATTTGAGGGTCCTTGGTCGGAAATCCGCCCAATTTGCGCCATGCTTTTGCGTTTTGGTGTCTCAGGGTGGAGTGGTCTTCTGTTCAAAGTCGAAACTGAGCGCTGCTTGAAGGGCACGCGTTCCAGGAGGCGAAGAAAGGGAAGTCGAATGGATGCGACCAAGGAAGAGCTCTGCGAGGGACGTAAGCGTCTGTTCAAATTAATTCTCAGACAGGCCCGCGCGGCGCATCGGGCCCGGCAGGATGCAGCCTGCATGCCCCAGTCATCGATTCAGTCAACCTCCTCCTCTGATGTTTCGTTCTTGGCCCTTTGTCAGGGAAGTTTTAAATTCTCAAATTGATTTGATTTAAAGCTCCGCAATGAAATGCATCTGGGGCTCAGGATTGTGCATCGGTCTTTGGCACCTGATGGAGCCTTGCCGGGCTCTCCAACAAGATCGCGCGGGATTGCGACACAAATTCGCGGCGGAACAGCACCGCAGTGGTTACAAGTGTCGCGGCAATCAAGGCCATCGGCCCTGCCAGCCATGCCAGCGCGGCGAGCGCAAAATAGGTCGACCGAAGCCCGCGGTTAAAGCTGCGTGCGGCGGTGATATTGATTTCGGCGGCTTGACGCGCGCGGGGGTACGCATCGGGGTCAGAGGGCGCGTTTGGCACAGCCGCCATAAGAACCGAACAATAGCCAAAAAGCCGGTGTGACCAAACGTAAACCAAAAAGGCATTGGTCAGGAATGCCAGCGAGGCGAGGATTTTGATCTCAAAAACAAACACCGGTGTGCTGGACAGCGTCAGATCTTGCGCGACACCGGCCAGCTGTTCGGTGTTTCCCACCAGCGCAAGGCCCCCCCCAAGCGCGAGCATGGCAGCAGAGGCAAAGAATGCAGCCGCTTGTCGCAGCGATGAAATCACCTGAGAATCAAAGATTCGCGGATCGCGGGTCACCATCTGGTCCATCCACTCGCGCCGGAAATCCGCCATCAGGCTTGACACCGATGGCCGGTCGGACCGGGGGTTTTCAATCCGCCAGCCAATCCAGAACCAAGCCAGTATCAAAAGGCCTAAGGCAATGAAATCCAGCGTAGAAAACAGCGTCAGCCGTTCGGTCCAGGTGTGTATCCAGGGTGTCGTCCAAACCATACGCGCACCCTAGCGGAGCAGAGGGGGCTTGTCAGGGAATTAAAATTGGTAATATTATTTGACCAATACGGCACCAAAGTAGACGATGGTGCCACAGGCCCGGCACGAAGGAACACGCAATGGAAATGCCTTCCCCCAGCAAAATGGTCTTGGCTGACAAAGCCAAGCTGACCGAAGCACTGTTACAGGTGCTGCCTGAAGACGCTGTGATCTCGGACCTTGCCGAAACGCGCGCCTATGAATGTGACGCGCTCACCGCCTATCGCTGCCCGCCCATGCTGGCGGTTCTTCCACGCTCGACCCAAGAGGTCTCTGAGGTGCTGCGTATTTGCAACGCGGCAGGCGTGCCAGTGGTGCCTCGTGGGGCGGGGACTTCGCTTGCCGGTGGGGCGTTGCCAACAGCCGACTGTGTGCTGCTCGGTGTTGCGCGCATGACCGAAGTGCTGGAAACCGATTATGACAACCGGATCATCCGTGTGCAGACAGGGCGCACCAACCTGTCGGTGTCCGGCGCGGTGGAGGACAGGGATTTTTTCTATGCCCCTGACCCCTCTTCGCAGCTTGCCTGTGCGATTGCCGGAAATATCGCCATGAACTCTGGTGGGGCGCATTGCCTGAAATATGGGGTCACCACCAACAACCTCATGGGTGTGACCATGGTGATGATGGATGGCACGGTGGTGGAGATCGGAGGGGCCCATCTGGACGCAGGCGGTCTGGACTTGCTGGGCGTGATCTGCGGAAGCGAGGGCCAGCTGGGCGTCGTGACCGAAGCGACCTTGCGGATTCTACGCAAACCCGAAGGCGCGCGTCCGGTTCTGATCGCCTTTGACAGCAATGAGGTCGCGGGCGCCTGTGTCAGCGACATCATCAAGGCAGGCGTTCTGCCCGTGGCGATCGAATTTATGGACCGTCCATGCATCGAGGCCTGTGAGGCCTTCGCTAAGGCGGGCTACCCGATGTGCGAGGCGCTGTTGATTGTTGAGGTCGAAGGGTCAGATGCGGAAATCGGCCATCAGCTTTCTTTGATTGGCGACATTGCCCGGCGGCACGATCCGATCGAGCTGCGCGAGGCAAGCGATGCGGAGGAGGCGGCGCGGATCTGGCTGGGTCGAAAATCCGCCTTTGGCGCCATGGGGCAGATCAACGACTACATGTGCTTGGATGGCACCATCCCGGTGTCGACCCTGCCTCAGGTGCTGCGCGGGATAGACGCATTGAGCCAACAGTTTGGGCTGAAGGTTGCCAATGTTTTTCACGCAGGCGACGGCAATATGCACCCGCTGATCTTGTTTGATGCCAATAAACCCGGCGACTTAGAACTGTGTGAGGAAATGGGCGCAGAGATCCTGAAGCTCTGTGTTGAAGTTGGCGGCTGCCTGACGGGCGAACATGGGGTAGGCGTAGAAAAACGCGATCTGATGACCCATCAATACAGTCCCAGCGATCTGGAGGCGCAGCTAAAGGTCAAGGATGTGTTTGATCCGAAATGGCTTTTGAACCCGGCAAAGGTGTTCCCTCTGGCGGTTACAGAAACCCGCCGCGCGGCTGGCCGAGTGTAAGGACATCTGAAATGCTCAGACCTGAAACCGAGGCCGATCTGGTCGACGCCATTGCTGCGGCCAAAGACCCGCTGGCGATCCAAGGCGGTGGGACGCGCGGTGTGTCCTGCCAAGGAACACCGTTGACCACGGAAAGGCTAACGGGTGTCTCTCTCCACGAACCTGGTGCGCTGACGCTGGTCGCGGCGGCGGGCACCCCGGTTGCTGAGGTCGAACAGCTGCTTGCCGAAGAAAACCAGCGTTTGGCCTTTGAACCGCCAGATCTGCGCGCACTTTTGGGTTCTGAAGGCACACCGACTTTGGGCGGTGTGTTTGCCACCAATGGCGCTGGTCCGCGGCGCATTCAATGTGGCGCGGCGCGCGATTTTCTGCTGGGGGTGCGCTTTGTGGATGGCACTGGCACTGCTGTGTCTAACGGCGGGCGGGTGATGAAAAACGTCACCGGCTATGATCTGGTCAAGCTGATGGCGGGGGCACACGGGACGCTTGGCGTGCTGAGCGAAGTTAGCCTGAAGGTCTTGCCGCAGGCGGAGGCGACATCAACCGTGGTTGTGTCCACCGGTGATCTGGGCGCGGGCCTGCAGGCCATGTCCACCGCGCTGGGCGCCCCCTATGACGTGTCGGGTGCAGCCTTTAATCCCGCAGCGGGCGAGGCTTACATCCGTCTGGAAGGGTTTCAAAGCTCCGTTGCCTATCGCGCAGAAAAACTGTCGACGCTGCTGGCAGGACACGGCGCAGTAGAGCTGCGCACCGACAGTGCCAATCTTTGGAAAGGGATCCGCGATGTGCAGCCGCTGGTCGGGGCTGATGGCGATCTGTGGCGGATTTCTGTCAAACCGGGCGATGCGGTGCGGCTGATCCCAGCGCTGGGCGCGGCGCAGTGTCTTCTTGATTGGGGGGGCGGGCTTGTCTGGGCCGTGGTGCCCAAGGGCACGGACGTCCGCGCCCGCATGGCGGTGCCCGGCCACGCCACTTTGATGCGCGGGAGAGGTTTTGCGCGGTTCCATCCCGAGCCTGCACCTTTGGCGGCCCTCTCGGCCGGGCTGCGGGCGCAGTTCGACCCGCGCCAGATCCTCAATCCCGGACTGATGGGGTAAGACATGCAAACCAATTTCACCGAAGCCCAGCTGCGCGATGCGGGCACGCACCGCGCCAATCAAATCTTGCGATCCTGTGTTCACTGCGGCTTCTGCACGGCGACCTGCCCGACCTATCAGGTGCTGGGCGATGAGCTCGACAGCCCCCGTGGGCGCATCTACCTGATCAAGGACATGCTGGAAAACGAACGTGTTCCGGATGCCAAGACCGTCAAACACATCGACCGCTGCCTGTCGTGTCTGTCCTGCATGTCGACCTGCCCGTCGGGGGTGCATTACATGCATCTTGTCGACCACGCGCGGGCTTACATCGAACAACACTATCAACGTCCCTGGCACGACCGCGCCCTGCGCTGGACACTGTCGCAGATTCTCCCCTATCCCACGCGGTTCCGGCTGGCGCTTCTGGCGGCCAAGATCGTGCGCCCCTTCCGAGGTTTGATTCCCGATGCGCGTCTGCGGGCAATGCTGGATATGGTGCCGCGTCATATTCCCCCGGTCAGTCGCAATGATGACCCACAAAGCTTTGCGCCGGAGGTTCAGCGCAAGAAACGTGTGGCGCTGATGACGGGCTGTGCACAAAAGGCGCTGAACACCGACATCAATGACGCCACCATTCGGCTGCTGCGTCGTCTGGGCTGTGAGGTGGTGGTGGCCGGAGGCGCAGGCTGCTGTGGTGCGCTGACCCACCACATGGGCCGCGAAGACGACAGCCACAAAGCCGCTGCCGCCAATATAAACGCCTGGATGGCTGAGGTCCGCGGCGAAGGCCTCGACGCCATTGTCATCAACACCTCGGGTTGCGGCACGACGGTCAAGGATTACGGCCATATGTTCCGCAATGACCCCCGGGCCGCTGACGCAGCCAAAGTGTCAGAGCTGGCAATGGATATATCGGAACTTCTGATGCAGCTGGACCTGCCCGAAGGCGGAGCCGAGGATCTAACCGTGGCCTATCACGCCGCCTGTTCGTTGCAGCATGGCCAACAGGTGAAAACGCATCCCAAAACGCTGTTGATGCGCGCCGGGTTCAAAGTGGTCGAACCCGCTGACAGCCACCTGTGCTGCGGATCTGCCGGCACCTATAATTTGCTCCAGCCCGAGATCTCTGGCCAACTCAAATCGCGTAAGGTCAGAACGCTAGAGGGGACAGCCCCCGATCTGATCGCGGCAGGTAACATTGGCTGCATGATGCAGATCGGATCGGGAACCTCGATCCCTGTGGTCCACACGGTGGAGCTTCTGGACTGGGCCACTGGTGGGCCCAAACCCCTTACCCTTGCAAACCCGCCCGCGTTTGCAAAATCCAATAAGCGCAGCTCCGCCGCTCAAGCAGTTCCGATCTTGCGCTGAGGGGCGCCGCGCGGCATTGAGGGGCAGTCGGGCCGCGTTTTTGGGTTTCCCTTTGCCGTACTTTTGCCCGATCCCGCGGATAGACCGGCGGGTGGGATCGGGCAATTGGGGGCCAAATGAGACGACAGGTGCTTGCAGCCGCAGTGGCGATGGTCGCGTCATTGGCCGTTGCGCCATC
>SPKZ01017209.1_pt1 | contig 11231 bp, 9 predicted proteins | sample 2456571 | NCBI WGS metagenome assembly SPKZ01 (sample SAMN11192286, study PRJNA482655) | marine metagenome | biome: ENVO:00000447; feature: ENVO:00000244|ENVO:00000211|ENVO:00000569|ENVO:00002023; material: ENVO:00002151; isolation source: ocean water from marine abyssalpelagic zone ...
GTTCTTTGAAACCAAACAATAATTATCTCTTTCATACTTAAAGGAATAGAAGTAGACATAATACAAGGAATCGATGCTGAGAAAAACAAAATAGATGAAATAGAAACAACACCTACAACATAACGTACAATCTCAACTGCTTCTTTTGAAGCAAGAGCTGGTAAAAACATTTCTGCAATTCCTAAGGTAATGGCTTTAGCAGTAACTAGAGGATCTGGTAATTGAAGTATATACGTAAAAGGATAAAATATATAAGCTGCTATATCAAATAAGGGCGTATATTTAGCAAGTAATAATCCCAATAGTCCAATAGATAAAATAGAAGGTAAAATAGCCATAGTCATTTTAAAACCATCTACAAAATTTGTTCCTATGTTTTTAAGTACGGGTTCTGCTTTAGCTGCTCCACTTAAACCTTCTTTTAGAGCATTTTTAAAGATATTTCCTTCTTGTTTTATTTCTATTATTTTTTCATTATTATAATTTAAATCGGATTTTTTAGATAAGGGATACAATCTTACTGTAATTGCAGTTACCATAAAAGTAATTACTAGCGTTGAGAAAAAATAGAAATTCCACATCTCCATTAATCCCAATGTTTTTGCAACTATTATCATAAAAGTAGCACTGACTGTTGAAAACCCAGTAGCAATAATAGCTGCTTCTTTAGCTGAATACTTCCCTTCCATATATACTCTGTTTGTAATTAACAAACCAATAGAATAAGAACCAACAAAAGAAGCAACAGCATCAATTGCTGATCTGCCTGGTGTTTTCCAAATGGGTTTCATTACAGGCTGTAAGAGCACACCAATAAATTCTAAGAGTCCATAATTAATTAGAAAAGCCAAGAATATTGCGCCTATTGGAACAATTAGGCCTACAGATATTACAAGTTTGTCATACAAAAAAGGTACCATTCCTCTTTGGAATAAAAAATCAGGTCCTATTTTTGTAACTGCCATAACAGCCACAAAAAAACCGATTACTTTAGCAATTGAGAAAATAATTGTAACAGTATCTTTATTCCATTCTTTTTTATAAAAAGGATAAACGGCACCTAAAAAAATGACTATAAGTGCATAATAAGGTAAAACACTCGACAAGTTTGTTTTGAAAAAACCTACCATATGATCTAAAGGTATAGTAGTTTTCCCATTAAACTCTATTGCAATAAAGAATATAAATATTCCAAGCATACTTAATATAGAAAACTTTAAAATGTTTCCTAAAACAAAAATGTTTTTTTCTTCTGTATTTTTCATAAATTTGTCTCCTCCAATATTTTATGTTACAATTATATACACAATTAATCTTATTGTCAATACAATTAAATAATATATACCTAGAAGTGAGCTGAAAATGAAAGATTTTGATAAAGTTTGGACCCATGGAAGAATTACTGTTCTAAATAAGAATAATGAAATAGAGGTGCTTGAAAACAGTTTTTTAGCAATAAAAAATAAAAAAATAGTAAAAATAGATAAAATGGAAAATTTGTCAAAATTTACATCTAAAGAAAGTTTTAATGTTGAAAACAGACTGATTTCTACTTCTTTAATTGATTGTCATACGCATTTAGTGTATGCAAAATCAAGAGCAAATGAGTTTGAAAAAAGACTAAATGGAGAAACCTATGCCAAAATTGCAGAAGCAGGGGGAGGTATTGTTTCTTCTATTAAAGGCATAAGAGAAAGTAGCTTTGATGAAATCTATGAAAGCAGTGAAAAACGCTTAATTTGTTTAATTAAAGAAGGCGTGACCTGTATTGAGATTAAAACAGGTTATGGGCTTGATACAAAAAGTGAAATCAAAATGTTAGAAGTAATGAAAAAACTCGAAGACAATTATCCAATACATATAGAAAAAACATTTTTAGGTGCCCATGCTGTTCCCTTGGAATACAAAAACAATGCAGATGCTTATATTGATTATATTTGCGACACAATGTTAGATGAGGTTCATAATACAGGGCTAATAGATGCAGTTGATGCGTATTGTGAACATCTTGCTTTTTCAGTAGAGCAAATCAAAAGAGTTTTTGAAAAAGCTAAAAGTTTAGATTTAAGAGTAAAACTTCATGCCGAACAATTCTCATCAATGGGAGCAAGCACACTTGCATGTGAATACAAAGCATTAAGTGTAGATCATTTAGAATTTACACAAGAAGAAGATATTAAAAGAATGAAAGAAAGTAATACCGTTGCTGTTTTATTACCAGGTGCGTATTATTTTTTAAGAGAAAGCAAAATGCCAGCAATTAATCTTTTTAGAAAACATAAAGTACCAATAGCAATTGCTAGTGATTTAAATCCAGGAACCTCTGCTTTATGTTCGATGCAATTAATGATGAATATGTCCGCTGTAATATTTTCTTTAAGTGTCAATGAGACATTTTTAGCGGTAACAAAACATGCATCTCAAGCTCTTGGGCTTCAAGAATCAAAAGGGCTCTTAGCTTTGGGGTATGATGCTGATTTTTGTATTTGGGATATTGATCATATTAGAGATTTAGTTTGTTCTTTTAGACCAACAGCTTTGCATTCTAGTGTGTATCAAGGAGAAAAAGTAAATGTATAAAAAAGCAAACAAAGACTTATGGAGCGGAAGAGTTGATGTAGAAGACAAAGAATTAGGAAAACGTTGGCATGAAAAAATACAATTTATAAATGAGCCCTTTACGAAAAAAAAAGGTATTTGTCTTTTTTCTTTTGACTGCGATGAGGGTGTTAAAAGAAATAAAGGAAGAGTTGGAGCTGCAAAAGCAGGGGATGCTTTGAAAAAAGCCATGGGAAACTTTGCTTATCATTTAGAAAATAAGATTCTATATGATGCTGGAAAAGTTGTAGCCACTGAAGACTTAGAAAAATCTCAAAAGGTTTATGCCAAAACCTTGAAGAAAATATTAAAAAACAAACACTTTCCTCTTGTTTTAGGAGGAGGGCATGAAACAGCTTATGGAAGTTTTTTGGCTTTACATAAACATCTAAAAGAAGATATTGCCATCATTAATTTTGATGCGCACTTTGATTTACGAGTGAACAAAGAAGCTACTTCAGGAACACCTTTTGCTCAAATAGCTGCTTTATGTAAAAAAGATAAAAGAAAATTTTCGTATATGTGTTTGGGAGTATCAAAAGCTTCTAATACAAAAGCTTTGTATAAAAAAGCAAAAGATTTAAATGTTGTTTCTATAGAAGATACAAAAATGAATCTTTTGTATTTAGATCAAATTAAAAAAGACATTGATGTTTTTTTGCAAAAACAAAAAAATATATATATTACAATTGATACAGATGTTTTTTCAGCCTATATACTAGAAGCAGTATCAGCGCCTGCTTCAAGAGGTATTAGTTTAGAAATCACTTATGAAGTTTTAAAGTACTGTTTCAAAAAATATAAAAATAGAATTAAACTTCTAGATATAACAGAGTTTAATCCCCATTTTGATGAAAAAACCATTGGAGCCAAAATTATTTCAAGACTTGTTTTTGATATTGTGCATTTAATTGATGAGCATATAAAATAAAGAAGAGAGATTCTTCTTTATGCTTTTTGAACTTGGGCTGTATCTAATTGTCTTGAAAAAGCTTCTAGATCTTTTTTCTTTAAATCACCATTGTATAAAATATCTTCAGGATTAATATCATTGTCATTAATTCCTTTTGGAATAACGTCACTGTTTTTTAGTACTTCCATATTTTGATCCAGTTCATCTTCACTGTAAGCCATTTGCATTTCTGCTGCTATTACGAAAGGAAGTTGTTCAACCACTCGTAGTTTTTTTAAGTCTTCTTCTACATTTGCACCTTCAATGGTAATGATAATACGACCTTCTTCATCATGCATGTGATAATCACAGGCCTCACAGTTTTTTAAACTTGTTACAACTGCGTCTAAATTCTTTACTAGGGTTTTTACTACTATGCTTGAGATATTCATTTTATTCCTTTAGGGTAAGATATAATAATTGATGGTTTTACCATCATTACTTATAAAAAGTTCTTTTTCATTGATAAACAATATATGGTTTAACAACATTTTATTGCCTTTTAATTCAAACAATTCTTTTTTTGTTTTTGTATCAAAAATCAAAACATTGTTTTCTTCATCATTGGCAATTGCCGCAAGCTTTCCACTTGGACTTAATGCACATGCATATATTAAGAAGTTTACCTTTTTATAGAATGTTTTTCCTTGATTATAAACAACTGCACGGCGATCTTGACCTGCTGTTAAAATGACATTATTTTTAATATCCACTTGAAAAACATTGTCTAGGTTTTGTTTTTCATAGATTTTAATAAAAGAACCAGTAAAACTGTTATGTACTTTTAAATCTCCACTTTCATCTGCAATAATTATCTCATCTTTTTTTTCATTTAATACGAAATGCGAAAACTTAGAAGCAGATATTTGTTTGATATAAAGAGTTTTTTTACTCGTAATATTGTATAAATAAATCTCATTTGCAAGACTTGCAAATATAATTAGATTTTTATTTATAAATTTTGCTTGAGAAATAAATAAATGTTTTTGGTCTGAGAGAACCGTTCTAAGTTGTTGATTTTCATAAATTAAAAGCTGTCTTGCTCCTTTAAAACCTTGTGCTAAAAGTAATATTTTATCTTTAAGAATATCTACAGAGTATATTTTTGAAGGCATTTTTTCGTCTAAGAAGTCTTTTGTTTTGGGCATTTTTACTAAGTTTTTTAATTCTTTTGAATACATATCAAAAGAAAAGAGTGTGCCTTCTAGAGTAGAGATATATAATTTTTCTTTGTCTCTTATCATATCTGTAACACCAGAACTAAGTGTAAAACTATACTTAGCTTCTATATCTTTGCCTTCTAATGTTGTGATGAATAAAAATATAAAAAAGAGTTTTTTTAACTTATTCATTTAAAGTACTTATTTCTATTGCACCTGTAGGGCAGGCTTTAATACAGTATCCACAGGAAGTACAATTATCATTAATTGATGGTTTAAACAGTGCCAGAAAATCTATGGCTGTATCTAAACAAGGATCTTTACAAGAAAAACACATGGTTCGATTCCAAGATAAACATTTTTCTGTATTAATAGTAATTTTTGCTTTTATTGTGTGTTTAAACTCCAGAGAAAGTGCTTGTGTGGGACAAACTATGGCACATTCATCACAGTAAGTACAACCAGCATGCTCAAAATTTAGTGCTGGGGTTTTATTCTTTTGAATGAAAATAATATTTGTAGGACAGACATCCTTACATAAACCTTCACAGCTTATACACTCATTCAAAAAAATATCATCTTTATAATAAGGGGGTCTTATAACACTCTCTTGCTTTTTAAAAGCAAGAGAGCTAAAAAGCTCTCTTCTGTTCATTATTTCTCTAAACTATCTATGTTTTTCTTTAATGTATCTAAATCTTTTGTTAATACTTCATGCCATCTTGATTTACTATCTCCATCTTTACTTAAAAAACTTGCTTTAAAATTATTTTCAACTGCTAGTTTTCCAGTACTTTGAGGTGCATGACATTGAGTACACGAAAATCTTGCTCCTGATAAAGTAGGTATTTCTTGAATAGATACTTCATTTTTCATCACATCAATGGTTTTTTTGAAACCTTCTTTTAGCGAATAACTATGAGCTGGTCTAAAATTAATAAAATGTGATTTAGGAAGAGGCGTTGCCCCCATAGATTCAGCCACTGCTGGATCATGACATCCTACACATGAATTATTATCAATAGTAATAGGCATTAAACCTTCTGTACTATGTGGAATCATTGGTGGTGCATCTTGGTAGGCTCTTTTGATTTTATAGCCACTCATAGGTTCACCTGTACCATACATAGTTTTATCACCTGTTGTTGTATCTTCTGTATAAAGGTTGGTTTTTCTTAAACCCAAAGACTCTTCTTTAACAGTAGAATAGGTTTTGTTTGCATCCGTACATCCAGTAATAAAAACAGCCGTTATAACACTAAGACCTAAAATTATATTTCTAAGTTTCATTTTTCTCTCCTTTAAAATTTCTAATTGTAAAATTTAATGCATCGTCATTGCATACTTCTATACATCTTGCACAAGATGTACATTCTCCACTTAATACAGGTATTGATTCTTTATTAATCATGAATAACACTTGCGATTCTGGACAAACATCTTTACATTCCATACATGCTGTACATTTTTGCGCATCATGAGCTACTTTTATAAGTGAAAATTTAGCTGCCATAGAGTAAAAAGCACCCAAAGGACAAATATGCCCACACCAACCATTTTTTAAAACGAATAAATCGAATAAAAAAATAATAACAATTGCTCCATAACCAAAGCCCATGCCAAAAACCAAACCTCTATGAACCATAGAAATAGGGGAAATAAATTCAAAAGCACTAAGGCCTAAAAAATACGAAAGTATTAAACTCAAAAACAAAACAAAATAACGCAAATTTCTACTTGCGGGTTGTTTTTTTTGGATTTTGTTAAAACCAAATTTTCTTCTTATATAATTACTTGCATCAGAGATAATATTAATAGGGCATACCCAAGAACAAAAAGCACGTCCGCCTATGCTTATGTAAAAAAGGGTAATAATTAAAACACCTATTAATAAATCACTGCTTAAAACTGCCCCTGCAACTAACATTTGCAAAGCAGCATAAGGATCACTTAAAGGAATAAATCCAAGTAACAACGAGGAAGATAAATTACCTTGTAAAAAAGTAAATCCCCAAGCATTTCCTGCAAAATATAAAAACATTAATGATACTTGTAACGATCTTCTTAAGATGAGATATCTGTATTTTCTAATCATCTAAAAGTCCTTTCATATCATTTAATGAATCTATTGCAGGTCTGCTGCTTATTTTTGTTTTTGTTTTAATTTCTCTTGCATTTTTTAAACGACTTTCATCTTCTTTACTCCAAGACTTAATATAATGATCCCCAGCTCGTCCTGTAACTAAGTCACGTGGCAAAATAAAAATAGAAGCTTTTTGTGTGATACATGCTCTTTCACATAAACCACAACCTGTACATACATCGGCATGTACAATTGGAACAATAAAAGCATGTTTCCCTGTTCTATCATTTTTTCGATACTCTAAAGTAATAGCTTCATTTAAAAGTGGACAAGCGCTGTGACAAGCATCGCATTGTATTCCCCAAAAAGCAATACATGCGCTCTCATCAATAAGTGCAAGCCCCATATCAGCAGTATTGATATCTAATATGCCATTAGTACTAACACGTTTTTCATCTAAAGCATTGGTTGGACAAATAGGAACACAAGGTATATCAGGACACATATAACAAGGCATGTCTCTTGGTATAAAAAAAGGTGTTCCTAAGGGTTTATTATCCCCTGGTTTTGCTAACATTAAAGTATCGTAAGGACAGGCTTCAACACAAAGCCCACACTTGATACATGCTGCTAGAAAATCTTTTTCTTTAAGAGCTCCTGGGGGCCGTAAAATAAGTTTAGAGGCTGTTACTTCATCAACATAAGCACTCCAAACCAAACCCCCAAGGGCTAATAAACCTGCACTTCTCGCAGATTTTAAGAAAAACTCTCTTCTAGTTATTTCCATTTTTAAGCTTTATATACTTTAACTGCACATTTTTTAAAGTCAGTTTGTTTTGATTGTGGACAAGTAGCATCCAAACAAACTTTATTAATAAATACTTTTTCATCAAAGAAAGGTACAAAAACCAAACCTTTAGGAGGTCTGTTTCTTCCTCTTGTTTCAACTCTGGCTTTTACTCTTCCTCTTCGTGATTCAATCCACGCTAAACCACCTTGAGTAAGGTTTAGTTTTTTTGCATCATCTGGATTCATATAACATAAAGCTTCTGGAACTGCTCGGTATAATTCTGGAACTCTCATAGTCATTGTTCCTGAATGCCAGTGTTCTAAAACTCTACCTGTACTCATCCATAAAGGATATCTTTCATCTGGCATTTCTGGTGCATCCATATAAGGGCGAGCAAAGATTTTCGCTTTGTTTTTTAAGCTTGTTTTATCTTTGTTAGTAATACCTTTTAAATCTCCATAAGCTAATTTTTTAGCCAATGTTCCATAAAATGCAAAATCACCGTGATTTGCTTTTGCAGCATATGGATCGTATTTTGCATTAAATCTCCACTGCGTTTCTTTACCATCAACAACTGGCCATTTTAATCCTCTTACTTTGTGGTACGTATCAAAATCAGCTAAATCATGTCCATGTCCTCGTCCAAAGTCAGCATATTCTTCAAATAAATATTTTTGAATAAAAAAACCATAACCGTCAAATACTTTTCCATCAGAACCAAGAACGTTTCTTTTATCTCCTGCTCCATCAGTATTGTCATAACCTTTTTGGATAGGATCATTTAAATCCAGTTTAAACGCTTTGGCTGCTTTATTAGCAAATAAAATATCATACATCGTTGTATCATCCGAATAGCCCATTTTATAAGCTTCAGAACGTACATCTTCAAGTTTACTTCCATTTCTTAATGTTGAAGCTCCCCATAAATCTTTTACAGTAAATCGTTTTGCAAATTCAACCCACTGCCAAGTATCAGACATAGAATCCCCTACTGGTAGAACTTGTTGTCTCCAATGTTGTGTTCTTCTCTCCGCATTACCATAAGCTCCCCATTTTTCATAAATCATAGCTGTTGGTAAAATTAAATCAGATACTTTTGCAGAAATTCCTGGATATCCATCTGAACATACAATAAATACATCCATTTCTCTTGCTGCTTTAATCCAATGTTTTGCAGATGCTGTTGTATGGAAAATATTGGTTACTGAAATCCATACAAATTTTACAAAACCATCTTCAATATCTCTCATTATTTTCATAACATGTTGATTTCCAATACCATTTAAGGTTTTTGAAGGAATTTTCCATGCTTTTTCACAAATATCTCTGTGTTTTGGATTTTTAACCATCATATCAGCAGGTAATCTGTGTGTAAAAGTACCAACTTCTCTTGCAGTTCCACAAGCACTTGGTTGACCTGTTAATGAAAATGCTCCAGAACCTGGTTTTGCTTGTTTATTTAATAAAAAGTGAACATTATAAGCAAGCGTATTTACCCAAGTACCACGTGTATGTTGATTCATTCCCATTGTCCAAAAAGAAACTACCTTTCTTCCTTTTTCAATGTATAAAGCAGCAAGTTCTTTGATTTTTCGCATAAATTCTTCATCACTCTCATCAGGATTCCCTTTTGAAACTTCTGTTGTATATTCAGCTGTATAAGGCGCTAAGAATTTTTTATATTCTTCAAAAGAAATTTCCCAGTGTTTAAGACCAGCTGGTTTATTAACCATCACATCGCCTTCTTTGTACCCATAAGGTGCAAGTGCAGGTGCCTCAGCTTTAGAAATAACTTTCTTAGCTTCTTTATTCATGATTTCTATTTCTAAATCTGTGTATTTGTCCATAGATTTTTCTTTGTCTGGATTTTTCATTCCATAACCAATATTTACAGGACTTGCTGCAAATACAATGTTTTGTTTAACAAAGTCCCAATCAATTGATTCTGGATGATTATATACAATTTCTCTTGCAATATAATTCAATAAAGCCAAATCAGAATTTGGTTTAAAAATAATTTCCATATCTGCCACATCAGATGTTCTATGTGTATAGGTAGTTAGGTTAATGATTTTTACTTTATCAGGATTTGATAATTTTCTATCCGTTACTCTTGACCATAAAATAGGGTGCATTTCTGCCATATTAGAACCCCAAGAAACTACAGTATCCGTGATTTCAATATCATCATAACATCCAGAAGGTTCATCAATTCCAAAGGTTTGATAAAAACCAACAACAGCAGAAGCCATACAATGTCGGGCATTTGGATCAATAGCATTTGATCTAAAGCCTGCTTTCATCATTTTTTGCGCCGCATAACCTTCCATAACAGTATATTGTCCCGATGCAAAGTTCGCAAGAGCTTCAGGACCATTTTCTTTTAAGGCTTTTTTAGCGTGTATTTCCATTTCATCAAAAGCTCGTTCCCACGATACTTCTGCAAAATCTCCTTGTTTATCAAACTCACCTTTTTTATTGACTCTTAAAAGTGGTTTTTTTAACCTATCTGCCCCATACATGATTTTTGCATTAAAATATCCTTTAATACAATTAAGCCCTCTATTAACGGGAGCTGCTGGATCGCCTTTTACTGCAACAATTTTTCCTGCTTTGGTTGCTAACATAATTCCACAACCCGTACCACAAAATCTACATGCTGCTTTATCCCATCTCCAACCAGTTTCAGCCGTTTTAGCTTTTGCTTGAAGCTCTAAAGGAACACTCATTCCAATAGCAGCTGCCGCTGATGCTGCTGCTGAGCTTTTTAAAAAGTCTCTTCTGTTTAATGCCATACTATCTCCTTTTGGTTCTATACTAAAAATTCTATAACTAAATTGTAACATAAATATTGATTGTAATCAATTTTCTTAAGATTCAATTAAGACTATTTTTGTCCTATTTCATTATTTTCCTCGATTGTCTGTTTTTTAATCAATAGAAAAATCTTAATTATGATAAAATATTTAAAATATAAGAGGGAAGAAGATGAGTTTTTTTAAATATTTAAAAGCCGTAGCAACAGGACCTAAATCCAACAGAGATTTAGAAAAAGAAGAGTGTTTTGAAGCTATTAAGATGATCTTAGACCAAAAATGTGAGCCTGAGCAAAGTGCTGCTTTTCTAATGTGTTTGCGAGTAAAGTTAGAAAGTGATGACGAATTAAAAGGATGTTTGCAAGCATGTAATACGTATATCAAAAAAGACAATATTCCAGAATCAATTGAAATAGGTTTTTCTTTTGATGGTAAAAAGAAACAAAGCTATTTATTCCCTCTATACTCAAAAATATTAAAAAACTTCTTTGTCAATAACAAAGAATATAAAAGTTTTGATTTAATTATTTCAGGAGATGAACCCCAACCTTCAAATATTGGTATTACGGTTAAAGAACTAATAGAAAAAATCACTTTAGAAGACAATGTTCATTTTTTTGATAGAAAAGACTATTTTAAAGAGTTATCAGCACTTACTCCTTTACGAAAAAAACTCTTTATGCGTTCTGTTTTTAATACCGTAGAAAAATTGTTTAATCCAGCCAATTCAAAGTATGCACTTACTTCTGCTTTTCATAAACCTTATGTAAGAAAATACAATATGTTGTTTAAAGATAATTATGAAAAATTATTGGTATTAAAAGGCAATGAA
>SPKZ01014381.1_pt1 | contig 11223 bp, 10 predicted proteins | sample 2456571 | NCBI WGS metagenome assembly SPKZ01 (sample SAMN11192286, study PRJNA482655) | marine metagenome | biome: ENVO:00000447; feature: ENVO:00000244|ENVO:00000211|ENVO:00000569|ENVO:00002023; material: ENVO:00002151; isolation source: ocean water from marine abyssalpelagic zone ...
GCCGCCTTCCAGGTTTGCAAGTACTTCCCGCGCACGTTGGATCACCTGGGGGGGGAGTCCCGCGCGCCGCGCGACTTCGATTCCGTAGCTTCGGCTGGCGGCCCCGGGTTCCATCCGGCGCAGGAACAGGACCTCGTCTCCCTGCGACAGGCAGGTGAAGTGGAAGTTCCGGACCCGGGCTTTGGTTCCGGCGAGATCCGCCAGCTCATGGTAGTGAGTCGCGAACAGAGTCCGCGGGCGCAACCCCGGGGCATCGTGGAGGAATTCGGCGACCGCCCAGGCGATCGAGAGCCCGTCGTAGGTCGAGGTGCCGCGCCCGATCTCGTCCAGCAGCACGAGGCTGCGCGGGGTCGCCTCCCGCAGGATCTCGGCCGTCTCGCGCATCTCGACCATGAAGGTGCTCTCGCCCGTCACGATCGAGTCCGAGGCCCCCACGCGCGTGAAGATCCGGTCCGCGACCCCGATGCGGGCGCTGCGTGCGGGGACGAACGACCCCATCTGCGCGAGCAGGACCGTCAGGCCTACCTGGCGCAGCAGGGTCGACTTGCCGGCCATGTTGGGGCCCGTCAGCACCAACAACTGGGCGCGTTCGCCGTCGACCGAGACGTCGTTTGGCACGAAGCCATCCGGCGTGAATCGCTCCACCACGGGGTGGCGGCCTGCCTCGATTTCGATCTGCAGACCCTGGCTGACCTCGGGCCGGACGTAGTCGTGCTCGCGTGCGACCTCGGCCAGCGCCTGGACGCCGTCGAGTTCGGCGATCTCGTCGGCCAGCGTCTCGATTCCCGGCGCCGCGTCGAGAACGGCGGCGTGCAGCCGGCCGAGCGCGACGGCCTCGGCCGCCGCCGCGCGCTCCTTCGCGTGCCGGACCCGGCGTTCCCAACCTTCCAGTTCGTCGGTCGTGAAGCGCTCACCGGCCGCTGTCGTCTGTTTGCGCCGGTATTCAGGCGGGACCTTCGCCAGATGGGTTCGCGTAATCTCGATCGAGTAACCGAACACGCGGTTGTATTTGAGGCGCAGCGTTCGGATTCCGGTGCGTTTCCGCTCCCGCTGTTCGAGGGTCGCGAGGTAGTGCTCGCCCTCCGCCGCGTCGGCCCGGATCGCGTCTACGGCGGGATCCGCGCCGTCCCGGAGGTAACCCGTGTAGGGCTCGCCGCGAGCTGCCGGGGGGGGGTCGTCGAGGAGCGCCGCCCGCAACCGGGGGCCCAATTCGGGCTGCGGGGTCGCGAGCGGTGCCCGTTCGTGAAGTCGGGCCGCTGCCTCGAGCGAGCGGCGGAGCGCGACCAGGGCCCGCGGACTCCCGGCCCCCGACGGCAGCGACGCACGGCTCAGCGCCCGCTCGAGATCCCCGACCTCGCGCAGCGCATCTCGCAGCCCGGAACGCTGGCTATCGGGTTCGAGCCAGCTCTCGACGCGCGCCTGGCGGGCCCGGATCTGCGCGGGACTCCGGAGCGGCGCGCCGATCCAGTCGACGAGCCGCCGGGCCCCCATCGGGGTTCGGGTGCGGTCCAGGTGCGCGAGCAGGGTCCCGTGTCTTCCGCCGTCCGAGAGGTTCGCGACCAGCTCGAGATGTCGTCGGGTCCCAGCATCGAGCATCAGCCGGTCCGCGAGTAGGTAACGGCGCAGCTCGCGCAGGCGCTCGAGTGCGTGGGGTTGCAGCTTCGCGACCGCCATCCAGAGCGCTGCTGCCGCGCGTCCTTCCGGGCTGGAATCGTCCGGGGCGAGCCCCGACGGCAGGCGCCCGGCGCGTTCGGCCACGCTCTGTACGGAGAAGTCCGCGTTCGCGGTGGTGCGCAGCGGTGTCGCGGTCCCGAGTTCCTTCTCGGCTTCGCGCACCAGGATTTCGCGCGGCGAGATGCGGTCGAGTTCCGCCGCCAGCAGTTCCGCTTCGGAGCTGCGCGTCGCCGCGAACTCGCCGGTCGAAGCGTCCAGATAGGCCAGGCCCCAGTCCCCGTCCAGTGTCAGCACGGCGGCCAGGTAGTTGGCGCCCGCCCCTTCGAGGCGATCGGGATCCGCCACCAGGCCCGGCGTGACAACCTCGACGATCTCGCGCCGCACCAGCCCCCGGGCCTGGGATGCGTCCTCTGTCTGCTCCGCCACCGCGACCGAGTGTCCGGCGGCGAGAAGCCTGCGAACGTAGCTCTCGGCCGCGTGAAACGGGATCCCGCACATCGGAACCGGGTCGGGCACCTTCTTGTCGCGGGTGGTGAGCACCAGGTCGAGCAGCGGGGCCGCGATCTCGGCATCTTCCAGGAAGAGTTCGTAGAAGTCCCCGAGGCGGAAGAACAGCAGCGCGTCCGGCACCTCGGCCTTGAGCCCCAGGTACTGCTGCATCAGGGGAGTCTCGGTGCGTTTTCGAGGACTCACGACGGGGGATTCTCCAGGCTGCCCGGGAGAGTGTACCGACTCCGCGCCGCGCGCCGCAGTTTCGCCCCGGCATCCCGTCCCGGCTGCGATTCTGTTCAGGGCCCCGCAGCGCGAAGCGCGTCCGGGCGAAGGCCGCGGGGCGCGGCTCTTCTACGGGGTTCGGGCTGCTTGAAGGGGCCGGGTTTTTTCGCGAAGGTGGAGCACAGGCATGCAGCGGGGAAGACCGTGAGCTTCGAAGTCAGGCAGGCGGTGCGCGTATGGCTGGCCGCGCTTCTGATCGGGGCGTGTGCGAGCGAGCCCGAGCTGAATCGCTACCGGCTCGGCGATACGGGTCCCGGCCGGAGCGGGGGTTCACGCGACCCCGTGATCGAGGATTTGCGCGCCCGCTACCCGGCCTACTTCGAGATCGTGCTGGATCCGACCAGCATCGTAGATCCCGATCTGCGCCCGCTCCGGCGGGACCTCGAGAAGCACCCCGTGGACCGCGAGAACTTCGACGCCCTGAATGCCGTCGCGATCGGCTACTTCGAGATGAACGCGCGAACCGGGCTGGACTCCGACACCGGGGAGTCGGGAGGCACCTACTTCGCGGACTCCTTCCGCACGGCCAAGCTGATCGCGGTCCCGGTGCGTGCGTACGGAGGGACCCCGGACCCGAATCTGCGCGACGCCATCCTGGACTTCTTCGAGGACATCGCGGCGGGTCGGAAGCCCGGGACCCGCGTGACGGGCGCGCGCCTGGTCCGCATTCTGGGGTCGCTCGAGCAGAAGGAGTCCGACCCGGAGCGGAAGGCCCGGATTCGGCAGATCGTCTCCCGGCTGCGCCACGTGCGGGCGCTGCCGGGCCGGCGTCGGGGCCTGGTGTCGGCGCGTCAAGATCCGGGCCCTTCGAACCGACGAGGCGGGGATGAGCGCGGAGGCTGAGAGCTGGCGACCCTGTAGCAGCTGCAAGAGCCCGATCCCCCACTCGCAGACCTACTGGGTCTGCAACGTCTCGACCTGCAATCGCAAGCGCACCGGACTCGTCTTCTGTTCGGTGTCGTGCTGGGACGCACACCTGCCCGTGATGCGGCACCGCGAGGCGTGGGCGCGAGAGCGGACGGCCCCGACCCGGGCCGAACGGCAGCGCGAACAGGCGCAGACAGGCGTGCAAGCCGCGCCGGGCGTCTCCGAAGCGGGTGTCGAGCCGGCCGCCCCGAAGCCGCGCCGGGTGCCGCGCCGCAGGCTGATTCGAGCGGATTCTCAGGCGGAGGCCCCCGACCAGGAAGCAGGCGGCCAGGATCTGCCGAAGGAGATCCTGATCATCGCTTCCAAGCTCAAGGCCTACATCCGCGCCCGCTCGGGGATGAACACCTCCGAGGCGGCACTGGCGCGCCTCAGCGCGCACGTTCGCGCACTCTCCGACCTCGCGATCGCGGCGGCCCGGCGTGCGGAGCGCAAGACCGTGATGGATCGCGACTTCCCCGACCCCTAGCGCCCCCGGGAGCCTGGGCTCAGAAGCTGTCCCACTCCCCGCACTGAGGGCAGCGCCAGTGCAGCGCGGTGTCCTGGGTCCCACAGTTCGCGCAGGTCAGGCGCTGGCGCTCGAGCGGAAGGCGGTCGAGGAGTTCCTCGAACACCTTGATCGCGTCGGTGTCGCGCTGCTCGCGGAGCAGGATCCGGCCCACCTCGGCCGCAGCCGGCAGGAAATCCGGCGCCTGGTCGAGACGCTGGCGCAGGAGGCCCAGGGCCTCGTCCACCTTCCGTTCGTGGACCAGCGCGCGCGCGAGCCAGATCGCAGCCTCGTGGTCCTGCGGCGTGTCTTCGAGGCGCTGCTCGAGCAGCGCCTCGAGCGTGCTCATCTCGCCGCTGGTCTGAACCCCCTCCCAGAGACGCGGGTAGACCACCAGGCCGATATCGGGGTGGAGGCGCAGCGTGCGCTGCCAGATTCCGACAGCCTTGCGGGGCTTGCCTTCGCGAAGTTGCTGGTCCCCCAATTCCAGGTAGGCCTCCGCGCATTCGCGATCGTATTGCAGGGCCCTGCGGAACGACCTGCGCGCATCGGCCTCGTTTCCAGCCTTGACCGCGGTGCGGCCGAGTCCGGTGTAGAGATGCGCCAGAACTCGCGGCGATCCGGGATCTGCCGCGCCGATCTTGCGCCGGATGCGGATCGCCTCCTCCCACTCTCCGCTTTCGATCTGGATCCGCTCGATCTCGCGCAGTGCGGTGGGATGCTTCGGTTCGCTTTCAAGCAATTCCTCGAAGGATGCGGCGGCCCGGCGCAGAAAGCCTCCGGCACGGAAGTCGAGCGCGAGTCCCAGCAGCGATTCACGCTGGAACTCGTCCGGGAGGTCGTGGCGAAGCAGCAGGTTCTGATGAATCTGGATCGCGCGCCCGATTTCGCCTCGCGCTCGGTACAGGTTCGCGAGTGCCAGGTAGATGTCGGCGGACGAAGAATCGATCCGGGCTGCCTCTGCCAGCGCTACCTCTGCCGCCGACAGATCCCCGGCCAGGATGTAGTGCAGGGCCGTGCGCAGCGGCCCCGTGACCCGGGTGTCGACATCGGACGAACGCCGTCGCCACCCCAGCCCCCGCCAGGCCACTAGCCCTCCCGGGCCGTCGCGGTCTCGGCGGCCTCGTCCTCGATGAGAGGCAGCGTCCGCAGTCCGTGGATCTCCTGCTCGAGTTCGCGGATTTGTCTCGCCTGGCGGCGCAGCGTGAGTCGCATTCGGATCACGGGCCAGCCAAACGCGAGCACGATCCCGGCCACCCCCGCCATGAGCGACCCGAGCAGCGCCTGCCAGAGCGCCGGCCCGAAGTTCGTGAATCCGAGGTGAAGCGTCACCTGCTCGAGGTTGGTGCTCCCCAGGTACGCGCCGTAGACGGCCAGGATTACCACCACACTGATGGATGCAATCGACCTCATAGACCGGACAGCGCAGCGAAGCGCGGTGCGAGTTCCGCGTAGCTCTGGTCCAGGTGCTGGGGCATGACGCGGGTCTCGGCGAGCGTGGTCATGAAGTTGATGTCCCCGAACCAGCGTGGAACCAGGTGGAAGTGCAGGTGTTCAGCAAAGCCGGCGCCCGCCGCCTCACCGAGGTTCGCACCGACGTTGAGGCCCTCGCAGCGATACGCTTCCTCGAGAATCCTGGATGACTGCGCGATCAGGTCCATGCTTTCCTCGCGGTCCCCGGGGGCGAGTTCGTGGAGTTTTCCCGTGTGCCGGAACGGCGCGACCATGAGGTGCCCGGGGGCGTACGGAAAGCGGTTGAGCAGAACGAAGGCGCGGGCACCGCGATACAGGACCCGGCGCCCCGGGTCGGAGTCGGAGGACTCGGGAAGGCAGAAGATGCACTCCCGGTCCCGATCCTCCCCGACGTACTCCATGCGCCAGGGCGCCCACAGGGGGGGCTTCCGGCTCACCTCAATTCCCCGCGGGTCGGCCCACCCCCTCCCGGCCGGCTGACACGTCGGCCGCACGCTCGCGCCGCCAGGCCGCATCGATTCGTTCCTTCAGTTCCTTCCCGACCTTGAAGAACGGGGTCAGCTTGGCTGGAATCTTGACCTCTTCTCCGGTCTTGGGGTTTCGTCCCTCCCGCGCCTCGCGGACCTTGACCTGGAAGCTGCCGAAGCCACGGATCTCTATGCGTTCGCCCGACTTGAGGGCTTCCGTCATCCCATCGAAGATCGTATTGACGACGATCTCGGTGTCCTTCTTCGAGACGTGGGACAGGCGTTCGGCCACACGCTCGATCAGATCGCTCTTGGTCATCGGGCCCTCCCATGAAGCTCTTCACTCACATGCACGCCTCGCGATGCCGCTGTGACGGTCTCAGTCTGAATCCTGGTTTCGAAGCTGTTCGAGCAATTCGCGCGGCATGCGGTCGCCGAGCGTCGCCGTCTGGGTCCGCGCCTGTGCCGCGTTGCGCTCGATCGCTTCCCGCGCTTCTCGGTCTTCTACTGCCCGAATCGACAGCGCGATCTTCTGTTCCACCGGGTCGACCCTCATCACGAGCGCTTCGACCTCTTCTCCTGGCTTGAACTGCTCGCGCTCGTCCCTTCCGCCCGCGGACACGTCGCTGTTGAACACGAGTCCCTCGATGCCGGGTTCCAGTTCCACGAACACACCGAAATCGACGATGCTCGTGACCTTGCCCTGGACCTTGCTGCCGATCGGATGATCCTGTTCGAAGCGCCGCCAGGGACTGGGTTCGAGTTGCTTGATTCCGAGCGAGAACTTTTCGTTCTCCTGATCGATCTTGAGGACGATGGTCTCGACTTCGTCCCCCTTGCTGTAGACCTCCTTGGGGTCCTTGATCTTGGCTGTCCACGAGATGTCCGAGATGTGCACCAGACCGTCGATTCCCTCTTCGACCCCTACGAAGACCCCGAAGTTCGTCACGTTGCGTACGGTCCCGGTGAGCCGGGTTCCGCACGGGTACTTCTCCTCGAGCAGGCTCCAGGGGTTCGGCTCGATCTGCTTCATCCCGAGCGAAATCTTGCGGGACTCCTCTTCGACGTCGAGCACGAGCACGTCGACCTCGTCCCCGATCGCCACCACCTTGGAGGGATGCTTGACGCGCCGGGTCCAACTCATCTCCGAGATGTGGATCAGCCCGTCGATGCCGGGCTCGAGTTCCACGAAGGCCCCGTAGTCGGCCAGCGAAACCACGTTGCCGCGGATGCGCAGCCCGATCGGATAGCGCGATCCGACGTCGGCCCAGGGGTCGGGCTGTGTCTGCTTGATTCCGAGGCTGACGCGTTCGCTCGCGGCCTCGAACTTGAGCACCTTGACCTTGATCTGGTCCCCGACATGGAACAGTTCCGAGGGATGAGAGATGCGTCCCCAGGACATGTCGGTGATGTGGAGCAGCCCGTCGATCCCACCGAGGTCGATGAACGCACCGTACTCGGTGAGATTCTTGACGATTCCGTCGACGATCTGGCCCTCCGCCAGGCTCTTCAGCGTCTCGTCGCGCATCGACTGGCGCTCGGTCTCGAGCAGTGCACGCCGCGATAGCACGATGTTGCCGCGGCGCTGGTTGAACTTGATGATCTTGAAGTCGTAACGCTCGCCGATCGCGCGGTCCAGGTTGCGCACCGGCCGCAGGTCGACCTGGCTCCCCGGCAAAAAGGCCTTGAGCCCGTTCAGGTTCACCGAGAGGCCCCCCTTGACCCGGCCGGTGACGCTTCCCGAGACGACCCTGCCCTCCTCGAAGGCCGTACCGAGGTCCTGCCAGACCCGGAGTCGGTCGGCCCTCTCCTTGGAGAGGATCACGACCCCGTCCTGTCCCTCGAGCGAGTCCACCATGACGTCGACGCGATCGCCGACCTTGATGTGCGCGATTCCGTCGTGGCCCGCAAATTCCCAGGTGGCGATGCGGCCCTCGGACTTGTAGCCGATGTCGACCAGCACGAACTCGGGGTCGGCCCGAAGTACCGTGCCCGAGACGACGCGGCCCTCCCGAATCGGCCGGAGGCTGCTCTCGAACAGCTGTTCGAAGCTCTCCTCCTCAGTGGATGCGGATAGCGCCGTCGAACTCATGTCGGCGGGCTCCGTGGGCGTCTCCGTTCCTGGCTGTTCTGTCATCGGTTCCTTTCGCGTCTACTGCGTCGATCGGTCAGCGATCGAGCGGATCCACGGCCGTCTTCCCTGCTGCCAGCACTCGCTCGAGCGCGTTCCGGTCACCCCGACCCAGGGCATCCCGGATCTCTCCAAGGTTCGTCTCAAATCGTCTCAACTCGTCCTCGACGTACTGCCGATTCATCCAAAGGATCTCGCTCCAGAGCACGGGGTTGGCCCGCGCAATTCGCGTGAAGTCCCGCAGACCGCCTCCGGCGAGCCCGAGTTCGTCTTTCCCGGGAAGCCCACGTGCGAACGCGAAAGCGATTGCGTGAGGCGAGTGGGACAGCTTCGCCATCAGCGCGTCGTGTTCCGCGGGTCGCTTCCGAGCCGTAAACGTGCCGAGACCCTGCCAGAATTGCTCGATCCGGTCTACCGCGGCAGGCGGTTCGGACCCTTCCGGCGTGATGATGCAGGCTGCGTTCTCGAACAGATCCGGGTCCGCGTGTTCGAAGCCGGAGCGATCTCCCCCAGCGATCGGGTGGGCTCCCACGCACTGCTCGGGGTGGGGCAGATGACGCCGCGCTGCTTCGCCGACCGGTCCTTTGACGCTTAGCGTATCCGTGAGCAAGGCTTCGGGGCGCAGCTTGGGCCCGAGTTCGGCCAGTACCCCCTCGAGGGCTGCGGGTGGCACCGAGATCACGATGCCGTCGGCCCAGCCCGCGGCTTCCGCGAGCGGGATCAAGGGGATCGGATCGGCCTGCGACCGCTGTGCGTCGACCCCGCGGACTTCGCGTGCCAGCCCGCGTGCGCGGGCCCCGAGTGCCACCGAGCCGCCGACCAGGCCAACCCCGATCACGACGAGCCGTTCGAAGCAGGGCGTGCCCATCAGTGGCTCAGTTCGCGTCCGAGCGCTTTCAGAAAGCGCTCGTTTTCTTCCGGAAGCCCGACCGTCACACGCAGTGACTCGCCGAGCCCGAAAGCGTTCATCCGGCGTGTGATCACGCCCGCGCCGAGCAGCCCGTCGTGGATCGCTGCGACCCGTTCCCCGAGCTCGAGTAGCACGAAGTTCGCATCGCTGCGCGCGTACCCGAGTCCGAGTGCCTCGAAGCCCTGCTCCAGTTGGGCCAGGCCCCGGCGATTCAGATCCTGGATCCGCCCGGCGTGGTCGGTGTCCCGCAGCGCCTCGCGCGCCGCGGCTTCCGCGATGCTGGAGACGTTGAAGGGTTGCCGGGCCCGATCCAGCAGGTCGATCATTTCCGGATGCCCCACGCCGTAGCCGATTCGGAGCCCCGCGAGTCCGTAGGCTTTCGAGAAGCTGCGCAGGACGATCAGACTCGGACGCTGCTCGAAGCAGCGCAGGCTCTCCGGGAAATCCGGGCGCCGGACGAACTCATAGTAGGCCTCGTCGGCCACGATCACGACGCGTTCGGGGACGGCTTCGAGCAGGGCCGCGAACGCGGCCGTACCGATTGAGGTACCGGTCGGGTTGTTGGGATTGGCCAGGAACAGCAGCCGGGTTCGGGGCGTCACGGCCGCCGCGAGGCGCTCCACGTTCGTGCCGAGGTCGGCGTCCAGGGCTACCTCGATCGGGCTTGCGCCCATCCCGTGCACGACCACCGGATACATAGCGAAGCTCGGCCACGCGAACACGGCTTCGTCGCCCGGTCCCAGAAAGATCTTGGAGAGTAGTCCCAGCAGTTCGTCGGAGCCGCAACCAAAGCAGAGATTCTCGGGAGCGACCTCGAGCCAGGTCGCGAGTTCCTGCCGCAGGTAGTGGCAGTTGCCGTCGGGGTAGCGGTTGAGATTCGCGGCCGCGGCTTCGATCGCGGCCACGACGCGGGGCGAGGGTCCGAGCGGACATTCGTTCGACGCGAGCTTGATGACATTCGCGATCCCGAGTTCGCGCTCCACTTCCTCGATCGGCCGGCCTCCGCGGTACGGCTCGAGTTCCCGGATGTGCGGGTTGGCGAGGTCTCTCAGGCTCATTTCACGGGCTCCGCCTGCGGATAGCTTCCGAGCACCTGGACGAAATCGCAGCAGGGCTGGAGTTCGTCGATTGCGGCCCGAACCCGCTGCTCTTCGCGGTGTCCCTCGAAGTCGCAGAAAAAGATGTACTCCCAGGCGCGGACCTTGGTCGGCCGGGACTCGATCCGGGTGAGGTTCACGCCGTGTTTGGCGAAGGGGCTGAGCGCGGCATGCAGGGCTCCGACTTGATCGCGCTTGATCGAGAACAGCAGCGAGGTGATGTCGCGCGCGGAGCGCGGCGGAGCGTTCCGGCTCAGGACGAGAAAGCGCGTGGTGTTGTCGGGGTGGTCCTCGATTCCGGAGCGCACCCGTTCGAGACCGTAGATCTCGCCCGCCACCGGGCTGGCGATTGCGGCCGAGCCGGGCTCCTGGACGGCCCGTTGCGCGGCCTGCGCGGTCGAGTGGGTCGAGTGCTGGGGCACGTTCGCGAGGCTGAGTTCCAACCAGCGCCGGCACTGGGCCAGTGCCTGCGGGTGCGAATACACCGCTCGGATCTCGCCGAGATCTGAACTTCGCGCGAGCAGGTCGTGGTGGATGGCGACGTGAATCTCCGCGCAGATCGTGAGCGGGGAATCCACGAAGACGTCGAGGGTATGGCTCACCACGCCCTCGTTCGAGTTCTCGATCGGGACGACCCCGTAGTCGCTCCGCTCCTCCTCGACGGCCCGGAAGATCTCGTCGACTGTGGCCGATGGCAGGTAGTCGGCCATACGTCCGAACTGTTGCAGCGCCGCCTGATGGGTGTAGGTCGCGGCGGGGCCCAGGTACGCGATCTTCACGCCGCGCTGGAGCGAGATCGAGGCCGAGATGATCTCGCGGAAGACGCTCTGGATCGCCGAGGTGGGAAATGGACCCGGGTTCTCGCGCGAAAGCCGCTCAAAGATCTCGAGTTCCCGGGAGGGCACGAAAGGCGCGGCGCCCGCGCCCGCCTTGATGCGGCCGATCTCGGCGTTGCAGGCCGCCCGCTCGTTGAGCAGGGCCAGGATCTCGTCATCGATCCGGTCGATCCTGTCGCGTGCGTCCTCGATTCTGGAGTCGGGTCTGCTCTGGCTCAACGCTCGGCCCTCCGGGCCCGGCCCGTCGCGGGCCTCGAGCCGCCACCGAGACGGTGGCCGGGGGTCCCTCCGCCCCCGGGAAAGCGGCGCCGACTATACCCCAGGCGGCGCGGCCTGCCAACCCGCGGGCGGGCAGTTTCCCCTGCCGCGACGCGACTTTGCGGCCATCGAGGGCACTTCCGTATACTGCCGCCGATGCGGGCCGGAAAAACCCTGGTCGTGGGCCTCCCC
>SPKZ01007762.1_pt1 | contig 11222 bp, 11 predicted proteins | sample 2456571 | NCBI WGS metagenome assembly SPKZ01 (sample SAMN11192286, study PRJNA482655) | marine metagenome | biome: ENVO:00000447; feature: ENVO:00000244|ENVO:00000211|ENVO:00000569|ENVO:00002023; material: ENVO:00002151; isolation source: ocean water from marine abyssalpelagic zone ...
GAAGTGATCGCCCTCGTGGTGAACGAAGACCTGCGTCTTGTACTGAAGGCGCCGAAACGAGGTGGAATGGATCACGCGGTCCCGGTCGCGCTGGAAGGCCGTGCGGTAGGGGTGAGGCTCCTCCGCGTACAGACGGCCGGAGGAGTCGCCGGCTCGCATTCCCCACGGGCCGAGGCGACCCGACTCTTCTCGCTCGAGCACCTCGCGCAGACGCATCCGACTACTCGCGCGTCTTCTGATCAATCAGCGAGTCCAGCGCCCCCTGCTCGTCCGCCGAGATCCGCTCCCTGAGGCCTGCCTGTTTCGGTGGACCGGCTCCGACGGGAGGAGGAAGCCCGTCCGCGGGGAACTCGGCCCTCGGAAGTTCCTCGCGGAGTTCCTCGGCCAGGCGGTCGGCAATCCGAACGCCTCGACTGCGAACCACGGCCGCGATCTCCTCACCCGACCGGATCCGCAAAGCCAGCGTCCGAGTCTGCTTGTCCCACGCGAGATCCACCATGATGAACGCGGCCGCGCCGACGAGCACGATGAGGAGTAGCCGAACAAACATGTTTCCCGGCCAGCGATGATAGCGGCGGCTAGCCCGGCGGCCACCCGAAGCTGCGGCCCCCGAGGAGGTGTAGGTGCAGGTGATACACGGTCTGCCCGGCTGCGGGGTTCGTGTTCACGACCAGCCGAAAGCCGTCCTCGGCAAATCCTCGATCCCGCGCGATCCCGGCCGCGACTTCGAAGATCTCTCCAACCATGGAACGGTCCTCGGCTGTCAGATCGAGGGTGGTCGCAACATGCTTGCGCGGAATGATCTGGACGTGTGTCGGCGCCTGTGGATGGATGTCCTCGAATGCGACCAGGCGCTCGTTTTCGAATACAACCGTCGCCGGGATCTCCTTCGCGGAAATCTTACAGAACAGGCAGTCCATGCTCTTCTCCTCCTGGAGCGGATCGCTGGATCGGTTCGGCGGCGCGCATCGGGCAAAGCCCGACGCTGGAAGGTCCACTATAGTGGGAGCCTCGACAATGGAACTCCCCGGAATTCCAGAACGGCTGCTGCTCGGTCCCGGGCCCAGCAACGTCTCCGAGGCCGTCCGTCAGGCGATGGCCCGACCCACGCTCGGACACCTCGATCCGGCATTTCTCGAAATCCTGGACGACGTGCAGGAAATGCTGCGGCGGGTGTTCAGAGCGAATCATCCGCTGACTCTGCCGATTTCGGGCACTGGCAGCGCAGGCATGGAAGCCTGCCTCGTCAACCTGCTGGAGCCAGGCGACCGCGCGCTGGTCGGGGTCCAGGGAGTCTTCGGAGAGCGCATGGCCTCGATTGTCGAACGGATCGGCGCGCAACCGATCCGGATCGAAGCCGAGATGGGCCGGATCATCCCCGACTCGCAGTGGCTCGACGCGATCCAGCAGCACCGCCCCGACCTGGTCGCCCTCGTCCACGCGGAAACCTCGACCGGTGTCGCCCAACCTGTCCGGGCCGCTGCCCGGGCGGCGCGCGAAATCGGCGCCCTGACCGTCCTCGACTGTGTCACCTCGCTCTCCGGGATGCCGGTCGAGATCGAGGCCTGGGACGTCGACGCCGCGTATTCGGGCACCCAGAAGTGCCTGTCCTGTCCGCCGGGCCTCTCGCCGATCACCCTCGGCGAGCGGGCCCAGGCCAGGATCGAGCGCCGCCGGACCCCGGTCCAGAGCTGGTACCTCGACCTAGGCCTGATCGGCCGGTACTTCGGGTCGGAGCGTGTCTACCACCATACTGCGCCCGTCCACGCCGTCTACGGTCTCCACGAGGCACTGCGACGCGTGCTCGAGGAGGGGTTGGAAGCCCGCTTCGAGCGCCACCGCGAAGCGCAGCGCGCGCTCTTCGCGGGGCTCGTGGAACTCGGGTTCGAGATGTGGGTCGCGGAACCGCACCGCCTGCCGATGCTGAACGCCGTGGTACCCCCCTTCAAAGACGAGGCCGCAGTCCGCGGGCGCCTGCTTGCCGAACACGGAATCGAGGTCGGAGCCGGACTCGGCAAGCTCGCGGGGAAAATCTGGAGGATCGGACTGATGGGCGAGAACGCGCGACTCGAAGTCGTGGACCGGCTGCTGTCCGCCCTGCGAGGGTTCTGAGCGTCTAGTAACCGGGCGCCCGCACGTCGCCGGGACCCGCGATGAAGCTCGGCACGGCCGAGACACCCGTCGGGCTCGCATCCAGCCGAGCCTCGACCGCGATCCAGCGATCCACGCGAAGCCAGCGCGAGATCGGAAGCACCAGCGAAACCCGGGGCCAGAAGTTGACCAACTCGACCGAGAGCGAGGCATCCTGGAACTCGGTGCGGGCCCCGAGCCGGAAACCCGACCCCGAATGCGCATACACCGACGCCAGAAACGGGCTCCGGTGATCGAGACAGAGTGCATCTCCGGGGCATGCGCCGATCCCCGAGAACAGGCTCTGCCCCGCTTCCATCTCCCCTTCCAGAAAATCGAGGGTCCCGGCAGCGTAGGCCGGCAACTCTCCCGCCGCTCGGGGCCAGGCTTCGAGAACCAGGCCGGAGCCTCGGGCGAGGACGCCATCCAGCCGCTGCAGTTCGCTGAGGGCGACGCTTCGCCAGAGGGCCCGCGCCGTGACGCTGCTGCCGGAACGCATCCCATCCCATTCACTGGGACCGATGCGGACTCGCCTCTGCTCGACGGATCGCGCAAGCGTCACAACCAGACCCCGGGCCGCATCGGGCGCAAGGCTGACGAGTCCGACGCCGGGCCCGCCCGGCGCCGCTCGCAGCAAGAGTGCCGGGCCGTCCGCCAGGGCCTCGCGGAGTTCCAACTCGGCCAGCAGGCCCAGTTCCTCGAGCAACGCGCGCGAGACCAGCACGGGGGGCGCGAGCAGCGACCGGTAGTTCGTGCGAGCTCGCGGCAGTATGAAGCGGCCGTCGTACCAGCTCGACGCGCGGAAGCGCTCCAATGCCGCGGGCTCGGTTTCGAACAACCATTCCGCTGCAGCCGCGGCATGCTCGCCCTCAGGCGACTGCGCGAGATACTCGCGCGAGGCGTTGCGGATGGCCAGAGAATCGGAACCGCTTCCGCGAAGCAGGCGAACGGGAATCGAGAGCGCCAGACGCAGGGGGTTGGCGGCCTTCTTCCAGACTCGATACCCGGTCCCCGAAACTTCCGCGCCGTCGACCTCGAGCCGTCGCCCCCCGACCCAGAAAAGTGCACCGCGGAGCCGATGAGACCGCTCCGCGCTTTCGAAACGTTCGCCGGGATCCAGAAGCCGACCGTCGAGCCAGCGCCGGGCAAGCTCGCCGGTCGCATCCGGACTGTCCCGGAGGGGACCGAGCAGCTCCACGGCCCGGGCCTCTTCGCCGGCCAAGTAGCAGGCTGCCGCTCGCGCGAGACGCGCCTCGGGCCCTGAGGCCGCGACCCGGCGGGCACGTTGATATTCACCGGCCAGCAGATATGCGGCGAGCAGGACTTCGGCCGTCTCCGGCTCTCGCGCAATGCCCGGCACGGCCGGGGGAGACAGCGACCAACGCTCGCGGGGATCAACGCCGGAACGGCTGCGCAGCGCGCTGGTGGAACCGGAGCCCTCGATCAGTACGCGCAGATTCTCGAACCCGGTTTGCTCCAGAAGTCGCTCGTAGCTGCGCGTCTCTCCGGAGCTTCGATCCTCTTCCCAGCGTTCGGACAGATCCTCGTAGAGCGCGCGGAGTTCGGGGTCCTTCGAGCCGGCCCGGATCTCGCGCTCAACTAACAGCAGAGCCCGCCGGTCCTCGTCCCTCCGCTCGTTCCAGTCGTCCACGCTCTGCCCGAGGCTGCGCAGACCGGAGAGGATCTGCCGCGGCGACACGCCCCAGGCAACCGACCAGGCGGTCTTCATGACGGAGGTTCCGAGGCGAGAAAGTCGCTGCTGATTCGCGCTCGAGATCAGTGCGCGAACCCGCGCGATGCGCTCGGAAGAGTCCGGCTGCGCGCGCGGCGCAAGCAGTTCCAGCGCTTCGAGCGCCCTGAGGTCCGCGGCCGTCCGCGCGGCCCTGGCCGAAGACGTCGCCCGGTCATCCGGGTACGCGCTTCCACAGCTCAGAAGAACGTAGAGCGCCGCCAGCGCAGCGGCCGCGATCAGACGCACGCTCACACGCTCGATACGCGCGCGCCTATGGAGCATCCGCATAGACCGCCTCGTGGGCGGTCAACAACTCGTCGATCTTCTGCTTGGCGAGCTTCGCGAAGGAGGGGCGCGACTCCGCGCTGGCCAGCTCATAGGCCGAGAGCGCCTGATCGAGGGATCGCTGATAGTGCTCGACGTCGAAGCCGCCGCGATGCACCCGGTAGCGCATGAACTCGCTGCTGGCCTCGCGCGCGTACAGGTCTCCGAGCCGAATCAGGTGTTTCGCGTAGAGCTTGGAGTCGCGGTGACGCTCGATCAAACGCTCGCAGGCGGCAACCGCGATCGGCCCGGGTTCGTTCCGGGCCAGCCACTCGAGGCGAAGCATCTCCCAGGCCTCGAGTTCCTCGAACGCCAGACCCTCGTAGCTCGTATTCCGGAACTCCCAGGCCAACTCCCGCCACTGAGAAACTCGCTGATCGAGGAAATCCCTCTCCTCTGGCTTGCCGACAAGCTGCAGCGTCACCTCCCCGGGGTGCAGGGCGAACGGGGCCAGCGCCTCGCGGGCCTCAGTCGCAACCTCGCCGAGCATGGTGCCGGCCGAGGCCGCCCGCTCGTAGGCGGCCAGCGCCTCCGAATAGCGCCGCAGACGTTCGAGTGCGCGCGCGCGCGCAAACTCGATCACGACGTCCACGTTCTCCCAGCGATCCAGGGGCCGCGCGCGGTGGCGCTGTAGACGGTCCAATCGCCAGAGGGCGCTCGCGAACACGTTGCGTCCGTCCGCACCGACGGCCCGGCCATACCGGTAGGTGTCATCCCGCAGGTGCATCTCGAGTTCGGCCGCGATCAGCGCTAGATGTTCCGCCGCATGCAGGCTCCCCTGCTCCGGACTCGGGCGGCCCGGGAGCTGGCAGGCAACCAGCAGCAGCGAGAGCAGCCCGACTGAGATCCACGAGCGCGAGCAGAGTTGGTACATCTGACCTGAATCGCTGCATCTGTCGTGCCGACGCCGAATGAAGCCCGGAGGCCCGCGAACGGAGGGCCCTGGGCGTTCCGGGTCGCTACGGGTGCGAAGCCAGGTTCGCAGAGATGGCTTCCGCCAGGCTCGTTACCTCCTTCACCGCCTCACCCGGACCGGCACACAAATCCCGTCCGGGGCCCAATCCGCTGGTCGTACGGACCCCAGACCCGCTCGCCTGCCCGCGACTCGCCGATCCGGAGAGGCGCGCAGCCGGATTTCCGGCAACCGGTTCAGACTGCCTAGCAGGCGGATGCGTTCCCGGAGGCCCCGGGGCCTATTCAGCCGCCGGACGGGACACCGGCTCCCTCCACGCGTCCGGAACCCCGGCGAGCGAGGCCTCGACATCGAGATCTCGCAGTCGCTCGCGCGAGGACTCGAGCGACTGCCGATCCCGCCGCAGCATCGCTCGCAGACGCAGCACCTCAGGATCGGACTGCTGCCCGGCCCCGGGCGCCGTGAAGCCCCAGTTGCCGGGCGCGACCTCGCGGAGCTGCGTCTGCGTCGATTCGATCCGCTGCTCCAGCTGAGATACCTCGGCGCGGCCCTCTCGGAAGGCCTCGCGCCAGCCCTCCTGGTCGCGCTGGCCCCGCCGAACGGGCGCAAGTTCGATGCTCGGCGGGATCCGCAACAGACGTTCGAGGCCCACAGCTGGGGCGGCTGGAGCGAGCGTCGGCGCGGGTTCCGGGCTCGATTCTTCCTGGCCTCGGACGGGACCCCCACCCACCAGAAGTAGCAGCAGAACCAGGGAACTCGGGCGCCTCATGAATTCCCAATATACGCCACCCGCGGCCCTCCGACGGATCAAGCGTCCGGCGCCCGGGGCCGAAGGAAGAGTGGGAGCGCCGCCTCGAGCCCGCAGCCTCAGGCACGGCGACGCCGGGTCGAAGCTCAGCGCGGCCGTGGGGACCGAATGGACAAGGAAAAGCTGAATCGCCTGCTGCTCCTCGGGTCAGAGAAGGGCGCTTCCGACATCCACTTCCAGGTCGGTCACCTTCCGCTCTATCGCTTCAACGGCGAGCTGGTCCAGCTCAAATACAAGGTGCTGACAGCGGACGATACCGCCGCCATCGCCCGACAGCTCGCCGCTGAAAGCTCGATCGGAGAGCTCGGCGAGTTCAAAGAAATCGACTTCGCATACGAGCTTCCCGATGAGTCTCGCTTTCGCGTCAACATCTGTCGCGAGCGCCGCTTCTACAACATCGTGCTGCGCGTCATCCCGCTCAGCATCGAGAGCTTCGAGGCCCTGAACCTTCCGAGCGTCCTCGCGGACGTGTGTCAGATCCGGCGCGGGCTCGTCCTGGTCACCGGACCCACCGGGATGGGAAAGTCGACAACGCTGGCGACGATGCTCCAGCAGGTCAACCAGACCCGAAAGTGCAAGCTGGTCACGATCGAGGATCCGCTCGAATTCATCTTCAAGCCGGACCAGTCCATCATCACGCAGCGCGAGATCGGCACCGATACGGACAGCTTCTCCGACGCACTGCGCGCCGCCCTGCGACAGGATCCGGACGTGATCATGGTCGGCGAGATCCGCGACGCCATGACGGTCGACACGGCTCTCAAGGCCGCCGAGACCGGACACGCCGTCTTCTCCTCCATCCATACGTCAGATGTCGTCACCACCCTGCGGCGCATCGTCAGCCTGTTTCCGACAGACGAGCAGTCCCTCGTCATGGAGCGCCTCGCGGACAACGTCAAAGCAATCGTCTCTCTCCGCCTGCTTCCCAACAAGAAGCGGGATGGTCGAGTCCCCGCGGTCGAGATCATGCGCACGACGCGCTCGATCCGAGAGTGCATCCGAGACCAAAATCGGACGCACGAGATCGTCGACCACATCTGCCGTGGCCGGGAACACATGCAGATGCAGAGCTTCGATCAGCACCTGCTCGATCTGTACCGGGCGAACAAGATCGCACGCGACACCGCCATAGACGGGGCCTCCAATCCTCAGGACCTGATCACCGAACTGGCGCTCTCGGGGGAATCGGAGGACCCGGGGATGGCCGAATCAGATTCGCTCGATGTCGACTACGACGCGAGCACGCGCTTCGAGGCATAGACGAACGTGGAGATCCTGGCGCTCTACAAGTCGAACGAATCCCTGGTCGACGCGCTGACGGCGGGTGCACGACACCTGGCAGCCGCAGTCGAGGGATTCGCCCTGGTTTACGCCGGCGATTCGCCCGGGACGGAGCCGGACGGCTGGTCGGGCTTCACCTGCGCGCAGGATGCTCAAGTCGCCGGCGCCGGGCTGGACGCCTTTCGACGCGAGGTCACGCTGGAGGCGCGGTCGCTCTCGAGCGATCCGCCGGACGGGCCGCCCAGGATCTGGCAGCGCGCCGCGGGCGGCGTCTTCGGATTCCCTCTGCGACTGGGCGAGAAGCTTCGAGGCATCACACTGGTGGGTTGTCCAGGCGCCTGGCCGCGCGTCCAGAACGCCGAGATCGAATCGACCCTCCGCCAACTCGCGCTCGTCCTGGATCACCATGCCCTCAACTCGGAAGACGGTTCGCCGGACGAGCCCTCTGAGGATCTGCTCGCGCTCTCGGAGCAACTGCTCGAGCAGGACATCGATATCCTGCGCAAGCAGGAACAGGTCGCCCGCGAGAGCCGGCAGAACGACGATCTGCTCCAGCAGACCGCTCACGAGCTTCGAACGCCGCTCGATGGGATCGCAGGTCAACTCGTCTCGCTGCTCTCGGATCAACACGACCGGCTGTCCGAGACCGGCCGTGAAACGCTCCGGGGTGCGCTCGCCAGCACCCAGGCGCTGTTGCATACGCTCCAGAACATCCTCGACCTCTACGCGCTCAAACGAGGCGAACTCGAGCTGGACCTCCAGGACGTGAACCTCCACGAACTGGCTGAGGAGGCCCTGTTCAACGTGCGCGACCGAGCCCACGCCGGGGTCGAACTCAAGAAGATCATTCCCCCGACCCTCCCGAAGGTCCGGACGGACCTCGGCAAGCTCAACCAGATTCTGTTCCTGCTTCTCGAAAACTCCGTGAAGTTCACGACCCAGGGGTGTGTCGAGCTCGAGACCCGACTCACCGATGACCAACTGCTCTTCCGGATCACGGACACCGGAATCGGGATCGCGCACGAAGATCAGTCCCGGATCTTCGAAGAATTCTTCCGAGTCGACACCGCAGGCGGCAGCGGCTACCAGGGCGCGGGGCTGGGCCTCGCGATCGCGCGCGCCCTCGCGAAGCAGCTCGGCGGCGCGATCTCAGTTCAGAGCGAGATCGGGCGAGGGTCGCGATTCGCACTCGCCCTGCCGGTCAAGGAACTCGTCGGCTAGGAGTCCTCGTCGCTGTCCGGCTGCACCTTGCCCGAGGCGATCTCCCGAAGCGAGATGACCGCCTCCCTGTTCTCTTCTGCCTGAACCAGCGGACGGGCGCCGCGCATCAGCTGCCTGGAGCGGATGGCTGCCATCAGGACCAGCCGGAAACGATTCCCCACCTGTCGCGTACAGTCTTCTACCGTGATTCGAGCCATGAGCCGACCTCCAGGAAGCGCCGGGAGCTTAGGCCAAGTCCCTGCCGCGGGTCAACGGCGCCGAGTCGGGCGTCAGGGGCCTCTCCCGGCACAAGAAAGCCCCCGTCACCCGGGAGGCAACGGGGGCTTCTAGCCTACCAGCCGCAAGAATCAGCGCTTCCGGCGGGCCTTCTTGCGTGTGGCCTTCTTGCGCGTGGCCTTCTTGCGCGTGGCCTTCTTTCGAGCTGCCATTCTCTTTCACCCCCCTATTACGTTCTCATTCACCGTAGAACACCCACCAACCGAGCTGCCTCGCGCGGGAAGCGGGAGTCCCACACCTGAGCGGAAGAACATCCGGCTCGCCCGTTGTATCGGCCTCACTCCCTCCGACTTGAGGGACGGAGCCGATTTTTCAAGCCGGTCCGGATGGTTCGGTACCCGGGTTGCGGGAAACAGTAGGCACTTGATCAGCGTGCTGTCAACGGACCGGCCGCAAAAAGCCCCGCCTCGCGTGGGCCGAGTCGCGCCGGGAAGGCTCGGCCTATCGACCCGCCTTGCGCTTGTGACGGTTCTTGGAGCGCTGCTTGCGGTATTTGTGCTTCCGCATCTTCTTGCGGCGCTTCTTGATCACGCTTCCCATACTTGCCCCACTCCTTGTCCCGCTGCTTGTCCCAATCTTGTCTTGCCCAGTTCGCTGGATCGGACCCGAGTCTTCAGTCGCGCCCCGGGCGCGCGGGCGAGCGGGCGCGGGAGGCCGCAGATTATCCCGCGGTCCGCCGCTGTCAACAAGTCCCTGGGTCAGGGCGCGTCGGAGATCCGCAAGCGCAAGCGCGCACTCAGAAGTCCGAGACCGCGGTTGAGCCAGTGGCCTCGCGGCAGGAAACGCAGCCAGATGCGATGCCTGAACCCCAGCTCCGCCCTCGCTTCGAGCAGCCCGGCATGCTCGGGGACAGCTCGGAGTCCGCGAGTCAAGCACTGGACTGCGTCTGCGCGCGAGCCCGCGATCAGGTGAATCCGGGCGAGGTTCAGGTAGAGCCCGGGATTCCGGTGATCGGACCGAGCCGCCTGCTGTGCGAGCACGACGGCTTCGGGGAAGCGGCCGTGGGCCAGCGCCAGCCCGAGTGCGTAGGCGGACTGACACTCGGGATCCAGCCCGTCGACCTCGAACGCCTGCTCGAGTTCGGCCAGACCTTCCTCGTGGGCGCCGGACTCGATCAGGGAGAGGGCATGGCGCCAGCTTCTCTTCGCATCCGGAGGCCCCTCCTGCGAGACGCTCCCGAAGGGCTCGGCCGCTCCGGCGGACCCGGACGCTCCGCCCGTCTGCTGAACCGTTCCAGTCCGGGCCTCTTCGTTCTCGGGGCGCACCGGGAACCTCCTCGAGAACTTCTTCGGCCGATCGCGCGTGGGACTTGCGCCCTGCGCGGCGCCCGGGCCAGGGTCAGGCGGGGACCTCGCACACGAACTCCACCACGCCCGGCTCGGCCATCTCCAGCCGAATGCTGCCCCCGTGCATATCGAGAATCGCGCGTACCAGATTCAGACCGAGCCCAACACCCCCGTACTGGCGCGAGTACGAGCCGTCGCGCTGGACGAAGCGGTCGAAGATTCGGGATCGATCGACATCGTCGAGTTCAGACGAGCGATTTCGAACGGCCAGCCTGACGCTCCCACCCGAAGCCGCGGTGCGAACCTCGACCCGGGATTTCGGTGGAGAGAACTTGATCGCGTTGTCCAGCAGGTTCAAGACGACCTGCTTGATCCGGCCGGGATCGAGCGAGACCAGAGGTAGCGCCTCGTCTAGGCGGCAATCCATATCGAGTTCACGCTCGTCGAGTCGCGGCTTCAGGACCAGCACCGACTCCCGCACGATCGCGTTGAGGGAAACCCGCGCCCGTTCGAGCACGACGGATCCCGACTCGATCTTGCTGAGTTCGAGCAGACCCCGAAGCAGGTGGCTCATACGCTCGGCTTCATGCTGGATGGTGGACAGGAACTCGTCCTTCTGCGCGGCGTCGAGCGCAGCTTTGCCGGCACCGCGCCCCGATCGCTCCCGATCCTGCGAGAGCAGCCTGGCGAAGCCCTTGATGCAGGCCAGCGGAGTGGTGAGTTCGTGGCTCACGTTCGCCAGGAACTCCGACTTGAGACGATCCGCTTCGCTGATCCGCTCGTTCTGGTCCTTGAGCTGACGGTTGCGATCTTCGAGTTCGCGTTCCAGACGGAGGCGCTCACTCACATCCCGCGCGATACACACGATCGTCTCTCCGTTCTCGGAAACCTGCATCGAGAGCTCCACCGGAAAGATCCCTCGGCGCGTGCGGGCTTCGAGTTGGAGCGGCGGCGGCATCCCCAGTTTGAGCTGAACCTGCCGCAATGAGCCCTCCTCGAAGAGATGCGGCATGAACTGGCTCAGAAGCTCGAAGGAGCTCGGGGTGAGGAGGTCGCGCGCCGAAAGCCCCCGCATCTCGTGCAGGCTGAGACCGGAGAGCTGCGTGGCCGCCGAGTTCGCGTCCACGACCGATGCGTCTCGCGCCAGGATCAGGATCGGATCCTCGACCTCCTCCATGAAGCGGCGCACCGCGCGCAGCCCCCGGACGTCCGGGAAGGCCCCCCGGCGAGAAGAGAACCCCTGGAGCCTAC
>SPKZ01014157.1_pt1 | contig 11222 bp, 9 predicted proteins | sample 2456571 | NCBI WGS metagenome assembly SPKZ01 (sample SAMN11192286, study PRJNA482655) | marine metagenome | biome: ENVO:00000447; feature: ENVO:00000244|ENVO:00000211|ENVO:00000569|ENVO:00002023; material: ENVO:00002151; isolation source: ocean water from marine abyssalpelagic zone ...
CCTGCACGAGGCTCCGCTCTTGTGCGTGCTACCGCTGTGTTGCACGGCCGCTGGTTGCCTCGCCCTCTTCTTTCTGGCAGAGCGAATCCACTCCCTACTGACTCCGATTGTGGGGGGCTGATGGCAACTTCCGACTCCCCCAACGAGCCGCCCCGGTCGGACAGTGAGGGTCCAAGCACCGAGGCAGAATCCTCCTCTCAGCCCTTTCTCGATAGAACATCGACCCACAACGCCATCTTCTACATTCTGGCCGGTCTGTGTGTTGGGCTATTCGCCGGCGATGCCCTTTACCACAAGCACACTCACTTCGAATTCGAGGGTTGGTTTGGGTACTACGCCTTCTTCGGATTCTTCGCCTACATGGGCATTGTTTTCATTGCCAAGGCATTGCGCACCGTTCTGAAACGCGAGGAGGACTACTACGGTGAATAGTCTGCCTCCCGGATTCATTCTAATCCTCGGCGCCTTCCTGATCCCGTTCTTGAAGGGACGGGCTCGACAAGCGCTCATTCTGGCATTGCCCTGCTTGAGCCTCGGGCACCTGCTCAGTCTGCCCAGCGATCACATCGTGACCGCGCAGATGTTCGACTATCAGCTGGCTCCGATACGCGTCGACAAGCTCTCCCTAGTCTGGGGTTATGTCTTCCACATCGCCGCTGGACTGACCGCGCTCTATTCGGTCCATGAAAAGAACAGCCTCGGTCATGTCGCCGGTCTGTCCTATGCCGGCAGCGCGATCGCGGCAGCCTTCGCCGCGGACTGGATTACGCTGTTTGTTTTTTGGGAACTCACCGCCATCACCAGCGTCTTCCTGATCTGGGCACGTCGCACCAAACGCGCGTACACCGTCGGACTCCGTTACCTGCTCATTCAGGTCGGCTCCGGTGTCATTCTACTGGCCGGGGTGCTGATCCATGTAAGCCAAGGTGGCTCCCTGTTGATTCATCGCATGGGGGTGGACAGTCTCGGCGGCAAACTCATCTTTCTCGCATTCGGTATCAAGTGCGCCTTCCCCCTGCTGCACAACTGGCTGCAAGACGCCTACCCAGAAGCCACCGTCAGTGGTGCCGTCTTTTTGTCTGCGTTCACCACCAAGCTGGCAATCTACGCGCTCGCCCGCGTCTTTCCAGGTACAGAAATCCTGATCCCCATCGGTATCACGATGACGCTGTTCCCTATCCTTTTCGCAGTGATCGAGAACGATCTAAGACGAGTATTGGCCTACAGCCTCAACAATCAGTTGGGATACATGGTCGTCGGCGTTGGCATCGGCACCGAACTCTCCCTCAACGGCACGGCCGCGCACGCCTTCGCGCACATTCTCTACAAGGGCCTCCTGTTCATGGCCATGGGAGCGGTGCTGTTTCGAGTCGGGACCGTCAAGGCCAACAAGCTCGGCGGGCTGTACAAGTCCATGCCTTGGACGACGGTGTTTTGCATCATCGGTTCCTTGTCGATTTCCGGCTTCCCGCTGTTTAGTGGATTTGTCACCAAGTCGATGACCCTCACCGCCGTCAGCGAAGCCCACCTGGCAATTTACGCCGTGCTGTTACTCATCGCCTCCGCTGGCGTGGTCGATCACTCCGGCATCAAGATCCCCTTCTTCGCGTTCTTCGCCCACGACAACGGACACAGAGTCAAAGAGGCCCCGCTCAACATGCTGCTGGCCATGGGCGGGGCTGCCGCTCTCTGCATTGGTCTCGGGCTCTACCCAGCTCCGCTTTACAAGATCCTGCCCTACCCGGTTGACTACGCTCCCTACACAGTTTCCCACGTCGTAAATAGTCTTCAGCTTTTGTTGTTCGCGGCGTTGGCCTTCGGCATTCTGTGGCGGACGCGAATTTATCCCCCTGAGATCGACGCGATCAACCTCGACACCGATTGGATTTACCGTAAAGCAGCGCCACCAGTGGTCGTCGCCATCGGGCGCGTTTGCGCCGCGATCCACAAGGCTGTCGTCGGGACCGGTGCGCAGCTCGGCAAGGCCGTGCTTGGCGGCCTCGAGAAAACCCACGCCCCCCCCGGGGTCATGGGCGAACCCTGGGGAACCGGCGCCACGTCCCTCTGGGCAGCAGCGCTGCTCGGCTTCTGTCTGATGATCTACTACTTATAGCCGCCGTGACAGCGCCCTCACACAGCAGCCAACGCGATCAGGGGTCCCTGTCGACGGACACCCCTGAGAGACCACCACGGCGCCTGGTCCGGTTTCGGAGACCATTTCGGCCCCCTGGGCGTCCGGATCTCAAGTTTCTTCAAAAATGCTGCACATTTGATGACTGAAACCCTTGCCCACTGCAGCAGCATCCGCTAATCGTCTCCGCCCAATATGTCGAACCGAGCACTCTGGAACATCCGCCTACGTCACGTCTGGCTCTCAACGCCCCTAAAGCGCAAGCGCATGAAACGCCGCGACCGCCTTCGCTGCGCGCTCCAGGATGCCCTGGACCGCAAGGCTACCAAGGCCGGCGACCAGTCCGCCGACGCCAGCTGAGCTAGGCCAGGCACGGCGCGCCGAGCGCACTACCGACGAGTCTGTACGCCGCAACGACTCTCGCCATACCGGTCGCCTACTCTGGCGAGTCGCCCTTGCCCTCGCTGGAATTCCGGCGGGGGCGTAGTTAGTTGTGCTAGCCGGCCGAGAGCTGGTACTTGAACGGTCGTGCGCCACCTCAAAGTCTGCTGGCTAATTCCCTGCCTCACACTCGGCTGTTTCGGCGACGGCGACGCTCGCATCCCCGGCGAACTGCTCGGCACCTTCACCGCCGAAGCCGTCACCCAAGAAAATGGCTGTGGCCCCCAGCCCTTCGATGCCGCCGACAACCCGGTGTTCGAAATTCAACTGAGTGAGGACGCCCCAAAATTGTATTGGATCACGTCATCATCGGCGCCGACGACCGGCACCCTTGCTGAAGACGGTTCCTTTTCCTTCGAGACGGTTTCCCGGCACACCCCCGCCGAAGGATGCGTCATTGATCGCGGGGATGCGTTTATCGGGGCCTTCGCCGACGGCGACATGCACAGCGGAGCCCTCGACGGTGTGTTGACCTACTCCTACGCGCTAGCCGAACAGTCCGATTGTTCCGCACTGATCGGCGAAGTGGGTGGAGTTTCAGAGCTTCCCTGCAGTATCAGTTACTCGGTATCCGCGACGACTCAAGAGTAGGCACCGGTCGGCCGGTTCACCTTCGCTGCGGGGCGCCGTGATACTCTTGAGCTTCACGTGCAGGTTGGGGGCTTCCCCTCGGGGCGCGCCGAATGAATGCAGGCAATCGAACGACTCGATAGATCCGCTTGTCGATCTCTAGCGCTACCGGGTCTCCGGGTGACCCCCTGGATCGCCTGTCGACGACGCACGTTGCGTCCAAGGCAGTAACTGCCGCTTCGGATTTCCGATGTAGGGGCTTTCAACGGTGCGGCGGGGTGCCCTCGGGTACCCCGCCCGCTCTATCTTGTGCGACGTCTCCCCAGTTCTGTGGCGCCTCGCGGAGTGGTCTCGACATCTAGCTCGCCCCCGTGATGTAACGGGAATTGCCGTTCTGGGTTCCCCTGAGGCGCTCTAGCCGCTAGCTTCGCCGCGCCGACCGGCAGGAAGACTCGCCCTTGGCTGTTACAGAATTAATCGAAGCATTCTCCGCGCTCCAACTCGGGGCTGGTAGTCCTCTAGATTTCCTGTTCGAACCCTGGTCGTTCCACTTCGGCAAAGGCGATATCTTCGCCAAGAACCGGTGGAACAGCATCATGAACGGCGCCAAAATCGGCACAGCGTTTGTCGCCGCCGGTTTCTTGCTTCTGGAGATCCGTGCGCGCCGTCTCGGTTCGCCAATCCCCAAGGTTTGGGCGAAACGGATCTACTTGGCCCTAGTCGTATTCTCGACCTGGCTTTACTTCGACGGTTTCAACCCCAACGTCCGGTACGTCAACTACTACCACCGCCACGAGCTGTTTCACTACTACCTGGGCAGCAAGTACTTCAAAGAAGTCGGGTACCCCCGGCTCTACGAATGTGCAGCGGTCGCAGAAACAGAACTCGTCGGCAAGAACCGCATGAAGGATCGCGAAATTCGCGACCTCGGCGTCAACCTCGTCAAGCCGATGTCGAAGACGTACATCTTCGACATCCCAGAGAATTGCAAAGATCACTTTTCCGGCGAACGGTGGGACGCCTTCAAGGCAGACGTCAAATGGATCGAGCAAAGCGCGCGAGGTCAATACTGGAAGGACATGTTCAAGGACCACGGCTACAACCCGCCCCCGGTCTGGACGATGACCGGACATCTGCTGAGCAGTATCGATGTAGCGTCGGACAGCTTCTTCAAGAAACTCGCCCTGCTCGACGTGATCTTGCACATAGGCGTAATTTCCATGCTGGGTTGGGCCTTCGGCTTCCGCGCAATGATGATCGGCGCCGTGTTTTGGGGGTGCAACGCGCCCGCCAACTTCTATTGGACTGGCGGCGCCTTCATGCGCATGGACTGGATCTTCCTTCTGGTCAGCGCCACAGCTTTCGCCAAGAAGCGATACTTCGCCCTCGCCGGAGCTGCTCTCGCCTGGTCCGCACTGCTGCGGGTGTTTCCAGCGATCTTATTCGGTGGTTGGGTCGCAATGGGAGCTTGCTTCTGGCTCAAACATCGCCGCGCGATGCCCGAGCTCAAGCGGGCTCTTGGCGGCGTCATCGTCGCTGTCGGAATTCTCGTACCCGCCAGCATGGCGGTCTGCGGCCCGGACTCTTACGCCCAATTCAAGCACCACATCTCGACCCACAAGAGCACACCGCTGACGAACCACATGGGTCTAGAAACCATCCTGACCCACAACTGGGAGGGGCGGATGCGATTTTCCCGGGACGATCGCTTGGACGACGGCTTTCAGCCTTGGAAGGATGGACGCACCCAACGCAAGGAGGAGCGCCGCCCGCTCTTCTATCTGGTCTGGGCGCTCACCGCGGGTTGGATCGGCTGGGCGCTGCGGCGTACGCGATTGATTTGGATTGCGATCCCCATGGGGGTGCCCATGGTCATCGCCCTGCTCAATCTGACTTGTTATTACTATTCGGTATTCATCCCCATCGCGGCACTGGCGACAGTGCGCCGGAGCCTCGGGCCGGCATTGCTGACCACCGCCGGAGCGAGCCAGGTACTGTTGGGTCCGCCCAATTGGTCAACGTTCTATTGGATCGACGACCGCTACACCGCGCTCAGTTACCTCTTCTGGCTCATGGCGTTACTGACGCTGTACGCCTATTCGCGGCCGCTCACTCCCGAGCGATTACGCGCCTGGTGGGCTGGGCGAGCTGAGCCAAGAGCGAACTAAGCACCCGCACAAGTCGGACCCTGCGTGTTGACGCCGCTCCCCCCCAGAAGTGGGCCGGGGTCAGTATCTACTGCCGCTCAAAGATGAGAGTTCAGGCCACTCAGCGCGGTTCCCAGACCCTGTTCCAACACACTCAACAGGATATCAACGTGGCCGCTGTCCGTTTGAACGCCTTTCACCGTTACGAAGGGCGTGATCATGCCGATGATCGCCAAGGCTTTGGGGTTTTTAGCGATAGCGGGATGTTTCATCAGATCAATCACGATGGCGTCGCCTTCGGCATCAATCACCATCGGCGGGCGCTTGCTCAAGAACTTCAAGAGATCCCCCGGGCGGCTGAGATCCAGTGAACCTGACTCCAACAGGGCCTTGAGGGGCGAATCCGAATGCTTCGGGAGCTCAACAGACACATCCGTCAATCGGAACGCGAAACGCAGCTCGGAACTGTTCAAAGAAACCTCGTCCACGAACAGCGTCACGCCGGCTCGCGCGGGTGTCCCCTTAATGTCCACCGTGCACGCCACACGGACTCCTGGCGGAACCGCTTCCACCACAATATCGCTGGGGGCCTTTTTACCCTTCACTTGCGCCGCCAACCAACGCAGCGCGGCGAGCGGCACGCCAATTCGGAGCTTGGTTACGTTCTTCGCGGCGTGGAGCAACGCTTCGGGGTTACGCGCAAGATAACTGACAGCTCCTTCGAGCGCTTGTCGGGGACGAATCATTGACCCCACGATAGTCCGAAGTCCGCGAAACTGGGGGCCGATTTGGGTCCCGGGCGCTACCGAAGCAAGGATCCCGGGGCGGAGAAGTAGGTTTCTGCGGTAGCAACAACCCACCGACGCTACGCGCCGCATCAGCCCGCGAGGGCCTCTCAGCAGCGACCGAGGGAAAAACGAGCTAAACTCGTTGATGGCCTCAGTTCTCCCCTCCGCCCCGGCGCCCAGCAGTCGCCCACCTGCGTCTATCGGTCCGCGCCACATTGCCGCCGCCGACGTGCACGAGTCGCTCAACGAACACCTTTTGGTCGACGGCTACCCGCTGGTCGTCGACCTCGACAAGAGCCACGGCTCGTATCTCTACGATGCCAAGTCCGGGCACGAGTACCTCGACTTTTTCACATTCTTTTCCTCGAACCCCATCGGCTTCAACCACCCCCGCATGCATTCTGCGGATTTTTCACAACGCTTGCTGAGAGCCGCTCGGACCCGGGTTTCGAATTCGGATGTGTACACGAGCCTGATGGCAGAATTTGTCACCACTTTGGAGCGGACCGCCGGACTGCCTGAACTGCCGTACTATTTTTTCGTGGATGGCGGCGCCCTAGCGGTCGAAAACGCGATGAAAGCCGCCTTCGACTGGAAGCGCCGAAAAAACATTGCGGCGGGTCGCTCGGCCCTCGGCGAAAAGATCCTGCACTTCGAACACGCATTCCATGGGCGCTCTGGCTACACCTTGAGCGTCACCAATACAGATCCCGTCAAGACAGACTACTTTCCGCAGTTCATTTGGCCGCGGGTACCCAGCCCTGCCATCAGCTTCCCCTTCCGCGCCCATCAAGACGAAGTTCTCGCTCGGGAAGCCGCATGCCTGACGGCCATCGAGGACGAATTTGACCGAGGGCGTAACGAAATCGCTGGCATCCTGATCGAACCTATTCAGAGCGAAGGCGGGGACCGTCACTTCCGTTCCGAATTCCTCGCAGAACTTCGGAAACTGGCCGACACCCGTGAAGCACTGCTGATATTCGACGAGGTTCAGACGGGACTGGGCTCGACCGGTCGATGGTGGGCCAGCCAGTACCATGGCGTCACGCCGGACCTTCTCTGTTTCGCCAAGAAACTACAAGTCGGGGGGCTCTTTGCGTCTCGCCGTTTGGACGACGTCGAAGACCATGTGTTCGCAAAGTCCGGCCGCATCAACAGCACCTGGGGCGGCTCTCTCACTGACATGGTGCGAGCTACCCAAATCCTTCGAATCATCGAAGACGAGGCTCTGTTGAACAACGCTCGTCAACGTGGACACGAACTTCACGTAGGCCTCCAGGCCCTCGAACTCAGATGGCCGGACCACTTAAGCAACGCGCGCGGCGCAGGACTGATCTGCGCGATCGACCTGCGGACGCCAGCTTTACGAGACGCGGTCATCGCTGCCGCCATGGCCGAACACATGTTGGTCCTAGCGTGCGGTACCACCTCGCTCCGCTTCCGCCCAGCTCTAAACGTGAGTTGCGTCGCTATCGCAGAAGGGCTCGGACGGCTCGAAGCGGCGCTACTCCGGACCTTGGGTCGGCCGGAACCCAAGATCACCAATGCCCGGGGTGGAACACCCGCCGGTCCTCGCCGAGCCAGCGATGGAAACGTGCGCAACTTGCGTGGAAGACGCTCCCGCCGCTAAATCTCTAGCGGCGGAGGGACCTCCTAGCGAACCGGGTGCGCTGTCCACGAAAAGATGCTAGTTCGGCTCGATCCCCGTGCCAGACCCTCGTGTGAACCCGCCGTCCGATCCTCCTACTTTGGAGCCTGAGCTCCAGTCCGTCCTGGAACAGGAAGAAGAGTGCCTGCAACGGGTGCTGACCCACGACATCGAGCGCCGTGGCCGCGAAGACGATCGCCGAGAAGTCGACTACGACACACAGCTGCTCGACCTGCGCGACGAAATCGCCGCATCGCGCGCCGAAGATGCACCGCCGCTGCTCGAGCAGATGGAGCGCCTCCAGGCCATCGCCACACAACAACGAAAGTTCACCAAGGGAACCATCGATCCTCGATGCCCCTACTTTGGGCGCATGGTCTTGACGGAAGAGGATCGGAAACGAGAGGTCCTAGTGGGGCGCTCGACCTATCTCGACACCAAGAGTGACATTCGAATCGTCGACTGGCGCGACGCGCCCGTGAGCCGCCTCTTTTACCGCTACCGCGAAGGCGACGAATACGAAGAGGAGTTCGGTGGACGAGACGTGGATGGTGTCGTGACCGTTCGCCGCAGCGTATCCATCGTCGACCAGGAGCTGCGCCGCGTGGTCTCCCCTCAGGGCACGCTCATTCGGGACCGCAGCAATACATGGCGTGCTGGCGGCAATAATCTCAAATTGAAAGGCGGCGAAGGCACGGCAGCCCGCGCCGACAGCCTGCGCAAACCCGGCAAGCTCGGCGTCGGCGAGTCCGGGGATATCAGCGATGACAAACACCTCAAAGAGATCACCGCGCTCATCGACCCCAAACAATTCGATGTGATCACTCAGCCCGACTCGGGCCTCGTGGTAATTCAGGGCGGCGCCGGGAGCGGCAAGACAACCATCGGTCTCCATCGTCTCGCCTACCTCGCCTATCGAGATCCCCGCCGTTTTCGACCGGACCGCATGCTCATCGTCGTCTTCAATGACGCACTGGCGCGCTACATCTCGCAAATCCTTCCAGCTTTGGACGTGGAAGGCGTCGCCGTCACCACCTACGAAAGCCTCGCGGCCGAACAACGCAAGAACCAACTCCCGGAACTCCCCAAGGGCTACTCCGACGAAACGCCGCCGGCTGTGACCCGGGTCAAAAAACATCCTGCCCTGCTCCGCGCCTTGGACAACTACGTCAGCGCACTGGAATTGGAATTTGAGGGGCGCGTCGCAGGGGTTCTCGAAGGTGACGATCCGGCCGCGCTGGATGCCGCACGCGGCACCTGGCAACACGGCGAAGGTCGCCCCACCGTTCACCGCCTCAATGCCTTCAACCGCTGGCTATCGGATCGGCCGCGGGAAGTGTCTCGTAAACAACGCACCTCCCTCCACCGCGAAGTCGGGCTCTTCCTCGAGCGAGCGAAAGATGTCGTCGGCGCCTGGGCAGAGGTGCTCGGCAACGGGCCCGAACTCGCCAAGGTGTTCGAGCAGCATTCGCCCGGCGAGCTCACCGAACAACAACTGAGCCGTGCCCACACCTGGTGCACGAACCGCTGCGCGCTCATCCTCAACAAACTCGAGGAAGACGCCGAACCCGCGTCCCCCGACGACGAGGGCGACGAGACCGAATTCGTTGACGGCGTCGCAGCCGAAGTCATTCGTCTGGACACAGAGGATGACAGCCTGTTGTTGCGCCTCTGGCAAAAGCTCCGGGGACCGATGATGAAGCCGCGGAAACGCGAGGCTATCATTTACGAACATGTACTGATCGATGAAGCCCAAGATCTGAGCCCCATCGAACTGGCTGTTGTCATGGGCATGGTGAGCCGAGCCCAGAGTGTGACCCTCGCGGGAGACGTCGCCCAGCGGCTCCACATGGACAATGGCTTCACCGGCTGGACGAATCTGCTCGGCGAACTGGGACTAGACCACACAGAAGTGGCGCCTCTGAAGGTGAGCTATCGTTCCACGGCGGAAATTATCGAATTTTCTCGCGAAGTCCTCGGCGATCTAGCGCCAGAAGAAGAGCCCGAAGCCATTCGTAACGGCGCGCCCGTCGAACTGTTTCGCTTCGCCCACATTGGGGACGCCGCGGGGTTCCTCGCCGAAGCGCTGAGCGAACTGATTCAAAATGAACCCCGCGCCTCCGTGGCGGTGATCGCTCGCCACCCCGAGCAGGCCGACATGATTTACGACGGATTGCAAAAGGCCGAGACGCCCAATTTGCGCCGCGTCGCAGATCAAGACTTCCTCTTCCGCCCAGGCATCGATGTGACCGATGTCCGCCAGGTTAAGGGACTGGAATTCGACTACGTCGTGGTTGTCGAATGCTCAGACTCCAGCTTTCCCACCGACGCCGCTTCCCGTCACCTGCTGCATATCGCGGCAACGCGGGCAGCGCACCAGCTGTGGCTCGTCACCAGCTCGAAGCCGAGCCAATTGCTGCCCCAGTCTCTTCGAGACCGAGGATTCTAGCTCTTCGAGACCGACGCTCTGCGGCCTCGGGAACTGAGCGAATGCGCTGAGGACGTCTAGGACGGCGCCATCTGCAGCTGACGCTTACCCAGCTCGCCGAGCCGCATGTGCATACGGTGGTCGATCCCTACCACCTCGCCCTCGGCCAACTTGAACCACACATTCTCACCGGACAACTCTTCGCTAGATACCAGCAGGTGATTCACAAATCCAGTCGCGCTAGGCGCCTCACATTCCGGAGACAGGCTCGGGCACACATCGCGGTCCGGGCAGCGGTGCTTGTGACTGGACCACAGGAGCTCTTTACCGCCATGGACCGCAGCCATCAATTGGCCGTCGGTGATCATCATGGTTAGCAGCGAGCGTTCCTTGTCGCCCAAAGTCTGCCCCTCTGGGCAGGGTGGGTCACAGACACGACGCACAATCTGTGCGGTGGCGTCGATGGCGGCGAACACGTCCGCCAGCTCATGAGGCCGACCGAGCGGGCCAAAACGTTCCAACTGAGTCAACAGAAGATAGAAAATGCACTCGCTATCGGTGTCCCCCAAGATGTATCGGCGCAACCGAGGAGCCAGCTCCGCCAACAACAATTCACGCTTCTTGGCGAAACCAGGGATGTCGCCGTTGTGCGCGAACACCCAGCGGCCGTATTGAAACGGGTGACAGTTGAGCACCGAATTGGTTCCCTGGGTGGCCTTGCGGACATGGGCTACAACGGTTTCGCTAGCCACCACCCCGCTCAACCGATGAAACAGCTGATCTCCGAGCGCCGTGGCCGGGCTGCGGGTTAAGTGAGGCGCGCCATCCACGTAGTACGCAACGCCCCAACCGTCCGGGTGGTCATTGCTCTGGGTCCCCAGCGCATTGTCCGCTGCTAACAGCGAACGGTGCACTTGACTCTGAATGACGCTACGAAAACCAAATAATCGACACATAAATTATACGGGGAGCGGGCATCGGTAGTGATAGGAGCCCCCATGCCTGGCGTAAAGCGCGGCCGGAATATCTGATTATTCTAGGGCTACGGCGACACTTCATGGCGGCGAGA
>SPKZ01020122.1_pt1 | contig 11219 bp, 9 predicted proteins | sample 2456571 | NCBI WGS metagenome assembly SPKZ01 (sample SAMN11192286, study PRJNA482655) | marine metagenome | biome: ENVO:00000447; feature: ENVO:00000244|ENVO:00000211|ENVO:00000569|ENVO:00002023; material: ENVO:00002151; isolation source: ocean water from marine abyssalpelagic zone ...
GCGAGGTCGATCCTGTCTCTCCCGATTTATCCTGGGATCACGCGGGACCAGCAGCAACGTGTCGTCGAGACTCTGGTAGCGGCGCTCGGCGCAGCGGGCTCGTGATGCGAGGGGTCGTGTCGCTTGATCCATCGGTCTTCGTCCATCCGGGCGCGCTCTGCGAATCAGAGGAGGTCGGGTCTGGAACGCGAAACTGGGCGTTCGCGCACGTCGTGCCGGGGGCTGTCGCTAGAGACGACAGCAACATCTGTGATCACGCCTTCATCGAAGGCGGAGCGTACCTTGGGGATCGGGTCGTCATCAAGAACGGTGTATTGATCGGGGACCGAGTGCGCGCCGATGAGGGCCTCTCGATCATCGAGGCTTCGTCCTGACGGAGTCGGGCGAGGGCGGCGTCGAACGGTCAAGGGCAAATCCGCGTGCGCTGCTTCTGGAGGGGTTCGCGGTCACGGTCGGTTTCGTCGCGCTCACCTATTTCCTGTTCTACCCGCTCTTCGTCGACCCGGCGGGCACCGCAATTCTTCCACCCGTCTGGCTCGGGGCCGACATCAATCTCGTGATGTGGATCCTCTCGTGGGACTATCACGCGCTTACGACTCAACCGTGGAACCTCTTTAATGCCAACATCTTCCACCCCGAGCCCATCATGCTGGCGGGCGCGGAGCACATGCTCGGGTATCTACCCCTGTACGCTCCTCCCTACGCGCTCACGCGCAATCCGGTTCTTTCGCTCGCGGTTACGATCTGGCTCTCCTTTGCTCTGTCGGGCGCGTCCATGTACGCGTTGCTGCGATACTGGAAATGCCGGCGATCCGCGGCGCTGTTTGGTGGGTTCGTCTACGCGTACCTTCCGGGGAAGTTCCTTCAGGCCTTCATGGTGCAGTTCGTCGGATGGCAGTACCTTCCGCTGGCCCTGATCTTTCTCGATCGGACGCTCGACCTCGGCCGCGCCCGCGACGCCGGGCTCTTCTCTCTCTTCCTGCTTCTGCAGATGCTCTGCTCCTTCTACGTGGCCTACATTTCTTTGACCTTGCTGGCAGCCTACACTGGGACGATTCTCGGCTGGCGGCTGTTGCGCGATCGAAGAGCGATCTACCTGCGCGGCGCGCTTCTGGCGGGAAGCGGAGCGGCGATCGCCGGTCTCGCGCTCGGTCTGCTGGCCCTTCCTTACCTGAGCCGTGCCGCAGCGGGCGGGATTGCCGATTACGCCCAAGACATAGCGCTTCAGAACATGTCGATTCGTTCCTGGTGGCCGTATCTGACATCGCCGGCTCTTCCGGGCTTCCAAGCGAGCCCGGCCTTTGGCGAGGCGCATTACCTGGGCGTACTGCCGCTCTGCCTCTCACTCGTCGCGCTCCTGCCGAGTCGCGCGAGGTCGTACGGCCCCGGTCCCGTGCGCTGCGCGGGACTGCTCGTCGCGCTGTTGGTTTCTGCCGTGTTCGCGATGGGTCCCGACGCGGCGTTCGGGGGCATCTCGATACCCCCTCTCTACGATTGGGGGGTGGCGCTGGTTCCCGGGTTCTCCTCCATGAGGCAGCCAGCACGTTACGCATATGCAATCGGGTTCGCTGTCGCCGCGTTGGGCGCGATCGGCTTTTCTCGCATCCTCACGCGCGTACATGCGAAGAACTGGGTGGCCAGCCTGGCCGCGGCTGCCGCGATCGCATTTACGGTGGCCGACTTCGGTATCTTGCGTCACAGACACGAGGTTCGAGAGGTCGCAATCGGAGACGAGGCGCCCGAGGTGTACCAGCGTCTGGCAGAACTGGAGCCGGGAACCGTTCTCGAGCTTCCCGGCGGTCTAAAGCGCGACAGACTCAATCAGTCATTACGCGAGAGCGAGTACGCGCTCTACAGTACCGTACACTGGAACCCGATCATCAACGGATTTACGGGTCACCAACCCGAGAACGTAGAGACACTCTTCGCAATCGCGCAGGCTCTACCCGACGAAAGGGCCGCCGAAGCGCTATGTCGCATCACGGGATTGAAATACGTGATCGTTCACTCGGACAGGCTGCTCCCGATCGAGCGGAAATGGTGGACCAGCCCGGTCGGGATGACGCTGATCGATCGGTTCGGAACCGATCTCCTGTTCCGGGTGTCGAAGCCGTGCACCGACGACCGGCACGAGAGCTATCTGCAGACGACTGAGCGTACCGAGACGGTACTCGGTCACCCGCTCGAGATCCTTCCGCCCGAAGACCGGCGGGCAGAGATCCGATTCGCCGGGCTTCCCCCGACTGTGGCACCTGCCGAGTTCACGCTCAACATACCGTTGTTCGTGAAGAACCGTTCATCCCGAACCTGGCCAGCGATTGCGCCGGGCAGCGACAAGGCGGTGACTCTGGCGTTCCGATGGCAGGCACTGCCGGGTGGGAAGATCGCGCGAGAAAATCTCGCCGAGTCGGTTCTTGCCTATGACCTCGAGCCGGGAGAATCGGTCCGGGCATTGGTCAGTGCTCGCGTTCCCAAAGAGAGTGGCGACTACCGGCTGACGATCGGCCTGGCGCAGGCAGGCGAGTGGTTTCCGGAGCGCCTGGTCCTGAACCGCATCGCCGTGCGGCGAGCCATCGACCTCATGCGCCGGGGCTCGCACCCGGTGCGCTGACACGGGCGGTTGCGGCCGCCTGAAGAGGTCGGCGGTCTCCGCCCTTCGGGTGGGTCTGGGTCGGTGTCAGCTTTCGGCGGCGTGCTGGCCGTGCGAACGGACCGGCTCCGGTCGTCTCGCATCAGTCGATGTAGCCGAGGGCCCGGAGCTTCGTCTTGGTGGCGTCATCGGGCTCGGGTGCCGCCACGACTCCATCGGCGGCTGCTTCGCGTCGACGCTTCGCGTCCTCGAGAAACGCATCGACCCGTCGGCGGCCATCCTCGATCTCCTCCGCCGATCCGGTCGGATCCTCCTCGCTGGGATCGGCGTGCCGGTCGAAGACCATGGGCACGCGGTCGCGGACGCCGAAGATCCACTTGCGCTTCGAGGTATGGGCTGCGACGAGTTCATGGCGTGGGCCGAGCACTTCGGCATAGACGGTGCGCGAGTCGAGTTCGTCGTCCCTCTGGCCCTGGAGTGCGGCTCGCAGGCTGAGCCCCTGCACCGTGTCTGGAACCGGCTGACCGATCAGATCGAGCACGGTTGGCGCAACGTCCACGAGCGAGACCGGCGCACGCAGTCGCTGTCCCCCACCGACCAAACCGGGAGCCCGGAGGAGCATCGGAATCTGAATGGCCTCGCTGTAGGCGGTCTCGCCGTGAGAGGACGTACCGTGCTCTCCGAACGCCTCGCCATGATCCGAGGTGATGATGACGATGGTGGATTCGGCGAGCCCGCGCTCGTCGAGCCCCGCGAGGAGTCGTCCGATCTCGCGGTCGGTGTAGCGGATCTCGCCTGCGTAACGGTTTCGCTGCCGCTTGAAGTTCCCGACTCCGTCCCCGGCCACTCCTTCCCAGTCGTCATCGAAGATGTCGAATTCTTCCTGCGGGTCGTACGGGCTGTGGACCTCGTAGGTGTGGGCGAAGACGAAGAAGGAATCCCCTGGGTGCCGATCAATCCAATCGAGGACGGCCGAGACGACCTCGGCAACGTGGCCGTCGGTCACCAGGGGGGAAACACGGTCGGGCCGCTTATACTCCCGGTAGGTGCGAAACCCACGTGCGAAGCCCGCCAGACCGATGATCATGCCGTTTTCGGTGAAAGCGGCCGTTTGGTATCCGCTCGCGGCCAGGAGCTCGGCGAGCGTCGGAAGCTGCTGGGACAGGATGCCGACGCCGGGGCCGAGCACACCGTGCACCGATGGATAGGTCCCCGTCATCAGGCTCATGTGGGATGCGGTCGTCGCTGGAAATGGCGCCAACGCATCCTCGAACACCACGCCTTCGGCCGCGAACGTGTCGATGACCGGAGTGGTCGGGAGGCGCGAGCCATAGGCGCCGACGAAGTCCGCGCGCAGGGTATCCAGGGAGACGAGAAGGACGTTCGGTCGTGGCGCGGTCGGCACCATGAGGACGGGCGTGGTCCAGAGCGGTGCCGAGCGCGTGACCGCTGCTCCGGCGTCATCGGCAGGGACGGGTCTCGTCGAGAATGAGAACCGGAGGCGCCGCCCTTCGTACTCGGCAAGGTCGACACGATAGTCCGTCCACCCGCGTGATCCCGGGTCGGGATCGATTCGCTGCCGAAGCAGAGTCACGCGCTCTCCGCCGGTGGACTCGGCATCGGCGGCCGCTGCTCCATCGAGGATCTCGGCTTCGATGACGAACTCGGTCGGAGAAGCACCGGCGGCGGCGGCGAGTGGATGGATGCCGATTGCGCCGTCGATCATCATCCCGGGCCCGACCGCGATCGTTTCGCTCTCGGCGCGAGCGACGGAAGGACCGAGAGGCGAAGCCACGACACGCACCTGGGCCGCACCGACCGTAACGCCCGGGAACGAAACCGGGAGCCGTCGGCTCGCATTCTGAATCATCACCGGCGGGAGGTGCGTCCATGGTTCTCCCTTCTCGGCGCGGTGCATCCGGTCGAGGATCATGTCGCGGCCGCGGAAGCGGCGCGGGACTCCGAAAGGCCGGCGAGGCGCGCCAGCGAAGCGTCTCCACTTTCCGCGCTCGGCGAGGGGGATGGTCGCGAGGCAACCTCGAGCAGTCCGAAGGTCGTCTCCGAGTGCACACGCCGGCCGCGGGGACATTCGGTCCTCCGCTGCCGCAGGGGCCGGCAGGAGCGCGCGTCCGACGGCCCGAACCGTCGGCGGCTCGCCTCGGCATCCGCCGGCTAGCGCCGCCACTGCGAGCGCCAGCGACAAGGCCGATCGGAGGCCCGACATCGGGTCATTCCTGCCCATCAGTCGGTAAGGATCGCGAGCGGGACGGGGGTTGTCCATATGCGAGGGTCGGTGGGCAGAAGTGGAGGTCGTCGACAGGCGATCCACGTGCAGAGCGCGACGCCTTCTTCTCGCTTCCCCAACAGGATCAGGACGCGATCATCGAATTCCTGAAGACGCTCCAGGTCTCTCCCAAACAGCATTTCGAAGACTAAGGGAATTCACGACCCACCCTCCGCGCGGCCACGAGCGCGAGCGAGCAGCCCGATGTGCGAAGCGCCGCCTCCGAGAACGGGATCCCGGCCAACGGTGGGACTAGAACTCGTAGCCGCCGATCCCGTAGAAGCCGCTCGAGGCCGTGTGCTCGGTCTCGTACGGGGGCCAGACTTCTACGCCTTCGGGAGCCTCGGGCGTATCGCCCAGGACCGTGACCCGTCGCAAAAGCCGGCGCTCCGAGGTGTCATCCACCATGGCGTGGAGCGTGACACGCTCGTCCCAGAGCGCCACGTCCCCGGGGGTCCAGCGGTGGCGACAACTGAACTTGATCTGCTCCTGCCAGCGGTAGAGAAAAGCAAGCAACGCCTGGCTCTCCGGACGGGAGAGTTGGGGAATGCGGCGGCCGAACTGCTTGTTGACGTAGAGACTGCGTCGGCCGGTCTCCGGGTGCACGCGAACGACCGGGTGTTCGGCTTTCCGATCCCCCTGCCCCGCGTCTTCGTGGATGCAGGTGAGGTGCGACAGGAACTCCTGCATCGGCGGCGACAACGCATCCAAAACGTCCGGGCAGCTGATCCACATCGTGTCGCCGCCAACGGGAGGGCTCTCGACCATGTGCAGAAGCGCCGCAACCGGGGGTGATTCGGAAAAGGTCACATCGGTGTGCCATACGTCCGCCTTCGGGCTTGTAGAAGTGTCGAGTTCGCACACCTCGGGCACAGCTTCGTCCGCTTTCGGTATGTAGGGGTGGACCTCGAGGGGACCGAACAGCGCGCCGATGTCGCGCAGGCCCTCGACCGATGGTGAGAGGCCGGGCAGGAACAGGACCTTGTGCTCGACCAACGCCGCATGGAGCGCCGTTACCGTAGCGGTGTCCATGGCCTCGGGCTCGAGGCCGTGGACCTCCGCGCCAAGCCGTCCGCCAACGCTTCGGATCTGGAGCGGGTTGCTTTCACTCATGCTTTTCCTCCCAGTAGGCCGCGAGTTCCCCATACTCGAGACAGGCCCACTCCTGCGTCCCGCATTGACGCTGTATCTCTCGATCGGCCCCATCGCAAGAATTGCAAGAGGATAGAAGAAATGAGCGGGCTTCGGGGCGTGGGTCCGGGTCGACAGGATCAGCGGGATGATGTGCTGCTTCCGGGCCGTTCGTTCGGTGGTGTCGCTCACGGCCATTTCGCAGCGCACACCATTCGCGATCCTCGCGGGCTCGGCACCGATCTCGCTCAGCGGGATCGGGACACGCGACGGGACGATGCTGCTGCTGGGATCAGTCGAAGCGGCTCGCGAACTGCTCTCGAATTCGCACCGCCAGCTCCGCCGAGATCTCGGGGGCGGGCCCCGATCCGTACAGCTTGGCCTCGAGGGCTGGCCGGGCCGCAAGGAACTCGTCGGGAAATAGACCGGCGACGCGCACGTCGTCGTAACCGTTCGGATGGACCCAGTGCTTCCGCAGCACGCCTTCCTCGACATATCCCAGGGACTGGAACAGGTGCCAAGAGCGCTCGTTTTCAGTTGCAACGCGGCTCCATATGCGAACCATGCTGAGGGCCTCGAAGCAGAGTCGGTGGAGCAGGTAGAGGCCCTCGTACATTCCGGTGGGATTTTCGCCGACGCGGGCAGCACAGATCCGTCCGCACTCCGCGGAGGTTGCCTCATGATCGAACGAATGAATCGAGCTGCATCCAACCGCCTCGCCCTCGAGCGTCTCGAAGTTGACGAGGAGATCATCTCGCTCGCGGGCCTTGCGGAACCAGGCGAGGTGACTCTGAACGGTTAGCGGCTTCCATTGGTACAGCCACCTCGCCGCTTCCGGCGCATTCCGCCACGCCACAATCTGTTCCGCGTCGCGCTCTCCCGTCAGCCGGACGAGAACGAATTGCCCCCGGAGCAGCTCTCGGTTCCCGGTTTGTCCCATCCTAACTATCGACAGAACGCGTTACCACGTTCCGGCGGTCCGTCTCTTCGATGCTAGCCCGGCTATTGCGCTCTTCTCGGACGTAATAGAGCGGGCGGTGCTGGATCTCGGTGAGAATTCGCCCGACATATTCGCTGAGGATCGCCAGAATCAGAAAGACGAGGAGGAACATCACGGAGGTCTGAATGGATCCGGTTGCCCAACCCGCCTGCAGGTCCTCCACGACGAGGTAGACGAACAGGACGTAGCCCACGTAGAGGGCGTTGGCACCACTGGCGGCGAGGCCCAGCAAGCTCATAAGCCGAAGCGGATGGGATGAATTAGCTACGACGATACTGATTGCAAGGTTCACCGACTCGAAGAACCCTCGTCTGGAAGGTTTCCCCCTTCGGCTGATGGGTTGATAGGGGAACTCCTGGACCTGGTAGCCGACGTACGCGATGATGTTTCGCAAGTGGCGGAGGCGGTCTTTGATCTGGATGACGGCGTTTGCCGCCTGCCGGCTCATTCCCCGGAACCACGCTGAGTTCTCGGGAATCTCGAGATTCAGGAACCGCCTGGTGTACCAGTGGAACAGTCTCGCCCCGAGCTTTACCGGCCAGCGATCGGCGCGGGGACCTCGGCGCACGGCGAGCACCGAGCCCCCGGTTTCTCGTACCAGTTCCACGATCTCCGGAATGAGGGCTGGCGGATCCGTTTCCGGGTCCATCATCACGATGTGATCGCCGATCACCGATTCGAGACCCGCGGTGATCGCGATTTCCATGCCGAAGTGCCTCGAAAGTCTAATCAGCCGGATGTTGTCGAACTCGTCGAGAAGCGAGTCGATTCGGCTCACGGTCTCATCCCTCGATCCGTCATCCACCAGGACGATCTCGTAGTTGGAGTAATGGTCGCGCAGTACCCCGACGAGGTCCCTCAGGAAGTCGTCCACGATGTCAGCGTCGTTATAGAGGGGTGCTACGACGGATACGAAGGTGTCGGAGGTGGCCATCGATGAGAACCTTCTTCTCATTCACTCAGGTTAGGCACCACACCTAGAGCAGCAGGTCGGACTCGATCATGTCATAGACGTTGTCGATCTTTGCACCCACGATCGAGGTCAGATTTTCGAGGCCGTGGTCTCTGACGAAGAGGATGGGCCGACTGTCGTCAGTCTCGCTTCTCGGTAGCACAGTGCGCACCTCCCACAAAGAATCGACGTAGCGGGCCTTCGAGAGGCAGGGGATATACCGGATCGCATCTTTCACCATGTAGGTGTAATTCGTTTTCTTTTTCAGAGATGACAACACGTGGTAAGGATCCAGGTAACGCGAACCGGGGCTATCTTGCCAACTGCCATGAAGAGTATAGCGTACGTGGTAGAGCGATTTCAGCGCACGCGGGGGAAACGGCATGACGGAACAGAAAGGGCCGCACATAATGGTGATGGCGAGATTGTCCAGCTCCTCGGGTCCTTCGATGAGCGCGATCTCGGCGACCTCTTGCTTCACCGGAATGATCGGAAGCCCCGAGGTGTCTAGCAACTTGTTGACACGAGCGTAGGTGCAATTGAAGACCCGCTGCGCACTTAGTTGGCAGTCCGACCCGTTGGCATTGCAATCCACCTTAAGCGGGCCGTTCTCTAGTTTGGAGACGGCGCGGGCCTCTGTAGCGAAGCGGATCTCGACCCCAGCAGCGTCGAGGTTCTCGCGCATCCTTGCCTTGAGTCTAGAGCTGTCGAATGCGTACTCGGTGACCCGGAAGACGTCCTCGATAAGTTCTGGGTTGAACAAATTTCGCACCCAGTCGGGCGCCCGGGAAATGGGCGCCCGGATCCGTTCACAGAATAGGGCGAACTGGGAGGCGGTTACGTTCGAGAACCGCCTCGCGATGGCGTAGTAAGCGTCGAGGCTTTCGGTGACGCACTCGGGGAAGTCCTCGACGAACCGCGGGAAGTTCACGCGCGAACGTAGCCCCGTTAGAATACTCCGCGGGTAGTGGTAGCCGTTGTGCACCCGCGCCTGGTTTATGTAGGAGGCCCGCTGCATAAGATCGGGGCACGTCTCGACAATCACGACCTTCCAGCCAAGGGCGCGCTGCATGTGGAGGGCCAACGAGCAGCCGAAAAAGCCCCCACCAATTACGATGGCGTCGTACTCGGGACCATTCGCCATGAAGTGCTCTCGCTTCCGATCTACCCGGGCATCACCGAGGCACCACAGACCCAAGTGGTTGAGGCGCTCGCTGAAGCCCTTCGCTAGCGGGTCGAGTATTCACGTTGTCTGCCGTCCCGGTCTAGCCGCCGGCGCGTCGAGTCTCTTCCCGTCGAACCGGGCCACCACCCACGGCTTCAGCAGCTCGTACCAGCCGGTAACGGGACGGATCTTGCTGTACTCCCTTCCTTTTTCTGGGTATCGCATCGTGATCGGGACTTCGATCCACGGGATTCTGCCGTCCAGAAGAATCTTCGCATACAGGTAGTACTCGAACCCGTAGGTGTTTAGCCAAGGCGCACGCCAGTCGAACTGCATCCGCCGGATGATGTCTAGTCGATAGGCGCGGTAGCCGCATGTGGCATCCGTCACCCTGGCGCCGGTCATGGCCCGGACGAATTGGTTGACCAGAGGGATACTCGCTTCGCGAAACCTGGGCAGGTTCGGGGAATCGCCTCCTGGGAGGAACCGACTTCCCGTCACATATTCAGACCTCCCTTCGCGCAGCGGATCCATGATCCGATGCATCTGTTTCGGGAGCATCTTTCCATTGCTCGCGAGCGTTCCAAAGATCTCGTAGTCACGTTCCAGTGCCCACTCCACCGCGATCCGTGTGGCGTGTCCTAGCCCGATGTTCTCGTGCAGATCGATGTAGGGATACCCGCTCTCTCGTACGATACGCTCGGAGCCGTCGGTGGAGCCATCATTCACGAGCAAGATCGTGTCGCAAGGTAGTTCGATCGCCTGCAGTTCTTCCAGGAGAATAGGGAGATGCTCGCGCTGGTTGTAGACCGGTATAAAAACAACGCTCGCCATCTCTACTCTTCTAGCAAAAGGTCCGATGCCGAACGCGCCTCTGGAGCTTTCTTGAGATTCATCCCAATCCCAGCCAATTTCTTCTCGAGTCCACCCGGATCGATGAAACTCAGGGAAAACGAGGGTGCAGTCTCCTGCGAATTGAGGATAGGAGAAATGAGCACGCTTTGGGGCTTGGGTTCAGGTTCCGGTAATGCGCGTTTCGTTCAATAGCAGCTGAGTTTGGCCTGGGCAGGGCCGTGGGGCAGCCCACGGTGGGTTCGACCCTGGAGTTGAGTGGACTCAGGGGCCGTTGGGCTTCCTCAGCCGCCTTACGGTGCACGTTGGCGCGGCGGATTATCCAGGTTCGTGGTCCGCCAAGACTTCGTCGATCATGGCTTGGGCCCAGCGGACGATGGTCGGATTGGTTTCCAGGTAGTAGGGAAGAGCGATCAGGGCAACGGAAAGTGCGAGTCCGCGACCCCGCGCCCAAGTCGCCTCGTCGATGGCGATCTCGTCGCGGAACGCGCCGCGACTCTGATTCCGAAACAGGTTCCAGGCAGGTAGCAACTCGATCGCGGGATCGCCTACGCCCAGTCCGCCCCAGTCGATGACCCCGCTGAGTCGGCCCTCCAGCGTCAGCAGGTTGCCCGGTGCGAGGTCTCCGTGGATCCAAACCGGTGGCCCCGTCCACACCGGCGCGTCCAGGTCGCGTTCCCACGCGGCGGTGACGGCTTGGGTATCGACCAGGCTGCCGGACTTCGCGATCGCCTCGTGCGTGTCGTCGTCGCGCTCTGAAAGTGGGCTCCCGCGAAAGAAGTTGTGTTCACCGGGAGGCGGTCCGCCCGCAGCATCAATCAACTGCAAAGCGTGGATGAAATGCGCGAGATCCCGCGCGGCCTGAGAGGGATCGGCAAGGCGCTTCAACGTTGCGTTCTCGCCCCGGAGCCAACGGCAGATTGACCACTGAGCGGGGTAGCCCTCCGCAGGCGCACCCTTTGCGAGCGGGACCGGGATGGGGAGGGGCAAATGCGGATCCAGACTCGGTAGCCAGCGGTGATCCTTGTCCACCTGGCTGCTCTTCACGGCCCGGTAGGGCAATCGGATCGCCAGGTCGTGTCCCAGTCGGTAGATGGCGTTCTCAGTTCCGGTGGACCTGACACGCTCGATGGGCAGGTCGGACCACTGCGAAAACTGCTCGGCGAGCAGCCGCCGGACCAGGGATTCATCGATGTCGAGCTGGTCCGCGTGCATCTTCTCAGAATGCATGTGTGCCTCCCACGC
>SPKZ01000945.1_pt1 | contig 11214 bp, 7 predicted proteins | sample 2456571 | NCBI WGS metagenome assembly SPKZ01 (sample SAMN11192286, study PRJNA482655) | marine metagenome | biome: ENVO:00000447; feature: ENVO:00000244|ENVO:00000211|ENVO:00000569|ENVO:00002023; material: ENVO:00002151; isolation source: ocean water from marine abyssalpelagic zone ...
CACAACAGCAACAAGCGGCACCTATGTCGTCTGGTTTTGGACAACAAAATCAACAACAAGCTCCTAAGGTAAATCCTCAAGAGCCAACGATTGATTTTGATGATGATATTCCGTTCTGAGAAATACATAATTAATTTTTGTAGATAAAGAATGCCAAAGCCCTGTTTTTACAGGGCTTTTTTGTGTCTGATGAAAAATAAATGTTGACAAAAGGCTCGTAGTATGTTTACATAGTATATAATGTAGATTATAAGGCGACTCAATGATGCTCGATGCCAAAGTTAAGGTTTTAGTTTTTCCAAACGGAGAGCGTTATCCAATGCTCTTTGATGAAGAGGGTATGCCAGATTATTGGGTGACACTGTATGTCACCGAATCACTTCGTGTGTCCGTTGCCGCCTCTACTATTGAAAATGTAATTCAAAACATTCGACATCTTAAGCTATGGGAGGAAAGTGAGGGCCGAGATTTAATGTCAGAATTCAGCAAAGGGAAGTTCCTTGATGATGATGACATCATCAGCTTAAGAGATCACTGTCAGCTTAATGCTAAAAGTTTACGTAAAAGGCTGAGAGATAAGAAAGTAAAAAATGTGACATCTCTGGAGCTATTATATCCAACTGCCAAGAAAAGCATTCCGTCTGTCTCAAGAAGTCATTTTGCCAATCGACTTGTAGACATTGCGAGTTATCTTAATTTTACTGCTCGAACTATGCTGCGACGCCGAGAAGGCTTTGCAGACATGTGCAAAGCCATCGATGCAATGAAAGACAGAATCATTGCTCAAAAAAGTAAAATTTCAATACCAAAAGGGAACGTGGGTGATCCAGATCTCAAAGCTCCTGCTGCAAGCGTTTTTGATGCCTTAATGAAGGTTGTAAAAGAAGATTCCTATGATAACCCCTTTAAAAATACTAGTGTTCGCAACAGGAATGCACTTGTTTTTAACATCATGTATGAAACAGGTACCCGCGCAGGAGAAATACTAGCTATCCAGGTCGGTGATATAGATTTCCAAAAAGGTTGTGTGAACATTGTTAGACGGCCTGATAACCCTGATGATCCTAGGAGTCGGCAACCGACAGTGAAGACTCTGGGGCGTCCTATTCCAATTACGCCAGAGCTGCTGGATGCATTGCGCAAATACATCTTTGATGTGCGAGCAACAACCAAGGGTGCAAATAAACACCCGTACTTGTTTGTTACCCATAAGAAGGGAAAGCATCAAGGCCGCCCTATTTCAAACAGCACTTTCACCAATCGTATTTTAAAGCCCGCTACAGCACAGTTTCCAGACATGTTTGATGAAATTAATCGTCATGGATTTCGGCATAATTTTAACTACCGATTATCAAAAAGCATAGATGCGCACAACAAAGAAGCAAGAGCCAATCCAGAAGGCGAAAAGGAAGTTATTAACGAAGCGCAAGAAATTCATATCCGCAAAGATTTGAATGGGTGGGAGAGCGACACGACAGCTCAAACATATAACTTACGACACATAAAAGAAACCGCTGACAAGTTAATGCGAGAAGACATGAACGCACAAAGTAAAAACTTCAAAAAAGGACAAGCAGTATGAGTTCACTAATGCAATCAAACCAGCAAAGTAATAGATCCTTGGCTCCAGAATGGCGTAAGTCAAAAATGGGCTATGACTTTGATGAGAACTCAGAAATATGGCGGCTTGATGGTTCGCTCACAGTTAATTTAAGTTTGATGATGGACCTACTGGACGATAAAACCTCACAAGGCTTCAGAAAAGCGTTATCTAGATATGCAGAAGAGTTATCGGCAAATTCAACCTATAACATGCTTAATCAGATGACGATGTATTGCGAATCAAGTGGTGCAAGTACTGTTAATGTTATTGATCTTACTAATTGGCGCTCATCACTCACCAATGAAACAGAATACAGGCTCGGTGCCTTAAAATCGTTTTTCATGGCATGGCACGACTGGGGGTTTTCGGGTATCGACAGCGATGTAGTTGACTATCTCGATGAATTAACGCTTAAAGGGAATGTAAAAGGAAAAGCGGTGCGCGGAGCATGTCCGTATTCAGGGCCGTTAACGCTTTTGGAGCAAGGTTCATTATCTGATTGGGCTGCCAATGCCTTTACCGAAAGTAAGATAAATCTGACAGAGTATTGTTTGCTGCTGAGCCTGTTGTTCACAGGTCGCCGTATGGGTCAAATCCGTGCACTACGTGCTTGTGACTTGGCCGCTAAGGAAGATAAAAACGGTAATGATTACGTTGTTAATATCCCGCGAGTCAAACAAAAAGGGGTGGGCTTTCGTGAAGCATTCAGGTCCTTGTCTGTGATTGAAGATTTGTATTTGTTGCTTGAAAATCAAGCGAAATCATCTCAGAAACTTGTTGAGCAGCAAATTGGAACGGAATTATCTCTTGCGGTTAAACAACAAATACCGATTTTCATCGAGGAGGCTAGGGTTGTTGAGTTTGGGAGTGAGGATGATGTGCTAAATGCACTGAGTAATATCCCTGACTACCTGCATATGAGCGCTAATACAGTTAGCAATGTGCTAGCTAGGGTCTCTCGTTTGAATATGGCAAGATCGGAGCGGACAGGCGACTTTATCCATTTTTCATCACGCCGATTTCGCTATACCAAAGGTACAAATTTGTCACGCCGGGGCATTTCGGGGGTGTCGCTAGCATATGCACTCGATCAAACTGATACTCAGCAAGTTGGTGTTTATACCGAAAATACCGTAGAAACTGCACAACAAATTGACGATGTCATGGCTGAGGTTCTAGCACCGCTGGCTCAGGCATTTGCAGGTAAACTCATCGCTTCTGAAGCGGATGCTATTCGAGCAAATGATCCACATAGCCGGATGAAAAATAACTCATCGAACAATATTGGTAACTGTGGCACTCATGCGTTCTGTGCGTCTGGATACCGCGCTTGTTATACCTGTGTGAGCTTTCAGCCATGGCGTGATGCACCTCATCACGAGGTTTTGGAAGAGATCATTACTGAACGCCAACGGCAAGAAAAATTGGGCTTGTCTCCTAATGTTATCCAAGCGACAGATAGATTGCTGCTGGCTATAAAACACGTGATTTCACTATGTGATGAAGCGAAGGCAAAAACTGGTAAGGAGGTAAACAATGACTAATGTAATCTTTTTCAAATCACGCTCTGAGTTTGATGCTGAACAGAACCTAAAGGACTTTGTTAGTCATTGCCGTGACCAGTTAACCTTGTATGAGGATCAAGGTGGCTTTGATGTTAACACCTGGCGCTATGACGACGGCAGAAAAAAGCATGCGATGGTTTTTGCTAAGTACACAACGGTCAAAAATAATTATCAAGACGAGCCATTTGATGAGCCGTTCATGTCTTTTGCAAAGTCTTATATCCGCTACTCTCAGAGCAATAAGGAAGTCAGCAGTATAAGCAATAAAATGGTTATGTTACGAGCATTGTACGATGCGTTGTTAGCCGTGCACGATGTCGCTGATGTGTTGAAAACAGATGGCTTGGTGCAGTCAAAAGTAACAGAGCTACTTAACAAACGCTATCCTGGCTCAGATATTCTTTTCAGAGTGGGCGGACAAGCTAAGCTCTTGTATGAGTTCCTCGTCGATAAAGCGTTCACCCTAACATTGCCCATTTGGACAAATCCATGGAAACGCCCTAAAGCAAAAGCCGGACGCACAGATAAAAATTCGAAAGCTTGGCAAGATGAACGATGTCCATCGATGCACCAGATGCTAGCCGTGGCACATTGCTTTGCCAACGCACAGACCAATGAGGACAAGTACTGGTCAAGCATCATTAGCTTATTAATGTTTGCACCATCTAGAGCAGGCGAGTTATCGCAATTAACCGTTGACAGTCTACATGAAGAGGAAGGTAGGTTAGGGGTTCGGTGGTATGGCGAAAAGGGATTTGGGTACACAATTAAGTGGGTGCCAGCAGCGATGGAAGTGATGGTAAGAGATGCGTTCAGACGGTTGATTGAAATTGGCCAGCCTGCTCGTGATGCCGCCAGATTTTCCCATGATAATCCTGGTGTATTTTACCGTCACCAAGATTGCATCACGCCAGTGCCTTTCCCAGAGCACAAGCCGCTAAATGCGTTGCAATTTGCACACGCAATGAACTTTGGGTCAGCGATAATCGAAAATATCGAAGCAGTAGGAAATGATTATAACAGCACCACAGCTTGGGATTATTTAGGTCGTTCCAAGTGGATTACAAAGCTGCGCAAGGACGATAATCCAACTTATCACGAACTTGCTGCCTATGTGCTGGTTAAATATAAAAATAGAGATTGGCCTAATTTGGCAAAGATTGAACAGCCTATCTGGGACTCATTGGTGCTTGTCCGGGAGAATGAGTTTCACAACTCTTTTCGGCCTAAGAGTTTCAGTTGGACAATGCCTGGTGTGAATCAACTGAATGACCAACTGAATCAGAGATTAAAGAATACGAAAACCATGTTTATGCGTTTTGGTTTAGTCGATGAAGACGGCTCTGCTATCAATCTGACATCTCACCAGCCCAGGGTGTGGTTATCAACTAACGCTGAACGAGGGGGCATGGATGCATGGAAATTAGCCCAATGGGCGGGTCGAGCACGCATCGAAGATAACAAACACTATAACTTGCTTACTCAAGAAGAAAGAGAGCAGCAAGTTAGGATGGTATTGAAGCTTGAAGCTCGGCCTAGTGCTCTGGAAGCCATCAAAATGAATTTACCCGTCTCCTATGCAGATTTGGGGTTAAATCGCATAGGCATTGTCGATGTCACGGAATTTGGCATGTGCACACACGATTATGCAATGTCACCTTGCACCAAAGGCGGTGAATGCATGACATGTAAAGAGCATGCTTGTATTAAAGGCATGCCCAAAACCCTTGAGCGCATTAAACGTCTTGAAGAACAGGTAGAATCACAGCTTCAAAAAGCACGAAAAGACATGGGTGAAGGAGTTTTTGGCGCAAACCGCTGGGAAACCCACCTGGGCTGGAAATTGGCGCACATACGCACCCAACGTCAACAATTGGAAAATGAAGATGTACCGGAAGGGACGGTCCTTTGGATCCCACCGGAACACGATCCTAGTCCCGTTAAACGAGCACTTGAGCAAAAGCAATACAGCACGAAGATTCAGAAAGATGAATTAGTTGATAAGTCAGTTATAACAGGCTTACTAGGAGCAATGAATGCCTAAAGTAATCATTAACGAAAAAACCACTCCTATAGCGCTATATGAGCTTGATAAGTGGCAAGGGAAGCTTACGTGGGACAAATACCGCAAAGTGCTTGCTGAGGTTCTCGGCGAGAAGAATATCAGCAGGCATACACTGCTGAGCCACGAAGCAATAGTCGAGGCATTCAACAACCGTAAAGCTGAGCTGAAAGCATTAAAAGAGAGTGAAGCTGAAGCAGAGGACACCGCTGACAAAGATGTCACATTGGAGTTTGCCAAAGCAGAAATGAACAGGCTTGAGGCCGAGGTAAATCGATTGAACAGAGAGATTGAATTGCATCGTCAGCAATTCGTGCGCTGGCAGCATAATCTGAACACCATGCCAGGTGTTGATATGGAAAGACTCAATCAGCGACTTGATACGCCATTGCCAGAGATTACCCGCTAATGGAAAAGGGTAAGAACGGTCAGCAGGTAGCCAATGAATCAGTGATGGCCTTAGAAGCGTGGATCAAGGATCGTAATGCGCAGCGTGATTACATGACCTATAAAATCAAAGGCAAGTGCAAGTTAAACCGCACACAAATTGCAGAAGAATTGGATTTTGCCAAATCTGCCTGTTATCAAAACTCTCGCATCAAAAAGCTGCTAGAGGACGCTGAGTCTCTCTGGTACGGCAAGAAAGAGCCTGAGAGGCCTAATGACACCGTTTCACAACAAGCGGCTGATGAGAGGGCTGTGACGCGCTCAGATCAAATGGCATCCCAAAAGAGCACGCTGGAGAATCGTGTTGCTGAATTGGAAGTGGTAAACCAGGAGTTGCGCAACAAGCTGAAAAAATTCGAACAGCAGCAATCACTGGTCGAAGGCGGAGCAACAGGATTTAAAGTATGAATCAAGTCGTTCATTTGAATCAAGTTATTCAGGTTCAGAAGAATCGAGCCTGGGGTTATGCCACTGTTGCTATGGTCAACGAGGATGGCTCAATCAAAAAGCGGGACAAAACGCTTACTGTCCAGTTCCCCGAGGAAACAATAGATGCTGCCATACCGGGGTCACTATGGAAAGTCACCGGAACAGAGCGATTGAACCAGTTTAGTGCCAATGATTTTGACGTAATTGAATATTTCATCGAGGCCGATAGCATCAAGTACCTTCGCCCATCAGGCCGTATATTATCACGCTACATTAGCAGTAACATTAATGGCGTGGGCGGTGTAATCGCTAACAGACTGGTCCGTCTTAAAGACCTAGATAAAATAGTGAAGCGGCGTGACAGGGGCGCATTGCTGGCTGTTCCCGGCATGTCTGAAGCCAGAGTAGATCAACTTTTCGAGGCATGGCCGACAGCTTCATTACATGAAACGATGGAGTGGCTGGAAGCCCAGCAATTGCCATTAGGGCTGGGTGATAAGCTGGTGTCAATCTTCAATGAAGAGACGATTGATACCGTCAAATCAAACCCCTTTTTACTCATGGCAATGGGCGTCTCATTTAAGAAAACACTGCTGGTTGCACAAAGTCTTGGGCTTACAATGCTCGATGAACCGGTATTAGCAGGCATAGCGCAACATGTAGCAAATCTACATTGTGAACAGACTAAATCAACGGTTATAGATCCCCAAACGTTATTAAATAAATGCTTCAGTGTCTTGCAGCAAGTAGCCCCTGAAAACACAGGCGACATTGCTGTTAAGCACGGACTGCTTGTAAAAGTTGAGCATGGCTATCAAGTTTACGGTACTGCATTGATGGAGGCCTCTGTTGCTCAGTGTCTTATTTCTGCTCATAAACGTACCCCAGGCGAAGGTACACCGAGAGCCGCGTGGGAGTTAAATGCCACGGAACAACGTGTCACCAAGGCACTCTGTGAATATGAGGCGACATTAAAATTCAATCTTACCCATGAACAGCGAGCGGCGATAATTGGCTGTGTAATGTCTCCTGTTAGTGGAATTTCTGGTGGAGCTGGTACAGGAAAGACGACAATTCTTAAAGCTATTTTAGGTGTTTACGATATTATTTCAGGAAAAATGCCATCTTATCAGATGGCATTGGCTGGAAAAGCTGCTCGGCGCATGGCTGAAAGCACCGGGCGTGAAGCGACGTCAATCGCTAAGTTTGTATACGATAATTTGAAAAAAAAGAAGTCTAGCTTACCAATACACCTACTTGTAGTTATTGACGAAGCATCCATGGTCGATTTGTTATCGATGTATAAGCTTGTGGGGATATTGCCACCGGCGACTCGATTCTTGTTTGTCGGTGATACAAGCCAGCTACCGCCAGTGGGCAAAGGGCTGATATTTCATGCTCTGGAAAATACGCCCGTTCCCTTCTTCAATCTAACTCAGGTTCAGCGGCAAGACGAGTTGAGCGGTATACATCGCTTTGCAACCTCGGTCAGAGATTCCAAGCTTGAATTACCCACGCTTACACAACAAACATTAGCCGAGAGTAGCGATTGCTCATTAGAGCCAAACGCACAGATAGAACGCTTAATTGAGCTATGGCGAGAAGCGGGTGGAGCCAAAACCAGCATTATTCTCTCCCCGATGCGAAAAGGTGAAATCGGGGTTGAAAACATTAACGTACAAATTCAAAAATCTGTAGGCCTAGAGAGGCCTGAGCTGCATTATAGCGACCCTCAGAGGGGTTGGATCTCTTGGATTACTCGCAATGGCACTATATTGCTTGAAGGTGACCCGATTTTAGTTATCGCCAACAATTACGATACGAATGCAAATATTCGAAATGGCGATATAGGTGTTATTACACAAGTGTATGATTCGCCTAACAACGGCTCGTTTGGCGTGCTTGAGCTAAATGGAGAGTTAATTCAGATTAACCAAAACGTACTGGATAAGTTAGAATTGGGATATGCCATCACCATCCATAAATCTCAGGGTTCAGAGTGGCCTACAGCCTTCGTCATGCTACCGCCAGAAGCAATCCATATGATTGACCTATCGTTAATTTATACTGCTGCCACCCGTCCTTCACAGCGACTAGTACTAATGGGTGATAAAACTGTAGTGGAACAAGCCATTAAGGTCGGCGTAACAGCACTGAACAGACGCACTTGCATCACAGAGCGCATGCTTTCCTTGGTTAAATAGCAAAGCAAATAGGCCTGTGACTATACATAATAAATGAGACTAGTCTCATTTACGGTCGTTTGTTTTTAAAATGCTGTCTTCAAATTATTTATGAAAAGAAGCCTTTTCATTCATTACTCTATTAAGGTATTGTTTTATTTACTTTCATTTAAAGATTAAACTTAGAAAATTAAAGATAAATTTAGGTTGAGGGAACAAATGCATTTATCAAATATAAGCATTAAAGGATATAAAGCAGTAAACGAAACATCCACCGTTGCATTACATAAAGGGCTTAACGTAATTGTCGGTGAGAATGCGTCAGGTAAAACATCGATAATTGATGCTATCCGGTTACTATTGCGTGAAGATGAATTTGGTTTTACACCTGTCTCCGAAAATGACTTCCACAAACCTTTTTCTGAAAATAGCAAACCCGCTGATAGCTTTCTTATTCAAGGTCAGTTTAGTGGTTTATCTAAAGATGACAAAGTAACTTTCCTCCCTTGGTATGACTTAAAAAATCATGCAACCCTTAGTTTGAAATTCGAAAATAAAGAAAAGTACGGACGATATAAAAAGCAAGTTTGGGGAGGTAGTTCTAAATCATCAGTGTTTGAATGGGAGTTATTTGACAAAATCAATTGTATTTATTTACCTCCTCTAAGAGATGCTGAAGCAAAACTAAAAGAAGGTAAATCCTCTCGTTTAGCAAGATTATTGAAAAACTTGGAATCTTCAGCAATTAAAGATGCAAAAAAGAAAAATGAACTTCATAAACTTGAAGAGAGGTTTAAAGATTTTAATAATGAGATAGCAACTTCTAATGAACTTCCTATCAAAGGTATGAATGACAAGATAAGCGAGCAATTAAAAGCAGCCGTAGGTGAGACATTTGGGCAACACACTCACATATCTTTCTCTGAGGTAGGATTTAATAGAATTGCAGAAAGTTTGCGTTTGTTTTTCTTTCCTGACATTAAAGGTAGCGAAAACAAAGATGATTATCGTTCTTTAAGTGAAAATAGCTTAGGCCATAACAATTTATTGTATCTGGCTACTATATTAGCTGAACTAATAAACTCAGGAGAACAAGATGAACGCATAAAAATATTACTTGTTGAAGAGCCTGAAGCCCATTTACACCCTCAGCTTCAAATTAAACTTTTAAAGCATCTCGAAGAAATAGCTGATAAAGGGAAGATACAAGTGATTGTAACTACTCATTCGCCTGTATTGGCGTCTTCAGCTTCAATTAACAGCTTAATACATGTTTCTTGTGATAACGGTACAATGTATGCGACTCCCATAAAAGATACTGGTTTAGATTATGAAGTCACTATTGCGCAAGGTAACATGGATGAATTAATTATCCCACCTAGTCGTGACTTTTTGACTCGTTGGCTCGATACAACCAAGTCGACACTCCTCTTTGCCAAAGGAATCATTCTTGTAGAGGGAATTGCAGAAGCATTTATGGTGCCTAAAATGGCAATGAGAATACTTGAAAAATATAACGCAGAAAATGATACTAAACTTCCTGAGAATTTGGATGAAGCAGGTGTCAGTGTTGTAAATATGAATGGCATATATTTTAAACACTTCATGAGGTTGTTTTGTAACTTTGGTACTGAAGATAAAGACGCAGCGACAATTGCTCTTAGGTGCGCAGGAATTACGGATCAAGATCCTGAGAAAGGTTTAGATAAAAATAATAATAAAAAAATTCCTGCTTGCCCAACTTTAGCTAATCATTCAGATGGTAAAAACCCTGCTTTAGGTTTAATTCCAACAATCAATAAATCTAACTATTGCCGCCTTTATGTTGGGCCGTTTAAAACTTTAGAGTATGACTTAGCTATGGAAGGAAATAATATTCAAAGTATGGCTCTAGTACTTGCTGAACATTGGCATAATAGAGGAAAAGTTTATAAGGAATTAAAAGAGTTAAGTGAGAAAGAATGGTCTAAAGAATCACCTGAAAATAAAGGCAAAGCAGCAAATGAAATTCTAAAAAGGATTGATGACAGTAATATGGGAAAAGGCTATTTTGCTCAGTTATTCTCTGAAAACATTACTAAAGATAGTGAACTAACTCTTCCTCAATACATAACTGATTCTGTTATTTGGGCATGTGGAGGAAAGGTTAATGACCAATAGGGATGAACTAGTATCTATACTCTGCGGAGCCAATGGTGATTATCTTGACTGTGATAAATGCCGAGATAATGGTCGGTGCAGAGTAAGAGAAAAAACTGATCAGCAAATAGATTACATTTTCTCCTCTATCAAAACTTCTGTTTTTTTAAAAGCTTGCCCCGGCAGTGGAAAAACAGAAGTTGTTGCTATGAAAGCGGCCTATGAAATATCAAAATGGAAACTTAATGGAGGGATTGCCATTTTATCCTTCACCAATAATGCTGCTGATGTAATTCACGACCGAGTTGGTGAATTCATGGGACTTGAAAATGTTTCTCACCCTCATTTTATTGGTACATTTGATAGCTGGCTGCATGGCTTTATAGCTCATCCATTTTTACATAAGTTATGTGAGTACACAGGCAACCCAAATAAAGATAATGACAAGTCCTATAGAATTATCGATGAAAAAGACCACCCCGAAAAAAACTCTAAACCTTTTCTACACAGCTATAAACTTGATACGCCATTTGTTTCACGAACCGACAAAATGGCTGAACTTAAAAAAGTAGGGATTTGGGCGAATAATGTGAGATGGGAAGGTCAATGGGAATTAATCAACGCCTTTTCTTCAAACGCCTCATTTGTTTCTGTAAATCAGTATTTTCATAAAGAAGCCTTCATGGACTTTAGATCGGATAAAGAATGGTTAACCGAAGAAAGAATTAATAAGGGAATATTAGAAAAAAAAAGGGCGTTCAATAGTAAAGGCTATGCCACATATAA
>SPKZ01022735.1_pt1 | contig 11213 bp, 10 predicted proteins | sample 2456571 | NCBI WGS metagenome assembly SPKZ01 (sample SAMN11192286, study PRJNA482655) | marine metagenome | biome: ENVO:00000447; feature: ENVO:00000244|ENVO:00000211|ENVO:00000569|ENVO:00002023; material: ENVO:00002151; isolation source: ocean water from marine abyssalpelagic zone ...
CCATCACCTTGATTTCATTTTCATCACGCTGAATACGCTGCGCCTCTGCACCATAAAAAGCTTCTTTCACCTGCACGGAAATATCGGCCAAGGTTAAGCCTAAGGCCCGGGCTTTAGGTTTAAGCTCAAGCAGATATTCATCACGCCCACCTTCTACCGAATTAGAGAAGTTTGCCAAACCTTCATACGATTTCACCTCCTTCATTAACTCGATTGAAGCTGCTCTTAATTGCTCCTGATCACGACTTGCTAACATAAAGGATAAATTTCTAGTACCTGCACTGGCGGCAGAAAAATGTAATTTATTAGCCTCGGTAACTTCACCGACCTCTTTACGCCAGCGCCTCATAATATCCATATTATTGATGGCTCGATTTTCATTTTTAGTTAATTCAATATTAAATGAACCATCATTAGGGCCTGAATTAGAGGTATATAGATGCGCTAAAAATCCATCGGGATCGTTAAATTCTTCTTTGTATTTTTCATTCACTTTATATAAGGCGGTGACAATACGCTCACGCACTTTTTCTGTGGTTGATTCTAATGTGCCTGCTGACATATGTAATTTAACCGAACCATAATCATCAGGCGTACCAACAATAAGCACATATTTAACAATGCCACCAAAAAACAAACCCAGAGTCAGGATCAAGCCGGCGATAAATAATGCCAAGGTGATATAACGTGACCTAACCGCCTTTTTTAAAACTGGCGCATAGGAATGTTCTACCCAGTGCTGTAATTTTTCGTTATTCCTCAGTTGAAGTTTATTTTGCCACTCCGATTTAAAAAAGCGAAATAAACCTTTTTCAGAGGCAGCTAGATGTGCAGGTAAAATCAGCTTTGATTCAATTAATGAAAATGCCAGACAGGCGGTAACAATAATACCTATCGCCTGGGGAGCCGCCTTCCAGGGCCCTTCCACAAAAATCATCGGAATAAACGCAACAATAGTGGTTAACACACCAATCGCCGCTGGCAATGCCACTCTTTGCGCACCCTTAACCACTGCACTATTGGAAAACCCCTCCTTCTCTATTTCCGTATGAACGGCCTCACCCACAACAATCGCATCATCAACAATAATACCTAAGACTAAAATAAAGCCGAAGATTGAAACCAGATTTAGACTGATATCAATCCATTCCATCGGCATAACAATAAAGGTACCTAGATAACATACCGGTAAACCGACCATCACCCAAAAGGCGGTTTTTAAATCCAGAAATAATGCCAAGACAAAGAAAACCAGAATCGCACCGTAGAGCATATTTTCGAACATCATGGTCAGGCGTGATTCTAAATAATACGTCACATCTAACCAATGTGCTAAGCGCGCCCCATCGGGCAAATCCGATTGCTTAGCTTCAGCATAGGCTTTCACTTCTTTGGCAAGTTGAATCGTATCTTGATTACCCACCGCAAAAATCGTTATACCAATACTGCGCTTACCATCAAAATAACCTTTGCCTCCCCATTCAACAAAGTCATCTTTTACCTTGGCAATATCACCCAGGCGAATCACCGAACCTTGTTCGGTTGTCACTAAAACAATGTCTTCAAATTCATGTTGGGTATACGATTTCCCCTGCACACGTAAAAGAATAAAACCATTACGTGTTTCAATCACCCCACTGGGAAGATTCACCGATTCGGCTCTGATTTTTTGCGCCACATCCCTGAGGGTTAAATTATATTTTTTTAATTGCTGTCCAGAAATTTCTATACCGATTTCAAAATTACGTACACCGGAAATAGAGATGCTTTTGGCCGCCGTTTGAGAAAGTAACTCTTCACGCACCTCACCGGCTAATATTTTGGCATCATGCTCAGACAAATCGCCATAAAGTTGTAATTGAATAGACAGTGACTTAAATTTCCCACTGGTAATATCCCACCTTTCCGTCTCTTTCGGAAATGAACCAATAGCATCTACAGCATCCTTGATTTCATCAACCATTTTTTCAGTATCAAAGCCATCATCCACTTCAACCTGAACCTTGGATTTTCCATAGCTGGAATAGGCGGTAATTTTTTTGATGCCATGGATATTCTTTAATGCATCTTCAACCTTATAGGTAATGCCCTCTTGCACTTCTAACGGAGAAGCACTGGGGTAAGGAACCACAACGGTTATCACTTCAGATACTGGCTGAGGCATCAGTTCTTTACGAATATTATTCAGCGAAAACCAACCCAATATAATGATGGAGACCATCAATAAATTAGCCGCAACAGGATTATCAACAAACCAGGCAATAAGGCCTTTTTCTTGCTCAGCCATTATTTAGACTCCGGCTCAGCTAAAACCTCAGTGTCTATGATTTGTTTAATTTCAGACGCGCCTTCTTGTGAGGAGTCTAATAACATATCATCACGAATAGTGACTTCACGACCTGCAACAGCTTCGGCAATACCACTGACAACAACACGTTCGCCTTCTGCTAAACCTGAAATCACATAAACCATTTCTTCACGTGTCGGTAACACCGCCACCTTACGCCTCTGTAATTTATTTTTGTTATCCACCAGCCATAAAATATTGCCAGACCTTAAAACGTTGCGAGGTAATACAACAATGTCATTCAAAATTTTACTTTTTATCGAAGCCTCTACAAATGAACCTATGCGTAAAGGTCTGTTCGCCGGCTTATTTAGACCGTAGGGATCTTGCACTTCTACAACACCATATAAAACTTTGGTAAATTCATCCAACATGCCTTCGGTGCGAACAAAACGTCCCTGCCAGCTGAATACCTCATCACCCACTTTGGATTCTAGTGTGACCGGAATATCACTCTGTTGCCCAATTTTAGGTAATTCCAATAAACGTAATTGACTACCTGTTAGCGGCAGACGAATTTCGACATAATCCACCGCGTGATAATCTGCCAATAACTGCCCCGTTGAAATGAACTGACCAATATCCGCCTGTTTCCCGGAAACTAATCCATCATAAGGGGCTTTAATCCGGGTTTTGATCAGTCTATGCCTGGCTGAAACTAAATCGGTTTTTGCAGCTTCTAACTGGGTTCTGGCCGACTCCAATTGCGGCTCTCGTAAAGCTAACGATTTAGCCGCCTTATTACTTCCACCCGAATTACGACGCTGCCAATCCTCTTTCGCCACATAAGCATGCCCCTGCTCTTGTATCAAAGCGGATTTTGCCGAAGCTAATTGCGCCTTGGCTTTAGCCAACTGATTTTTATATTCATAATCTTCAATTTGTAGAATCTCTTCACCCTTGCGAAAGAAACCACCGTTAACCCATTTAGCAGAAACCTTATTCACCTTGCCAGAAACTTCACTAATTAAACGTGTTTGGGTTCTGGCGGCAACAACACCCTGGCTTAAAACAGGAATAGTTAATGATTCAAAATTCACAGCCTGTACATGCACTTGAGAAACAAATTGCTCTCTGGCTTTTTTTTCTACAGGTTTATTAATCAATTTTAAATAGACAGCTGCAACAATTGCCAAAAAAACAATCAGCAATGGGAAAAGGAAATGCCTAAGAAATCGAGAGGAACGGGTATTATTATTTTTATTGTTACTATTCACTGCAAAAATCCTATAACGCGTAGCTTAAGGTCTTCGGCCACGCATAACTTGTAATTCTTTAAATCGTTCTATAGATCGCTGATATTCCAGGCTGGTAATGTCTCTAGCCGCGCGGCGTTTATTCAGCATATCTTCTGTGGTGGTGATTTTTTTCTCAAGATTTGCGATACGTGAAACCTGGCTTTTAGAAGGTGCTCTACCCGTACGTTCCACTTGAGCCGCTTTTTCATATTCACTTTCAAGCTCAGATCTTACGCTATTTAAATTACCTTTTAATATGGAAACGCTGATTTCCATTTCACGAATTTTTCGCTTTTTTTCCGCTTCAATATCCGTCACAAAACTATAACGACGCAATAAAGACATATCGTATTGTTCTTGAGCTTGACGCAAATTATCTTCTTTCGCCAAACGCTTTTGCGCCGCTTTTGCAGCCAGTAACGCATCCCCGGTTACCTGCGCATCCACATGGCGAATCACACGGCCATGTTTATTGATCACATCGTAGCCCTTGCTGGCATATTTCACCGGCAGATCATTATCAATAACCAGGTTGCCGCTATCATTTATATAGCGGTAATATTCGCCCGATGCAGCCGCCCATAGCGGGCTGCTTAAAATAAGAACAGCTGATAAAAACCATCTCATCATGTATTTGTCTCTGCCTTTAAACATTGACACCGTATTGCTCACGATAAGCTTCTATCTTGGTCAATACCACGGTATCACCTTGCTCTTGAACATAATTAATAATATCCGCTAACGCAATAATACTCGCTACCGGAATATTAAAATCGCGCTCTACTTCCTGAATCGCGGATAATTCTCCCTGGCCACGCTCCTGGCGATTCAAACCGATCATCACCCCAGCCATTTCGGCCGATTCTGCGTCGAGAATAGCTTTAACTTCACGAATCGCCGTGCCTGCGGTGATCACATCATCGATCACCAAAACTTTTTTACCACTTAACGGGCAACCTACAACTTGGCCACCTTCGCCATGTGCCTTCTTCTCTTTACGATTATAGGCAAAAGGTACATCTAAGCCATGATATTCATATAAAGCCGCCGCGGTTAATGCAGCTAATGAAATACCCTTATAAGCTGGACCAAAAATCACATCAAATGTCATCTTATTGGCAACGATGGCATCGGCATAACTACGCCCTAATGCCGCTAGTGCCTTACCTTGATATAACAAGCCGGCATTAAAGAAATACGGGCTTTTACGGCCAGATTTCAATTCATATTCACCAAAGCAAAGGGCTTGGGCTTCTAAGGCGGTATCGATAAATGACTTTTGATAATCTAACATGATTCTTCAACAATTAGCTTAGGTGACTTTAGCAGGGTCTGTTATACTCATGTTCAGATGAATACGTTGATTAACCATCATACATTATCTAAGATTCAGTAATAAGCCTCTCATTTACATAAAAAAACACTAAGTATCGTAAAAGAGATCAAAGCTTGATAAAAATAGCTTAATAACACTTTTTATTGATCTATTTTTCTGAATACTCCCGCATAAATCTATGGAACTGGAAGAAGGTTAACTATGCGCATCATTAATTTTTCTGCCGATGGTATTGAATCCGCTGAAAAGAAAGGCTTTTTTGAATGGGTCATCAAACAGGATGCCGATTTTATCTGCATTCAAGATTTGCGTGCCCAGGAATATGACCTGGTTTCCGATGCTTTTTTCCCACAAGGTTATTTCGCCTATTTCTTCGACAATATGGATAGAGATAACGGCGTCGCGATTTATACCCGCAAGTTACCTAAAGCCATTATGACAGGTCTTGGATTTAACGATTTTGATAGTGAGGCCCGTTTTATTCAGGCCGATTTTGATGAAATCAGCGTTGCCTCTATCATGATTCCACACGCATCCCTGGACCAACCTAACTCTATGGAGCGTAAAGCGCAGTTTCTGGATTTATTACAGGCCCACCTGGATAAAATTCGCAATAAACGCCGTGAATTTGTTTTTGCCGGAAACTGGGAAATCGCCCATGAAGTCTGTGATATGCAACAGGAAAACCCCGATGATAACCCCGGATTTTTACTCGAAGAACGCCGCTGGTTAGATGAAATTGAACATCAACTGGGCTATTGCGATGCCTTTCGTTTAATCAATCACGACAGCGATGAATTCAGCTGGTGGCCAGAAAGCGATAAAAACACCGGAATGCGAGTCGATTTTCAACTAATTTCATCGGGTATGAAAAAAAATGTTGAATACGGCAATATCTATAAAAACCAAACCTTCTCCAGTCACGCCCCGGTGGTTATGGATTATGACTTTAATTTAGGTGAAGACGACTTTTAAGCTCTCATCTGAATAAACCTCAAATAACCTGACTCCAACATGTATATCAAACGCCCTCATTTGATCAGCTTATTATTGCTTCTTTTTGCGCAATATAGCGGTTCTAGCTCTCTCTATCTGCCCTTACAACAAAACCCCGCTATAGAAGCTAAGATTGAGCGCCTGTTTATCGCCGCCAATATGGCTATCATAAAGCGCCCAATTCCGGTAAAGACACTTAAGCTGGCCCTGGAAAAAGCCAAAAATTCAGAGCCTAGTTTAGTTAACGATATTAAGCGCTACCTGCAGCGTTTTGATAAAAAAGTCTCTTTCACTCATGTTTCAGCCACTTTAGCGAGTCATCATGGAGAGACGCAGTCATTAGCCAATGCCTATGGCGAAACCAGTGATTCTACATATTCCGCACAACTGCAAGGTTATTACGCCATCTCCGATTCGTTTCTGCTAAACGCAGGCATCATGACATATGACTCGGGTTCTGATCATAAACAAACCTTTGCCGAAGGCAGCTTCCTCAGCCTGGGTCCTGATTATCTCCAATTAGATATTGGTTTCAGGCCGCACTGGTTTGGCCCGCTACAAGACAGCAATATGCTGATATCCAGTAACGCATCATCTGCGCCATCAGTCACGCTATCCAATGTTTTGCCGCTGGGCAGCCTCAATATGAACTATGAGCTGTTCTATGCAAAGATGTCTCATTCAGACAAAATCCTTAATCAAGATCGAAACGGTTATGGTGAGGGTTACCCCAAATTATTAGGTGTTCATATCAGCTTTATGCCGGTTGATGGTTTTGCACTGGGCTTCAATCGGCTGATGCAATACGGCGGTGGCGACAACGATGAAAGCCTGGAAGGCATCCTTAAGGCATTTTTTAATGCCAAGAAGAATGACAATATTGGGCCCAGTGGCCGAGACTTTGGCAATCAACTTTCATCGATTACCACAAGTTATACCTTTCCAGGAACCTTCCCTGTGGCCGTGTATATGGAATATGCAGGTGAAGACACCTCGGCTAGCAGCTCTCTACATTTAGGTAATACCTCGTTGATGCTGGGATTACATTTACCCAAACTCACCTCATTTATTGACGCCAGTGTTGAATATGCCCAGTGGCAAAATTCCTGGTATGTGAATTCTAACTACGGTGATGGTTTAGTACAAAACGGAGCCATTATCGGCCACTGGGCAGCCTCTCGCATTGGCAAAGGCATTCCTGCCAGTGCCACAAGCCTCAAGCTGATCTGGTTATCGGATTCACAACATGAAGTGCAAACGTATTTACGCCAGATGAAAAATGAAAGTTTTAATGCAGCCTCCAACTTGCACACCGCTTACGAACTTAGCCTGGAATATGCCTATAATTTGAATCAAACACGTATTGGCAGTCAATGGACCAGCGGCCAAGATGTTAATAAACAAAGCTATTCAAGACTGACTGGATTTATCCGATGGTAAATAAAATACCGCCGCTTTTATGGGTTTTAATCGGCTTTTTGGGCTCCGTTAACGGCTTTTGTGCAGAATTAGAACTAACCAGTGGTATTAACTATTACAGCCTGCAATCTGATATTCAAACAGAGAATGTATCCAAAGCCAGCTATATTTTAAGTGCCAAATTACGAGGCCAACATGGCGATAAGCAACAGCACTATTTAGGTACAGGGCTGGATATTATCGATATTAATAATATGCGCCTATTAGGTTTCAGAGCTGTAGACTATCAATGGGCCATGACTAAAAATCTACGCCTGGGCGCGTTTATTGGGGCCGCGAGCTTGGCTAATAAAACCCCTCAAAACGGCTATTATTTAGGTATAAACCTATCCGCGCCAAGGCTCTATCGCAATTTAGGGCTCATTCTTGAAATCAGTATGGCGAATGGTCTAGCCAGAGATATCCTGCCTTCAGACCCAGCAACCCGTTCGCCCGATACTTTTATCGATATTTATATGTCTTCCCTGAGTTTGGCCTGGTCCTTCTGATCGCCCCCCCCAGCCGCTTAACGTTCAGAGATTTATGTCTTTAAAGCCGCTTGCTGCAGTTCAAACAAGGTCTCAATTCCCGCCTTTGCCGTAGCCAATAAAGTCGTTAACTCTTCACCACTAAAAGGTGCACCTTCTGCAGTACCCTGCACCTCGATAAAACCACCGGTAGAGGTCATCACCACATTCATATCGGTTTCGGCCACAGAATCTTCCGGATAATCTAAATCCAGTACCACTTCTCCTTCGTAGATACCCACAGACACCGCGCCAATCATGTGTAATAACGGGCTTTTCTTTAATTTACCCGCATCAACCAGGCCATTTAATGCATCCACCAACGCCACGCAGGCACCGGTGATAGAAGCAGTTCGGGTGCCACCATCGGCCTGAATCACATCACAGTCGATGACGATGCTCACTTCACCTAAGGCCTGCAGATCTACTGCGGCACGTAAAGAACGGCCAATTAAACGCTGAATCTCTACCGTTCTGCCACCTTGTTTACCACCGGCAGCTTCACGGCGCATACGTGAACCGGTTGATCTCGGTAACATGCCATATTCAGCTGTGATCCAGCCTGAACCCTTGCCGCGTAAAAAACTGGGTACTTTTTTTTCCACCGATGCGGTACACAAAACCTTGGTATCACCAAACTCTACCAATACAGAACCTTCGGCATGTTTGGTGTAATGCCGGGTAATGGTTACTGGGCGAAGTTCGTTATGGGTCCGGCCGCTGGGTCTGTTCATCGATTATCCTGCTACTCAATCTGCAATACATAAAAAATGGCATTATACGTGATGCATAAAAGGCGTCACGATTATTCACACATTTCAGTTTTGAAGCCGCGCCATACTCGGCTAAAATAGTTTTATCGAACTATAAAATAGAGTGTTTATTATGCTGCTGAGCATGACTTCTTTTGCCCGCCACGAACACATGGAAGATTGGGGCACGTTGATTTGGGAATTAAAATCCGTCAACCACCGTTACTTAGAACCTACCTTTAAATTGCCCGATTTTGCCCGCGCCTGCGAACATTTATTACGCGATAAATTACGCAAGAACTTATCCCGTGGAAAAATTGAATGTACTCTGCGCTTTGAGAAAAATCCGCAGCAAGGCGATGACATCCGCATCAATGAGCCGCTATTAAATTCATTAATTCAAGCCAATAACCATATCGCCGCTCGTTTGGGCCAGGTCAATCCCGAGTTCGCCAGCACCTTCTTACAGTGGCCAGGTATTCTTGAGAGCAATGATATCGATAAACCGGTGATGCAAGCAGCCCTTATCACAAGCTTCGCCACAGCGCTAAGCCAGTTGATTGAAAATCGTCAGCGTGAAGGTGCTCAATTAAAAATCATGATCGAAGAACGTTTAAGTTCTATTTCCGATATCACCACGCTGGTGCATGGCATACTGCCACAAATCATCGAAAATCAGCGTAATAAGCTGATTAATCGCTTTCACGATTTAAAACTGGATATAGACAACGACCGCTTGGAGCAAGAAATTGTTTTGCTGGCGCAAAAAATAGATGTGGATGAAGAACTAGATAGATTACAGGCGCATCTAAAAGAAGTTGCAAATACCTTAAGTAAAGGCAGCCCCTGTGGTCGTAGGCTGGATTTTTTAATGCAGGAACTGAACCGCGAAGCCAATACGCTGGGTTCAAAATCGATCTCTATTGATACCACGCAGGCTTCGGTAGATTTAAAAGTCTATACAGAACAAATGCGTGAACAGATCCAAAATATTGAATAGCCATTGAGATTAAAGCGTAAAATCGTCGATAATAGACCATTAGATTTAAACAAGAACAGAGCCCTACCATGTCAGCCAAACCCTCCAAAGCCTCACTGTTTGTTATTTCAGCACCCTCTGGTGCCGGTAAAACCAGCTTGGTTAACGCCTTATTAGAAAAAATGCAGCAGCTGCAGGTTTCCGTCTCTCACACCACCCGCGCCGCTCGCTCCGGAGAAGTTGACGGTGTTAACTATCATTTCACCGAAAAAGACACGTTTATCAAGATGATTGGCGATACACAGTTTTTAGAACATGCCCAAGTTTTTGGTAATTACTACGGTACTTCTCAGGCTTGGGTAGAAGAAACCTTAGCCGAAGGCATCGATGTTATTTTAGAAATTGATTGGCAGGGTGCTCAGCAAATCCGTAAACAAATAGCCTGTCGCAGTATTTTTATTTTGCCACCTTCTCTGCCCGCGTTGCAGGAACGTCTCAGTAATCGCGGCCAAGACAGCGATGAGATTATTCAAAAACGTATGGATGAAGCGCAGGCTGAAATTTCTCACTACCCGGAAGCCGACTTTCTAGTGATCAACGATGATTTTGATACGGCATTAATGGAATTAATCGCCATCATTCAATCCCAACGTTGCTTAAATACCCTGCAACAGCAAAAACATCAGGGTTTATTAAGCGATTTATTGCAATAATTCTCCAGTTTGCAAACAGGCCTTACTAGAAAGCCCTGTTTGCTCTATAATTGACGGCTCACAAGCTTTTTTGTGACCTAATAAACTATTCCGGAGTGGATTCATGGCTCGCGTAACTGTAGAAGATTGCCTAGATAAAGTAGAGAACCGTTTTGAACTGTGTATGGTTGCCTCTAAACGTGCACGTCAACTAGCCACAGGTGGTCATGAGCCTCTGGTTGATCCTGAAGGCGACAAGCCTACAGTAATAGCTTTACGTGAATTAGCTGCTGATAAGATCACACCAGCAAGCGTCGAGGAAGCCGAGCGTGTAATTGACGAATACAACACTGACGGATTTTAATAAAACCTGTCGTAACTGTTATATAATGAGCACTACCCCCCCTTTTTAAATGGATGTCTGTAGTGCTCACTATTCTTAGCCTTGCGGAAAAAGCTTCAGCCTATCTCGACGACGATCAAGTCAGAGAGATCAAGCGCGCTTATTATTTCGCCGAACAGGCCCATGAAAGTCAGCGTCGCCGCTCTGGCGAACCCTATGTCATACATCCTCTTGCGGTAGCCGATATTCTCACCGATATGCGCATGGACTATGAAAGTCTTATTGCCGCGATGTTACACGATGTTATTGAAGATACCGGGGTTGATAAAAATGCCCTAGCCCAACAATTTGGCACTACGGTTGCCGATCTAGTGGATGGTGTCAGTAAATTAACCGCGATGGAATTTCGCTCCAAAGCCGAGGCGCAAGCCGAAAACTTTCAAAAAATGGCCATGGCCATGGCCAACGATATCCGTGTCATCATCGTGAAACTGGCCGATCGCCTGCATAATATGCGCACCATAGGTGCATTAAAACCCGAAAAA
>SPKZ01011312.1_pt1 | contig 11210 bp, 11 predicted proteins | sample 2456571 | NCBI WGS metagenome assembly SPKZ01 (sample SAMN11192286, study PRJNA482655) | marine metagenome | biome: ENVO:00000447; feature: ENVO:00000244|ENVO:00000211|ENVO:00000569|ENVO:00002023; material: ENVO:00002151; isolation source: ocean water from marine abyssalpelagic zone ...
AAGATCAGAGGAGCAGATCAAATTAGCACAAAACAACCTTGATCTAATTAACCTAGAGGTTGAGTTAAGAAGGAGAAACGGAGAGGAGATTGGGGATTTGTTAGATAGTCAATTGGAGGCTCAAAAAACTCTCATTTCTGCTGAAAGAGAGTTCACGATTGCTGTAATCGAAAATGAGAAAGAAAGGGCGCAGGTTAGACAGGATCGATTAGAGAGAGATTTGGATTTTGCTATTGATGCGTTTGATGCTCAGAAGTCCAGAAATGAGAGATTGATTGCGGATGAAAAAAGAGCGTTTGAGGAAAGAAAGCGTATTTTTTTAGAAACAGCAAGATTGGCCGATCAGAGTTTCGGTAGACAGGAGGAGATAATTAATGATCTCTCTAATGCTCAGGTTGATCTAAACGAGTTGTTGAAGCTAGATGCAATCGCTCTAACGGAGAGAGTTAGATCATTAGAGCAAAGCGAAGTGGTAGAGGGTAGAACACTAGAGGTAATCCGTGAGAGGATCACGGTTTTGCAGGATTTAGAGGACATTCAAAGAGAGTTGAATGAGGAGGAGTTGGAAAGACAAAAGAGAGTTGATGAAGTAACTCAATTTGAACTAGATAGAGTAGTAGCAAGAAAGAAAATTGAAAGTGAGGTTGGAGCATTCAGGTTAAAGGCGATCAATGAAAGGATAACGGCTGAAATAGAAGCGGAGAAATTCAGGGTTAAAACTCTACTGAATGATGAGACTTTATTAGCGGAGGAAAAGGAGAGAATCAGAATGGAATCAGAGGATAGAATAACAGAGATTCAAAGAGAAGGGGCCAGAGATAGAATTGAGTTGTTGGAGGAGGAAGCTTCAAAATTCGTGCAGTTTGGGACCGCTTTAGGAGATTTGTTTGGTTCTCTATCAGATAGAAGGAGTCAAAAAGAGGACGAACGTTTAGAGAGGCTTGAAGAGCAGAAAGATAATGAGTTGGAGTTGGCTGGGGAGAATGCGGAGGAGAAAGCTAGAATTGAAAAGGCTTTTGATAAGCAGAAAGAGCGAATTGAGGAGAGACAGGCAAGGAGAGCGAGAAAAATAGCAATTTTCGAAAAGGCTCTTGCTGTTAGTCAAGCATTGATTGATACGGGAGCGGCAGTTGTAAAGAATTTAAGAAAAGGTATTCCCGATGCGATTGCAGTCGGGGTATTTGGGGCTTTGAAAACAGCGGCTATAGCGGCGCAGCCTATTCCAGCTTTTGCGAAGGGAACAACTAGCGCACCGGGAGGATTGGCGATAGTAGGAGAAAAAGGAAGGGAGTTGATCATGGAGCCATCCGGTAAAACCTACCTTTCTGGAAATAGAGCTCAATTAATTGATTTACCGGAAGGATCGCAAGTATTAACGAATGCGGCAACCGAAAATATCCTCAGAAGCAAAGAGAGAAATCAAGATTCTTCTAATGGAATACAGAGAGTAATTCATGAGGAAAAAAGGGCTGTGATGGGCAATGAGATGAGAATGTTTTTTCAAAAAGAGAATGATGGCTTGATTAATGCTTTTGAAAAAGGGATCAGTAAAATTGAGGTGCATAAGTGGATGGTCAGTAATGGAGAATTGCAGGACATGATGACTATCGGCAATACAAAATATCAAAACTGGAAATCAAAAAATGAGTAACTATTTTGAGAGAGTAAATATTTATCTATTAATAGACGTAGATGGGGTCATACTTCCGGCAGGTGAAGAGTTGAGAATCAATGAGCCGGAAGGAGTAGGAAGTACTAGCATTACCTTAAAAAGGGGAAAGAACCATGGTGTAGATTATGAGTTCAGTGATGAGAAATCACCTTTCGAATTTGATAGGATCAAATATCAAGGCGAATCAATTTCAGGCTATGAGTTGTTAGATGATATTTTAGAGGCTAATGGTGGTGATGGGAATTGTTTGTTCACAATAAAATCAACTGACAGAAACGGAAACAATGAAAGGGTTGATTATCTAGGAGATATTGATTTTGAGACATACAAAAAAACAGACATTGTTTTTCGCGTTTCTTCAAGGAGAATCAATTTCAACGATCAGATAAGAACTAGGAGCGGAACGGTTATTGATATGGAGTCTATCGAAACGGTAGACGGGAACCCAATATCAATCAACCCTAATTTTTTCAACAATGTTTTTTTACACTCTATAGCTATTTCTCTTTTCCAAAAAGGAACCAGAAGGTTTGGGGGATTGGGCATTGATTCACCCCAAAACTCACAGGATTATTTTGTACAGTGGGGTTATGACGGTGAAGTATTATCAACGTTTCCTTCTGTTTTAGTAACAGATTACAATAATCAATTATTTAAAGAATACGGTGCTTTTGGGTTGAGTCAAATTGTAGAGAATAAGGAATTATTAGAAAGCCAGTTCTTTTTTGAAAAAGTGAAAGGGATTCTGAAAATAAATTATGATGCAGAACACGGGGTTACGTTTAACAACTTCGGAGGAACTACGGTAACATACAAAGGGACTTACTTAGAAATTACGGGGCCAAATCAAAACGAGTCATTTACATTAAATCCGGGGGACACTTCATTGCCTTCTATGGGGGATGTAAATTCAACAAGGGTAGTGAGTTTTACGTTTGATGGGGAGTTCAATCTTATGAAAGACTCAAAGGTGTTAATTTATGACATCTGGAATATTCCAGTAAATACAAATATTACGCAGAGCATATCCCCTTCTGGCAACGGTGTTTTAGAGGCAGAGTTTGAGAAAAACCAAGATGGAGTTATTGCAGGAATGATCCAGCCTTTCAGAGCAATGAGTAAAATATTAGAATCGATCACGGGAGATAATACGATTTTAGATAGCCCATTTCTTGAAAACACGTTAGCCAGATTCGGATTGATCAATGGGTATAAGCTAAGGGGGTTAGATGTTAGCATGAAGTTGAGCTATGATGAATTGCTAGAATCTATAAAAGCCATTTTTGGAGTCGGGGTTGCTCAGAGTTTCGACGGGTCTGGGAATCTAAAAATTAGGATAGATAGATATTCAGGATTTTATAACGATGTGCAAATTGGATTGATAGAAAACGTTGTTGATGGTAGTGTGGAATTTGAATTTGATGAAGAATACGCGATCAATAATATTGAGGTGGGTTATACAAAATATCCAAGAGAGACAAATGAAAATAAACAGGGTAATCTAGTTGAATTTAACAGTAAACAGGATTTAATAACATCTATCAAAAAAACGGATAATTCTAAAAAATACGTTAGTGATATTTCAGCATCGGGTTATCTTATAACAAACTCAATAGCTGAAAGAGTCGAGGATATACCAGAAACAACAGTAAGCAATGATGATGACATATTCATTGTGAAAACAAGTAACTCAGGAGAATACGAGAATACCGGAGCTTCAACAACAGATATTCCAAATGTTAAATACATATCTTCATCAAACACAATAGAGCTAAGAGGGGTTTTTTATGACCTAATTAATGGTTATAACATTACAGTAACCTCTAGCTCAACATCTGTTACAGGGGTAATACAGGATGTTTCAATCAATGGGTCTATTACTGTTGTTGAGTTGGATTCTGTTCCGGTGACGGGTACTGTTTCAGATACAGGGAATGTTAGTGTTGTGATAAATAGTGTTGTTTTAAGAGAAAGAGCGTCAACTAGTGAGGAGTTTGATGTGAAAACTAATGTTGGTAGACCGGAAACAGTTTACAACCTTGGTATAAATCCACAATACATAATGATGAACCATTCTCCTTTGTTCCTGAGTGGGTTAGCAAAAAAGGATGAAACAGATATTGTAAGAGTTCAAAGGTCGATACTAAATGAAAATTACAGATCTCAATTTAAAGAAGGAGAGGGGGCTTATATACTTGACTCAGAAAGAGAGGAAGTTGGAGCGAATGCTAATTTAGCTCTTTCTCAGATCAACGGAAATCAGAATCTTTTCACCGGTAGGAAAGTGAGACTCAAAGCGTATTTAAGTAAAGATTTCATTAATATAATTCGATCAGCGTATCAGGAGATTAACGATAGTGCTTATTATGGGTATTTGTCATTTGTAGATTTCGACGGAAACACAGTGAATGGTTATTTGATTGATATCAAATACAAGTTGTTGGAAATGAAGGCAGATGTTTACTTGAGGGAAAAAGCGTAGATTTACAACAAAAAGCGTGGCGTGTCTTTCAAGAAATCCCAGCAATAGATTTAATTTCCTGAGATTCAGGAGAGTTAATAGTGGAACTATAGCGGATTTGCCAATATCAGAACTTTGCCCTATTCAATTAATAACACCAATACCTCAAAACCTAGCAGCCACTGCGATCACAGATGAGCGCATTGATCTAACATGGGAATATGTAGATAATCCATTGCAGTTCACATTAGAAAGAAAAGAGGGGGCGGGTGCTTACTCTGTAATTGCAAGTCTGAGTGGATCAGATAGGGCGTATACAGACACAGGATTAACAGAGGGAACAAATTACACTTATAGAATCAAGGCAGACAATAGTGAGTATAGCAATGAAGCAAGCGCAACAACATTCGTACCATTCACCTTCACAATTGATACGACGCAAACTGGTACGCCCTCTACTAGTTTCCAGCTGCCACTGGTATCTACAGGCACATACGATTTTAGGATAGACAAGGGTGATGGCTCAGAGGTAATTGAGATTACTACTTGGAACCAGCCTGAGTCATTGTTGAATTACGCGTCAAGTGGAACCTACACAGTGAAACTTATGGGTACTATCAGAGGATGGGCATTTGACAGAACAGGAGATAGACTGAAAATTATGGATGTCACAAAGTGGGGTGGTTTTCAGCCTATTGGAGGGGATGTTTTTGCTGGGTGTGAAAACATCGACGTATCCGCAGTAGACTTAATAGACTTGAGTGAGACTGACAGCCTTTCCAGCTTTTTTCTTGGGTGTGAAAGCCTGATATACAATGCCTCGATATCCGAGTGGAATCTATTGGGTATCAGAAACATCGGAGGAATGTTTCAAGACTGCCAGGTATTTAATCAGTCTCTCAACAGTTGGGACACGTCAACAGTAGAAATAATAGACAACCTATTCTTAGGTGCGTCATCATTCAATCAGGACCTGAACGATTGGGATGTGAGTAATGTGAGTAGTAACCGGTCCGCCTTCAATGGTGCGTCATCATTCAATCAAGACCTGAGTGCTTGGGATGTATCTGGATGGCCGGGATTACAAGACGTATTCAATGGTGCGTTATCATTCAATCAGGACCTGAGCGCTTGGAATGTATCAGGTCTGACCGATTTCAGAAACGCTTTTCGTGGGGCTAGCTCATTTAACAATGCGGGACTTCCTCTTAACTGGAATCTAGGAAGTGGCACCCAATTCCAAGGCATGTTCAATAATTCAGCTTTTAATCAGACTTTGGGGATTCAAAGTTTGACAGGAAATCTTCAGGGCATGTTCAGTAATTGCCCATACAACCAACCGGAAATTAGCAACTGGAACATGTCTGGAGTAGTAAATATGAGTTCCATGTTCGATGGGGGATCAATAAATCAAAACTTGAGTTCTTGGGATATGTCTACGGTTGAGAACATTTTTTCAATGTTTCGCGGATGTGGATCGTACAACAACGGTGGACAACCTCTAGACTGGTCTGATTCATCTTCGCTGTTAGTGTGCTCTAGCCTTTTCCGGCAATGTGCTGTTTTCAACCAGCCGATATTTCTTGACACCAGCAACGCCAGTTCATTCAATGCAATGTTCTTACAGGCTGTTAGCTTCGATCAGTCCTTAAATCTAAGAATAGACAGCCTGAACTCAATGGCAGATATGTTCACCGGCGCAAGCTGGTCGACAGGAAACCTAGATGCATGGTTGGTGTATTGCGCAAATGAGAGGGTTGCCGGAAGAGGAACAGACAATATTGTATTTGACGCGCCGAACACATCAAGAACCTCAGCTTCCGATGCGGCTGTGACATTACTCACAGGGACTTATGGTTGGACTATAAACACACTTTAAATGAGAATACGAGCCATATATCAACCAAAAGCAAACGACCTCACGAAGATGGAGGTGGTTTCAGCATACCCTAATGATACCAATGTGGTCACAACCACTGGTCAGGAATTTGCTGTGGGTGAAGGATTAAGGTTAGCTAAAACACTATCGGCGGAAGGAATTGACTTTTCGCTGTTATGGAAAAATGAGTTTATTGACAGGATAAGTCCAAATGGGACAGAAATCGAGATCGATGCATGTCCGTTAGATAATCAATACACAAGGAAAGTATTCCCTTTCGCTATACCTGTAGACTTAAATGGCAATTCATTCTACTTCAATGTAATAGTGAGGCATTTTATCAATGGCCATCATTCTACCGATCCATATGATGACATATTTGTGACAACTCTGGTAGACAATTCTAGAACCATAATTGGAGCGCCGCAAGGATATGAAGGAATGGGAGAATATGAGGCTTTCAAAAAGATGCTTAGAGATAACAATGGTCTCGGAATTGAGGAAATAGCCGATATTCGAATCCCATTCATGCAATCTAATGGGAGGTTCAACGAAAGTATATATGAGTAGATTATACAAGATGCCTAATAATTACCGAAGAAACAACAAGGTAATGAATCCTGCGTACCTTAAGGGGTATCCTCATTTCATGTATGCAAACCTTGACGAGACAATTATTGATAGCGATTTCAATGAATGGGTGTTGTCTTTATTTGATAATAATGGGGTGGAGGTTGCTCCAAGTATCGGCACGATCGTAAAGGATATAATTACAGGTAGTGAGTATCGTTTTTATTCACAATTCACGATTCCAGAAAATGTTAATAATGGCATATATCAGCTTGTAGTGTATAATTCCTCTAGCAGCGAACTGAAATATGTAAGCAATTGCGTGCAAGTTATCTCAAGCGATCAGGTAGAGAGTTATGCTTTGTTGTTTTTCCGTAATAGTACGAACACTTACAATTTCAATTACGAGGCTGTAAGTGATTACAACACTATTTTTCTGCCATGGAACGTAATTGAGCAACAACCAGAAATTGAAATAAAACAATATTTTGAGCAATCGACGGGAAAAACCAGAAATCAGAAAAAAAGGTCAACCAAGGTTGTGACTATTGAGGCGTTCTTTTTCGACGATGAGGCTAATGATATGATGGCAGCTATTTCTGGGCATGATGACCTTTTAATCAATGGCACTGAATACGTAGTAAAAACAGGTTACAAGATCGAAACGAACAAATTAAATAGTCTTCAAAAAGGAACCATAGAATTTTATGATCAAGAGTATAACCAAGTAAATTTAAACGGATGAAAAAGGATATAATGATTCATTGTTCCGCGACACCAGCGGATCAAAGTCTGAAACCAGAGAAGTTGTCAGACATGCATGCAGAAAGAGGTATTAATAGACCCGGAGGTTATCACGTTTATATTACCAGAGATGGCAAAAAACATTATCTACGTGATTTCGATAAAACGGGAGCGCATTGCAGGGGCAGAAACAGGGACACGATTGGAATTTGCTATGAGGGCGGAATTGTCGCGGGAGGAAACCCAAACAAAGCCAGTGATGCGGTAGATACCAGAACGACAGAGCAAAAAAGATCATTGGCTGAAGTCATTATTGAAGTTGTCAGGTGGAATTGCAAAAACGGGCATACTGAAATTGAGATCGGAGGACACAGGGATGAATCACCGGACATTGATGGAGATGGAATTGTTGAGCCTTGGGAATGGTTAAAGCAATGCCCTTGTTTTGATGTCAAACCAGAATATGAAACTCTGGTCAGGGTAGCGCAACAGTCAACAGATCCCGGACAAATGCCAAAAGATCCAAGGGAGTGAAAAAAGTAATTGCATTAGCAGCGTTGACTTTACCGTTGATGTTTCTCTGGTTTCCATTCAAAGACATTGACCAAAGGGTTGATGTCTTTGTTTTTATAGAGCATCAAGAAAAACCTAAATGGATAGCTCATGATGTAGGTTGGTTTTTAACTAACATAATTTTAATGTTTGGGATTCATTTTTTAGTAAGGGAGCAAAACAGGAGATTAGCAAAACTAACGTTGGTGTTATTGATATTCGCTATCTTTAGGCTGTTAGAATACTTTCTTTACAGGGGTCATATACCGATGATCCCGATTGTGGGAGGAATTTTAATATACTCACTGGGAACTCTTTATTATAAAAAATAGATCAGCTGATGTCTAAAGTTTTTGTTTCCGTTAAGCTTTTCGGAATATGGTTGTACAATGCGTTATTGTCGCCCACATCTCAAATGATAGCCAAGAGTAATCCAGATAGACCCCCGGAGGAAATGTTGTATTTTTTTACAGTCATGATGTTTGTGCCGGAGGTAGTTTTGATTTTTTCAAAAGGATTCAGGGGATGGATTCAACAGGGGGTTGAAAACGCAGACGGAGTACTGAACAAAAGCGATTTAAAAGACATGGTGATTTTATACGGCTCTTTGTGGTGTCTTCGAGTCTTTCTATTTATGAGTTGGAGCAAAATAATCTACGGAACAAATATTGAGTTTTACATTTACATGACTCCTCTACTTGGGAGTTTTGGAATTTCAGGGTTACCAATACTTAAATCTTTCATAGGGAAAAAATGATAGGATTTGGTTTTGTTGGTAAAGTCGTTGTGCTACTGAGAGGAGCTTTCAGGCCTTTGGTTAGTTATGCAATGGCGGCGGTATAACTTTATGCTTGCGTAGGCTTCATTGATCTCATATCTTAGACCCATCATTTAAAAATAAGAGAGCAATGAAAACAATGCAAGATCAAATTTTCGAACTGCTAGAAGACGCAGGAATGAATTGGAGTGTTAACAAAGAACCTCTAACGCTTCAATCAGATCAAAAAGAAACCCGATTCTTTGGGGTTGTCCGATCCGATAACAGGAATTGTTTTGGAACATGCACCGGACGTTATGAGGTTTTTCAAAATCAGGAAATGGCAGAGCTTGCGATCAGGTTGCAAGAGGAAACGGGCTACAATCCAAACGGCGGAAATGTTTTTGCTGAGGGTGCTAGAGTGATGATTGATTTGAAGGGTAAAAATGAGATACTAGAATATCCAAAAGTTGGGGATATTATGGAGAAATCAATTCGTATCACAAACACTCATGACGGAACCGGATCGCTACGTTTAGCCATGGGCTCTTTGGTTCTAAGTTGCACTAATGGGATGACTCGTTGGGTGGCGCATAAGGAAACAAGCATCCGTCACACAACGAACATGCGGCACATGGTTAAGGCTGCATTGAAAGGTTTTGAGATTATCCAAGAGGAAGAGAAGACATTCATGGATGAGATCAGACGAATGATTGACAAGCCCATCAGTGAGCAGAAAGTAGCTCAAATGATCAATGAGATCACAGAGATTGAAGTTGAAAAGGTGAATACAACGCATGCGGTTTGGAGTTCTGATCAATACAGCACAAGAGCAATAAATAAAGCTCGCAGCCTGTTCGATTCTATCAAAGAGGAAATTGATTATAAAGGGTCCAATGTTTGGGGGTTGTTGAATGGGGTAACTCATTACACCACTCACAAAGGCGGACGTGAAAACACGCGTCAGGATTCAAAGGTTTTCGGAGGATTGATGAGAACAGACAAAAAAGCTTACGATCTGGCTTTACAGATGTTGTAAAATAGGGAACGGCCTTCTCTTTACGGGGAGGCCTTAAATTATCTGAGCAATAAAAATGATTAATGATTCATTTGTCCTACTATTGGCCAAGATATACAAAACAGCACACCCGTCGCAAGTAGGACAAACGTTATGGTCTCAAGCTTTCTCAAGTCCCGGGTGCCTCTCCTGGTGGTTCCTCATTTGGTCCCTTTCCAGGCTCTGATTTTACAAGAACGAGATTGTCGACCGGTAAACCGAAAAGGTTTCTCACGTATCGTTTTGAAACTAGTGACACGGCCTCCTCGATCAACCTCAAAACTTGCTCGCTGACTCCCTCAAGATTTCCTTGTTGGTAAGCCATCAAACCGTCACGAATTTCGTCGTGGAACTCTTCGGGAACATCGTCCGAAAACTCTTTGTTGAGGAATCCAATTACGGCTTTAAACACCCAACCGTCAATTGGTTCGGCTAAACCGGTTTTCACATCGTCGTCGACTTTTTCGGCGATTAAACCAACCTGATTGTCGGAAAGAATAAGTTTGCTCATTGTTCGAAAATTATGTTTGATTAATCAATAAGGTTGTAAATTAACCCATTGCGTCGATTTTCTTGAACGTCTCGGTCAATGTACTCGCCAACAAAGCACGTCCGCAAGGTTGAATTATATCACAAGACAGCACAAGTTGGAAACAAAAACGATTTACGATTATCAGAAGCCGATAAAATAGCTGTTTGTGTATCGGGGGAATTAGATTGAGAGAGTTATATTTGTGTTCCACACCTTGAAGTTGCTCTCTTCAATCTGTGATCCCTAATAGGGGCGGAAACCCACACCGCCCCTTTTTTTATGTTTATACTTGTGAGAGTTATAACATTATTATAATTTAGTGCATGTAATCAAAAAGGGAAATCATGGGAGAAAAAGAGCAATATCTATTAGAAATAGTAATAGACGATTTGACCGAAAAAATGAAACATTTGGAGTACGATTTTTGTACTGCTCAAACATTCGGAGATCGTAAGGCTATTTATATTGAATACAAAGAATTGGAAAAAGACCGATCCAATTTAATGAACGGTCAGGGATTATAAATTATCGTAGCATGAGATTAGACGACGCAATAGAACTGCAAAACGCAAGGCAAAGAGAGAAAAATAAAAAAGAGGGAAAGCCTGAAAATTACAACATCTTGACTCAATCTAATTTAGGGAGGAAAACGTTTCACACTTTGAAAAACAAATCCCCCGTTACTAGGATGTCAGCACTAGCTAAAGAGATTAGAGAGGGGAAAGTAAAGACGGTTAGACCTGAGTGGATTATCCTTTGGGTTAAAGAGACGGGAACGGACTTTAATTTCATTTTTGGAGCAAAATCGATACATGATAAAGATTTTGAAAGACTGTCCTGAAAGAGAAAAACAATTATTTTTAACAATAATCATAATTATATAACTTAAAAAAGAGAGAGCAATGAAAATAGAAGAGCTTGAAAACGCACCTGAATGGTTGGTTTTAGCAAAAACAAGAAATGCGGACGTTGAGGTCACAGGCGGG
>SPKZ01017458.1_pt1 | contig 11202 bp, 13 predicted proteins | sample 2456571 | NCBI WGS metagenome assembly SPKZ01 (sample SAMN11192286, study PRJNA482655) | marine metagenome | biome: ENVO:00000447; feature: ENVO:00000244|ENVO:00000211|ENVO:00000569|ENVO:00002023; material: ENVO:00002151; isolation source: ocean water from marine abyssalpelagic zone ...
CCGTGATCTTCCGCTCGAGCCAGCCGCCGAGGTACTCGCGGTCGAGAGCCATCACCCAGCGCACGAGCTGCTTCTGGGTGATCGAGGGCATCGTGAGCTCCCAGGTGAGCCAGGCGGTGAAGCGCTCGCGGTCGCGCGACAGCAGCGTGTGCATGAGGGTGGTGCCACTGCGCGCGTGCCCGATGATGAAGACGGGCGTCACGATCTTCGCCCTCCGGAAAGCGGGAAAGAACACGTAGTCGAGCGCCATCCCGAGGTTTCCGAACAGGTTCACGAGCGGGAAGCCGATCGCCAGGACGAGGATGCGAAGAAAGCGCTTCGGCTGGGGGTTGTCGCGGAACGAGCGCCCGAAGAGCGAGAGGTAGCGACGCAGGTCGAACGGCATGAGCACGGGGGGCGACCTCCAGGGGGGAGTGGACCGCGAGCTACCCGAGCCCGGGGTCGTCGATGAGAATCCGCCAGCAGCCGTCGTCCTGCTTCCCGAGGACCACGGTCGAATCACCCGACGCCTGACCGGGCTCGCCGTCTGCGCCCTCGAAGTCGAGGATCCAGCGCGTGCGCTCGAGGGCGACGTCGCCCCGCACGATCAGATCGACGAGCTCGAGCCGCGGCAGCGGATTGCCGGGCGCCAGCATCGCCTCGAGCATCGGGCGGATCTGCGCGTGGCCCGAAAGGCGCTGGCCCTTCGCCGGCACGTACACCGCCTCGGCATCGTAGAGCTCGAGCAGGTCTTCGAGGTTTCGCTCCTCGGTGAAGCGGGAGAACAGGGCGTGGCTGTCCTTCGGTTCGGTCGCGGCCATTGGGGTACTCCTCTGAAGTGATTCTTCGAATCCGCGGGTCAGCGGCCGATCATTCCTGCACCACGCGCGCTTCGAGCCGCGCGAGCAACCGCGCCCGCGTCGCCACGATGTCGAGGAGCACGTACCGGCCGTGGAAATCGGAGAGGGAGTAATCGAGGTAGAAGGTCCAGTGGGACTCCGGACGATGGACGCTCTCGGAGACCCCCAGCTTCTCGGGTGCCCGCTCCGCGCCCGCCCCTGCGGTCATGAGCGCCGAAACTGCCGCGCAGAGCGGCAGGACCCAGCGGCGGTGCATCAGTGGCTGCTTTCGGCCGACCCACCGAGCTCCGACTCGCGCTCGATGAACTCCTGGATCGAACCCACGCCGAGCTCCATCGCCTCGAGCAGACTCTCGAGGTGTTCGCGCGTATTGACGAGGCCGCGCGCACGGAGGATGCCGGCAGCATCGACCAGAGCGGCGAAGGGCAGCTTGCTCACGCCGTAGGCCACGCCGAGTTCCGGCGAGAGTACGTAGGGGAGCGCGCCGAGCTTTTCCTCTTCGACGAACCGCGCGTGCTCCTCGCGACCGCCGTCGCTTGCGAGCACGACATCGAGGCGCTTCGCCTCTCGGTGAAGTAGCGACTGCAGCGCGGGCAGGAGGTGCTTGCAAACCGGACACGACGGCGAGAGAAAGAAGAGCAGCGTCGCACGCGCGTCGTCGCGCGGCGCCCCGACGACGACCGCATCGCCCGCGAGGGTTTCGGCCGCGACGCGCGGCGCTTCTTCACCGACCACGGCGCCCTCCTGCACGGCCAGTGCCCCGGCCGGAGCGACGCGTTCGTGCAGTACGCCGAGCTGACGCACCAGCGCGACGATCACGAGCCCCATCGCGAGCACGACGCACCACAGCAGCAAATTCGAGACGAGAAGCGCGTCGGTCACGAGCGGCCCCTGATTCGCGAGAGCGCAGGCGCCAGCGCGGCGAGTCCGTCGACGGCAATCGCCAGGCTGAAGAGCACCGCGACACCGATCCCGACGGTGAATCCATCGAGCCACGCGAGCGATCGCACGGCAGCGGGCAGGGCCGCGGCAGCGGCCATGCTCGCGTAGACGACGTTCCGCGGGATCAGCATCTCGTGAAGTGTCTGGCGTGTCCCCGGGCCCGCGCAGCCGCAGTCGATGTCACGCCGTCCCCGCGCGAGGTTGATCCCGATGGCCGCCGCGTAGACGAGAAGCAGCGTGGCCGCCGCGAGGGACGCGGCAGCTGCGGTGACGGGGACGAGCAGAGCGGGGACGAGCAGCACCTCGACCCCGAGAAGCGCCGACGCGACGACGCCGACGAGCGCGCCGGGAAGCAACTCGTAGCCGCGAAGCGCCGCCGCGAAGCCACTGGGGTCGACGAGCTTGCCGGCCAGCGCGCGCGCGAACAGCGCCGAGAGGAAGATCCGCAGTGTCCACGACACCACCGGGTCGAGCACCGCGGCGGCCCCGGTCTGCGTCGCAATGCCATCCACGCCGATCCCACCTCCGTACGTCCGGCAGCTTGACATGGCGGAAATCCAAACTCAATGCTCGTCGCGACCCCGACCGAGAACCGCTCCGCGGTGGTTTCGTGCGACGATGCTCGAGGAGGCTCATTCCGTGCGCGCTGCAGAAACGTCGGACGCGACATCCGCTGACTTCGAACGCGGGGTCGATCTCGTCGCCCGCATCCAGTCGCGCGAGCTGTCGGCGCGCGAGTTGATGGAGACCACCCTCGCGCGCATCGCCCGGGTCGATCCGACCCTGAACGCGATCCCGACCCGGATCGACGACGCCGACGCGCTCGCCATGGCCGATAGCGCCGACGCCGCGCTCGCGAAAGGCGATCCGATCGGACCGCTCCACGGCATCCCGATCGCCATCAAGGATCTGGTCGCGACCCGCGGCCTGCGAACGACGCTGGGTTCTCCGCTGCTGAAGGACTTCGTTCCCAGCGAGGACGGCCTCTACGTGAAGCGGCTGCGAGAGGCGGGGGCGCTGGTCATCGGAAAGACGAACGTCCCGGAGTTCGGCGCGGGCTCGCACACCTTCAACCCGATCTTTGGCGTCACCCGAAATCCCCACGACCCGTCGAAGTCGGCGGGGGGAAGCAGCGGAGGGGCCGCGGCCGCCCTCGCGAGTGGAATGCTGGCATTCGCCGACGGCAGCGACATGGGGGGATCGCTGCGCAATCCCGCCGCGTTCTGCGGGGTGGTCGGCTTCCGGCCGTCGCTCGGAACCGTGCCCTCGCCGGAGCCGGGGCCGGGTTTCATCGCGCGCCTCACGGTGGATGGCGCCATGGGACGCAGCGTGGCCGATGCCGCCTGGCTGCTGTCGGTCATGGCGGGACCCGACCCGGGCGATCCGATGTCGATCTTCGCGCCCGGCTCGCGGTTTCGCGCGCCCCTCGAACGCGATTTCGGCGGCGCCCGCGTCGCCTGGGGCGGCGATCTCGGGCTCTTCCCCGTCGACCCCGAGGTTCTCGCGATCTGCGAGGGGGCGCTGCACGGCTTCGCCGGGATCGGTGCGCGAGTCGAAGCCGACCGGCCGGATCTCAGCGGCGCGATGGACGTCTTCCAGACGCAGCGCGCCGCGACGTTCGCGCAGTTCGAACGGATGTGGGCGGGAATCCCGGACTGGCGGGCCCAGGTCAAGGACACGCTGCTGTGGAACATCGACAGGGGCCTCGCCCTGTCGGCGACCGACCTCGTCGCTTCCGACGCCGAGCGCAAGCGCATCTGCGCGTCTGCGGCGCGGTTCTTCGAGACGTACGACTTCCTGGCGCTTCCCACCACGCAGGTTCCCGCCTTCGACGTCGACATCGAGTGGGTGCAGGAGATCAACGGCCAACCGATGTCGACCTACATCGACTGGATGGCGAGCTGTTGCGTCATCACGGTGACCGGCCTGCCCGCCCTCTCCGTGCCGTGCGGGTTCACCCGGGCCGGACTGCCGGTCGGCCTGCAGATCGTCGGCGGACCGAGATGCGACTTCGAAGTGCTGCAGGTCGCGCACGCGTTCGAGCAGGCGATCGACCTCCCGCCCACCGCTTCAGCCCCCGATCCCGGCTAGGCGGCGTTCGAGGCCTCGAACCCGGCCTTCATGCGCTCGAGTTCCTCCCAGCCCAGGTAGGCCTGGATGCCGTTCTCGTCGAAGAAGACGAGCGGACCATCGCAGATGAAGATGTACTCCGAGTCCTCGAGAGCCGTGGTGGACTCGTGAATCATCCCGTTGCGCTCGTAGAGGTAGTCGCCCGCCTCGAGGATCCCGTCGCGCACCTGGAGCCTGCCCTTGAGGACGTACGTGTGGGCGGCCGACAGGTGCTTGTGGGGCCCTGCGACGAATCCCTTGCTCCAGCGGAAGAGCGCGGCCCAGTGTCCGCTCTCTTCGCCGGTAAACAGCACCTTCATGAAGGCCTTGCCCTCCGCGTCGTTGGGAATCCAGTCGGATTCGCTCGCCTTGACGAGGGTGTCGATGAGTTCGGGGTTGATGGGCTTCATGTGGTCCGGGGCAGACATCGGTCACTCCCTGCGGCGCTGCCTGGCTCGCCGCGGCTCGGACGGGGTTCGCTTTCACGCATTCTAGCCGAAGCGCTTCGTGTCGATGACGGCGCGCTGGTGCGTGCCCTTCGAGATCGATCGCTCGTCGACACTGACCTCGGTCTCGAACGTCAGGCGGCGCTTCTCGATCTTCGCGAGCCGGCTCCGGATGACGATCTCCTGGCCGGAGGCGGCCGCTCCTTCGTGGCTGACGCAAATGTGCGTTCCCACCGTCGCCTGCCCCTCTTCGAGGTGCGACTGCACCGAGAACAGGCAAGTGCCCTCGATCATCCCGACCATGTCGGGAGTCGAGAGCACCTTCACGGGCAGGTGGGGCGGCGACATGTCGTCCGTGACGGTGTAGCGCGCTTCGTTCTCGATCCCGATCTCGATGGGCATGGTCGTTCTCCTTCAATGACGTGGGCAGGGTACCGCGATCCGCGCGCCGCAGGGGCGCCTGTGGCGCAGCTTCCGCTGTTGATAGAATCCGCTCTGCACCCGCCTCCCGAAGGAGACCCCGCATGCCGTCGTCCGAAAAGAAATTCGAGAGCGAGCTTTTCGAGCTGCTGGAAGAGCTCCGACCGTTTGCGCTCGCCTACTACCACCCGCTCGTGAGCGGGGAGACCGACTCCCCGGAGAAGGTCGAGCAGTGGTTCCGCCGCTTCTTCATCCGCGACTTCGGTGTCGGCGTCGCCCGCGCGTACGTGAAATGTCCACACCTCGAGCCGCGGCGGTTCCTCGCAGAGAACCTGTTCGAGGAAGAGGGGCGTGGCAACGCCAACGAGACGCATCCCGCGCTCTCGCTTCGCCTGGCGCGTCACTTTGGCGCGAGTGAGGAGGAGATTCAGCGCACGCACGACAAGTGGATGAAGTCACCGGCGATCGCCCAGTACCTCGAGCTCGCTGCGAGCTACGACTGGCTCGAGGATTTCGCCGGCTTCGGTCTGGGACAGGAGTTCTTCGCCCCGCCGCTGTTCGAGCTCATCGTCGAGCGACTCCGCGCCGAGTTCGACATCGACGACGAGACGCTGAAGTTCTTCCTCGTCCACATGTACGAAGACGTCGATCACTCGGTGCGAACGATGAAGATGGTCACGCGCTACGCGGACACCGACGAGTCACAGCAGAAGGTGTGCAGCGCCATTCGCACCACGGTGATGGGCCTCGCGGGCCGATCCGGCGGGCGTCCCGCCAGCGAGCTGCCCGCACCCATCGTGGAGACGCTGCGCAAGCGGGCTCGGGTCGCGGGCCAGGTGATCGCCCCGACGTGAGCGTGCACTGCCCGAGCCTCGTGTCGGAGATCGACGCGGCGATCGCCGGCGACCGGCTCGTGGTACCGCCTCCGTGGGGGGGGCTCGCCGGGCACGGCGTTCGGGGGATTCCTGGCGTCGTTCTCCGTCCCAATCGGTGAGGGTCGGCACGCCCCCTACACCCTCCAGCGGATCGAGCCGCCCGAGGACGCGGCGGACGCTGTCGGGATACAGTGGTCCCCCAACCCAGGAGAGCGGATCAATGGCCAACCCCCCGAACGACGATCACCCCCTCGCAAACCTCGGACTGCCGCCGATCGATCAGGTCGGCTTCGTGGTGAAGTCCCTCGCCGAGACCGAGAAACGCTACGGCGCCCTCTTCGGCCCGTGGACGCGCATGGACGGCTCGGTCGAAGCCGCCACCTACCGCGGTCGTGTGTGCGACGCGAAGCTCGAGCTCCTCTTCGGGCACTCCGGCGACCTCGAAATCGAGTTCATCGAGTGGCAGGGCGGCGAGAGCCCCCACCGCGAATTCATCGAGTCGGGCCGCGAGGGGATGCACCACCTGCGCTACCGCGTCGACGACACGGACGCCTGTATCGAGAAGGTCGCGAAGATCGGCTACCGCCCCATCTGGTACAAGCAGTTCTCCGAGGACATCGTGTTCGCGTACCTGGAACGCGAGGGCGATCCGCTGCTCATCGAATTCCTGCAAATGCCCTGACGTGCGCCGCAACGGCGAAGGAGTTTCCGAGCGATGAGTCCCGGCGAGAAGATTCGGATCGAGGACCTCCGAAATCCGGTCCTGAACGACCCCCAAAAGGCGGCGCTGGCGCACGGCGAGGCCAACCCGGTCGAGCTGACGCTCGACAGCGTGTTGAAGGCCGCCGTCGAGGTCACGGGACTCGAGGATTTCGGGCCGACCGACTTCCACGAGCGCCTGTCGCTGTGGATGTCCGAGACCGACGAGAATCCGGAACGCACTGCGATGGGGCGCTTGACGCTCTACAACGACTGCGTGCGCTCCTCGGCGAATCGATTGCGCATTCGCGATCTCCTGAAGCGCCACCCCGAGATCCACGACGTCGAGATCGCACGCCCGATCATCGTGATCGGTCTGCCGCGCTCCGGGACGACCCACCTCGTGAATCTCATCGCCGCCGACCAGCGCCTGCGCTCGATGCCCCTGTGGGAGAGCCAGCAGCCAGTGCCCGATCGAAACGGTACGCCCGGACCCGACGGCGTGGACCCGCGCTGGTCGCGATCCGAGGCCGCCTGGCAGGGGTTTCGCGCCAGCTCGCCGCTCATCGCCGCCATGCACCCGATGAACCCGGATCACATCCACGAGGAGCTCGAGCTCCAGCTGCCCGACTTCTCGAGCTACAACCACGAGTGGATCACGCGCTGCCCAAAATGGCGCGACTACCTGCTCTCCCACGACCAGCGTCCCCACTACCAGTACATGAAGACCGGGTTGAAGATCCTTCAGTGGTATCGGCCGCGCGAGCGCTGGGTGTTGAAGTGTCCGCAGCACCTCGAGCAGATCGGCCCGCTGATGGAGACCTTTCCCGACGCCACCATCGTCGTCACGCACCGCGACCCCGTCTCGGTGATCCAGTCGTCCGCGACGATGCTCTCGTACGGTGCGCGCGTGACGTACACGTCGCCGCGTCCCGAGTGGTACCTCGAGTACTGGTCCGACCGCATCCGACGACTTCTCGAGAGGTCCGTGCGCGATCGCCATCTGCTTCCTACGGACCGCACCGTCGATGTCCTCTTCCACGAATTCATGGCCGATGACGTCGCGACCGTGGAGCGCATCTACGAGGTCGCGAATCTGCCGATGACGAACGAAAGTCGCGCGCAGATCCAGGCCTACCTGGCGGCGCACCCGCGCGGCAAGGATGGGCAGGTCGTGTACGACCTGCGCGGCGACTTCGACGCGACGCCCGAGGACGTGCGTGCGCCCTTCGACTTCTACCTCGATGAGTTCGACGTGCGCCTGGAGGTCGAGTGAGCATTCAAGACGAAGTCGATCGACTGATCGACGAGCGACCCGGGCGCGAGCTCCTCCACCCGGACTACGACGAGAAGGCCCTTCCCCTGGGTGATTTCATCTTCCGCTCCGCCGGCGCGTCTGCGAGCTACATGATCGTGGCCGGGTCCGAGCGGGTGATCGTGAACACCGGGATGGGCTGGGAGGCGCCACATCACAAACACCTCTTCGACGCGATCCACGCGGGTCCCACACCGTTCATCATCACCACCCAGGGTCACGTGGACCACGTGGGCGGGGTCTCGCTCTTCCGGGAGCCCGGCACGCGCTACGTCGCCCAGGCGAACAACCCCGCCTGCCAGGCAGACGACGCCCGCCTCCCGCAGTTTCGAGGCGGAACGGCGATGCGATGGTTTCCCCATCTTGCGGCGCGCATCAAGGAGTTCGCCGAGCGCTACCCCGAGGTGTCGAAGGGTCAGGACGTCCCATCGCCCGACCTCAGCTTCGAGGAGCGCATGGCGCTTCGCGTGGGCGACCTCGAGATCGAGCTCCACGCCATGCCGGGCGGCGAGACCATCGACAGCCTGGCGGTCTGGCTGCCGCAACACCGGATCGTCATCCTGAGCAACCTGTTCGGGCCGCTCTTCCCGCACTTCCCGAACTTCAACACGCTGCGCGGCGACAAATACCGTTTCCCCGTGCCGTACATGGAGAACGCCCAGCGCGTGCGCGCGTTGCAGGCCGACGTGCTGATTACCGGGCGCGACATGCCCATCGTGGGGCGGGAGCTCATCGACGCCTGCCTGGGTCGCCTGCACGACGCGGTGGACCACGTGCACCAGACGACCCTGGCCGGCATGAACGCGGGCAAGGACCTCTACACGATCATGCGCGAGACCGAGCTACCGCCCGGGCTCCGCGTCGGACAGGGCTACGGCAAGATCGAGTGGGGAGCGCGCACGATCTGGGAGGAGTACACGGGCTGGTTCCAGCGCGGCTCGAGCGCCGACCTCTACGGCACCGACCCCAGCGAAGCCAGCGCCGACCTCGCCGCCCTCGCCGGTACCGACCGCGTGCTCGAACGGGCGCGCGCGCGCCTCACCGGAGGCGACGCACCGACGGCCATCCGGCTCGCCGAGGCCGTGCTCGCCGCGGATCCGGACGACCGAAACGCCGCCGCGCTCATGGCCTTCGCCCACCAGGCGCTGCTCGAAAGCGGCGGAGACGTGAGTTTCTGGGAGAACGGTTGGCTCGAATCCGAAGCGGCGCGCTGGCGCGCAAAGGCGGAGCAATAAATTGGAAGGTCTGCAGTTCGACTTCTCGGGGTCGCGGGTACTCGTCACCGGCGGCACGTCCGGCATCGGTCACGGCGTGGCCTGCGCGTTCGCCGAGTCCAACGCCGAGGTCCTGATCACCGGCCGGCGCGGAAGCGCCTCCGAGTACGACCGCGACCTCGCCGGCTTCGCCTACCACCAGGCCGAAATGACCGACCCCGCGTCTCTCGACGCCCTCATCGCGAAGATCGACCGACTCGACGTGCTGATCAACAACGCCGGCACCAATCTGATGGCGCGCGACGAGTGGAAGCCCGACGTCTTCGCCGAGGCGGTCAACCTCCACCTCATGAGCAGCTTCCGCCTCGCGGTGTCGCTGAAGTCCCTGCTCGCGAAGAGCGCGCTGGGCGGCGGCGGCAGCATCGTCAACTGCGCGAGTATGTCTGCGATCCGCGCCGTGCCCGTCGTACCCGGCTACGGCGCCGCGAAAGCCGGCATCGTGCAGATCACCCTCAACATGGGTGTCGCCTGGGCGCGCGAGAACGTGCGCGTCAATGCGGTGGCACCGGGATTGATCGAGACCGGCATGACGGCCGTCATGAAGTCCGAGGGCATGGAGGCCGTCGCGGCCGCAGAACTCGCCCGCGTACCCATGGCGCGCTGGGGAACGCCTGAGGACGTCGCGCCGTCCTTCGTCTTCCTCGCGAGCCCCGCGGCCCGCTTCATCACGGGACAGACGCTCTGCGTGGACGGGGGCTTCTCGGTGATGTAGGCGTGCGCGGGTCGGGACCGCTGCCCGACCCAACGCTTCCGCGAACTGCGCGGGTCTGGCTTCCCCGGTTCATCCCGGCGTCAGGAGCTCGCCTCGGCGAATACGTTCTCGACCGCCTCGAAGACATCGGCCGGCAGGTCGCCGCGGGTCGCCGCGGCGTTCGCCTCGACCTGCTCGGGGCGCGTGGCGCCGGCGATCACCGACGAGATCGCGGACCGGCTGGCGAGCCAGGACAGCGCCAGATCGAGCACGCCGAGGCCGGCGTCCGCCGCCACTTTCTCGAGGCGCTCGACGATGGACAGGCTGTCGTCGGAGACGAAGTGCCCGTACATGCTGTTCAGCATCTTGTCATTGCTGCCAAACCGGCTCGCCTCGTCGAACTTCTGTCCCCGCTTGTACTTTCCCGTGAGTGCGCCCGACGCGAGCGGAAAGTACGGGAGCACGCCGAGTCCGTGGTGCTCGCACGCGGGCAGCACCTCCTGCTCGATCTTTCGCTCGAGCAGGCTCCACTCGTTCTGCGCCGTGACGAAGCCGCGCAGGCCGTTGGTCTTCGCCTGCCAGGCGGCGTCCGAAATCTGCCAGCCGGCGAGATTCGAGCAGCCGATGTAGCGGACCTTTCCCTCATCGACGAGGGTGTTGAGCGCGTCGAGGGTTTCCTCGATGGGAGTGTCGGGATCGGGAACGTGGAGGATGTAGACGTCGATGTAGTCGGTGCCGAGACGCGAGAGACTCGCCTCGGCGGCGTTCATCACGTAGCGGCGCGACGCACCGCCCATGAGCGGACCGCGACCCATCGGCACACCGAACTTCGTGGCGATGATCGCCTCGCTGCGGCGCTTTCCGAGCGCTCGTCCGAGGAAGATCTCCGAGTTGGCACCGCCGTAGCAGTCGGCGGTGTCGAAGAAGGTGATGCCCGCATCGAGCGCAGCGTCGACCACCTTCTTCGTGGCGTCCTCGTCGATTCTCATCCCGAAGTTGTTGCAGCCGAGACCGGCCAGAGAGACCTTGAGTCCCGATCGACCCAGATTTCGAACCTCCATGGAGTTCTCCTGTGCTGGATTTCGAGCTCGGTGCTACGAGCCGCCCAGCTTTCGCTTGCCGTAGTACGGCAGGTTGACGTCGCCGCCGACCTCCTTCGAGATCTCCGGCTTCTTCTCCGTGGGCTTGCCTCTGCCCGGGGGTGCGTGGGGCTGCGTGGCGTCACTCATGACGTTGATGCACGCGGCGCGGCCACTCGCGAAGGCGCGCTCGAGTGCGGGCCTGATCTCCTCCGCCTCCTCGACGAACTCGGCGTGGCAGCCGAAGCCGGCCGCGGCGAGGTCGTAGCGGACGGGCCCGAGCTCGCAGCCCACGACGCGCCCGTATCGCTTCAGCTGATCGTGGCGGATCATCCCCCAGCCCTGGTCGTTGTTGACCACCACCACCACCGGGAGGCCGTGGCGGATGGCGGTGTCGAACTCCGCGAAATTGAACCCCACCGCGCCGTCGCCCACGAGGATCACGACCCGGCGATCGGGGTGCGCGACCTGCGCGGCGAGTCCGAACGGCATGCCGATGCCCAGACAGCCGAG
>SPKZ01022660.1_pt1 | contig 11200 bp, 14 predicted proteins | sample 2456571 | NCBI WGS metagenome assembly SPKZ01 (sample SAMN11192286, study PRJNA482655) | marine metagenome | biome: ENVO:00000447; feature: ENVO:00000244|ENVO:00000211|ENVO:00000569|ENVO:00002023; material: ENVO:00002151; isolation source: ocean water from marine abyssalpelagic zone ...
AACTTTTTGTCAATTTTTGAAGAAATCGCTCTAATACGTTCAACATCCTTTGAAAATATACGATTAGAATTTAGTAAAGTCAAGTATTGCATAATTTAAAAAAATCAAGATTAGGATACTGCTTATTAATTTTAGAGTCTACCATCAATTTTACTTTATCAAGTAAAATTGAAGATTCTTCGTTTGATTGACTAAAATCAAATCTTGCTTTTGTAAGTACAGCCGAGTCCAACACAATACTTCCTAAATGAACAGACAATTCAGATAATTTTTGACTACAATAAGGAACAATTCCAAATAATTGGGCACTAACCATTCTAATCATAGGTATTGAAGAAGGGAAAATTTTAGGAATGTTATATACACCAGATATATTTCCAATTCGTTTTTGAATTTGAAAAAGAATTTCTAAAGAAAATACTATAATTTTCTCTAATTCAATTGCTTTGCGAATAACATCATCAGTATTATTAAAATCAGAAACCAAATCCTTATTTGATTTTTTTAAATCGTGTTTTTTTATCTTAAGAATCTCAATAATTTCATCTAATAAATTGATAGAGTATGCTAATCTTGGAACAAGTGAAACTGAATTAGATATATTTTCATATTCAAGTGTATCAACACTACATTTTACCAACATACAATATTATTGATCAAGATTTTGTATTTGAGGACAGTGTAACAAATAATTTAGTAACCACAGTTACACCTAGCTGTAGATACAATTTTGAATTTTTTTGAGTGTTTATGTAAAGGAATTTAGCTCTCAATTTTACCTAATAACAAATCAATGTAAATCATGGTAAATGAGCATGCATTAACAGTCAGTTTAGAAGAATTTGGATTAAGCAAGTATGAAGCACAAGCATACGTATCTTTAATTGCTAAAGGGACAATATCTGCAAGTGAATTGGCCTATTATTCAGAAATTCCAAGAACAAAAGTTTATCCAACTTTGTTGAAATTAGAAAATAAAAAACTGGTGATAATTTCAAAGAGTAAGCCAATAATGTGTACTGCAATTGCACCAGAAGATGCATTTGATGGAATAATTCATGAGCAAATCAACAAGGTTACTGCTATGAATACACTAGTTTCAAATTTGAAGAAGGCAAGTGAGGAAAGTAGAAAATCAAAAGGGTCAGAGGAAAAAAGATATTTTCATCTTAGTGCAAATAATGTTTTAGGGCGATTACAAATCATGATTGAGGGTTCAAAATCATCAATTAAAATAATGACAGACCAGTGGGGTTTTGGATTATTAGCTGAATGCAAAGAACAATTATTATCAGTATTACGTCGAAATTTGGACGTTAAGATTCTCATATCCCCAACTCAGATTTGTTCTGAAATGTTTAGAAGCATTCCAGATGGAATAGAAATTAGAGCATCAGAGATTACACAAAATTGTTTCATTTTTGATGAAACTGAATTATTGATGATAAATAATAATAACGGAAAAGGAGCAATTTTCTCATCAACTGAAATTCTTGGAGTTAATCAAGAAAGAATATTTTCAAGTATCTGGAAGAATGCACTAAAAACAAGAGCTCTTGCAGATATGACAAAGACAGAAGCTCAAGAAATTTACAAAATTATCAAGACAATAAATGAAATAGGTTTGATGCATATTTTAAACTCCACAATGGTGTCAAAAAAACCAGAATTTGACATGTTCAAATTATTAGAAAAAAATGGAATTTCTTTAAAGTCAAAATCACTTGATGACATTATAGAAATGATGGATGCAGTTATGCAGATTACTTGTTCAGGACATGTAAATTTTGAGGCAAACACCAAAAACATTACAGTTGAATCAAAACTAAACAGTGGACATTCACTACCATGGGTTTCTATTTTGGATGGATGTTTACAAAAACAAGGTTACAAAACGAGAACAGTGTATCAAAACAATTCCAATAAAGGCGAAAAAATCTACATTAAGATAAGTAAAAACTAAAATCAGCCAAAAATAGGCATAAAAGCCTTGATTGAGGAAAAACTAGAGTCATTAGGAATAACACTTCCAAATCCTCCAACGCCTGCAGGATCATATGTTCCAGTAATCAGAACTGGAAATTTACTTTTCATCTCAGGACAAATTCCCATGGAAAATGGAAAGGTGATTTTCAAGGGAAAGGTTTCAGATGATAACTTGGAGACTGCTCAAAAATCTGCAAAAATGTGTGCCATAAACATTTTAGCGCAAATTAAAAGAGAAGTCGGAGATTTAGATAAAGTATCCAAAATAGTAAGATTGTCAGGATTTGTTAATTCTGTTTCAGAATTTACACAACACCCAAAAGTTATCAATCCAGCTTCAGATTTGTTTTTTGAAATATTTGGTGAAAAAGGAAAGCATTCTAGAATTGCAGTTGGAGTTGCAAGTTTACCATTAGGTTCAATGACTGAAATTGATGCAATTATTGAAGTTTCAGAATAAATGAATTCTTTAAGAATTTTAATTAGAATGAATCAAACAATTTTTTGTAATTGTTGTTCTTGTTTTAATTTGTAAGCAGTTAATCCTGCAAATCCAAAAATTATCACCAATCCAACATAAGCTAAAACTTGACTATATTCAATCAACACTGCAGATACGCCAGTTCCAACAATTCCTAGAAGTAATGATAATACATACAACCACCAACCGCAACAACCTAGTGGAACTAGAGAGAAAAATGAGAAAAATGATGTGGTTGCAACGCTTCCGGAATTTCCACCAAAAGCTTTTTTCTGTATATTTAGTTTACATCCCAATGATTTACTTTTTTCAGACAAGAAAACTTGTAGTCCTATTCCAATACCCACTCCAATTATAACTATAGAATTTATTTGAAATGCTGCACTAATTGCTGCAAGTGGTTCTAATGCAGTAGTTGTAATTACAACTACTGAAAGATATACAATAATTGTAATAATTCCAACAATTATTGCTTTTTGAATTGGTCGCATCTATTCATCACCAAAAACTAGAGTTTCAGGATGAAATGCTACCCATGCAAACCAAAATCCAGGCTCAATTGGGATTCGCTCTAATTGTTTTCCCTCATATTTACCAGAAATTGATAATCCATCATAATTCCATTCAGAATTAGTTAGGGTGTCAGTAATTTTATTATCAGCATACACAAAATCTAATATTTGATCATCAATTGTTCTCTCAAAAGCACGAGAGTTTTGAGAAAACAAAGAAACAAGCATTACAGGAATCTCACCAATAGAATCATTGAGAATAATATTTGATTCAATATCATTTTGTTTGTAAGCTTTGTAAATATCATCTCGATTAAATCCAAGAATTATTTCTTTAGGAACCATTCTATCATCGCTATAATCTACTGGAAACATTATTCGTGGTTCAGTGTAATAACTTCCATAAGGATCAGTAGCGTACGAACGAATATGTCCGGTATCAGTTGTCATTACTAATGTATCAGAATGAAGTATTTTCCAATCACCCCAAGTAATAACATCAAACGGAATTATGTTTAGCTGATATCCACTTAATTCTCCTTTTACTGCCATGCCAAGTGCTTGACTCCAATAAGATTCAGTTAATCTATCATACATCAACAAATTACTGTTGTATAGTTTTCCTGAAGTTCCAAATTCTACTTCTTGCCCATCAATAATTCTCTCAAATACCTGATTCGTATAACACAAAGGACAGTAAGTGACAGATACTGGAGTTCCTCCAACTTTGTCATTTACTATTTCATGCCAAACCAAAATAAAGAGAGGATAAGCTTTTGATTCTCCATTAATTTCTAATCCGATTACAACATCAGAATCAGACATAAAGTTTGAGTTCTGTACATCTGCAAATATAGGATTATCAATTGATGGGATTCCATCTTTTGGTGGACCTCCACCTCTAATCTTATCAAGAGGTATGAGATGTTTGACACCATTAGTCTCCATCAGAGTAAGTGTAGACTTAAAATTGGCAGAAGTGGGATTAGTAATGCTAATTTCAGTAGATTCATCTTGAAATGAAATAGCTAATACTACAAGCATTACACTAACTACAACAATTGGAACAAGTATCTTTAGATTCATCTTTAAAGAAATGTTGTTTGTAAAATATTAAAAAATTGTTCCAAGTTTGTTTAGGATATGGGTAAATCCTTTTAATGAATAATAAAAATGTCTAGCCATGAATGTAGATGCTACTCTAAAAGGAAATGTATTACATGATATTACTCATTGGGGAATTAGAGCGTCAATTGGAGCTATATTCATCATACATAGTTTAAAGAAATTTGATCCTAGTTGGCAGGAATGGTTAATCAGTATTGGAATTCCACCAGAAATGCAATTACCAATTGCATTAGCAGAATTAATTGGAGGAGTTTTGCTAGTAGTTGGAGTATTAACCAGAGTTACAGGCTCTATTTTTGCAGTAATTTTACTAGGTGCAATATTTCACATCAGATGGGAAAAGGGATTTTTTGTTTCTCAAGGAGGATGGGAATGGGATTTGGTAATGTTAGCTGTAGTTCTTACAATAATTACTGCAGGGCCAGGAAGAATATCAATTTCACATTTGGTTAAAAGAATCCCTAGATTCTTACAGTGATTATTTTATTTTTTTATTTAATTCTGTGATAAATTGTTTTATTTTTGGCTTTGGAACTACTGCACCACATGCTTTGTCATGTCCACCACCAGAACCACCAAGACTAGTAGCTAAAAGATTTACAATCTTTCCCAAATGAACTTTGCAGTTTTTAGAGCCTCTAACTGAAACAGCATAAATTCCATGATCAACACGTTCTTTGTATGCAACGCCTACATCTTTTCCAGATAATCCCATCACAAAATTAACAGCACCACTTGCACCAGCATCTAAAATTTCCATGTGACCAAGATTCGACATAGTTTTCATTCCTTTCTTCACTTTAGCAATCATTTGAGATAATTTTTCTACCTGAATTTGAGCAAATTCAAAGGTATTTGGAATATCATGAGGGAATTTAGATTCGGATAATTCTTCTACTAAATATAATAAATAATCAGGTTCTCTTTGACGTCCAACGATATTGTATGTAAGAACAGTAGCGCTAATTAATGCAAATTGTCTATCATATATTTGAAGTAATTTTGAACCTAATGGTCTGTCTTCCATATAATCAGTAATGGCAGCACAGGTTGCAACAAATGAAGCATGATCATTTAGTTTTGATTTGAATGCATGATAAACCTGTACAGTAGTACACTCATTAATATCATGAATCACTTTGACTTTAATTTTTTCTAATGCTTTAACAACAGTAGGATCAATGTCATGATGGTCAATGTAAGTAACTACAACTTTATTTTTTCTAAGAGTTGTTAAAATATCAACGAATTCATCTTGGGTTTTTTTACTTAATCCCAAATCACAAATATATAATGATTTTAATTTTTTATCTCGAACTACTTGCTGTAATGCCTCCATTTGACCAGGATAATCAACTAAAATTGCATCGCCACCAAATGCTTGACGAATCAATGCAGCAGAACTAATACCATCATTATCTTCCTTATGAGAAATACAAATTACTTTAGAGCGTAACGTCTTTGTTGTTTTTTTAGGTGCTGTCTTTTTAGTTGTTTTTTTAGTTTTAGAGACAGTCATTTAGATTGAAAAAATTATGAACCTTATTTAAATTAAGAATGGAAAATTAAGATTCTCTAAATGATTTTTTGATAGGGTTGTTAATCAAGGAACTAGAGTCAATATAGACATCATACAGAGATAATCCATCCATCTGTGTTTGATAGTCAATTTCTTGAATTTTGTGTAATTCCTCCATAGATGCATCAAGTATCAAATCATCTAATTTTTGTAAACGTTTTCGTTCTATTGGAGTCATTTAATTTTTGATTAAGAATTTTCATTTATGACCAGAAGTTGTCAGATTAGACTAATTACTAAATTTCACATACATGATTTTGGAGAAAATATAATAGAAGATTTCTGATAGGCTCAATATGGAGACTAAAAACATCGGTTTACGAGGAATAGAGGTAGCAGATACCAAAATCTCGAATATTGATGGTGAAAAAGGCAAGCTCATTTATCGAGGATTTGATATTTTAGATCTTACAAAAAACTCAACCTTTGAGGAAACAGCATATCTATTACTTTACGATAATCTACCAACTAAACCACAATTAGACGAGTTTAGTACAAAATTGATTGAGGCAAGAGAAATTCCAAAACAAATGCAAAGAAACATGGCAAATTGGAGAAAGGATGCAGATCCTATGGATATGCTTCAAGCGTTCATTGCAGCACTTGCAGGGTATTATGATGAAGAATTTTCAAATAAAGAAGCAAGTATTGATAGAGCAATTAATCTAATTGCAAAAGTCCCTACAATTGTTGCAAGTTGGCAAAGAATCAGAAGTGGTTTAGAAGTAGTAGATCCTGATCCAACACTTAGTCATGCTGCAAATTTCCTTTACATGATGTCAGGGGAGAAACCAGATCCAGAGGTTGAAAAAATATTTGATATATGTTTAATTCTTCATGCAGATCATACTTTCAATGCATCAACATTCACTGCAAGACAAGTTGCATCAACTAGGGCACATATGTATTCAGCAACTAGTGCAGCGATCGGGGCACTAAGTGGGGAATTGCATGGAGGTGCAAATACAGAAGTTATGAAAATGTTGTTAGAAATTAAAGAAGTGTCAAAAGCTGAAGCGTGGGTAAAAGAAAGTATGAAAAAAGGAGATAGAATCATGGGAATGGGTCATGCAGTATACAGAACTTATGATCCAAGAGCACAAGTGTTAAAAAAATTATCAAGAAAACTTGCAGAGAAAACTAAAGAGCCATGGTTTGCAATTACCGAAAAAGTTGAGAATGTAACAATTACTGAAATGAAATCTCAGAAAGACAGAGACATTTATCCCAATGTGGATTTGTATAGTGCTTCACTTTACTATATGCTAAAAATTCCAGTTGACCTCAATACCCCAATATTTGCAATTTCAAGAGTCGTAGGATGGGCATCTCACATTATTGAAGAGAAATTTGCAGAAGCTGCACCAAAACCTGCACTATACAGACCAAAGGCAACATATGTTGGAAAATACTGCGGTCCAGAAGGTTGTGAATACAAAACACTAGACTTGAGAAAATAATTTTTAATTTCTTGTACTAAGCCACTCTTTTGCTTTAGAGTTAACATCATGTTTGTACAACACTTCAAAAACCATATCATAAAACGAGATACCTTTTTTCTGTGCCTGATCATCTAGCCATTTTATTCCATCTGCTAATTCTGGATCATATTCAGAAAATTCAACGAGTTCATCTACCATCTTAGAGAAGAAGGCTTGAGATTCAATCATGAATACACATTTCAATATAGGATCATAAATGAAGGATTCAAAATATATAGACAAAACACCGCTTTTTGGTTGACAATTGCACCATATTTTTTATGCTAATGGAGATGCAAAGGAAATTTCATGGGTTGTTGAAACTAATAATTCCACAATTAGACAAAAAAGAGAGCATGTGGAAATTTACAAAAATAAAGTGACAGAAATACAATCAAAGTATATTGCAATTCATGTTGGTTTGTTTTGGGGAATTGGAGTATTCATTATAAAAAATGAAGACAGTGTTAAAATAAAATTAGATGAAAAAGTAATGTATGATCATTTTATGTCTAATTCAAAAATTGAAGATAAATTCATAGAAAAACGAATTCAATTCATTAGACAATTAATAGAACAAAAAAAATTAAAAATAAAATTTCAAATTATAGATACAGATGAAAATTTAGCTAGAAAAATTTCCAACACAAAAGAGCTTAAGACCAAAAACGATTAGTTATTTGGTGACAGCTCATTTGCATTGTTAATTGTGTTATATCCCAGATTCATAAAAGAAGGAGTTATTCAATTTTATTGACAACAGTAAAAATTCAATTAAAGCGATCATGTAAAATTTTTAAAGAGTTAGTGAAAATTTTGTAAATATTTGAAGAAGTGTTAATTCAGTTACTTCAGAGTTTGAATTTGATATAAAAAATAATATGTAAAAATTCAATTAGAGGAAAATTGAAATTATGAACGTAATAATGAAGATTAGATTTATTTAGTCTGCATAAAGTTTTAGATTAATTATGACAAGTATGGACAAAGCTGGAATTGTAACAGTTATTACAATTCTAGTAATATTTTTGGGAGTTGCAGCCGCAATGAGCGCATCTCAAAATGCAGGTCCAGTTGTTTCAACTCCAACAGATTCAACAAGTCAAATGGACAAAGATGAAGCCCCTACTAAGCCAATAAAATCTGGTTGGGATAGATTAACATCAAACATTGATCCTGGTGTTGGTCATGAATCACATCAACTAGCAATCATTTTGGCACCAAGCGACAAGGTATATTCAGGTACACTCAAGTACGATGCATCTGAACGAATTCAACTAGTTACTTTGCATGGTCCATTAGCAGATGGGGAAGACAAAGGACAAGCAATTTGGACACCTGACGGTAAAACAAAGTTTGCATTAACATTTGTTGATCCAAAGAATTCAGGTGGTAAATGGCAATTCTCAGGAAATGCTTTAGCAGTTCACACAATGAATACAGAACCATTCATAGTTGATTACAAAGTAGATTATACTGAAAAACCAATGTCAGATACTGTAATGACTAAAACAGTTACAACAGTACAAGATCCTGGTGTTGGTCATGAATCACATCAACTTGCAGTGCTACTTGCACCATCAAGTGATGTATATTCAGGAATTCTTTCATACTCTGCTTCTGAAGATATTCAACTAGTAACACTCAGAGGGCCAATCGGTGCTGATGAAAAACCAGCAAAGACTTGGACACCTGACGGTAAAACTATCTTTGAATTAACATTTGTTGATCCAAAGAATGCAATGGGTTCATGGGAATTCTCAGGAAATGCTTTAGCAGTTCACACAATGTACACAAATCAAGCAACTATTAGTTATTCTGTAAGTGCAACTACAACTGCAGGAAAAACCGTAGTACTTGAAGATAAAATCACTGTGGAAGAATCTACTAATGCAGAAACCATGATGGAAGAAACAGCAGGACCAGTAACACACAGTGTCGACGCTCCACTAGGAACTTCAGTTCCAGGATGTGAAGAAACTAATTCATGCTTTTCACCAGCTGACATTACAATTAATGCTGGAGATACAGTAGAATGGTTTAACGTAGACACAGCAGCACATACAGTTACAGGTGGAAGTCCAGCTGATGGCCCATCAGGTGTATTTGATAGTAGTTTACTAATGGCAGATGCATCTTATGCATTTACATTTGAAGATACAGGTAGTTATGATTACTTCTGTATGGTTCATCCATGGATGATTGGTAGTGTAACAGTGAGCTAACCAAAATTTTTCCTTTTTTCTTATTTTATCTGATTTTTACGTATAGTTCTATTATATGCCACCCCAAATCGATGAGTTTCATCGCGGGCATATTGTAAAATTTTCAGAGATGCCTCATTTTTAGGAATTATAATAGAATTCTTTTTCTTTGGTACAAAAACTTCCTCATTTTCTTTAGCCAATGAAATACACGATAGTTTTAATCCAAGTGATTCTAAAGATTTCAACGCAGCATTTAGTTGTCCTTTACCACCATCAATTAATATCAAATCAGGGAGTTCAGAGTGTTCTTCTAATAATCTATAATATCTTCTTTTAATAATTTCTCCAATCATTGCAAAATCATCTCGTCCAGATACTGTTTTAATTTTAAATTTTCTATATCCAGATTTATTTGGAATTCCATCTACAAATCTTGACATGGATCCTACAGCAAAATCATCACCATGATTTGAAATATCAAAACATTCAATGATATTAGGAACTACAGACAAATTTAGAATTTCTTTTAATTCAATCAAACCAGGATTTCCACCTTTTGAATGAATTAATTTAATATTTTTTAAAATTAAATTCAAGATATCTTTTCTTTTTCCTTTATTTGGAGTCAATATTTTTACAGAAAAACCAGATTGTTCTGAGAGTAATAATTCTAATAATTTTTGATTTTCAGGTAATTCACTAAGAAGAATAAATTATGGAATTTTATGTGTAGAATAATATTGATAAAGAAAATTTGAAAATGAGTTATCTCCCACCAAATCAAAAAAGAATTTGTCACTATCTCTAATCACCCCATTAATCATTCTAAAATTCATTACAGTTGCAACTTGTTCTTGTATACCTATTCCAAAATATTCTTCATCCGAATTTTTAACATATTCCATTTTTTGTTTACTTTGAAGATTTCCAAGTCTAATCAAAGTGTCACGAATATCTTTTGCACGCTCAAATTGTTGTAATTCTGAAGCTTGATGCATCTCTTCTTCTAATTTTTTTGTAAAAATTTTTGTCTGATTTTTTCCTTTAAGAACATCTTCTAATGCAGATACATGTTTTGGGTATTGTTCTTGAGCATCTTTAAATTCACAAGGCCCTTCACAATTTCCTAAATGGTATTCTAAACAGATTTTTTTTGGAAGTGTTTTACAAATTCTAATTTGAAATGATTTTCTCAATGTACCAATTGTAAGTAATTTTGAGCTGCCTTGAGTAAAGGGGCCAAAAGTTTTTCCCTTTCCCAAAAATTTTCCATCCCTAGTTCTTCTTGTAACTAGTAATCGAGGATATTTTTCATCAGAGATTCTAAGATATGTGTATCTTTGTTGATCTTTTAATTCGATGTTGAATTTTGGGCGGTATTTTTTTATCATATTTGATTCTAAAAGAAAAGCCTCACTTTCATTATCAGTTAAAACAAATTCAATATCAAAAATATTTTCTACAAGTTTCTGAGTCTTGTAATTTTGATTTTTTACAAAATATGATTTTACTCGATTTTTTAGATTCTTTGCCTTGCCAATATAGATAATTTTTTCATTAGAATCCTTCATCAAATAAATTCCAGGATCAGTTGGAATTCTAATTTTAGAAATATTAAAAGTCATTTTTTTAATAGTTTTTTCAGATACTTTCCAGTATAACTCCCAGGAGATTTTGCAACGTCTTGAGGAGTTCCAGTAGATACAATTCTACCTCCCTCATCACCACCTTCAGGTCCAAGATCAATTAACCAATCAGAATTCTTGATCACATCCATGTTATGTTCAATTACTACTACTGTATTTCCCAAATTTACTAGTCTGTTA
>SPKZ01011034.1_pt1 | contig 11192 bp, 18 predicted proteins | sample 2456571 | NCBI WGS metagenome assembly SPKZ01 (sample SAMN11192286, study PRJNA482655) | marine metagenome | biome: ENVO:00000447; feature: ENVO:00000244|ENVO:00000211|ENVO:00000569|ENVO:00002023; material: ENVO:00002151; isolation source: ocean water from marine abyssalpelagic zone ...
ATAATATTTCACGGGATGGGTTTGGTAGCCGTAAGGGTAGTTTAGCCATCCGTTGTAGTCATCTACAAAGGTATAGGTATATTGCCCCTCTACCATTACCGCCGAGCCTGTAACCCCATATACGGTAAGTGGATTAAAAACCCCACCTTGCCCCAATGTACCCGGCATCGTAGTCCAGGGAATTTCGGTTACTTTTTGCTTACCATTTATAGTAATAATGCAAAAAAGCTTGTCGCTGAAGCGATTATCAAAAATGTCATCCATCCGAATAGCTACAAGGTTAATGCGTTTTTCTTCCTCAAAAAACCGCAGACCCTTTTGCCGCATCACGGCTTTGATTTGCTCTACTGTGTAGGTAGTGGCTTTCGTGCTCCGCAATGCCTCCCAAGTTTCGGGAGTAATAATGCCGGAGGTAAGCATTTTTTTTTGAAAGGCTATTACCGCCTTTTCGGTTTTGGGTCCAAAATCATCATCGATAGCACCTTTGTAAAAGCCTTTATCGGCGAGCAATTGCTGAGCGGTAGCGGTGCGCCCATCGCCCTTAGTGCCTATGTCTATGGGTAATTTCATTTGCGTAGTATTGGTTTTATTTGTGCTTCCAATTCTTCTATTTTGCTTACCAGTTCAGCCCGCTTGGCCTTTTGTGGCTTGGTGTTGTATTTGGCGTCTATTATGTCGCGTAGCTTACGGTGGTCGGGCGTTCGGTCTACCAAATCAAGTATTTCAGTAGGTATCATATCGCCTAATTGGCGCTGGAGCTTTTTCTTTTGCCGGAGCAAATTGCCCCCTTCACCTATTTTTCGTTGCTCGGCTTTTTCTTCGCCTTGGTGGGGCTTACTTTCCTTTGGTTTCTCTTTTTTTTTTCAACCTTGGCCACAGGCTTCACCACCTTTGGTTTTTCAAAAGTTATTTTGTTATTCACCAAATCATATTGAAGCAGCTCAGCCAAGCGATGTAGCATTTGTTCTAATATGTGACCAAAGCGTTTATGTCGCTTAAAACGACGAAACTTATTGCCACGCCAGTAGCCTCGGCGGCTCGTTTGCTTGCACTGCTCATAAAGCTCAAGTCCTTTTTGATGACTCTCGGGCGTGCCGTCAAACTTATAGCCTCTTAGCTGGGACAAATATTTTTCATATGCTTGTTTCGTCATCTTTTTTGTCAGTTTTCTTTTTGCTACTAAAACTCAACCGGGCAAATCGGCCAAACATTATCCTACGCCAATATTTTCGCAATACTTTTCGCAATGCTATTTTGCGTTTGAAAAACCGCCTTAGTACAAACTCAACCACCACAAAAAACACCAACCCAGTGCCGTAGCGCACAATGGCGAGTATCATCTCGTGGGCTATTACTTGTTCGTCTATGCCCTTGGGCAAAGGCACTAAATACAGTAGCCCGGTAAGCCCTCCAGCAATTAGCTTAGATTTGTACAAACTCAAAATTTTTAACATAGCCCACATTGTTATTGGTTTTAGGTTAGGTTAACTCCAACTTTTTTCAGGTTCTTCTCTTAGCTGTACGCGGTATATCCAGGCAGTTATGATGCCGAGTGCCGCCAGCCATACGATGGCAAACGCATCGTAGCAAAACCACTTAAACAAGTTGATAATCAGCAGCAGCACGTGTATACTAATAGCTACTATAATAAGTAAGCGGTGGTAATTTTGCTGTTTGCGCCTGCAAATAAGCCAAATGCCCACCCCCAATATTATTGTCAAAGCTTCGTTCATCAGGTAGCCCATTTCGGCCTTGTAGATGTAAGCGTGCCAGGCGTCTAAGTTTTTGGGTAGCAAGCTATCGCGCAAAAAGAAAAATGCCGAAAACATAAATATTTCGCTAACTAACACCCATACGCCCAATTTTTGTAATTTCTTCGATTTCATCATATATCAACAAGCTTTGTTACAATGCCTAATTGCCTCCCGGTGGGGGCGGTGGCGGTGGGGGCGGTGGCACTCCCAAGCTAATGCTAGGAGCTTCTATATTGCTCCATATTACACTATTAAGAAAATACAACCCTCCCGAAGTGTTTATGCGGCATATCTCATAAAATAGTTTGCAAACTTTTTGATTGCTCAAGGTTTGATTATCTGTTAAATCGCCGTGAATATATGCCCGCGGCAGCTGGTTGTAGTTCATTCCTTTTGGAGCATCCATATTATTGAAATCAATAACCTGCTCCAGGGTAAGTTCTTGCATAGTTTCGGCCAACTCTCGCAAGCGGCCCTCAGATGTTTGATACATTAGCTTTTGGTTTGGTTTTCGTTACTGTCGGGCACGTGCCCGTTGGTAGGAATCTTAATACCAAGCTTGGCTAACACAGCCCCAAGCACCAACCTACTGCCTCTAAAAAACGTGAGCAGTATGCTAAGCGCCAAAAAAAACAGCAACCAAATGCTATTTTCGCTAAAGCTAAAGTTGCCTGTTTTGGGGTCGTAAGCATTGAGAAACACTGCCGCCAAAAAAGCCGCAATGATAATAACGGCTATTAGGCCTTGAAAAACCTTCGATATGTTGCTTGTATGTTCGTGCTCGGGCATAAAAAAACCTACCTTGTGAAAGCTACAAGATAGGTTAGATAAGTATAAGAGGTAAGTACTATATTAAGCAATGAATTTTTTACGTAATTCGTCCCATCTAGGAAGAATTTCATTTTGCAAATCTCTCCCCGACCATTCTATATAATCGTGAATGCTGATTTTTTGGGGAAATTGGAGAAAGTGAATAGTGTCCCGATTTAGCCCTAATTCTTCCAATAAATTTAGAACTGCTACGATGTTTGGTATACCATTATTTTTTATGAGCGTAAGGCTTCCGTATTTTTTTATACTACCATCTTCATAAGAAAAATTAATATACCAAACTTCTCCATCCAGTGTTAATTCTTCCATTTATCCACCAAAGTTTTAAAGGCACTCATTACCAAATACTCACTTACGAGGGCATCTTCGGTAAATTGTTCCTTTTGTTTGAGCATTATCAAAAAAGCACCCTCGAGCCCTTTGGCAAAGTCATCCATACCTTCGTAGTCGAGCTGCTTAATTATTTCGTGGGCAAATGCCTGGATGTGCTGGGCGTTTTCGGCGCAATCTTGTTTATACGCTTGCATAAGCGTAGAGTCGGGGTCAATGGGGTTGTTATTATCCATTGTAGGTAACATTATAACAAAAAAACCCAGGCGCGTTGCCACAGGCTCTAATAAACCTGAACGGAGTCGTACCGTTACGCGCAAGGGTTTTTTCGTAATGTCTTAAAATGTTATTAGAGTTTTGGCACTGGCAAGGTAATACAATTTTTTGGAAAAACAAAAACGCCATTGCGATGGTGGGCAATGGCGCTATAATATCCTCAATAGTGCGATTAATAATTCAAATATATTATATTTTCCTACCGTGTTTTTAAAATTATTGAATAAGTGGGGTATAAATCAAGATGAATTTTTTACAAGATGAATAATTTAAAAAAAACTATAACGTCGCTGGGCTTTAAAACCAATAAAGAATTTGCGCAATATTTTGACTTACAGCCCGATTATGTAAGTAAATATACCAAAAGTGGAAAGCCTCCACCCAAGCGAATCCTCAACATAATACAAGCCCACGAGCGCACCAAACAAATAATTTTAAACAAATTAAAAGATTAAATTATGAATGCTAAACAATTAATATGGATAAAAACCTACCTTGGCCATTTCTCAAGGTGCTGTTGGCACTCTGCTATGATAATATTTAAAAAATCTTCACTGAGTTTACCATCCGTAATAATACCGCTTTGTACTGCGGCTAATATGCCTTGTGCCGCCAGCAAAAAGCCATCTACGCTAAACAAATCTAAAAAATCTTTAGGGCTCGCCAATACCGAGCCATTCCCATACAAATCTATCGGCGACATGTACACCGCCATTGCCCCGCCTTCGGTACTTGTACCTAGGCCATCGCCTTTAAAATGGCGCATTATTTCGCTGTGAAGTCTTTTGCAAAAAAATTCGTCTTGGTCACCAAACCCTTTTTTCGCTTTGAGCGCTTCAGCTACCCCATAGTCGGTTTCAAACTGCACATAGTCTATAAACACAGGCAGCTTTTTGGCTGCTTCGGCTTCGCTGGCACTTAGTGCATAATAGTAATCTTCGGTACCGTCAAAGGTATGCCCAGCGTTAAATACAAGTAGATCATATCGAGGGGTAGTTACAAAACTAGTAATGGGATTTTCGGTATTGTTAGCGGCAGCTCTATCGGCTACGCTGGCGTTTTTTACAATATAATAGCTTTTGCTCATATGTCTACGTAGTCTTCGGTATTACCATTTACAAAATTACCAGCAATCAGCCCCTTTATGTCGGCAATGGCGGGGTAGGCATCGGCACCCGGCAGCCAAGCGCTTTTTATTTTGCTAGCCCAATCGTGGTTGGCAAAGTTTACATCTTGCTGCAAGTCGGCGCCCACACTGGCGGGCAACGCATCGTTTATGCTTAGTAGTAGCATACTTACCTGGCCCTTGAGATATTCTCTGTTAGCCGAGTTTACCCCCTTCCCAAACGTAAGCGCGGGAGTAGTGTCGGTAGTTACTACCGCAAAATCCGAGGCCAAGGTGGTTTCATACAAATTGCCATTTACATACATACTTAGCTCGTTGGAGCTTTCGCGGTAAGCAATGTGTAAAAAAGAATCGGCTTCCGGCAATGCATCTACATTAAGCCCACTTAAGCCCGCAAATTTTTGTCCGCTGCCATTTACCTGCCACATTAGGTAGCCGTAATTGTAGCGCACCACCCCATTGCGGCTGTAGTCGTAGCGTAGCGCAATGTAAGTTTCACCTTGAGCAAACAGTACCGCCTCATCGCCGCTTTTGTTTTGCCAGCCTTGCGGCAAATGCACTACAAAATCCCAGTCGGCATTGTCGGTCAAAAAATTAGCAAAATCAACATCATTGCCAAAGTTTAGGTGAGTAGTAAGGCCGTCCAGTTCTACCGCTCTGCCTAGCACAAACGGCTCTTGGTTGCCAGTGTTGGGCGCCCCAAATTGCTCTTGAGTAATGGCGGTTACCTGATCGCCTTCGGCATCTTGCCCCGTTCCATCGTTGGCCAAGTCAAAGTCGGGCAGCGTAGTATAAGGGTCTTTTGCAGCTACGTGAAGCGTAAGAGGTATAGTAGCGGTTACGCTAGTTTCTTGCCATCTACTGTTGTTTATGAACAAAGCTACTCGGTCGTTAGAAAGGGCTTGTATACGTATGATTGTATGAACGCTTATGTCTCTAGTTTTGTTTTGATCGGTATTTATAGCTGATTTTAACCTTATCTTGCCATTGCTTAATTGTTGCAAACTCCAGGCAAAATCAAACTTTGACGCCTTCCAGCTTTTTTCCTGAGCGTTGGCATTGTTGGGGCCTATCATGAGTGTACGGCCGGTAGTGAGATTGTTACAACGAAACTGCAAAAAATTGCTTGTATTGATCAAATTGCCAAATACGGCCACCGTGCCCCGTTCGGCGGTAGCTACGTGCCCACCCACCGTGGGTATGAGCTTGCCATACTTGACGCCGTACTGGGTATTGGGGCGAAACACATACCCTGTGTTGTTGGTATTGAGGTAAAAGTTAAGTAACGGTCCATCGGCAAAGCCGCCCGTGCTCAGCAATTCCAAGGCATCGGTTTTGGCTACAGTAGTGCTACCCATTATTAGGGCAGCCTTGTCGGTGTCTATAGCCGCATACAAATCCTGTGAGTTAAACACCTCAAGCAAGGTGTTAAGGTCTAATACGTTCAAGGTATTGCCCGCAGCTATGCCTTGTACCTCTATTCCTCCAATGGTGGCGGTAGTGCTTAATTGCAAATCGGATAATTGCAAAAAATTACCCGTAATATTTTTTATCTTGAATTCACTCACGGTGTAATGTATTTTAGCTTATAATCAATCCAAAACCTCGTTTGACCAATGCCCCCCGTTATGCTATTGCTCCATTGTATAGTGAGTACCTCATTGGCGGCAATGCTTTGGGTAGGAGTTAGGGCTGTATTGCCCTCTTTGGTACTGTTTACTGCTACGCTAAACCAAGGAGCATCATTTTTGCTAAACGCCCATTCCCCCGTTTCATTGCTTGCGCTACTCCAATATACCCGCTCAAGCACATACAAATTATTAGCGTTTACGTGCTTCCACCCACGGCCTAGAGCCATTGTCACATCGTTGATTTTTAAGTAGCCATTGTTTGCGGTGCTGCCGCCTCTATTGATGTCGGTAATTTGCTTTATGCCGCTGTACCAGCCGTCCGTATCGTAAGTATACAGCTCGCCCGTAGTAGTATTGTGCCAACTTTTGGTGGTATCGCCGGGCGGTACTCCTCCTCGCACCAAATTGCTTTCGCCTGGTTCGCCGCCACCTCCACTACCCGGAGGGTTAAATGGGTCAAAAAAACTCATATCACTTGCCCGTTTTCGTTAACAAATACCCCTGCGTCATTCAAGAAATCCTGATAATACTTATACGTCAAGCTTGCCCGGTCTGCCCAGGTTTGCGCGTAATTGATATTACCAATATAATACCGAGTACCACCGCTACCATTGTTAGAGGCGATCATATACACTCCTTTGCGCGAGCCGTGTTGGTAACCTATGTAGCTAGTACCGTCCTGGTCGGTCAGTATCCAATCTGTATTTGGTTTGTTAGCCATTATAGTTTTCTTAGGTTAGAAAAAAACACCGCTGCAATTGCCACGGTGCTTTTACTCAATTCTAAATGAACTTTTACAAGTTACATTCTACACCATATTCAAAAAATCTTACAACGTAGTAAAGCTGCGCACATTGCTCCAACTGCTACGATACACCCCACTTACGGTACGTACCCTCGAATAATACAAAGTAGCCGAAAGCAACCCAGTTACGGCATCGCTTACCTCGCCGCCTACTGGAGGGGCACCAGGCTGCGCCACTGCTTGTTGCGGAATTACAATATTGCTAAAGCCTTCGTCGGTGGCTATGTCTATCTCGTAGCCATCTGTAGCCGCGGCTACGTAGTCAAAGTTGATGGTAGCACCATCGGCCACTATGCTAGTAGGTGGCCCCTGTAGCGTCCCTTCTAGTAGCAAATCAAATGGGTCTTCGCCATCGGCATATATGGCAGGTAACAACGTACCGCCCGTAAATACCGCTGTAGTCCCCTTCGAGCTTGCCGTGGTGCCGTCTTCGCCCGTAGTGGTGTTGGCATCGGTGGCATAGCGCATAGAGCGGGCTTCGTCGCCCGCCACCAGCCACTTGCCTTCGTTGTCTTTCGCAATAATAATTAGTTGATTATTAATTACCGAACGAGCCCAGCTACGTACCGCTTTGTCATCAAAACGATTAATAAGCGTAGTAGTAGTTTGGTAGCTCATTGCGTCTTTTTCGCCTACGGGCGCACTAGTAAATATACCCGTGTCTTCGGTATAATAAAACACATACGCAAAAGCCCCAGGGCGCAATACAAATGGCCCGGTGAGGGTAGCACAGTCTACGCTCGTATTAGTATACGCCGGAAACTGTAAAATGTCTTGCCGCTGTATCATCACTGCCGATACATTGGCCAGTCCCGCAGGTTTTTCTTTGGTATCCGTGTTAGGCTGCACATTAATCAAACTCATTTATATATCATTTTAAATTTTTAAATTCAAAAAGGTAAAAACCTGCCAAGGTGGCAGGTTTCGGGAATTAGGCAGTAGTTTTAAACTGCAAAATATCTTCTTTTTCGCCTGGGCTACTGGTAATTACTATACCATCGAGTTTACCACCTGTTACTCCCATACGCGTGGTACCACGTGCATAATAAGTAGTTTCGGCGGTTAGCCCAGTGGCTTGAATAGTAGCTTGCTCGTAAATGGCTGTTTTTTCCAAAGTGCCGTCGGGCAATGCTTTATCGTATACATTTACGGCTACATTTGCAGCAACAAAATTGCTATCAAACACAATATTCGTAAATTCTTCGTCGGTGGCTACTTCCAGGCGGTATTCGTCGGCGCTGCCTACTTCGGGCAAGTTAATGTCGGCGGTTACATCAGCCACGGCAACCAAACGCCCTTCAGCAGGAGCTTCTATAATTTCGCCCGACACAAACAATAACTCAAGATTATTGAATGTAAAAACGTATTGCAAAATAGTGCTAAACGTGATTACGTGCGGTTCAAAACGGTCAATATCCATAGACATACTGTCCTGTGGCCCAAACAATTTTAACAAATTGTTAAGCGCCACATATACCAATGTCTTGGAATTTTTCATTCCAAATACCGGACGAGGCACACAGCTACTTAGCTCAATTGGAGGCTCCGCTGGAACCGTATTTGTGCCCGTTACATTTAGGTTAGGTCCTAATTGCTGTCGGGTTTCTTCCAAACGACGTTCGGCAATGTTTTCGCCGTATTGGTCTACGTACGATTTCCAATAATCGATACCAATGTCTTTGCCTTCCATCACATTCATTGGCAAATCGCGGTATTTTTTTGGTATTTTTCGCCACGATTCAAAATGGAAATCATAAGTACCCGCAGGCGTAAAGCTGTTATTGATATTTACAGGCACCAGCTTACCTGTTTTCACCAATTCCTTGATCAATGTCATGTATCCATTGGTACCATTGATCGTTTCTGGCACCACGTCGTCGGCCAGGCCACTTGGGTCTTTATAAATACCAAAGGCGCTTTGGTTTTCAGCATCACGGGGAATAGCATCGGCCAAGCCGTTGATTACTTCGCCTGCATAAGGCGTAGCACTTGCCAACTCCGCTACATTACGAAAGTTATTCACATAAGACCGAAAACCCTTTAAAATGTCTTTTGAGTAGTTTACCTTTTGGTCGCGCATTCTGGTTTCGAATGGCGTAAAAAAGATATTACCCTTGTCGTGTTTTCTTGGGCGGTAAGCCTGCACTACCTCGGTAACGCCTTGGTCGGCGGTGATAAATAAATCGGGTACATTGAAACGAGCCGTCATAAAAAAGAAACTTTCGTGCCCTTCTTGTATACGTCGGCGAATGCCATCTTCGTGGGTGGCAAAAAAATCTAAGCCCTCGTCGATAAATTCTTGGTCAGTAAATGAGTTTTGTATTCCTGCCATTGTTATTAATTAATCAAATTAAAAAAATATATAAACAAGCGGGCAGAAATTACCCACCAAATTTTGCAAGTGTGTTTTGAGCGATTAAGATGGTCGCAGCTGCCTTCTTAGTAGCAGGCCAATTGCTCATATTAAGCTCAGGTTTTTTGCCGTCGCTTTGCCCTCCCTTCAGCTCCTCAGCCACTGGCTGGTTGCCAAGCTCTTTGAGCTCCGCCTTAAACCCTTCGGCTTGCTGCTCGGCGGCAACCGCCTTTTCTTCAGCTGCTTTGAGGGCTTCTTGCTGGGCTTTTTCGGCTTTATCGAGCGCGGCTAGGCGTTCGTTCATTTGTTGCTCCATAGCCTGTAGGCGTTGCTGCATGTCGGCCACTTGTTGGGTGGCTTGCTGAGCCTTTGCTTCAGCGTCTTTTCTAGCTTCCGTTTGGGCAACTAGTCGGTCTACTAGAGTGTTTTCTTCTTGTAGGTCCTGGCTTTCTTGTTTGTTGTTGTTTCCAAATAATGCCATAATTACATTTTTCGTTTTTTTACCATTCTATTCAATTGCGCTAAGGCATCGTTAAAAGTGCCGATAGCATCTATTAGCCCCAGCCTCAGCGCATCTTCGGCCAGGTAAGTGCGCCCCGTAAATAGGGGCGAGTCTTTTTCGTTCATTTTGAGCCTATTGCGGCGGCGCTCGTTGGGGTCACGGCGTCCATTCTTTACGGCGCTTATAAATAGCTCATTTACATAATTGGTTTCGGCCTGGGCACGCGCCAAGGCTTCTTGGGGTGGGTCTTCTATGGGGTTAATAGCTACTTTGTCGGTGCTCTTGTCGGCGCGAAATATCTCTATGCGTATGCCGTTGGCCTCCAAAAATTCGCGCTCGTTCATGTACATCCAGTAAGTGCCAATGCTGCCAATTTCGGCCATATTGCCGCCTGCATAAATACGCTCGGCTTGGCTGGCTACCATATACCCAGCGCTGGCCAACAGCGGATTTGCAAACGCCAATACAGGCATTTGTTCATTAGCTTGAGCTACTTTGTTGGCAAATGTATCGTTGGCTGCACCCCCTGGGGTATCCATATTGAGTAGTAATGCATCTACATCGGGGTTTTGGATAGCTATCTCTACTTGGTTTTCGTAGTCGTCGGTGCCGTAGGAGCTTATGTCGCCGTATTTGGTCATAGGGCCAATCACGTTTATGATAGCCTTCGAATTGCGGGCGTTTACCTCGGGAGTAATGCGCCCATCGGCGTCGGCAAATACTAAGGAAAGGTAATTGGGCTGATCTTCAGCGGCGTGCTCGTTCTTCAGCAACAAACGGGTATGGTTTGGCCTTCCGGCAAAATCATACAAATTCATTTTACTACCCGTGTGGAGGGCCTTAAAAAAAGCGGGGGCTAATTGTGCATAGTACCCCTGCTCGAATAACCAACGCTTATTCTGAAGCAAATGTAGCATAGTGCAAAATACACACTATGCTACGTTTAGGTAAGTACCTTTTTTTGAGTGAAAAGGTAAAAGTGAAAAATGTTAGCCTTCAATTAATTTGAAGCCCCAACCAATGCGCTCGAGCCTATCGTTTTTTAAGCCTATTACTTCAAGCTTCATTCCGTATTCACTTTCTAACACTTTTTGCAATTGGGCAGCGGCAAAATCATCCTGTCCCATTACGGTTACAGTTTCACCTTTTTCTAGCATTGGCTTCATTTGCTGGGCTATTTGTAATGTTTTGCCTCCTTGTCTACCGTTCATTTGCCGCTCCTTTCTCCGCATCGCGGGCGCGGCTCGTGGCATATAGCAAGTTGAGCGCAGGCTTGTAAAAATTGGCGTCGTGAATGTCGGCTACCAAGATAAGCTCAAACAAGGTGCGGTACATTTCGTCGAAGCTCATTTCGCAATTGTTTAGGTACTGCGCCAATACCTGAGCGCTGTTAGCGGTGGGGTTTGTTTCTGTAGTAATCATTGTTTACCTCCGTATACGACAAAAGCCCCGTAGGATTGCGTTGCCAACAAATTGAGGGCAATGGGCAGCTTTCGCGGCTCCAACATCCATAGGGCTTTTGCCATGTATATTATGGGTAATAATATTCATTATAATAATTTGTTTTTTCGCACGGCTAAGTTA
>SPKZ01005755.1_pt1 | contig 11191 bp, 10 predicted proteins | sample 2456571 | NCBI WGS metagenome assembly SPKZ01 (sample SAMN11192286, study PRJNA482655) | marine metagenome | biome: ENVO:00000447; feature: ENVO:00000244|ENVO:00000211|ENVO:00000569|ENVO:00002023; material: ENVO:00002151; isolation source: ocean water from marine abyssalpelagic zone ...
CCTGGCCCGAGGCCGCCGAACTAGCGAACGCGGCGGCCGCGGCGGTGGTTTCCGTGCCGGGGACCGCCGCGGTCACGCGCGACGAACTGCTCGCGCAATTCGGAGTCCATCCGTGATTCGGTCGATGACGGGCTTTGGGCGGGCCGAGGCGAGTCACGCCGGGACCGAGCTTCGCATCGAGGTGCGCACGGTGAACGCCCGGAGCCTGGAAGTCCGCGCGCGGATGCCGCGCGAGCTACTCTCGCTGGAGGCCGAGTTACGTCGCGTCTCGGGTGAGTTCTTTGCCCGCGGACAGGTCGAGATCAGCATCCGGCTCTCGGGCGGTGCGCTCGAGCCGGTACTGGAACTGGACCTGGACACGGCGCGCCGCTATTCGGAGGCCGCCGCGACGCTGCGGGATCGCTTCGGGATCGAGGGCACGCTCTCGGCCGAGACCATGCTCGGTCTTCCCGGTGTTGCCCGGCTCCGCGAGCCCGAGGGCCTTGCAGAGGAAGCATCTCCGGCGCTATTCGACGTGGTTCGCAGCGCATGTCTTCGGGCGCGCGAGATGCGGGAACGCGAGGGGTGCGCGCTCGACCAGGACCTGCGAGATCGGCTCGCCAAGGTGGAGAAGCGCCTTGAGGAAATCGAGGAACGCTCCGAAGAGATCAAGCAGGGACTCCGCGACCGGCTCGAACGGCGCCTGACGGCGCTTCGTTCGGAGCTAGAGTTCGATTCGGCCCGGCTCGATCAGGAGTTGTTCTTCTACGTCGAGCGCATGGACGTGACGGAAGAGGCGACGAGACAGCGAAGTCACCTGGAGCAGTTTCGGGAGACTCTGGAGCTTCCGGACGCCGTCGGGCGCAAGCTCGATTTTCTGCTACAGGAAATGGCAAGGGAGGCAAACACGATCGGTCAGAAGGTCTCCGACAGCGAGACCGGAAGGACCGTGATCGAACTCAAGGCCGAGATCGAACGGCTTCGAGAGCAGGTTGCGAACATCGAGTGAAGCTCGTCAACGTCGGATACGGGAACGTCGTAGTGGCTGGACGCGTGGTCGCGATCGTCGGGCCGGGCGCGGCCCCGATTCGGCGCCTGCGCGAGGAGTCGCGCCAGCGTGGAAAGCTCATCGACGCGACCGAGGGTCGCAAGACCCGCTCGGTGATCGTGATTGATTCGGATCATGTAGTGCTCTCCGCGGTTCACGCAGAAACGCTGGCCGATCGGCTGCTCGCGCCTGAAGACTCGGAGGAGAACTCTTGAGCGAAGCAGCCCCGAGCCCAGGGGCGCGCGAGGGCATACCGTTCGTCGTCTCCGGGCCGTCCGGGACCGGCAAGACGTCGATCCTGCGGCGCGTCGTTGAGCGGGACCCCCGCGTCAGCTTCTCGGTCTCGCACACGACGCGCCCGTCTCGCCCGGGAGAGAGGGACCGGAACGACTATTGCTTCGTCAGCAAAGGGGAGTTTCGAGAACTGATCGAAAAGCAGCATTTCCTGGAGTGGGCCGAGTACCAGGGCAACCTGTACGGAACCAGCCGGGACGCGGTGGCCGAGCCGGTGCGGGCGGGTATCGACGTGCTACTCGAGGTCGAAGTCCAGGGTGCGCGGCAGTTGCGTGATCAACTTTCGGAAGGTGTCTTCGTGTTCGTACTTCCGCCGTCGATGGAGGTGCTCGAGCGACGCCTCCGCGGGAGGGGTTCGGACGAAGACCTCGCGATTCGAAGCCGCCTCAGCCAGGCACACGGGGAATTGCGGGAGGTTCACATCTACGACTACGTCTTGATCAACGACGAACTCGAGCGAACCGTGGTGCTGCTCGAGCACATCATCAGTGCGTGTCGCTGCGATCGCGATCGAGTACTGCCGCTCTGCCGGGATCGCTTCGATTTCGGTTAGCCGGCGGAGAGCTATCCTTTCGAAAGATGGCCCGAATTAACGAAATCGTCGACGAGGTTCAACAGAACTTCCCGGATCTTGATACGGCCCTCCTGGAGCGTGCCTACGTGTACTCCGCGAAGGTACATCTAGGACAGCAGCGCCTTTCGGGCGAACCCTACCTGACGCATCCGCTGGAGGTAGCAGAGATACTGGCCAAGATGCGACTCGATCCCGTGACGGTTGCGGCCGGCCTGCTTCACGACACGGTCGAGGACACCCTCGCGACTCAGCAGGAGATCCGGGAACAGTTCGGAGGCGAGATCGAGGAACTGGTTGCCGGGCTGACCAAGATCTCGAAGATGGCTTTTCAGAGCCAGGAGGAACGTCAGGCGGAGAACTTTCGCAAGATGCTGCTCGCGATGTCGAAGGACGTTCGCATCATCCTGATCAAGCTGGCGGATCGCGTTCACAACATGCGCACGCTCAAGTACATGGACGAGCCAGCGCGGCAACGGGTTTCTCGCGAGACGCTCGACATCTACGCGCCGCTCGCCCACCGGATCGGGATCCACTGGATCAAGCAGGAACTGGAAGAGAGGGCCTTCGAGGTTCTCTATCCGGAAGCGGCGCGTTCGATCCACGAGACGGTCAAGGGCACGCGCAAACAGCGCGAGAAGTACGTCGAAGAGGTGAAGCGTCGCCTCCAATCCGTCCTCGGGGAATCCAGAATTCGTGCCGAGGTGACCGGCCGACTCAAGGAGGTGTACAGCCTCTTCCAGAAGATGCAGGACCAGCACCTGACCCTCGACGAGGTCTACGACCAGATCGCCTTCCGGGTGGTGCTCGACGGGACGAACGCCGCGGTCTACGAGGTACTGGGGATCATCCACGGCCTGTGGAAGCCGGTTTCGGGGCGCTTCAAGGACTACATCGCGATGCCGAAGCCAAATGGCTACCAGTCGCTACATACGACGGTGATCGGTCCTTTCGGCGAGCGAATGGAGGTGCAGATCCGAACCCAGGAAATGCACCGGGTCTCGGAACTGGGGATTGCCGCCCATTGGAATTACAAGGAGGGGGAAGGCAGCATCCAGGAGACCGACGAAAAGAAATTCGTTTGGCTTCGGCAGTTGCTCGAGTGGCAGCAGCACCTAGACGATCCGAACGAGTTCCTGGAGACCGTTCGAATCGACCTCTTTCCCGACGAGGTTTACGTCTTTACTCCCGATGGAGACGTGATTGCGCTTCCCGCGGGGGCGACGCCGATCGACTTTGCCTTTGCCGTGCACAGCGAGGTGGGAAGCCAGTGTGCGGGCGCGAAGGTAAATGGCAAGCTCGTCCCGCTGCGCCACAAACTCTCGAACGGGGATACGGTACGAATCATCACCTCGCCGCACCAGCGACCACGCCGCGAATGGCTCGACCACATCGTGACCGGTCGGGCGAGGAGTCGGGTTCGGCATCTGATTCGGCTCGAGCAGGTCGATCACGCGCGCAGCCTCGGCCGCGATATTCTGAAGAGGGAGTTGCAGGCGCGCGGCCTCCAGTACGAGAAGCTGAGCGGTGCCGGCGATCTGACGCGGGTCGCGACCGAGCTTTCCTACAAGACCCTCGATGCCATGCTTCAGGCGCTTGCCTACGGGCGGCTCAGCGCACGCCAGGTGGTGCGAAAGCTCGGCGGCCCAGAAGAGGAGAGTCCGCCGAGCCTGATCAGCCGCGTGCTCGGGCCGCTTCGCGATTCGGGCGGGGTCAAGGTGGACGGAATGGACCGGGTGCTGGTCCGTTTCGGCCGTTGTTGCAGTCCTCTACCTGGGGATCCGGTGACCGGTTTCATCACTCGCGGGCGCGGAGTGACGGTGCACGCTCGCGATTGCTCCAAGATCTTTCTCCTGGACCCGGAGAGGCGGGTTCCGGTCACCTGGGACAACGCGGTCGAGGAGCTGCGGCGGGTCAAGGTGCGCGTCGTATCCGACGATCGGCGGGGGCTGCTCGCGGCTGTGTCCAAGCAGATCAGCACCGCCGGAATCAACATTCAGGGGGGACGGATCACGAGCAGTGGTCCCAATCGCTCCGTGCAGGAGCTCGAACTCATGGTCAAGGACCGCAAGCACCTCGAGAACCTGATTCGCGTGCTCTCCAAGATCAAGGGGGTGCTGAAGGTGGAGCGGCTCCGGGGGTGAGCGGTCGGCGGAACGACCGGGAGCGAACTCCGGGCCGATGAAGCTTCTGCAGCTGACGGCGGACTGGAAGTGGACGGGTCCGGCCGAACCGATGCTGCACGCAGTGACCGGGCTTCGGGCGCGTGGCCACGAAGTCGATCTGATCTGTCCCGACGGCCCGCCGGGAGCCGTGGGCACCCTGCTGCAGAGGGCGCGGGAGCGGGGAGTGACCCCGCCGATGCTGCTAGAGCGTGCTCGCGGCGTACGCGTCATCCGAGATCTCGCAGAAGTGCGCCGACTGAGGGAGTTGATTCGAGCTTCCGGCTACGAAGTCGTCCACGTGCACCATGCCCGCGATCACCTGCTCGCTCTCCGTGCGCTGGGCCTGCGCGGACGCCGTGCGGCGGCGCTCGTCGCAAGCTGGCATCACGGAGAGGCGCTCCCGCTCAATCCCGCGAACCGCTGGCTCTTCGGGCCTCGCTCGAGCGACGCACTCTGTGTGCTCGGGGCCTCGATCGCGGAACGCGCGCGCGAAGCGCTGGGCTTTGCCGAAGACCGCGTAGCGGTGCTGCCGGGCGTGGTGGATCTGGAGCGCTTCCGGCCTCGGTCAGCGGATCCGGCGCTGCGCCGGGAGTTTGGTCTGGAGTCCGGCCAACGTGCCGTCGGCGTCGTCGCGCGTCTTCAGCCCCATCGGCGTTTCGACCTGCTGCTGGAGGCGTTTCGCCGAGCGCTCCGCGATGCCCCCGAGCTTAGGCTGATCGTGATCGGGCGCGGAACCCGGTCACAACAGGTGTTGCACGCACCCGTCGAGCGGCTGGGACTCGGCGATGCGGTCATCTCTGCCGGTTACCGGGGGGAGGACTTCCCTGCCGTGCTGGCCCTGCTCGATGCGCTCGTCTTTCTTGTCCCGGGATCCGACGGCTCCTGCCGGGCTGTGTTGGAGGCCATGGCCACGGGCCTGCCCGTGATCGCGAGTCGGCGCGGACTCCTGCCGGAGATCGTGGCCGATGGGTCGACCGGTGCTCTGTGCGACGAGGAAGCCGGTGCGCTCGCAGAGGTGCTGGTCGACCTGGCCCGGCATCCGGTCGACTGGGCGATTCGCGGCAAGGCGGCGCGGCAGCGGGCGAGCGAGCACTACGCGCTGCCGCTTCACGCCGCCCGCCTCGAGCGCTTCTATGCCTCGCTCGGAAGCGCCACGAACTGAAGTTCGACGAGTTCTCTGTAGAGGCCGGCCTGTTGCAGCAGTTCCTCGTGTGTGCCCTCCATCGTCACCTTGCCGCCCTCGAGTACGATGATGCGGTCGGCTGCCTTCACGCTCGACAGGCGGTGCGCGATCAGCAGCACCGTGCGCTCCTGCATCAGCCGGCCGATGGCATCCTGAACCAACTGCTCGGTCTGGGCGTCGAGGGCCGAGGTTGCTTCGTCGAAGATCAATAGTTCGGGGTCGCGCAGAACTGCGCGCGCGATCGCCAGCCGCTGGCGCTGGCCACCCGAGAGTTGGCTCCCGCGCTCGCCCACCGAGGTGTCGTAGCCGTCTGGCAGTTGCTCGATGAACTCGTCAGCGTTGGCGGTTCGGGCGGCTGCGATCACCTCTTCGGACGTCGCGCCGGGTCGTCCGTAGCGGATGTTCTCGAAGATCGTCGTGTCGAACAGGAACGTCTCCTGGGTGACAGTAGCGCTGAGATCGCGAAGTGACTGCCGCTTGATCTTCTGTAGATCGATGCCGTCGATCGAGATCGTGCCTCGGTCTGGTTCGTAGAAGCGCAGCAGCAGGTCGGCGAGTGTCGTCTTGCCCGAGCCCGTGCGACCGACCAGCGCGACGACCTGGCCTGCCGCAATCTCGAAGCTCACGTCGTCGACCACGCATTCGCGTCCGTAGCTGAAGCTCACCCCCTGGAACGAGATGCCGCGTCGCAGCTTCTCGATGTGGACCGATCCCTCGGCGTCGGGGGCCTCTTCATCGGCGTCGAGGATCTCGAAGATCCTGAAGGCCGGCGGAAGCGCGTTCTGAATGGCGTTCCAGGATCGGCTGAGACTCTTCACCGGGCTGTAGAGCGCCGCAGAGATGAAGATGAAGGCTCCGAGTTGGCCCATTGTGACGCCCCAGTTGTGACCCAGCAGGGCCCAGATCCCCACCAGGAGCAGCGAGATGATCGCGAACTGGCTCGCCGCCTCGACGAGGACCCGTGAGTAGATGCGATTTCGCACCACGCCCATCGCCCGTCGGAAGTAGCGCTTCATCTCTACATCGAGTTCTCGCTGCTCGCGCTCCTCTGCCCGGAACGCCTTGATCACCTTGATCCCGCCCAGAATTCGCACCAGCCGCTGAAGCACTTCCGAGGTCTGTTCCTGCCTGCGTCCGCTCGCGCGCCGGATCCTTGGTCCGAATATCTGCAGAATCAGAGCGATCGGCGGACCGACGACCAGGATCACCAGGGCGAGGCGCCAGTTGATCCAGGAGGCGGCGGCCACCGCCACGACAACGACGGCCAGGTCCTGGAGGGCGCTTCCGAAGATCAGGGCCTGGGCCCCGTTCGCGAGCGCCGCGTCACTCGTCACGCGAGTCAGGAACTCTCCGCTCGAGTCCCGGGTGTGACGTCTGAGCTGCAGGCGAAGCAGTTTTTTGCCCAGGCTCCCCTGCAGGTCGACCAGCAGCTGCGTCATCACCCAGTCGCTCGCGTAGTCGCGGACCAGCCGCACGAGCGGCATGCCGAGAACGAGCAAAAGGCCGGCGAGCACGATGCGTGTGAAGCTCTGCTGGATGTTGGCGCGGAGTTGGTCGCGCTCAGCGTCTCTGCCTGCGGCATCGCTCTCGGGTAGGTCGCCCGAGAACAGGTTGCCCACGGAGTCGAGCTTGGCTGCCGGGATCGCGATCCCATCGAAGAGAGGCTCGATCAGGGCTGCCCGCCCCACGATTCCGCCGGCGTAGAGGAAGGAAAAGAGGATCGCGACCGCGATCACCCACAGGTAGGGCCGCGCGAAGCCCAGCAGCCGCCAGACCGCGGCAGCCGGTCTCTGAGAGCCAGACGTCACGGGAGCCTCAGGCGACCTTGGTCACCTTCCCCGAGCGGATGCAGCGCGTGCAGACGCGGACGCGCCTGGTTGCACCATCGACCACGGCGCGGACGCGGTGGAGATTGGGGCTGAAGCGCCGCTTGGTCTTGTTGTTGGCGTGGCTCACGTGATTGCCGGAGCCGGGCCGCCGGCCGCAGAACTGACACACCTGTGCCATGAGGGATCCCTCCAAGTAGGGCTTCTTACCAAACTCGCTTGCCCGGCTCAAGCATAACCCGCTGGGTTCAGGCGCCGAAGGCTTCGATGGCACGCAGGGCGCTGCGCCTGGAGCCACAGATCTCGCCCTCGAGGCCCAGATCGGGCGCCAGTTCGGGGCCCGCCGCGACCACCAGCGGACGCTTTTCGAGCAGAACGGGTACGTGGGGCGCCAGGAAGCGTAGGCTGACGCCATCGCGATCCCAGCGGGGCTCGGGACCGGTCTCGATGGAAATGGCGCGATCTCCAGCGAACGGGGCCAGGCGTCCCAGAGGCTCGTGGCTCGGCGTTTTCTCGGCACCGGGGCCGTAGAGGACCAGCCACTCGATGGAGGGGTCGTTCGGGTCCGCGCTCCGGGAGATCCAGCGCAGCGCCGGGCGGTCGGCCTCGACCACGCGGCTGGACATCCCGGAGGAGAGCGCGCTGCGGGCGGAGCGGACCAGTTCAACCGGGACGTCGAGCGGATCGGGCGTGCCCGCGAGCCAGCGCGGCGCCCGGTCGTGCTCTTCCAGAAAGCGTTGCAGCAGGGTCCGCGGGGTTCCCACCACCAGGATCGGTGCGAACAGCAGTTGCCGTCCGGTGTCGATGCCCACTTCGCCCTGCTCCGAGAAGAGTGCAAAGCGCTCGACCGTACGGATTTCGCCGTGGAAGGCCAGGAAGCGCTGGCGAAGCAGGTCGCTGAACGGATGTCCCGCGTGGTCCATGCGGAAGCCCCCGCTGCCGAGCACGGGCTCGAAGACCGCCGGCGCCTGGGCGAGAGAGCCGGGCTCGACCGCGCAGAGCGCGGTTCGGAGCGCGTTGATCCCGTCCAGGATCCCGGGTGGTGGGGGCGGCGACTCGTGGGAGGTCCCCGAGAGCCCGGGCCGGATCCGAGCCCAGCCGGCTTCGCGCCGGATCGGCCCACCCTTCGCGAGCGCACTGCGCTGGCTAGCCCCACGTTGTTCCAGGCCGTGCAGCCACTGGAGCGCCTCTTCGAACCCGCACAGTTCGTGAAGTTCCAGGTCCCGGGCCAAGGAGGCCTTCCCCTCGCCGAAGTCGAGCCGGGCTTCCTCCAGTAGCAACTGCAGCGCGATGGGCTCCTTTTGGATCCAGTGGCGTTCGTGGAAACCGACGCCGAGTTCGACCAGGACCCGATCGAGCGGACCGCCCGGCTCGAGCCCGGTGAGCAGGAAAGGCTCGCGCAACAGCGGCGGGCGCTGCTGATGCACGCGTTCCTCGAACAGGGCTACGCGCAGCCCGGCGCGCGCGAGATACGCCCCTGCGACGACTGCACCGAGGGTGCTGCCGAGGATCAGGGCATCAAATCGGATCGTGGCCGGGCTCACCCTTGCCCAGCTTCCGGGGAAGCTGCCTCGCTTGTCAATCGCCGCGGTGCGGATCCGCCGGGCGCCTTGTCAATCGGACTGTGGCCACGCACTTTCTCTTCGTGCCCGCCGATTCGCCCCGTGTCACCGTCGTGATTCCAGTACTGAACGAGCGGGAGTCGCTCGCGCGCGCTCTCGGCTCGATCGACCTGCCCGGGATCGAGCGCATCGTAGTGGATGGAGGCTCCAGCGATGGCAGCCCCGAGCTGGCTCGTAAGCTGGGCGCGGACCTGGTTCTGGACTCGGCGCGGGGACGCGCACGCCAGATCGAACTCGGACGACGACGGGCGAGCGGCGAGGTCATCCTCTTCCTGCACGCAGACACGCGCCTGGAGGCGGGCTGGCTGGAGTCGCTCCGGGCCGCACTCCACGACCCCGGTGTGGCGGGAGGTGCCTTTTCGCTTCGGTTCGAGTCGTCGCGGCTCGCGCTTCGGGTGATCGAGGTCGCGGTAGCCTGGCGCTGCCGCCTGGCTCGGCTCCCGTATGGCGACCAGGCGCTGTTCGTCCGGAGCCAGGTACTGGAGCGCGTGGGCGGAATCCCGCCGGTTCCTTTGTTCGAGGACCTGGACCTGGTGCGCACGATTCGACGCTCCGGAAAGCTGGCGCTGCTCGCGTCCGGAGCCCTGACCTCGCCGCGTCGCTACGAACGAAACGGGGTCTGGCGCACCGTACTGCGGAACCTGCTGGCCGTCGCGGCCTGGTGGCTGGGTCTTCCACGGGACCGGGTCTCCATCTGGTACCGCCGGGCGCCGGCGCGCTGATGCTGCTCAGCTTCACGAGCGATTTTGGAACCCGGGACGCTTACGTCGCCGCGGTGAAGGGGGTACTCCTGACCCGGGCGCCCGGACTACAGATCGTCGACGTGTCGCACGAGATTCCGCCCGGAGACGTCGGGGCCGGCGCGTACGTTCTCGCTCAGGCCGCGCGCGAGTTCCCGCCGGGTACGCTTCACCTCGCGGTGGTCGATCCGGGCGTGGGTTCGGAGCGTCGTGCGGTCGCGTGTCGAGGTGCAGAATCGATCTTCGTCGGTCCCGACAACGGTCTGCTTCCCCTCGCGCTGGAAGACCGCGGCGGGATCGAAGCATTCGAACTCACGCGTCCCGAACTCCGGATGGAACGGGTGAGTCCCGTTTTTCATGGCCGCGACCTGTTCGCGCCCGCAGCTGCTTGGCTGGCCGCAGGAGGGCGACTTGAAGAGGTCGGTCCCGCGTTCTCTCCCGCCTCGCTGGTTCCCACCCCGTGGCCCCACGCCGAACGGGTCGGTCGCTCGCTGCGGGGTGAGGTCGTCTACGTCGACCGTTTTGGAAACCTCGTCACGAACATCCGCTTGGCCTCCGTGGATGCTCAGACCGGGGGGCATGCGAGCGTCGCTGAACACGTGCTGCCACTGGTTCGTAGCTACGCCGACGCGGCCGACGGAACCCTGATCGCCCTGGTCGGGTCGGCAGGACTGCTCGAAATCGCCTGTAGTAGAGGCAGCGCTTCCGAGCGGCTCTCGGCGGGGCGAGGCCTTGTGGTATCGTACACGGCGCGCGCGGAGGGGCAACGGGTTTAGCTTGACGCCGATCACTCGCCTGCTCTCGTACCTGCGTCGTGTGCCTGGAAGCTACCTGCTCGGCGCCGCGCTCACGGTCCTTTACTCCGTCTGCTTCCAACTTGTCCCACTCTCCGTGCGCGGCCTGGTCGGCCAGATCGAGTCGCCGACGCCGCAGTCCTCGTTGGCGCTCGGCGCGCTCTGGGTGATTGGAGCCGCGCTGCTGCTGGCAGTCTTCCGGATGGCTTCCCGGATGGTGCTGTTCCGGACGGCGCGCGAGATCGAATATCAGATCCGCAACGATCTGTTTCGTCACCTGCAGACACTGCCGCAGTCGTTCTTCGCCAGGAATCGCACCGGGGACCTGATGTCCCGGGGCGTGAATGACATCAACAGCATCCGGCTCTTCCTGGGCATGGGGCTGATGAACATCTTTCAGACGCCGGTGCTGGTGCTGGGCGCGCTCTCGGTGATGGCCTGGGTGGACTGGAGGCTCACGCTGGCCGTCGCGATTCCATACCCGATCTTCACCTTCGTGGTGCGCCTTTACGGCCGCCGGCTCCACGCCGCCAGTCTGGCGACACAGGAACAGCTCGGGGCGGTTTCGACGACGGTTCAGGAGAACGCCGCCGGCGTGCTGGTCGCGCGCGCGTATCACATGGAGGACCGGGAACGGGAACGCTTCGAAATCGAGAACCAGGGCCTCTACAGCCGGCATATGCGGCTCGCCATCGTTCAGGGGCTGATGCAGCCAACGATCGGAATGCTTCCGGCGATCGCGTTGTTGATGGTGCTGCTCGTCGGCAGTTGGCGCGTGGAAGCGGGCGCGCTCTCCCTGAAGGACCTCTGGCTCTTCTACATCTACGTCATGATGCTCACCTTCCCGACCTTCATGCTCGGCTGGGTGTTCGCGTTGGCGCAGCGCGGGCTCGCGAGCCTGCAGCGTCTCGGTGAGGTACTCGATCGGGTCCCTTCGATCCGGGATCGCTCCGATGTGGAGCCGATGGA
>SPKZ01007468.1_pt1 | contig 11187 bp, 8 predicted proteins | sample 2456571 | NCBI WGS metagenome assembly SPKZ01 (sample SAMN11192286, study PRJNA482655) | marine metagenome | biome: ENVO:00000447; feature: ENVO:00000244|ENVO:00000211|ENVO:00000569|ENVO:00002023; material: ENVO:00002151; isolation source: ocean water from marine abyssalpelagic zone ...
GGTACTGCTGACGCTGTTCGTGATACCCGCCGTTTACATCTTGTGGCGAGGCCGTGGTTTGGCCGCGCCTGATGACGAGAGTGTTTGATACGGTGGGAGGGGAGGCTGTTCTCAACAATGGTGATGTCGGCAAGTTTATCTCTTAGCGCTGTGAGTGGTGCAGGTATTCCTGCTCCCGTGCTCGCCAGCGAAAGTCCAGCTTCCTGCTCTAGCAGTGGACTGATCGCCTGAGTATCTAGTGGTTGATACTCTATGCGAAATACGAGCAGGTCATAGTCATCGCCGGAGCAAGCTGCCGCGCCCATAAGAACTGTTGCTAGAAACAGTGCGCTGAGTCTCTATAGCGTGTCCGAGCGCCGGTCGACTCTTTTGAGCTTCAGTCAGATCTAGCATCCGGTGGAGCGCTTTGTGGGGGATATAGTTTGCGTGTTTCATCAAAATAATCGATATCTGGGAAAAGCAAACTGTGGGACTTATACTTGAAAGTCAATAACGTAGAACACTTTGGAATGATAGTGAGCCAGTCTCAACTAAACCTCTATGGGCGCGATCACGCGAACGATGCGCAGGATCTTGCTGGACGAATGCGCGCTTTTGAAGGGCTTCGGGCCGTTGATGTGGGAACTCCCGTTGACAGGGAGTCGGAGCAGGAAAAGAGAGAGTTTGATGGTCTGCTTCCCGAGGTCTCGGCAGACGCACTGAACGCCGATGTTTTGCGCTCGGCTATTGCCAACAAGGGTTCCTTGATTGTCCGGGGCCTGTTTTCGCAGACGCTTTCTCAAGCGATTCCAGACGTGATTGATGAAGTGCTGTCGGTCTGTGATAAGCGAGGAGGGCGGTATGTTGAGGGCGAGGGCAGAATTAGCCCACCACCTTGCATTACAGAGATCGTAGAAAAGGAAAAGCTGCAAAATGCGCGTGGATTTCATCGCTGGTCCGGCTCTGCAATGTGTGTGGAATTCCCAAGCCTTGCGATGTTTCTGATGGAGACTTATGAAGCGTTGGGACTTAAAGATGTTGTCTCGGATTACCTCGGTGAGCCCGCGTGCTTATCGATACTCAAGTGGGTGATTCGCAGAAGCAAGTTGCCCGTTGATCCTCGTGGGTGGCATCAAGACGGCGCATTCATGGGAGAGCGTATCAATAGCTTGAACATGTGGTTGCCACTCACCCGCTGTGGTGGTGATACCGGCGCGCCCGGTTTAGATGTTGTTCCCGTGCGTCTTAGCTCGGTGATCAAAGATGAGGCGTCAATCTTTGATTGGTCAGTTGGCAACGATGCGATAGCAGAACGCTTCGGGAAAGAAGGCGAACCTGTCAGTCCCGTTTTCGAGCCTGGAGATGCGCTGTTTTTCGACCACCTCAACCTCCATAGAACACAGTATCAAGAGGTGTTCTCTACTCAACGATATGCTATTGAAACGTGGTTTTTTGGCAGCAAGAACTTCCCGGAAAATCAATATCCCATTTACTGGTAGGCGAAAAGGCCCATTTACGGCGGGCGTTTTTCCTGCAATGGGAGCGCCTCAGGCCTGCCCGTGACGATCGGCATATAAAGCTTCGGCGTAGGCATATAGTTCTACATCCAGGGCGTTGTCGCGCAGAATGCGCTTTCCCAAAGCATCGGTCGCGGTTTCGCTTCTGGTCTGGTTTGAGTTCTGGCTAGCGGCACTGTCCAGGCCATAGCGGTCCGCCAATCTGGACCAGAATTCTTCAAAGCGTGGCTGCAGTCCAAAATCATCCAGTGAAGCCAAACCTCGTTTCGCCCTCTCAAGCAGTTCTTCGCTGTCCTCAACGTCGCTGAGCGCACCATCCCCGACTTGCATCTGCTCAGTCGTGATCCCAAGCATCCGCGTCATATGGTTTCTGATCAGGCCGTTGTACCTGAAGGGGTCGTCATATATTTCTTCCAGGGGTTTTTGCGCATCTTCGGGGACGGCCTGCTTCTGGTGCCGCAGATATGAGAGCGTTCGCTCCAGAGGGGGCCTCAGCACACACAATGTGGTGAATGGCCCTCCCAGTAGTTCTGTGGTCGAAAGCGGAAAGTGTCCTGCAACCAGCTTGATCTCGTCGCCACGCTCTTGCCACCGTTTACGTAGGTGCGAGAGGGATATGATCGCGTGGAGAATATCAGGCCCATCTTTTTTGTGAGGATAGATCTGTTCATCGCTAAAGGTATTTCTAAAGCGATCACGCAGGGTCGTACCTGCGGTTTTTTGAAGATGGACCACAAAAAATTTTCGTTCCGGATCGACCGTCATATGCTGCTCTACTTTTGCCACCAGATACCAGTCCAGTCGATGGGGTTAATGCTGGCATCGATGCCTTTTTTCTCTCGATAATCGTGTACCGCGGCTTTGCAAGGCTCCCAGCTGTTGTAGTCATCAATGATGATGAAGCCGCCTTGGGAGACTTTGGGCTCAAGGTATTCAAGCGAATCCATAGTGGATTCATACATATCGCCGTCCAGTCTCAAAAGAGCAATCTTTTCAACGTTCGCATTGGGCAGAGTGTCTTTGAACCATCCCTCAACCAGAGTAATGCCCTCATCAAGTAGTCCGTACTTTCTGATGTTCCTCTCAACGTCTTCTTTCGTCACACCGATATGAGGAAGGTAATTCGCGTCTCTGTCCATTTGGGCGTCCTGCGGGTACCGCTCAAGGTCGGGTTCAGGCAATCCCTTGAAGGAATCGAACCCCCATACATGTCGATCACTTTGATTCTGGGCCCTGAGTATTGCGCGCATCAGTGCTAATACTCCACCACGCCAGACGCCAGCCTCGACCAGGTCACCCGGTACGCCCGCTTCAATGACCCGGCTTGCGAGTTCGTGTACGTTGTCCAGACGCTGCACTCCGATCATGGTGTCTGCGTAGGGATGCCATTTCTCTCCGGTCCGGTATCCCTCCAACTCCTGTCGGTTCGCGGGTCGAACAATACGCATTTTGTTCTCACGAAGTACGCGCCAGACGTCCTCGGGTGAGCCCAGGGCGCCGCCCTCGGGCCATCCCATCACGTCGACCATGGCGTCCGTCTCAAATATCTTTCTGGTGAGACATTGCTTAAGTAGATTGACGTACAGTTCTGACCCGGATGAGATGTCGGCTGTGATTGAGCCATCGCGGTCTGAGCTGTTCCCGGCGTTGCTAAAGCTCACCCTAGAAGTACCTCTTGTAATGAGCTGATAGGTTTTGGATCCATGGCCTCAAAGATTTCGTCAATGGACTCAATCCGGCGGTGCTTTTCCTGTATGGCTTGAGATAGTGCATTAAGCTCCTCTTTCGTGGGTGCGTCCCCCGGATTGAGGTGCTTGATGACTGCAAGCCCTTTGCGATAGGGCCCTGCGAAGGTCTCGAAAACTTCTATACTCAGATCCGAACGGAACTCTTTTAGGAACAAGACGAATTTATAAACATCTCCGCACCAGGCATTAAATGCTCTGTGTCGTTCAGCCATTTCAATTCGTTCAGGCAGCACGTCATCAACCAGAATCGTAGTGTTTCGTTCACACCAGTGCTCCAGATTAATAAAATCTCGCAATACGAATTCTGCCAGGTGCATTCCGTCGATAAACGCCAGCTCTGGCTTGCGCTTGAAAACCGATTCACATCGGGCGGCATTTGCAAAAAAGCTGTCGCTGGTCTGTCGGAAGATCTGCGTTGGATAGTCCAGCGAAGTCGTAATCTCACAGGTAGGGTCAACACCGGCTCGTTCGCACTTTGCGAGATTAATGCTGTCGCCATTATCGACGCCGATTTCGAAGTAAAAAGTCGGGTCGATCTTTTCATGAATGCGCTTTAGAACGTTTCTGTATCCCAATTCGGGGGCTGCCACTCCCTGCCGTTCCGCAGTGGTCTCAAGCAGTCCCAATGGTCGCAGCCTGGGCCTGATAATGTGTTCATCAGAGTCCTGTTTTGTGACCACGAGTTTTGGCTGTCTAACGGCTTCGCCCTGAACTGCACTCTCAACATAGTAATCGGCGAGCTGGCGCAATACTTTGTCTCTCGCTGCACCATACTCATGCGAGATAGTGGGTACTTTTCTGGCAGTGCCCGTGGCGACTCCAAACAAAAACGGATTCCGCAGCGTCATGGGGTGTTTCTCGCCCGTAATCGACTCGTACTTTTCGCGATACGCCATGACTTTCGCGTCACGCTGCGAGGGGCTAAGCCCCGTTGTAGTGCCGGAATGATCCTGATGGAACGAACCTTCCCCAGGCAGTGCGACATAGGTGTTGGCAACCTCGTGAATCAAGCGGTGGAATATTTCCAGATTTGCAAACCCTGCGCCTGGCTCGTCGAATCGCTCGTCAAAACCGCCACTATCGTTAAGCACCTGTTTGGTGGTGATCAGGCAGTTGGACTCTACCGCATGCAGGTAGTCACGGTTTTGGCCTTCACCCGGAATAACGGCGTATTCGAAGAGTGAGTATCCATTCTCCGGCCAGCCTCTATTGCGCAGTTCCCGCTCTTCGATGGCGAAGGCATCCGGGCTTGATGCCAGATTTTGAGAAACAGCCCCCAATATAAACTGCGGAACATTTACCACGGGTCGTTCAAACTGCCCGACCACTTGTTGCATGGAGCTGTAGACTCCAGGGGTGAGCATATGTGCGCCATCGATCATCAAAGCAAGGGTGTTATGCGTTGCCCTGGCAATCCCGGCATTGAGCCCCGAAACCGGTGAAGGCTGGTTTTCCACTCTTATGATGTGCTTAACGAACGGGAAATCGCGCTTTAACTCGTCGGGCACCGGTGGCGTTGAGCCGTTGTCTATAACAATGACCTCCACCATGTCAGCGCTGATTCCCTGGTACTGGGGCGACAGGGTCCTTAGGGTTCGGCGCAGTTGCTTGGGAATGTTGTAAGCAGCGATCACGACAGAAATGCCAGAAAATGCGTCATCAGCGGCTTTACATGGGGGATTGATCTGCGCTGGTATTTGTCGGTACAGGTGGTCGACCATCCAAGAGAGCTTCTGATCTCGATCACGCAGTGATGATACCTGCCGCTTTAGCGTCTCTACCCGCAACTGAAGAGCCTTGACGACTCCCTGTAAATTCGATGGTTTGATAACTTTTCTCTCGCTTTCGGTGTTGGAGCTTGTGTCGTTCCGTTTATGAGTACTCGTGGCGAATTCGTCCAGGACTACTGCGCGGACCAGGGGGCCTGATCGAATTTAGGGCTGCCGGAACACCGTTTAGGTGGGCTTCTAGCTAGCCTTGCCGCCGGAAATAGACGCAGAATCCTACTACCGCACCGAGTAAATTGCTAACCGCGTACATCATGCTGGGGCAAATCTGACCTACAGGCTGTTTGTCCTCAGGGAATCATCCACAGTAAGATCCTGCATCGCAGTGATTATTGGAGTAACTAGGCATTATTCTACACGCCCATATCTTCAAAAATGCAGGTACAACGCTGGATTGGAGCTTTGCGCGCAGCTTTGGGGAGCGCTTTCTGGCACATACGGCAGACGCCGAGCTTCGTGACAATCCCCGGGGCCTGACCGACTGTGTGGAGAAGCAAAGTTCTCTTCAGGCGCTGTCATCACATTGGTTGCCCCTGCCGTTGCCACCATCGATCAGCGACGCCCATAGGCTGGTGTTGATGCTTCGCCACCCAATCATCCGTGCGGAATCGGTGTACCTCTTTGAGCGGGGCCAACAGGGCGATCACGGGCCCTCCAGTACAGCCGCCAAACAGATGGATTTCAGAGAGTTTGTGGAGTGGCGATTGTCACCGGGCAGAGGGCCGGTGATTCACAATTTCCAGACCCGCTACCTGTCAGGCCATTTTCATGACGAATGCAATGAGGAGCGGTTTGAACAGGCGCTTGAAACGCTGGATGCGGCGCTCGTGGGTATCGTAGAGCGATATGACGACAGTATGATCCTGTTCGAGACGGCGTTGTGTAAAGAGTTTCCAGAGCTCGATCTTGCCTCAAAGCCAAAGAACGTCAGTGCTACGGCAGCCCAGACTATCGGGGAACGTTTGCAACAGATTAAGCAGGAGCTCGGAGCCACCTTTGTTCGGCTGTCAGAGGCTAATGTGTTCGATTTACAGCTGTATGAGCGGGGGTGCGCGTTGCTCAACGCCCGCTTGGAGGCCGTTCAAGGTCTCGAGCAGCGCCGTTCACAGTTTGCGCAGCGGTGTGAGGCTCTGTCGTGATCGCTGCCGAAGTTCGTCGTCACCTTCGCGTCATCAAGCGTAAACTGCAAACGAAGTTGCTGGGCGCTGTGCAGCATCCAGAATACGTGCGTGCCACTCATTACTTCGGCGAGGGCTGGGCCCTGAATAGTCTCCAGGTCGTGGACCCGGTCAGTCTTCGGCGCGATATGGCGCAAATTGTCGAGGATGGGTTTAACACGGTGATTTTTGTGGTGCCCTGGCGCGGTTACCAAACCGACCACTACGCCCCCACCTATGACGATAGCTACCTGCGACAGCTAGAGCGGATGATGGCCGCAGCGCAGCACGCAGGCCTGTCAATCATCGTAAGGCTGTCCTATGCGCACCAGGTACTTGATCGTCAGCCGCTGAGCGGCATTACCACTATCCAGCGCTTGTTGAATGACTCGGCGACGCAAGATGCCTGGCTGGATTATATGGCTAGGGTCCATGCGCTCTGTGTCAGTTATCGCGCGTTTAGAGCGGCGTTTCTCAGTTGGGAGGAGTTCTGGCATGCCTTCTGGCGTTGGCAACTCTACAAGCCAGAGCACAAGCGACAGTTGGCTGAAGAAACCGGATACGCCCGCTATTTGCAGGAGCAGGGCATTGATGCCGAGCCAGTGATCCCCCGTCCGGAAGAAGCGGACTACCGTCATTTCCATGCGTTCTCGAATCATCGCATTCGGCAAATGCATGCGCTGGCGGCAAGTCGTGTGCCGCAGCTGGGGATAGAGATACGCGTAGACAAAGACAAGCAAAAGAATGCCGACGGCAGCGTCGATTGGTTGTCCAACGACAGCTACACCGACCTGGATGTGCTGCGCTACACCTACTGGGCGCCGTTTATGGGTGCCGCCAACGAGGGAGAGATCCTCAGCACCGAGCAGGCAATTGGCTTACTGACTCACGCGCTCAATGAGGTCACCGGGCGGGGTGCGGACGTCGGTCATATTGTGGACCAGTTCAATTTTGTTGATGACGCGCCCAAGTTCAGGGGCATCCACGCCCGTATTGATCCCGAGGAAGTCGGCCAGTTTTTGCATGCTGCGGTGCCGGTGATGGCTACCTTATCGCGCGGTTTTGGCATCTGGGCCTGGCGCGATTATCGACAGAACCTGCTGTATAACGCGCGCTTCCTGCTGGGCACGCGTGGTTGGGAAGTCGCTTGCGGTACGGCACGACCGCAGCGGCACGGCGGGGTAAGACTTTCGGGTGCGTCGTTAATCAGGCAGACGCTGCCCGCGCGCGTCAGCGGCTTACAAACCACCGTTCCTTTCGATGAGTTCGAGCTCGTCGCCCGCGCAGTAGATCGTTATCAGTCGGGGCAATTGGAAGCTCGGATTAATGCTGGCCCTTGGCATGTTCTGGAAACGGCTGCCACGACGCTGGGTGCATCGGCTGCCAGCGATGAATTGCGGGTCATCTTTGAGGTGCAGCGGCCGATGATTCTTGAGGACGGCATCGTGATTGAGCTGAGAAACTCAGGCGCGCCCGTGACAGTCGATGGCTTGAATCTTTTCCACGTGGTCTTCCGCGGTGGTTTCAGAGACGAGCGCGGCGACCCCTGTGGCCACTACGAGGCGCTGAAAGCCTTTAATGCCGAGCTGGCGAGCACGGTCACCGCTGCAGCGACGGATTGAACTGCGCCACGTAGTCCAGTGAGGTGCTCGCCGGAATTTCTCGCCTTACGCGCAGCGAGCCTGGCGCGTAGCCCAACCAGTCCAGGTTCGCCGCCCAGGCCTCGTTGGTGTGCGCAATATCTTCATCGGTGAGCCAGTACGTCCAGTCACCATAGCCCTTGGATCGGGCTACGCGCTGGTACTCGCCGGGTACCTCGGTATCCGCACTTTTCAATGTAAGGTCAAGATAGTCCTCAACAGCCTGCCAGTCATCATCCAGCAGCGATTCATAGCGCACCAGCAGAGGTGAAAATGTCTCCCAATAGCGCCGTTGCTCGTTATGGAGATTATTGAATACTACGAAAGGGGCGCGGCCCACGGTGCCGGAAATGTCATCCCAGAGCGATCGGCAGGATACTTCGTCCGGGTGCTCGATTTTGTGCTGCAGGGCTGCAACACAGTAGTCATAGCCGCGCTGATCGCCGCTTATCTGGAAGTCATAGAACAGGTAGAGCAGCATGCTGATGAACTGATCGCGGGGGTCGCGGTAGATCAGCAACTGTTTGCCAAATTCATCGAGGCGCGGTGTATCCGATTTCACCCGGCCGATAAGCACTTTGGTGAGAGTGTCACTCGTATCGCGTTGATCAAGTATTGAAGCAATGACTGCTGGATCGTCCGGCTCGAAGAAGCAGGCTAATTGGTCTTGGTTCAAGGCACGCTGCAAACGGCTGAAGAGCATGGTTGTCCCGGATTTTGCCAGCCCGGCAATCAGGTAATTCATGGTTGTATAGCATCCGAGTTGCGAACAGCAGGTGTCTGTAAAAAGGTCAGAAGTTTTGGGTGCTGTGCCACGTAGAGTTCGCCTGCATAGCGCGCGAATGGCAGCGAAAGGTGGTGGCGGTCATAGAAGGCGGGGGTGCCGTCCGGGGTTTGTGTTGCGCAAGTTTGTACCTGCCGGCCGCGGCACAGAAGCTCAACTTTATCGATGAACAGATCGGTGACTCCCATGATCTCCCTGTAAAGGCGTCGATCCTGCGGATAATCTGCGAAATAGGTCACGTTGTCGGGCTGGGCACAGCTATCGGTGCTGCCGGTTCTGGAAAGATAAAAACTGCAGCGCCGCTCAGTGTTGATATAGCCTCCCAGCGTGACAATGCGCACGCTGGGGTTGCTGGCTTTCAAAGCCTCCAGCAGTTGCAGGGTTGTGGCTTTATTGTGTGCAAAGGGTTGATTGGACGAATAGACCACTGTGCGCAATCGCGCCGTAACCTCATCTGAGAACAGAGTATCCAGGCGGTGCTGGCAGCTGGCATCGTCGCTGGTAAAGCGCTGCCCGTCCCGCCCGATGTCGCCGCAGGGATTGAGATTGCCAAAGCTGATGAGAGTCAGCGCATTGTCAGGCTGCACCGCATGGATAAAGTTATAGCCGTCGGTCTCGTGAGAATTCCCCAGCACGAGCACCAGTGGTGAATCTGCATCCCCGCATTGCTCGTTCTGTTGCAAGTTGTCGAGCCGGCAACCTGCGAGATAGTCCCGGAGGCGCAGTTGTTGTCCGGCAACAACTTCCTCGGGTGAAAGGACTGTCGTTGGCCGGCGCCATTGCCAACCGTCCCCCAGCCAGGCGGTGCCGGTGATGCCAGCAATGGTCACGACGCTAAGGACAATGGCGGGCACCGCAAGTTTGGACCGAGTAGAACTGGCGGCGCCCGAGTAACCGGCCCGCGAATACACGCGCCGCTCAACGCCGTAGTGCAGCAACACCGTCGCGATGAGTATGGCGACGGCCAGGCCCAACTGCTCCAGCGCGCCAAGCGCCATGCCGTATTGGTATCGATACAGCGCAATCAAAGGCCAGTGGACCAGGTACATGGAGTAGGAAACACGACCCAGCCATAGGGCAAGCGGCGATGTGAGCGCAGTAGTGGCCGGATTCGTTGGTCCGGCCTGAGCGCCTGCCATCAGGCATAACGCGGCACCCGCTGTGGGTACGCTAACTACCCAACCAGGAAACTGGCTGCCATCTCCCAGGGCATAGACGCTGATGCCGATCAGTACCAATCCACAGTAGAGGGCCAGGTTCGCTAAACGTGGGCTTTCCTGATTGGCCAGCCACGCCGCGCCCCAGATAGCCAGCGCCCCGGCAGAAAACTGGAACACGCGGAAGGGCAGCAAGTAGAACGCGGCCGCCTGATCCACGCGGGTGTACCAAACCGATAGGCCAAAGCCGGCTACCGTGATCGTCCCCATTGCAGCGACAAGAGACAGCCTCCGGCGCAAGGCAAATAGGCCCGCTAGCAGTGCCGGCCAAAACAGGTAGAACTGCTCTTCCACTGCCAGTGACCAGGTGTGAAGCAGTGGCTTGAGCTCAGAGGCTTCATCCCAATAGCCGGACTCGGCGAAGAACACGATGTTCGAGACACTGAACAAGGCTGCCACCGCCGAGCGGGCAAAAAGCACCATATCGTAGGCGGTGAACAGGAAGGCCGCACCTATAACGGTGCATGCCACGGTTACGACGAGCGGAGGGATTAGACGCCGTATGCGTCTTCCGTAAAACGCACTGAAGGAGAACTCCCCTCGCTCATGCTTGCCGAGGATAATGCCGGTGATCAGAAAGCCAGAGATAACGAAGAACACGTCGACACCGACATACCCACCGTCGAAACCCGGTACTCCCAGGTGGAAAATAACCACGGCCAGCACGGCGATGGCACGCAGGCCGTCAATGTCAGGTCTGTAGGTCAATGCGATGGCGCGGTCATTGCAGGAATCCATGGAGTATACGGTGCGCGTATAGTGTCACCAAGAGCGAGTGCAAAACTTCGCATCGCTAACTCTGAACGCTCATCGGAATGCATCACATGAATAACAGTGGCCAACACCCAATTCCCCAGGAAGCTTTCGACTGGTATGACGCCTATGCCCACGGCGATATAGACCGTCGCACCTTTCTCGCCCGGCTCGCCGCGCTCGGCGTTGCCGCCAGTGCCGTGTCTGGGTTGCTGCCCAACTACGCGCTGGCCGAACAGGTGTCATTCAATGACCCTGATATCGTAGCCCGCTACCAAATCTTCCCATCACCGGACGGGCACGGTGAGGGGCGGGGCTATTTGGTCGCGCCTCGAGAGGCGGAGGGCCCATTGCCGGTTGTGCTTGTGATTCATGAGAACCGGGGCCTCAATCCCTACGTCAAAGATGTGGCACGCCGATTGGCAAAAGCGGGATATCTGGCGCTCGCGCCCGACGCCCTGTATCCACTGGGCGGCTACCCCGGCAATGACGATGAAGGCCGCACTATGCAGCGCAGCATGGATCGCTCAAAGATTGAGCAAGACTTTATCGCTGCGGCGCGGTTCCTCAAGGCCCATGAGCAGGGCAATGGCAAACTGGGCGCA
>SPKZ01003000.1_pt1 | contig 11183 bp, 11 predicted proteins | sample 2456571 | NCBI WGS metagenome assembly SPKZ01 (sample SAMN11192286, study PRJNA482655) | marine metagenome | biome: ENVO:00000447; feature: ENVO:00000244|ENVO:00000211|ENVO:00000569|ENVO:00002023; material: ENVO:00002151; isolation source: ocean water from marine abyssalpelagic zone ...
GCCTCGTGGACCAGTTCTTCCACGCGGCCTTGAGCCGGCCCAACTCGCAACGCCTCGGACCCGACGCACCGGCCGAAGATCTCGAGTTCGCGATCCATTTTTCCAAAGTCGCTCGTAAGGATCTGCTGGCGGCTGTGGATTTCGGTCGCGAGGTCGGCGTGGATCTCCCCTACGCGCTCACAGCGAGCGAAAACGCGGGTCGGCTCTTCCTGGCCCCCGGTGAGCCGACCGGGGAGTAGGGAATCAGCGCTGCCATGCCGAGGAAATTCCGACGGGTGGTGACCGGCCGCAACTCCGCCGGTCGCTCAGTGGTCATCAGCGATGGTGAACCTCCCGGAGCCATATCGGTCGACGCGTTCGGTCGTGCCGAGCTCTGGTCCCTTCCTGCGGCTCCGCTCCACCCGGAATCGGGGGGTGAGCACGAGAAGGGAGAGGACGACCTCGAGCCGCGCCCGGGCGCCATCGCGTGGCGGGTGTTGCGCCTGGCGCCAGCGGACCAACCCCAGCATCCCCCTCGTGAACAGATGGAACGGGACCCGCGTTTCGACGCCAGTCGCCCCGGCATGCATCGCACCGACACCATCGATTGGATCACGATCTTCGACGGAGAGATCGAGCTGATCCTCGACGACGACAGGGTTCGGCTGGGCCCCGGAGACTGCGTGATCCAGCGCGGGACCTGGCATGCCTGGCGAGTGCTCGGCGAACGCGACTGCGTGTTCGGGGCGCTGATGCTGCGCTCGGTCGAAGGTGGCGACCCATCCTTCGCGGGCGTGGGACCGAGAACGTCGGAAGTTCGAAAGGATGTGGGGCCGCGCCGGGTGGTCACCCACCGGGGCGCCAACGGTCGCTCGGTGATCGTCCACGACGGCGAGCCCGCCAACACGCTTCGACTCGAGCACGGTGCCGGGATGGCGTACTCGGACATCTGGCAGACGCTGGGCCCGGTGATCTCCCCGGCCGCCGGGGGCGACACCCCCCCCGGCGCCTTCGAGTTCTATGCGCTGGGTGGGGGAGCGGCCTGGAAACACATGGTGATTCCGCCCGACGCGGATCTCGCGCGTGCCGATGCCGACGCCCTGGCGGCCGAGTACGCGGCGCGGGCACCGGGCATGGCGACCGGTGGCGAGCACGACCCCGATCGCCCCGGTCGACACCGCACGAACTCGATCGACCTCGTGCAGATCCTTTCGGGTCGGATCACGCTCCTGCTCGACGAGGACGAAGTGGACCTCGGTCCCGGGGACTTCGCGGTCCAGCGCGGCACCTGGCACGCCTGGAGCAACCGTGGCGACGAGCCCTGCGTTCTCCAGGCCATGATGGTCGCGACGCAGCGGCTCACCGGCTGACCCGGCTCGAAATGCTTCTCTGGCGCGGCCCGCGGTCTTCCGCGAACTAACGAGCCTCGAGATGTGCGACGATGCGCTGAGCGAGCTCCTCTGCGGTGGCCACCATGACGGGTTTGATCATGGCGTCGAGCATCGGCGCCATGGCGCCGCCGGGTGTCAGGCCCAGATGGAACGTCAGCCGTACCGCCGGCGTACGGATGGCGGCCCTGCTCCCACTCTCTCTACTTCCCCGACCCAGCAACCGGCGCAGGAGTGTCGCCCACAGCCGGACGAAGAGGCTCGGTCTCGGTGACTCGGCGACTGGCGCCGCAGCAGCGGCCTCCGAGGGATCGAGTACGTCGATCTGGAAGGAGCCGTCGCCCCGCATCGGCTCTCCGATCCCCTCGAGGGTGAAGCGGATCCGCTCGGGCTCCACCCACTCGGTGATCTGGACCTGGAAGTCGACGGTGCGCGACAGGGAACCGACGTCACCCTTGATGGTCCAGACCGATTCTCTGTCGCTTCGTTTCTCGTGAGCCTGGTAGCCCAACAGGAACGGCGCCCAGTGGTCGATGTCGCGCACGAACTCCCAGACCGTTTCGGCGGAGAGGTGGGTGGTCAGCGTGTGGGTATGTTGGGCCATGGTCAGTTCGCCGCCGTCAACCGAACTTCTGGATGACCGCCTCGGCGAAGCGCTGCATGGCAAACTGCTTGGAGTCGAGCTTCGCGGCGTCCACCGTCTCGTCGTACCACTCCGCTCCCCACGGTGACGGTACCCAGGGTGCGATGACGCACAGGCTGCCGACCCCGAGCTCTTCGAGCTCGGCGGTGTTGTCGGGGGTCTGAGGCTCGGCGAGGGAAATGGAAACTTCGAAGCCCTCCCAAGCCAGCCCGGCGGCCTCGCGCTCGCTCCGCAGGGTCTTCACGTAGGGGACGATCTGCTCCGCAGCCATGGGTACGCCGAACCAGCCGTCGTGGCGCGCGGCCCGGCGCAGCGCTGGCGGGCTGGCCCCGCCCACCCAGATGGGAATCGGCTCGGAGGGCGCCGGGCACAGCAGTGCGTGTTCGAGATCGAAGAACTCCCCGCGGTGGGTGACCTCGTGTCCGGTCCAGAGCTTGCGCATGACCTCGAGCTGCTCGTCGAGGCGTCGTCCGCGGCTCGCGAAGTCGATGCCCGCCAGTGCATATTCTTCGGCGATCCAGCCCGCTGCGACGCCGCACACCACCCGGTTGCCCGACAACACCGCAGTGGTGCCGACTGCCTTGGCGGCTGTGAACGGATCTCGCAGGCCGGCGAGGTAGATGTTCGACGCCAACCGTAGATTCTGTGTGACGGCCCCCATCGCGCCGAGAGTCACCCAGGGGTCGGGCCAGGGCGCATCCAGGGGCCAGAAGATCTCACCGTCTTCGGTGTAGGGATAGCGGCTCGCGATCTGCGTCGGCATCACGAGGTGGTCGGCCACACTGATTCCGTGGAAGCCCACCTGCTCCGCGAAGCGCGCGATGTCGATGAGCTGGTCGCTCTCGGGGACTTGAACCAGCGTGAGCCAGTACTTCACGTTCTTTCCCTTCTGCTCGGGGCTTTGCGGTTCATCCTAGAGCCGTCGCGGCGGTGTCAGTCGGCGAGGAAGTTGAGCACGACCTGAGCGGCGGCGGTCGGGGCGTCGATCCAGACCTGGTGTCCCGCACCTGGAACGGCGTGCGTCTCCACGGGCCCGGCCAGGCCGGACGCGAAGCGCTTGGCGTAGCTCGGCTGCACGATGAGGTCCTCCGCACCCCAGAGCAGGAGGACGGGCACGCGAATCCGGTGCAGACGGTGCACGAGCCCCCGTTCCCCAAACGGCCAGAGGATCCGCGCTGCGGCCTCCGATGCCCGGTACAGGAGGAGCTGGAACTCGGCGCTCTCTTCCGGGTCCTCGGGTGGTTCGAAAGCTGCGGCGTAGAGGTCGGGTTGGTTCGTCTGTAGCTGAGTCGCCTCGTCGGACGTGGTGGCGAAGACGTTGGCGGTCGGGTCGTCGTTGTCGTACAGGCCAAACGACCCCGACAACACCAGACGGCGTGCCAGCCCCGGCGCGAGTGCGACTGCGTCTGCCACGAGCATGCCCGCGACAGAAGCGGCGGCGAGGTCGGCTCCGGAGAGACCGGCAGCCTCGATGAGATCGAGCGTGCTGCTGATCCACATCAGGTGACCGTCGATCTGCCGGTGCTGGTTGCCGGAGCCCGGGAAGCCGGGTAGGGATGGCACCACCACCCGGCGCGTCTGTGACAACTCTTCCAGAAAGGGTGTCCAGTGCGGGCACCCTCCCAATCCGTGGAGTACTCCGAGAAGCTCCCCTTCGCCCTTCTCCCAGATCCGACACGGGCCACCGGCGATCTGGACGACGCGCTCCGCGGGGCCGCTCATCGCTGGATCTCCGCGGGGCGCGCACGCGACTTCATCTTCTTCGGCCACCAGCGGTGCTCCCACTCGTCGGCAAAGATGCCCTCGAGCTGTGGCTTCACGCGCTTGCCGAGCAGCTCCATGTTGTAGCGCGCGAGATCCGAGTCCATGTTGCCGAACTGCGGCATCAAGATCAGGTTCCCGACGTTCTGGGACACCGCGATCTCCCGGAGATTGTCGGCCACCTCGTCGGGGCTCCCGACGATCACGAAACCCTTTTCCACCATGTCCTCGAAGGTCTGGCCCCGCAGCTCGTCCAGCGCGTTGGTGCGGAGCTGGGTGCGGCGGGCCGCCTCCTGCACCTGTGACATGATCTTCATGCGAGCCGTGGCTTCGGTCACGTAGCCCGGGGGCTGCGCCCAGCGCGGGTGGGTGTGGAGACAGGTGTTGAAGAAGTAGTCGGCGGGACCGGCGTAGAGGTCGAGCGCCTCCTCGCGGGTTTCGGCGACGCCAACGTACTGCACGATGCCCGTCTGGTAGGGGTTCGGTTCCTTGCCGAGCTCCTTCATCTCGTTCCAGAAGCCTCGGATGATCTGCTCTCCCGACAAATAACCGAAGTAGGTCATGTAGCAGTACACGTAGTCGTGTTCCGCGCAGAACCTCCAGGTCTCCACGGAACCGCCCGCCGGCACCCAGACCGGCGGATGAGGGCGTTGCACCGGCCGCGGGGTGATGTTGACGTAGCGCTCCTGGTTGAAGCGCCCGTGGAAGGAGAAGGGTTCCGGCCGCGTCCAGGCCTGCATGACCAGGTCGTGGGCCTCGTAGTAGCGATCCCGGAGCTCGCTCGGGTTGGTCGAGTATGCGTAACAGGTGTCCATCGGGGTTCCGACGGGGAAGCCCGCGATCAGTCGGCCGCCGCTGATGCAGTCGAGCATCGCGAACTCCTCGGCCACACGTTGCGGGGGGTTGTAGAGGGCGAGGGAATTGCCGAGCACGAGCAGGCTCGCTTCGCTCGTGCGCCGCGAGAGTGCGGCGGCCATTAGATTCGGCGAGGGCATCATGCCGTAGCCGTTGCTGTGGTGTTCGTTCACGCCGAGCATGTCGAAGCCGACGGACTCGGCGAACTCGAGTTCGTCGAGCGAAGCGTTGTAATCGGCGTTCAGCTGCTCGGAGTCCAGCAGCTCCGAGGGAAGCTCGATGTAGACGGAATCGTATTTCTGCGAGAAGTCGTCCGGCAGGTGCCGGTAGGACATGAGGTTGAAGTTCCCGATCTTCATGCTGCTCCCTGAGTGGCTTCGCCGACGCGCCATTATACGCAAGCCCTGACTCCCGAAGGATCGAATTGGCTTTCTCGTGGAGTGACGTGTCGCGATGCGCGACGGGACTCGCCTGGGTGTGCGCTCGGTAGTTGCGCCAGTCGTTCGCAACGTCCACGATGTGCGCCCGATCCCCCGCAGGCTGGCGCCGTCCGCCATTCGAGGAGCACGACCATGGGCACGAACGAACGCCGCGACCGCGGCCTGAAGAAGTATCTCGAGGTGTACGGAGAGGACGCCTGGGTTGCGCCCGAGGGTGAGAATCCCGGATTCGACATCATGCTCGAACAACTGTTTGGCGAGATCTGGACGCGCTCTGCGCTCTCCGTGCGCGACCGGCGCCTTCTCGCGGTGGGAGTCCTGGCGGCGAACGGCAGGACGGAAACCATCGAGCTGCAGATGCGCCGCGCGCTCGCGCTCGGTGAGCTCGACGGCGAGCAACTGCATGAGATCGCGATCATGCTCGGCCACTACGTGGGCTGGCCCCTCGCCGGGGAGCTCGGTGCTCGGGCCGTGCAGGTAATCGCGGACCACGAGGCGAGCGCAAGGGAATGAAGACCGTCGGCTTCGCGGGGCTCGGCAGGATCGGGCTTCCGATGGCGCGCAACCTCCTCGGAAAGGGCTGGGAGGTCCTCGTCTACGACATCCGTGAGGAGGCCTGTACGGAGCTCGCCGAGCAGGGTGCGGAGGTGGCCGCGTCACCGGCGGTGATGGCGAGCCGCTGTGAACATATCGGTGTGTGTGTTCGCGACGACGACGACGTCGAGGTGGTCTTCGAGGGCGTGGAGGGGCTCCTCGCGGGAGCGCGACCCGGGGATTCCGCGGTCCCGCGCTTGATCGTGTCGCTGCACAGCACCATCTCTCCGGCCACGATCCGCAGCACCGCGAAGCGCGCCGCGAAGCTCGGTGTCCACGTCATCGACGCGCCGATCGGCGGTGGGGTCGACGGCGCGACGAATGCGACGCTCACCACGATGGTGGGGGGCGACGCGGAGGTGTTCGAGCGTGCGCGTCCTGTGCTCGAGTCATCGGGGAGCTCCGTCATCCACTGCGGCGCCCTTGGCGCCGGCATGGCGGCCAAGCTCTGCAACAACCTCCTCGGGTACGCGGCCTATGCGGCTGGTACGGAAGCGCTGCTGCTCGCGCGGGCAACCGGGCTCGGTTCGGATCGGCTCCGGGAGGTGACCACGTCGAGCGGGAACATGACACCGCCGGTGGTGAGCCTGAGCCGCTCCCGCGAGAGGATCGAGGATGGAACGTCCTCGTCCGAGTCCACAGACTTCTTGAAGCACGCGGTCATCCTCGCCGAGAAGGATCTGCGACTCGTGCTCGAGCTCGCGAGCGAGGTAGGTGTCGAGGTGCCGAGTATCGCGTTGGTGCGCGATCTCGTCGAGCACACGTTCGGCGTGACGGTTCCCGGTCTCCGCCGCGACGGATGAACCCGCGGGCGCACACCTCGTCGTACCAGCGCCGCAGCAAAGCCTTCGTTTCTTCCGTCGACATCGCGTCCTCCCGTCGCCGTACACTACTGGTCTCCACTTTCCACGTGAGGGCTACGATCGCGGCAATGGGTGCCCTGACACGGCAAGAGGTCGAGGTCCTGCAGCGCGCTCTCGAATCGCTGAAGGACGAACTCCGCGACATGCTGGCCTTGTCATTGGAAAGCGCGCGACCCGTCGATCTCGACAAGCCCATCGGCCGGATCTCGCGCGTCGACGCACTGCAGCTGCAGAGCATGGCGCGCGCGAGTCGCAGCCAGGCCCAGCTCCGCGCGCGGCAGGTCGCGTCGGCGCTCGAGCGCGTCGACGAAGCCGACTATGGGACGTGTCTCGAGTGCGGCGAGGACATCGGCTTCGCGCGCCTCGAGGCCAAGCCCGAGGCGCCGCTCTGCATCGGTTGCCAGGGTGCGCGCGAGAGGCGCTAGAGATCCTTCGGTGCGAGCGTCGCGATGGCGCCGCTATCATGCTGCGCGGCGTCGAGGTGGGAGATAGGAATTCGAATGGACGATTCGGCAAGGCAGTGGACGAACGTGGCGGTTGGCGCCGTATTCTTCGTGGTGCTCGGCTGCGGCGGGGCCGAGAACCCCACGATCGAGCGCCTCGAGATCGTCGACGCGGCGGCGGGGCTGCCCACTTCGACCCGCGTTCGCTGCGTCGACACGAATCCGCTCAAGAGCGCCTACTTCGGCGACCTCCATGTCCACACCACGCTCTCGTCCGACGCCTACAACTTCGACGTACGCGCCCGTCCCGACGACGCATACCGCTATGCCTTTGGTGAGCCCATCGTGCTCCCGCCGAACGACGAATACGGCGTCGGCACCCGCGAAGTGCGAATCGACCGCCCACTCGACTTCGCGGCCGTCACCGACCATGCGGAGTTTCTCGGCGAGATGAAGCTCTGCCTCGACCCTGACTCCGCGGCATCCAAAACAGAATTCTGCGAAGCTGTTGCCAACGGAACCGGACGCGAGCCGGCGCTCGTAAAGATGATCGTCAGTCCCCTCGCGGCCCGCGATGCAGCGACGTGCGGATCCGACGGCGTCGATTGCTGGGAGGCCGCCGTGTCGGGTTGGCAGGAGATCCAACGCGCGGCCGAGACCTGGAACGATTCCACCGAAGCCTGCCAGCGCACCGCGTTCATCGCCTACGAGTACAGCTCGTTCCGCCTCGGCTCGAACCTGCACCGCAACGTCATCTTTCGCACGAGCGAGGTGCCAAACCGCCCGATCAGCTTCATCGAAGTCTCTCGCGAGTGGGACCTCTGGAAGCTGCTGAAGGAGGGCTGCATCGATTCCGGGACGAGCTGTGACGTTCTAGCGATCCCCCACAACTCGAACATCAGCAACGGGCGTATGTTCGCGGTCGACTATCCGGGAGCGTACTCAGTCGATGCGCAGCGCGAGCGCGCCGAGCTGCGTGCGGCGATCGAGCCCATCGTCGAGGTGATGCAGCACAAGGGTGATTCGGAGTGCCGCCCGACGATCCCCGGTGTGATCGCTCCACTGGACGAACTGTGCGTCTTCGAAAAGTTCGAGAACGGGTCCTTCCGCGCCACGACCGGCTCCGAACCCAACGATGTAGGCGAGTGCTACGCGGGACCCCTCGCGGACTGGGTGCCCCACATGGGTCCGAACTGCATTTCGAAGCTCAGCTACACGCGCTATGCGCTCACCGAGGGCCTGAAGGAAGAGGCGCGCCTCGGGGTGAATCCCTTCAAGTTCGGTCTCATGGCGAGCACCGACACCCACAACGCCACACCCGGTGCGGTCGAGGAGAAGAGCTACCCCGGACACCTCGGAAAGAGCGACGCCGCCGCGACCACACGCACTTCGTCAGACACCGACCTCGCCGGAAACACGAACAACAACCCCGGCGGCCTCATCGGGGTGTGGTCCGAGGAGAACTCGCGCGATGCGCTCTTCGAGGCGATGCGGCGACGGGAAGTGTTCGGCACGAGCGGCCCGCGCATCCAACCGCGCTTCTTTGGTGGGTTCGATCTCTCACCGGACGCCTGTGACGACCCCGAGGCCGTCGCGATCGCGTATCGCGACGGCGTACCGATGGGCGGCGACCTCGTGGGACCGGCACCGGTCGGGGCGAAGCCGGTGTTCCTCGCCATGGCAAACCGCGATCCCGGCACGGCAGAGAACCCGGGCTCGCTCCTCGAGCGGATCCAGGTGATCAAGGGGTGGGTCGACGCCGAGGGGCAGAGCCACCAGGCGGTGTTCGACGTAGCGGGGTTCAGCAACGGCGGAGGTGCACTCGTCAACCTGGAGACGTGCGAGCCGAGGGGTCCCGGCTATCACCGGCTGTGCGGTACGTTCACCGACGCGGGGTTCGACCCGGATCAGCGCGCCGTGTACTACGCGCGCGTGGTGGAGAACAAAAGCTGCCGCTACTCGAAGTGGCAGTGTCTGGAGCTCCCGGAAGACGAGCGCCCCGCGGCCTGCGGATCGCCCAGTGTGCCAAAGATCATTCGAGAACGCGCCTGGACGTCACCGATCTGGTACACGCCGTAGCTCGAGGTCGGGCAGGGAGAGTGCGGCCCATTGGCTCGGCGTTTCGCCTGCTCTCTCGGATGAAGCGCATCGCGCGCGCCTACAGGTTCGCGTCCTTTCCGTCGGGCGGCCACGAGGCTATTCCCTCCTCGAGGGGCACCTCGAGCGCCTTCGTGAACTTCGACACGAGGCGCCACGCGCCCACGGCGGTGACGAGCTCGAGGGTGGCGTTTCGGCCGAGCCGCTCGAGGCAGCGTGCGAACGATGCATCGCTGAGGCTACCGGTTTCGAGGAGCTCGTCGGTGGCGCCGAGGACGACCCTTTCGGTCTCGCCGAAGTGTGTGCTCGATCGCCAATCGCGCAGCTCGAGGAAGTCGTCGTCCGAGCAGCCGAACTGTTCGCGGCCGATCGCCCAGTGCTGGGTCCACTCGTAGTCGGATCCCGTCGACCAGCCGATGCGCATGATGAGCAGCTCGCGCAGCCGGTTGTCGAGCTCGCCGCCGAAGAGCAGCGACACGAGCAGGTCGGAGAGAGCCTTCGCGGTCTTCGGCCGGTGGAGCAGGGCTCGGAAGATGTTGAGATCCGCGAACGAAGCGATCATGTCCACCGACTTCGCGGCTTCTTTGGCCTCGTCGTTGCCCAGGAGTTCGATGCGGCAGTCAGCCATGGGGGTTCTCCTCGAGGTGGATGATTCGGTGGGTCACAGCTCGAAGCGGGCGAGCCAGGCGTCGAGGGACGAGATTACCTCGTCAGGCGCTTCGAGCTGCAGCCAGTGTCCCTTGTCGGGGATCGACTCGAAGTCGGTGTTTTCGGGCGGAAGCGCGTTGCGGATGATCTCGGAGGCCTTCGGACCCATCGGGTCCTTCTCGCCCACGAGGAGGAGAGCGGGGCAGCTGATCTCGCCGAGCTTCGGCGTCAAGGGATCGTCGAAGAGGCTCTTCAGCATTCGCGTGACGTGCGCGATCCCCTGGGCGTCGCCCGCGATCTGCTTCGTCGATTCCGCTCCGTAGATCGACCGGCGGATTCCGTCGATCCCGTCCTTCTCGCCTGCGAGGGCGATGCGCTCGTACCAAAGTGCCACCTTCTCGCGACACTCGCTCGTGGTGCCGATGAGGACGAGCCCCGCAACGCGCTTCGGGGCGGCGAGTGCGGCGGCCATGGCGACGATGCCGCCCATGGAGTGGCCCACGAGAATCGCCGGCGCGATACGCTCCGCGTCGAGGACGCCGATCACGTCGCGCGCGAGGTCGTCGCGGGAGTACGGACCCGCGGGCGAATCCGACTCGCCGTGTCCCCGCTGATCGATGCGAGTCACGCGACCGCGCCGCTCGAGCTCGGGCGCGATCCGCCGCCAGACGTTCACGTCGTCGACCAGGCCGTGGAGACACAGGAAGTGCCGTTCTGCCGATCCGGCGCGCGGGCTGTGGACGGCGTGGATGGTGTGTCCGCCGATGTCGATGCGCCGCGTCTCACTCATGGGCTCGCGATCCCTCCGCCCACTGGGGCGCGTTGCTGACAGCATCGTAGCCATGGAGGTGAGCTGCTCGCTATGCGATGGCGACGAGGTGAGGGAGCTCTTCCGGAGGGACGCCATCCCCTATTACCGCTGCCTCGGCTGCGGCTTCGTCTTCTCGAGGCCGGACCGGAACGCAAACTTCGAGACGGACTTCGCGGACTACGAGCCCGCGTACGGCCAGTATCTGGAGGGATCTCCGGACGCCCAGCCCAACTTCGACGCGCTCCTCGCCTGGGCGTCGGAGTTCCGACCCGGACGAGCGATTATGTGCTCTATCTCGCTCCGCCGGACCGGCCGCAACTCCCGCCTCGCCTCCTCTTGGGGCAGACGCATCGGGAAGTGGCCAACCTCGACTTGCCGAACGGGGCGACTGCCCGGCTGATCAAGCGCAGCAAGCGGTCAATCCGCTTCAAGGGGGACCCGAGGATTTGACCTAACGTTTGATTTTCTCGGCTACGCCTTCCGCCCCCGGCTCGGGCTTTCGTGAGGCCAATGGCTAGCGGACGAGGGAGAGGAGGACTCCGGCAGCCACGGCAGAGCCCAGCACACCCGCAACGTTCGGGCCCATGGCATGCATCAGCAGGATGTTCTGGGGGTTGCTCTCGAGGCCCACCTTGGTGACGACGCGTGCGGCCATGGGGAC
>SPKZ01014570.1_pt1 | contig 11181 bp, 10 predicted proteins | sample 2456571 | NCBI WGS metagenome assembly SPKZ01 (sample SAMN11192286, study PRJNA482655) | marine metagenome | biome: ENVO:00000447; feature: ENVO:00000244|ENVO:00000211|ENVO:00000569|ENVO:00002023; material: ENVO:00002151; isolation source: ocean water from marine abyssalpelagic zone ...
GAAGATCGGTTTGTGCTTTCCCTACACCCAGCCCGATATGTCGCGCGAGACGATGCTCACCTGGTACCGGCGCGTCGAGGAGGGACCTTTCTCGAGCCTGTCTTGCGGCGAGCGGATGATCGGCAACAGCGTCGAGATGAGCACGACCCTGGCGGGTGCTGCGGCGGTGACGGAGCGGATCCGCATCGTTCCCACGCTCTACGTGCTGCCGATGCACCCGGCGATCTGGGTCGCGAAGCAGGCCGCGACACTCGACGTTCTGTCGGGAGGTCGCGTCACGATCACGGTAGGGGTCGGAGGGCGCGATCACGATTACCGCTGTATGGAGCGCGAGCGCGACAAGCCGCACGCGCGGATGGAGGAACAGGTCGCGCAGATCCGCAGCATCTGGCGGGGCGAGCTGCCCTTCGAGGGGACGGAGGCCATCGGTCCCGCGCCCGTTCAGCCGGGAGGCCCGCCGATCCTGGCGGGGGTGATGGGACCGGGCGCCATCAAGCGGGCGTCCCGCTACGCGGACGGCGTCTACTCGTGGTCGGGTGCCGGCAACCCGGCCGAGATCGACGGCCAGCTGCAGAGAGTCCGCGCGGCCTGGACGGACGAAGGGCGCGAAGCCGCGCCGCAGCACGTCGCCGGGTTCTGGTACTCGCTCGCGCCGGACGCCGATCGCAGGCTCAAGGAGTACGTCTTCAAGTACACGCGCATCATGGGCGAGGACGTCGCGCGGGCGATGTCGTCGGTGGTGGACCGCTCGAGTGCCGATGCGGTGCGCGAGTCGCTCGACGCGTACGAGGAGCTCGGCGTCGAGGAGTGCATGCTCAACTCCGCGACCGCGGATACAGCCGAGCTCGACAACCTGCTCGAGGTGCTCGAGAAGCGCGGCTGAGAACCGAGCGTCAGTCGACGTTCTCGTGACCCGGCGGGCCGGCACGGGCGTATCGAGTGCCGGGCGGGTCGACGGCCCAGGCCGGTGTCTTCCCCCAGCCACCTTCGAAGACGAACTCGGCGAGCGGTCGGCGCCGCACGGGTCCGTGGGAGCCCTCGGGATGCCCGAGAGGGATGCAGGCCGACAGCACCGCGGAGTCGGGGATGTCGAGCAGCAGCTTGAGCTCCTTCTCGACACCGCTCTGGAATCCCGTCAGGACACCACCGAGACCCCGTGCCCGCGCGGCGAGGAGCAGGTTCTGACAGCACGGGTAGATCGACGCGCCCTCCAGTGGACTGGGATCGCGATAGCGGAGAAAGCACGGGAGGATCACGATCGGAGCGTCCTCGAAGTGCTCGGCGAAACGCTCCATCACGCCAGCCATGCGGGCCTTGGCTGAGCCCTCCCGCTGCCCCGATCCCTCGTCGTAGCGATCGCCGCGTCGCTTGAACTCCCACATCCTGCGCGCCGCGCCGCCCAGCAGCCGCTTCGCTTCGAGGGACTTCGGATCGTCCCGGAGAACGATGAATCGCCACGGTTGACGGTTCGACCCCGATGGCGCCCGGGTTGCGGCAAACAGGATGGCGGCCAGATCCTCGCCGGAGACGGGCGCGTCGGTGTAGCGGCGGATCGCTCGGGTGGTGGCGATTCCCTCGAGGAGTCCGATCTCGCTGGCTGTGGACTCGGGCACGATGATTCCTTCGGCGGTTGAGAATGTTGATAGCCTACAGGTCTCCGCGCTTCGTTGGCGGATCGGAGAATCGATGGAGCCGCGCTTCCCCTTCGGCATCCCCAACGGCTGGTACCTCATGGCCTACAGCGACGAAGTTGCGGCGGGTCAGGTGCTCCCGCTCCACTACTTCGAACGCGACTTCGTGGCTTTTCGCGGCGAGAGTGGTTCCGTGGCCGTGTTCGACGCCTTCTGCCCGCACCTCGGTGCGCACCTCGGACACGGCGGCCGCGTCGTCGGCGACAGTCTGCGTTGTCCGTTCCACGGTTGGCGGTTCGACGCGGCCGGGGACTGCGTCGAGATCCCCTATGCGGCGCGGATTCCGTCGCGAGCGAAGCTCCGGGCGCACCCCACCGTGGAGCGCAACGGGATGATCTTCACGTGGTGGCACGAGAACGGAGACGCTCCGAACTACGACGTTCCGGACATCGCCGAGTGGCACGACGAGGGCTTCGTGACCCCCTGGCTGCGCTACGAATGGACCGTGAAGACCCACCCGCAGGAGATGGCGGAGAATGGCATCGACTGGCCGCACTTCCAGAGTGTCCACCGAATGACGATGCCCGAGGATCGAAGCCATCACTTCGCGGAGCACGTCTACACGTGGAGCGTGGGGGTCAGCAAGGACGTATCGACTCTTGGTGACACGCCGGACGACCTCTTCCTCGCCGGCGAGAACTGGGGCCTCGGATACAGCTTCATCCGGCAGACCGGAAACCAGTTCAACACGATCATCGCGACCGGGATGACACCGATCGACGGCGAAACGCTGCACATGCGCATGGGTGTGATCGGAGAGAAGCTCGACGACGGTGACGAGGCGACGAAGCAGGTGCTGCGCACCTATATCGACGAACACCGGGTCGTCGCCGAGGAGGACTTTCCGATCTTCGAGAACAAGCGCTTCCGTCCGCAGCCGCTGCTCTGCGAAGAGGATGGACCGATCCCAGAGTTCCGGCGCTGGGCGGCCCAGTTCTACTCCTGAGCCGTCGGACTCACCCGTCGCTTCTCGATCTCAACAAGTCGCTCCCGGTCGGCAGCTTCCCACCCGCACGGATCCAGCGCTCGAAGACCTTCTCGCCCGCCCGCGGGTTGTAGACGTCTTCCTGATAGGAGAACTCTCCGTCGCCCGCGTAGTCGAGGATGGTCACGCAGCTGAATTCGTACTTCTCGTCGCCGCCGGTGGGGTCGGGCAGGGCTTGAATGGGGTAGTAGACGACGCGGTTGCCCTCGATGACGTGCCACGGCGTGGGGAAGTACATCTCCCGCGGAGCGGCGGCCATGACCTTCAGGATGCCCTCGCGGATGGCCTCACGACCCTCGAAGGTTCCGAGGTGGCACTCCACCCACAGGCCGTCGATGGTGTGCAGATCCGCCCAGGCGTTCCAGTCGCCCGAGTCGCCCACGGCAACGAAATTCCGATAGGCCTCTTCGACTTCTCCGCGATCGAACACCGTCATCAGGGACCTCCTCCGCTTGCCGCGCATCGGGCGACGAGCCGGAATCCTACTGTGGGGAACCGTCTGGCGCCGGTCGCGGGTCTCGGCGGTGTCGAAGACATCCCGCACAACTTGGGGACACTCTTGGTTCCCCGGGCGAGCAAGAAGGGACTTCCCAAGTTTCGACGTTCAGCAGCAGTCGAATGTCTTGTTGGGCGAGTCGTAGGTGTCGTGCCAGTGGGGCGGGTCGAGATAGAGATGACGATCCGCCGCGAGGGCCAGCGTGCGACCGACGTCGATCACCCGTGGCCCCTCTCGGACCACGCGCAGCCGGGCCTGCTGGCCCGCTGCGAGCACTCGCTCCCGGTCGCCGTCGAAGGCGAGGATGCCAGGGCCCTCGACGACGACGTCTTCGCCGAGGGCCAGGCGATTGGCGCCGGCGACGTAGACGGTGCGGTAGAGACCCGGTGAGATCGGCACGAGCATCGGTCGGGCGGACGCGGCTTCCGGACCGGTACAGCGGACATCGACACCGAAGTCATCGTCGACGCCCGACGGCTCGAGAAGCCCACCGATGGGCGAGACACCCACCGCCGCCGGCTCGGCGCGAGCGAGCACCGCCCGCCGGATGAGCTGCGCGTCGAACGGCATGAGGTTGCCGACGTGGTCGTCGACCAGGAACGCCGCGTCGACCAGTGCGAGGTCGTCGTCTTCGCCGTCGATCGAAACCTGGACCACCTTCGCGCGCAGGGAGACCTCGTCAATTCCCACGCGGCCCGACGCCACGAGTCCGGCCGCTGCACCGCCGACGCCCGCTTCCACCATCGTGGGGAACACGTTGTTGGTCCCCGTGGAGAGCGGCATGAGAGGAGCATCGGCCCAGGCCTTCGCGAGGATGCGGCTCGTGCCGTCGCCACCGAAAACGACGATGGCGCCGCAATCGGCCTGCCGTAGCGCCTCGGCGGCCACCGTCGTGTCGTGGGGTTTGTAGCTCGCGGAGATCTTCAGGAGTTCGATCTTGGCGTGAAGACGCAGGTTCTCGACGGCGCGATCGGCGATTCGCAGGAGATCGCGAACCACGAGGATTCGCGTCGCACCACTGGCTGCGGCGCCCACCACGGCACGCGCCACCTGGTCGCGCTTCGACTCGATGGTCATGACGCTCGCTCGCGCGGCGATGCGCCGCACGTCTCGCCCCGAACTCGGGTTCACCAGGATGCCCACGGGGCGAGGTTCGGTCAGGGGCTGCGTCATTTCGTGCTTCTCCCGCGCGGCTCGTCGGTGCGCAACCAGGGTAGCCGCGCGCGGGCGGTCCCGGTCGGTTTTCGGCAGGGTCTCGTCGCATGCTAGCGTGGGCCGTCACGCGCGTGACGAGTGCACTTCACGGAGGTCGCCCCAGCCATGACAATCCGACACCCCGAACCTTACGCGGTACTTCACGTCGGCGCCGCGGCCCTGGCGCTGCTTCTGGCCGCGTCGTCCCACGCGCAGAACTTCGACGACGTCGAGATCCAGACCCGGAAGCTCGGCGGCGGAGTCGCCATGCTGGTGGGACAGGGAGGGAACATCGGAGTCTCCACCGGCGACGATGGCATCCTCATGATCGACGACCAGTTCGCCCCGCTCGCCGGCAAGATCAGCGCAGCGGTAGCGGCACTGCGTCCGGGGACGCCGCGCTTCCTCGTCAACACGCACTGGCACGGCGACCACACGGGCGGCAACGAGGTGTTCGGCGGGAGCGGCAGCGTGATCATCGCGCACGACAACGTGCGCGCGCGCATGAGCACGGAGCAGTTCATGGCACGTCGCAACCTTCGGATTCCGCCGTCGCCACGGGTCGCTCTCCCGCTCCTCACCTACGGCGATGAGGTGACGTTTCACCTGAACGGCGACACGGTGCAGGTACGCTACGTCGGCCCCGCCCACACCGATGGCGACTCGATGATCCACTTCCGCGACGCCAACGTGATCCACATGGGAGATACGTACTTCAACGGCATGTACCCGTTCGTCGACCTCTCGAGTGGCGGGTCGGTCGAAGGGATGCTCGGTGCCGTGAACCTCGGGCTCGGTCTCGCGAACGATCGCACGAAGATCATCCCGGGCCACGGTCCCCTCTCGAACCGCGCTGAGCTGCGGCGATACCGAAACATGCTCGCGACGGTGATCGAGCGCGTGGGGGCGGAGCACAAGGCAGGAAGGAGCCGAGAGGAGACGATCGCCGCGAAGCCCACCCGTGACCTCGACGGCGCCTGGGCGCGAGGATTCATCAAGCCCGACGACTTCGTCGGCAGCGTCTACGAAAGCCTCGCCGGCTCTTGATCATCCCCAAGTGGGCAAGGAACGTCTCCAAGTTGCGTCCAGGGAACGTCCCCGGGGTTGGGTGAAGTTGGGTCAGGCGGGGTGGCTGAAGGCGGCCAGCAGGTGGAAGCCGAAGAAGCCGACCGCGAGCACGACCCGGCGGACGCGGTAGCCGTGTCTGCGTTGTGCGTGGTGGAGCTGTGCCGCTGTCCACTTCAGCGCTGCCATCTTCGGAGCTCCTCTCGTCGGCGCCACGGGGTGGCGCGGGGTTGACGAGAGGTCGCGCGGGGAGAGGCTTCAGATCACCCGCGGGCGAGAAAGGGCCGGAGATCAGCTGATTTCTAAGAGAACTCGGGCTTGGATGGCGTTCTGCCGCCCGGTCCGCTGTACGCCAGCCCGTAGCTCGGCTCGACGGCGAACTCGGCGGGGGCCATCGACCCGAGCGCCTTCCTCCACGATTCGACGAGGCGGTCCTCGGCCGCGTAGTCGAACGGGTCCTGGAGGACGGTCTCCTCCATCCCGCCCGGCTCCGGCGGGTGCTCGCGCAGCCATCGCGCCGTCAACGCCAGCGCGTCTCGCGGAGCCACCACGTCGCGGTACCCGAGCTGTGACTTGAGCTTCGAGAGGTCGAGCACGCGGTGGGTGGGCAGCGGCTGCATGAGCAGCGGTCGGGCCGGGACGGCGAGCTCCCACGGCATCGACACGATATCCAGGTCGCACTCGAGCGCGTCCGCGATGACCAGAGCCACTTGGTGCAGTGTCAGCACCTCCTCGTCGGCGCAGTTGTAGATCTGTCCCGCGGAGGCGTCGGGCTGGTCGACCGCGAGCAGCACCGCGTGCGCGAGGTTGCCCGCGTAGCCGAAGCTGTGGAGCGTCAGGCCGTCGTCGGGAAGGATGATGAACGGGCGTCCGTCGAGGATACGCCGCACGACACACCACTCGCGCGGTGCGAGCTGGTAGGGCCCGTACACGTACGGGTAGCGGAAGTGGGCGGCGGTGGGGTGGAAGTCGAGCACGGCCTCTTCGGTGCGCACGATGCGGTAGCCCTTCGTGTCGTCCGATTCCTCGCGCACGAGGGGGGCGTCCTCGGCGGTGGGCACGGGAAGCCCCGCTGGGCGAAAGAGTTCCGGGTTCATGTAGCCGCGGTACGCAGGAACCCCGCCGACGGAGAGGAATCGCCCCACTTTTCCAACGGTGACGGCGGCCATGCGCCTCAGTCGTCCGTAGGTCACGATGCACACGTCGAACGTGCGATCGCCGAGCGCGTTGCGCACCGCCTCTTCGTCGAAGGGGTCGGTGTGGATGTGCTCGACGTCGTCGGGAATCTCGTCGAGCTCGTGGCGTCCGGTGTGGAGGATCGCGACGGAGTAGCCGCGGTCGCGCAGACCGTTGACGATGAAGTGACCCGTCGGACCCGTTCCGCCGACGACGAGCGCGCGCATCAACGGCGCAACGACTCGATGTCGAAGTCGTAGAGCTTCGCGACGTTGTCACGCAGAATCATCGCCCGCTCGTCGCTGGTGACGTCGGCGAGGATCTCGCTGGTGATCTGGCGCGAGCGGGGAAACGTCGACTCCGTGTGCGGGTAGTCGGAGCCCCACATCAGCGATTCGATCCCGACGACGTCGCGCTCGCGGATCCCGACCGCGTCCTCCTGGAACGATACGAAGCAGTTCTTCCGGAAGAAGTCGCTCGGGCGCACGTCGGGATCGGCGAAGCGGTGCCACTCCCCGCGCACTGGGCGGTCCGTGTAGCAATAGTCCATCTGGAACAGGAAGAAGGGGATCCACGAGATCTCGTGCTCGACGGAGCCGACCCGAAGCTTCGGGTGGCGCTCGAAGACGCCGGAGAAGATCATCTCGCCGATCGACTTCCGGACGAAGTGATCCTGCAGGTAGAAGGCCGCTTCGGACACCTTGCGAACGCTCGTCTGCTTCTCGTCGACCGAGAGGGCATTGCGCCCGGTGGCGACGTGCATACTGAGCGGAAGATCGAGGTCCACCGCTGCGGACCACACGGGCTCGTACATGGGCTGGTCGTAGGCGCGGTCCGTGGGTGGCAGCACGCTGATCATCGCGCCGACGAGGCCCAGCTCGCGGCAGCGCGCCATCTCCTTCGTGGCCTCGACCGGATCGTCGACGTTGATCAGGGCGATGCCCTTCAGACGGGCGCGATTTTCGGAGCAGAACTCGGCAATGAAGTCGTTGTAGGCGCGCATCGTCGCAGAGCAGAGCGCGGAATCGGGAATGCCGAACGCGAGCAGGGCCTCGCTCGGATAAAGGACCGAGCCCATCACGCCATCGAGCGCATTCTCCTCCACGTAGGCGCTCGGGTCATACGCCGCCGGACGCACCTGCTCGAAGCGTGCCTCGGTGATCAGCTCCGTGGCGTCTCGTTCGAAGCGGTCCCCGGTCTGGACGCCCAGGAACGACATCGAGGGCTCTCCGTCGATCGTCCACCAGTCGCCGTTCTCCTCATGCACGACGCGGGGTGCGCGGTCGCGAAATTTGCGATCGATGCGACGCTCCCAGAGATCCGGCGGCTCGATGATGTGGGAATCCGACGAGATCATGTCTTCGACAGTCATGGAGCTGCTCCGTACGAACGCGAGTCGCTCGATTTCGTGCCCATTGTATCCGCAATCAGCGGCGCGGTGCGATCTCGCCGGAGCGCACCTTTGCGAGGTACGTGTCGAGCTCGCGCTTCACGATCGGGGCAAGCAGGTACAGACCCAGGATGTTCGCGAGCGCCATCGCGAAGACGGTGGCGTCGGAGAAGTCGAGCACCGACTCGAGCTGCGTCACGCAACCGAGGACCACAGAGACGCAGAAGATCGCGTTCCAGACCGACTTGGCGACGCGCGACGGCCCGAAGAGATACAGCCAACCCGCGAGTCCGTAGTACGACCACGCGATCATCGTCGAGAACGCGAAGAGCACCACGACGACCGCCAGGGGAATGGGGAACCAGGGCACGACACTCGCGAACGCACTCGAAGTGAGCTCGACGCCGCTCACGTTGCCTACGGGAGCGCTGGGATCGTACACCGTCACCGTGATCACGAGGGCAGTGATACTGCAGATCACGACGGTGTCGATGAACGGCTCGAGCAGGGCCACGATACCCTCGCTCACCGGCTCGCGCGTACGCGCGGCGGCGTGTGCGATCGATGCCGACCCGATGCCCGCCTCGTTCGAGAACGCAGCGCGCCGGAATCCCAGAATCAGCACACCGAGCGCACCTCCCGCAACCCCCTCCGGACGAAACGCGCCCACGACAACGGCGCGAATCGCCCAGGGCAGCTCGCTGGCGTTCGCGGCGATCACGAACAGCGCCGTTCCGACGTACAGCACCACCATGAATGGGACGAGCCTGGACGTCACGCGCGCGATGCTCTGGATACCGCCTACGATCACCAGCGCCACGAGGACCGCGAGCACGAGCCCCACCGCGAAGCCGCGCCCCGCGAGCCAGCTCTCGGGGCCGCCCGTGCTCGTCACCATCTGCACGTACGCCTGGTTCGACTGGAACATGCTGCCCACGCCGAGGCAGCCGATGATCACGCACGCCGCGTAGTAGATGCCGAGTGCGCGACCGAGCCGCGGCCACCCGAGTTCGGCGAGGCCGCGCTGGAGGTAGTACATCGGACCGCCCGACATCGTACCGTCGGGGTTCTCGCGCCGGTACATGACGCCGAGAGTGCATTCAACGAACTTCGACGACATCCCGAGCAGTCCCGCAACGACGAGCCAGAACGCCGCACCCGGTCCGCCCACGGAGATCGCGATGGCGACGTGCGCGATGTTTCCGACGCCGACCGTACCCGACACGGCGGTGGTGAGCGCCCGGAAGTGCGAGACGTCTCCGGGATCGTCGGGGTTGTCGAAGTCGCCCCGCACGAGGCGCAGCGCGTGACCGAACGCCCGCAGATTGATGAAACGGAAGTAGACCGTACAGAAGACCGCTCCGGCGACGAGCCACGCCACCACCCACGGCACCTCGGTGTCACCGATGGGCACCGCGAAGAACACGATGTCCGAGAAGCCCTTCGCGATGGGGCGGAAGATGGCGTCGATCGACGCGTCGAATCCGGTGTCGGGCGGCACGTCGCCTCTCGTCGTGGCTTGGGGGCATCGCGGGAGAGTGGAGCGGCCGCGGTTCGGTCTCCGAGCGCCAAGCGTCGCGCAGAGCGCTGCATGATACCATCCAATCCCTCGTTGACTCGCGCGAGCCTGACTCTGCGCGCAATTGGGCGGGATACCGGGTCGGCCGACGTAGACTCGCGGAATTCGATACAAGGAAGAACCCCATGGCATCGACGTCCGAGGCTCCTCGACCCTTCTACCTGAGTGACAACTTCGCGCCCGTCGAAGAAGAGCGCAGCGCGTTTGAGCTACCGGTGCGCGGTTCGGTGCCGGAGTCGCTTCGCGGCGTGTACCTGCGAAACGGCCCGAATCCGGTGGCGGGCGTCGATCCCGGGCACTGGTTCCTCGGCGACGGGATGGTCCACGGCGTCCGCCTCGAGGAAGGGGGCGCGGCCTGGTATCGCAATCGCTGGGTGCGAACGCGCCCGTTCGAGGAGCCCGGCCTGCAGTTCGTGAGTGCCGACGGCAGCGTCGATCGCACGGTTGCCCTGGCGAATACCAACGTGGTCGGTCACGCGGGTCGCATCCTCGCGCTGGTCGAGACGTCCTTTCCGACGGAGCTCTCCGGAAAGCTCGAGACGATCGGCCTCCACAGCTTCGACGACAAGCTCGCGACCGCCATGACCGCGCACCCCAAGATCTGTCCGACCACGGGCGAGATGCACTTCTTCGGCTACGGGTTCTCGCCCCCCTATCTCACGTACCACTGTGCCGATGCCAACGGTGTGCTCGTGCGCAGCGAGGAGATCACGGTGGGCGGTCCGACGATGATCCATGACTTCGCGATCACCTCGGATCACGTCGTATTCATGGATCTCCCGATCGTGCTGGACTTCGAGGGACTCGAGAGCCGCGGCATGCCCTACGCGTGGAGCGACGACTACCCGGCGCGTTTCGGCATCATGCCCCGGAGCGGAGGAGACGCGGACATCCGTTGGGTCGAGATCGAGCCCTGCTACATCTTCCATCCGATGAACGCGTTCGAGCTGGCGGGAAAGCTCGTGCTCGACGCGGTGCGCTATCCGGAGTTGTGGCGCAACAGCGCGAACGAATTCGACGCCGCCTACCCCTACCGATTCAGCATCGACCTCGACTCGGAGAAGGTCACCGAAGAGGCGCTCGACGACCGCCCCTCGGAGTTTCCGCGCATCGATGATCGCCTGTGCGGTCTACCGAACCGCTACGGCTACGCGGTGGTGAGCGAGACGGACGTCGGCGCGGCGAGCACGTCTCTCATCAAATACGACCTCGTCGCGGGGACCAGCGAGATTCGCGACTTCGGACTCGGGAGCTCACCCGGCGAGGCGGTCTTCGTGCCCGCCCACCCCGACGCCGAGGAGGACGAAGGCTATCTCCTCGCACTCGTGTACGACGCCGCGCGCGAGGTCAGCGATCTCGTGATCCTCGACGCTCGTTCGTTCGATGCCGAACCGCTGGCGGTGGTCTCGCTGCCGCGCCGCGTTCCGTTCGGCTTCCACGGCAACTGGGTGCCAGATCCGGCCGGTTCCTGAGCAACCACGGGCGGGTCTCGAGACTGCGCCGACCGTGATCCCGTCAGATCTCGATCCAATCCGGGTGGCCGGGGTCGTCCATGTGCACGACACACCCGAGATCGACGTGGTAGATGCCCCTCAGTGATCCGTC
>SPKZ01013847.1_pt1 | contig 11180 bp, 8 predicted proteins | sample 2456571 | NCBI WGS metagenome assembly SPKZ01 (sample SAMN11192286, study PRJNA482655) | marine metagenome | biome: ENVO:00000447; feature: ENVO:00000244|ENVO:00000211|ENVO:00000569|ENVO:00002023; material: ENVO:00002151; isolation source: ocean water from marine abyssalpelagic zone ...
CCAAACTTCCCAGCCACCTCCTTGTGTAAGCCCTCCAACGTTTACCGATTGACAAGCGCCACCGGGTATTGTTAGTCCTTTCGCTTCTAAATCATCGTAAGTCATTTGAAGTTGCATGCCTGCCGGAATCCACGCTCTGTTGGCTCTTCGGTAATCAATTTGGTTCATTTTAGTTACATCGATAATCACAACGCCTTGGCCCGAAGACATGCCTTCGTGCTGATGTCCTCCAGATCTAATTCTAAATTCTACTTTGTTATCTCTACACTGGTTTACGCAGTACGATACGTGTTTTGCATTTTTACAATACGCTATAAGCAGCGGCATATGACCAAATCGAGTGTTTGAAATTACTCTTGCATATTGATACAATTCGTCGTTTTGAGTAACGATCAAGAGGTCGGAAGGAAGGTTTTTTGAAAAAATACTAGTCATGTTTGTTCTTTTAATATTGCTGATAAATAACTGGGCTAATACAGGTAAAAATACAAGCTTCAATCCCATTTAGCCAGACATGCAGCTGATTGGGGATGTGCTTGTTGTTGAGAGGCTTTCTGTGTGAAAAAATATGACTGTAATAATATTGTTTTGAGTTTAAAACCTGGAAAAAGGGGAGAAAAGATGATAGGTTGGTTAGAGCATATGAGACGGTTAGGTTTATGCCCAATTTTTTAATTAGAGTTTCGCTTTTGAAAAATTTGTAAATGTATTTGGGAGACATGTCTGGTTGAAGCGCTTTTAATGCGCTTCAACTTTCGACACGTTTTGGTTGTTTCGATCGCAAATATAAGGTCTTATCATTTGCGTTGTTAACTATTTGGTTGTATTACTTAGACGAATTTTACTTTGTTATTCAATGATTTTCTTCGTCAATAAATCATCCGTTTAATGTAATACACCAAAAGAATCCTTTCTCCTTAAAAGAGATGTAATTTATTTAGATAATTGAATTGTTCGGATTAAACCGCTGGTAGTGTTAAGCTTGGAAAGGAATTATAATTTTATTTTTAATCCTCCATTAAAGAAAAACCCATCTAACGGCGCCCAAACATCTGTGTATTGTGGGGTGTTGTATGGGCCAGATACTAAGCTTTCGTATCGAGTTTGACGGGTATCGGTAAAGTTTTCGGCGTTGAGAAAAATCACAAAGTTTTTAATGGTTCTCTCAACAACAATTCCGGTTGTAAATAAGGCACGGGATTCTAGACCACTGGTTAAAATTTGCTCCGATTTATATTCGTAGTCCCAACCAATTCGCCATACGCCATCAATAACAAAAAGCAAATCTCCTTTAATACTGTGTTGAGGTGTAAGTGTTAAGCTCGATGTTTCGTCGTTACCTTGTAAAAATGCATCGGTGTAAGTATAGCCAAAGAACCAGGTAAACTTGTGAACCGTTAATTTAATTTGAGATTCGAATCCTTGGCTAATCAGTTCGTTAGCAAAAACATCGGTATAAAAATAATCGCCTAGTCCGTTTGGAGCAAGCAGTATAGGATTGTCTATTAAATTGTAAAAAAACATTTGATTGAAGGTGAACAAAACGTTTTCTTTCCCGAAAGTAGATCGGTATTTAACATCGAAATTACCACCGTACGAACGCTCTGCTTTTAACTCATTAAAGTTAACAGCATTAATACGGTTGTATCCCAAAGGCTCTGCTTCCTCATTAAAGATAGTTGGCATTCGGTATCCCATTCCACCACCTAAACGCAGGCTGTAATGTTTGTTTAATTTGTACAGGGCACTCATGCGAGGAAGCACAAATGTTTCGCCATTATTTTCGGTGTAATCTGTTTGTGCTTGCACATAATCTGTTCTCAATCCAGTTTCTAAAGCAAACTTTTTATGGATGTCCCACAAGTGATTTACAAAAACTCCATACGTTAAGTAATGCTGATCGCGCACCTGAATAGTAGTGTCGAACTGTTCTTCCGAAAAGCTTTCTGTGTAAGTGTTTAATCCAATGCTGAGGTTGTGCTTTTCCTTGTTCACGTTCAAATTAACCTCGCTAAAAGTGTTTGTTTGAATGCCTCCAAATTGAGAGCTTTCACCCAATACGTTTTCTCTAATCTTAATTAAACGGTTAAAGCTGCTAGCACTGTTTTTAAGCGTTACGGAAGTAAATTCGGAGAGTTCTCTTTTAACAGAAGATTGGAAAGTAAGTCGACTACTTTTTTGCTTGTCGAAATAAAAATCAACCGTGTCGGCATATTGATTTTTAATGAGATTCATGCTGCCACCCATTCTGTCTTCCTTGGTAATGGTAGCACCAAAATACAGTTCGGTTTTGTTATCGGGATAGTAAAATAACTTTGGATTAAAGTTGAATTTAGAAACTTGAGGTACGTCGGAAAATCCATCGTTATCAGGATCATAAGCCGATTGGGTATGCAATGTAGCCAAGTTGGTAAAGCCCCATTTCCCAAATCTTTTTGAAGAGAAAGCGTTGAAATCCTTTCCGCCAATATGCGAAACATTAATGTGTAAAAGCGTTTCGTCTTTGTCGGCTTTTTTAGTTACCAAATTAATGAGGCCACCAATTGCACCACCGCCGTATAAAGTTGAAGCCGATCCTTTAATGTATTCAACTTGCTTAAGATCTAACGGTGGAATTTGTAATACATCTAAACTACCCGAAAAGCCTCCGTAAAGCGGAAACCCATCTTTTAACATTTGAGTGTATCGTCCGTTAAGGCCCTGAATTCGCACTACCGCACCATTAGAAGATGCCGATGTAGTTTGCACCTGAATCCCCGTACTGTGCGTAATTAAGTGAGAAATTCGGCCAGCCTCCATAGATGCCGCTTCGTCTATTTCTTCGGTAAGTACCTCTGTACGGGTAGGTAAATCCGCAACCGATTTGTTGGCTCGGGTGGCTTCAATTAGTACTTCCTCCAGTTCCGATCCGTCTGCCACTAATTGGATGATGTAAAGCAGGTCTTCCTCAATGGGAAATGTGAAGTTAATTTCTTTGGTATTATAGCCAAGGTACGACACCAGTATAATCTGTTTTCCATTGGGAATATCTGTAATAGAAACGTTTCCTCCTGCATCCGTGCTACCGCCGTTGCTAGTGCCTTTAATGGCAATTGCTGCGCCAATTAAAGTGTCGTGGGTTGCACTGTCTAACACAAGCGCGTTAAAAGAGTTTTGAGCAATTGAAATAGATGCTAGCAGCGTTAAAAAAACGGTGAGAATATGCTTGGAAATCATACTTGGTGGATTGTTTAGTTACTACAACAATACAACTTTAAGTGCTTTTTATTTCCCGAAACAGGCAACCTTTTATAAAGATTAACGACTTTATAGAAAGAAAATCATAAAACCATGAAAGCCACTAGTTTAATTATTGCCTCTTTATTTGTTTCCATTCTTAGTTTTGGGCAAGCTGTATCGTCTTCTTGCGAAACGACAGATAGTATAAAAGATCTTTACAATTACGATATAAATCAGCTTGCAATGAGGCAACAGATGTATATGGATGAACCTTATGTTGATACTGAAAATGCAGATAAAATTATGGAGGCTTTGGCTGAAGTTCTCAACGCAACGGACATTCCGGATACAGACAAAATTGTAAATTCTCATGTTTGGACCACCGTATCATTGACTAATGTATCTTTTGGCACAGATACTAGCTCTGTTTGGATGAAAGAATTGGAGAAAGGTAATTTGGTTACGGGAAATGCCGAAATGGATGAGATTATTGCCACTTACAATTTATCAATCGGTACTTTTTAAGGTTTAATACCAGCTCAACGGCTTATGTATCTTTTATAAGCCCAGTGTATATAAAAACACAGTTTCTAAGAAGGCTAGTAGCTGAAGTTTCTGGAGTTACTTACATCCAACAAGATGGTTGGATTGGAGGTGGTGGCGACATCACTTATTCTAATTGGGGAAGTTATGTAGAGTTGGTTTATACCAATAAGTCTGGTGATTGCCCTTCGGGTTGCTTATATGAAGAGAGTCATGTTTTTCATGTATACAACGATTGTAGTGTAGAATATATGGGAGAATTTAGTTCGAATAATAGTTGGCCTGGTGGACCAATTATAGTTTGGCCTCCTCCAACGGTTGGGTTAAACGAAGCGGAAGTGGAAGCAATTACAGTTGGTCCTAATCCATTTAATAATGATGTTGTTTTAAACGGCATTACTGGCGATTACAGTTATTCTTTTAGGAATATTTTAGGTCAGGAAGTTTTGAAAGGTGCCACTAGTGGAAATTCGATTGCTGGTGTAGATGGGCTTTCTAGCGGGCTTTATGTACTGCAAATTCAAAAGGATGGTAACACTACTTCTTTTAAATTAATCAAGGAGTAACACTTTCTTTCTTCAAAATATATTTACTGATTTTCTCGGCAATTTTCTCGTTTAATTCTTTGGTGAAATGGCAGTAATCTACAAATGCTCTTTGTCGTGATTGTAACACCCAAACCATGTGGTAAATAGAACTGTCTTCGGCGTATTTGTCCATTGCAGCGCGATACAAGGTTTGATAATATTGGTTGGTAGGAGCGTAATCCAACGAAGTATAATAATTAAAAGTAGCTCTTTCAATGCTGTCTATTCTATGAATGTTTCTGATGGAAAGATGTGGTTGAATAAAGAGTAAATGCTTTTGATTGTCGTTAATTAAATCTGCTTTAAATGATTCTAGCGTTCGCATAAAAGTATCTACTGCAGCAGTGATGTTTTCGTCTTCTCTGTCGTAAACTAACGTTTGAGGTTCTGCATTTATCCATTTAGTTCTTATGGTATCGTAGGTGGCTTTTTTCCATTCTTGCTTGTTGAAGAACAGAAATTTTTTGGTAGTATTTAAGAAGGCCGATTTTGTAGTAAGGCTAGTTATAAAACTTATTGGGAATTTGTTGGATGGGTCGTTTTTCCAATCGTTGGTGAGCAATTGCTTTACGGTTTCGGTTGGTTTAATAGACTTGGGTTCGTTAACGCCATCCATGGAAACAATCCAATCGGGTTTGTATTTTTTTAATCTTTCGTAGTTCCATTTGCTTTGTAGAATCGTGCTACCAGTAATGGCTGCATTAAAAACTCGTACGTTTTTATTGGGATATTTTTCTTGAAGTATTTGTTGTAAATAGCCGTCGATGGAATGTGCAATAGGATGGTTTTCTACGCCCGAAATCGCTCTCCATTTTCCGTTCATGTTGGCGCCCATTCCGGCCATAGAACTACCGCCAAGTAGAAATACCCAGAGGTCGTTGGGTTGTTTTTTTGGCATGTATACATCGCCTGCTTTAACCCGCATTCCGAGTTCGTTGTATTGAGATTCTTTGTGGTATTCGAGGTAGAATGGGCGGTTGTTCCAAATTAGATTGGTGTCGGATGCGATTCGTGGACTGCCTTGTACTTGCAAGTTGGTGTTGTATCCCGACCAGCTTATGTAGGATGGGATTCGGAAGGAGAATTCTATAAGCAATAGGAAAACCAACAGAAGTATTAGGCTAAACTTTATCAGTTTTCCTTTCGACCAGTTTATTGTTTTCTCGCTATTCATTTATCTAATGCAGGCCTTAAAGGTAGGGCGATTATATTTTATAACCCCTCTGTCCAGCCTGTGGCTGGACAGTGTATTGCTCGCCCGCAATAATCCTTGAAGAAAGGACTAATACGAAAGTATTACCCTGCTTTAATTCTGTTTCAATTAGTTACTCCACAATAACCTTCTCAGAAAAAGTTTGATTTTCTGTTTTAACGTGGATGAAATAAATGCCTAAGGGCTGACCAGAAAGGTCGATTTTATTTTGGTTTGACATCAGGATAAGCTGACCGGCGGAATTATATATTTCAACTGAATTTATTTTCTCGTCGCATTCAATATAAAGAATACCGACAGTGGGGTTGGGGTATAATTTGAATGATGAGATCTTCACCGTTTCTCCTAAACCAGTAAACAGTGCATACTTCCAAATATCAACAATTCGGGCGGGAGTTTGGTCTACTCCTGTGGTGTAAAATATGTTTGTGCCATTGTTAAACGACATGCCACCACGTCTTCTGTAAGCTGGTAGCGAATCTAATTCTAACCAAGTTGAAGTTGCTATTTTGTATTGCCACATATCGTTGTAAAAGGTTTTAATAGAATCTTGTCCGCCAAAAATGTAAAGCGAATTCCCGATAGCGTTAATAGAAGCATAGGTTCTGCCAACATTTGGAAACGTGCTTACCACACTCCAAGAATCCATTATGGGGTCGTATTCAAATAGCTCTGATGAAAACGAAGTATCTATATCTGAGCCAAAAAGCAAATACCCTTTCAGATCGGTTGCAGCGGCAGAGGCTCGCCATTTGGTAACGGACAAATCGTTTTTTTGCTCCCAGGTATCTTGGTTTATGTTATAGGCCCAAACCTCCTTTAACGCAAAGCTCTCATCATTTTTTCCACCAGTAATGTAGGCAATGCTATCAATTACAAAAAACGACGAACCACCTCTTCCTAAATCGGGCAAGGGAGTTTTTTCTGTCCATGTATTTAATATTGGATCGTACTCCCATAAATCGTTGAGGTAACCATTTTTGTCTTGTCCACCGAAAACATAACCTCGATTTGAGCTCGCAAACGCACACGCATACTGTCTGTGTTTGTCTGTTGGTAGCGATTCTACCGTGCTCCACGTTTCGGCGTTCATATCAAATGCGTAGAAATCTCTTTGTGGTGCCCAACCCGCATTTAGTCCTGTACCACAATAAGCAGTGTCGCCAATAACAAATACAACACCATCGTCTCTAGAGGAAGACGGAAAGTCTGTGAGCTGTTCCCAGTTTTGAGCATTTATTGTAGAAGCGAAAAGCAGTAGGGTAGTGGCTATACCGAGAATAAAGTGGAAAGGCTTTTTATTCATTATTTATTTTTTCTGAAAGAACTTATTAGATATTATTTTATTGTCTTTCATTCTGTAGAACCCGTTGTTTTTAAACAAAAACTCTCCTCTGGCCTGCATGTACAAGGTATCGCCCTTGGTTGTCCAATAGCCATTTTCATAATTCGATTTGTCTTTTTTAGAAGATTTAGTCCAAACAAGTTTATAAGTTCCGTCTGCTTTCAACTGGTAAGTTTCTTCGTATGCGTTATTTACAAAGGTGTATTTTCCAGCTTTAGATTTGTCGTAGGCGGGGACTTCTTCTTCTTCATTTGTAGCCGATACTATTTCATCAGTCCAGCCATCCTCGTACGCTGCCGACTTTCTTTTGCTGGTTTTTGCTCTCGACTTTACTTTTTTCGTCTCTATAGATTCGTTGCTTGCAGCGGAAGGCGCGTTTACTTCAGTTTGAGATTTTAGTAGAGCTATTTCATTGTCTTGCTTTGCCATTGCTTTAGAGGATTCACTTTTCCGCGAAGCAGCCTCGGCATTGGCCTTTGCTTTCTCTTCCATAATAATGGACTGAGTTACTACTAAGGAAGCATCAGATTCCGTTTCTGCAATTTCCATAACGGCGGGTACTTCTTCATGTGCAATGTAACCATCTAACGACACTGGTGTTGTTGAATTTTCAAGGGAAGATTCGGCATCAAAAACTTCTTGCTCCTTGTCCTCGGTTCTAATTTGCACCTCTTTATTCGCAATCAATTTTTGTTCGCTTATTTCAGTTTCGTAAGTTTCTTCAGCGAAAAACTCATCATTGCTATCGGCAAAACCGCTGGTGTTTAAATCTTTCTTTTCACTCAAAGTCTGCTTGGTTACTACTTCTTTTGTCGAAATAATTACTCGGGATTCTGTTCTAGTAATAATTTCAGATTCTATTTTTTCTTCTTCCTCTTTTTCTAATACTTCTTCTAGGTCCTCGAAAACGGTTTCTTGAGGTGTTTCGAATTCAGGTTTTTGAGGCGTAGTTTTCTTTTCTTCTATTGTTAACTCCGCCAATTGCTCGGCGTCTCTTTTCTCTAAAGTGTCAAAAAAGAAATAGCTCCCTCCTAAAATCAGTGCTATAGAAGCGGCAATGGCTAGTATTTGTCGGCCTCCAAATTGATCGGGTTTTGCAAAGGCACGATTCGATAAGCGTTTGTTGAGCGAAATAATTGCTTTATCATCCTTATCCTCCAATAATTCGTAGCCTTCCATAGCCTCCGAGCAAAACTCGCAATCGAGCATATGATGCTCCATACGGTGTCTTTCCGGATCACTCAAACGGTTGTTTGTGTAGTCCAAAAACTCTTTATGAGAAATATGTGCCGGCGTTTTACTCACTGGTTTGTTCTAAACAATTTTTAATATTTCTTTTTCCATTCTGTATGTAGCTTTTCACTTTCTTTAATTCAAATCCCGCCAATTCAACAATTTGTCGGTACGATTTTTCTTGTAGAAAAAATAAATCTACACAATTCTTTTGCTCAACGGGTAGCTTTTCCATGCACCTTTCCATTGCCTGCAAGTCCGATTCTATAGAAGGTTCATCTATATGATGCACGGGAACGGCTAATTCCATATCGTCGAAGCTAGATTCTAATCCCGACTTGGTTTTTTTCGATCTAATTTGCATCAAGCAGAAATTACGAGCGGTAACGTGCAGCCAACTTTTAAAGTTGTCGATTTCGAAACGAGGTATATCTACCACTAATTTTTCGAAAATCTGCATCACAGCATCTTCACTATCATCCTTGTTTCTTAAATATTTTAAGCAAACTCCAAAAACTAAATGCATGTATCGTTGATATAACTCTCCCAGTTCTTCTAGGTCGCCAGAAAGCTTAAAATGCTTTAGCAGCATGCTATCTGAGAGGTCATCGTACTTTCTATCGGTGCTTGAACGCATTCAAAAAATTGGTGGATACGAATACAATTTAAAAAAAAATTATTTGTCGTTATGGAATCTCTGTTTGAAATGCATCATAAAGGAAAAACTTAAACATTATGAAACATCAAATAAGAATAACAACGATAAGTTTAGCTTTGATACTTTTCAGTTTTAGCTCGTACGCAAAATTGATAAAAGGGGTGGTAAAAGACAATGTAACTAACAATGCGCTGAGCGGGGTGATAGTGGAATTGAAAAATTCTAACATCACTACAACAACCGACAAGGATGGAAAGTATGGGATAGAGGTTTCGGGAGAAAACTCAATCTTGATTTTCAGGTTTATTAACTATAAAGAGAAGGAAGTTTTTGTTGGAAACCAATCGAAAGTAAATGTGAGGTTGATTGCTCTGACACCTCATAAGGCTCTGTCGGAAGTAAGGGTGAGTGAGCAAAAGAAAGAGCAGCAGAAAGAGGATTACTATATGTATGATATGGAAGTACCTGCCGTGCAAGAAGAGTCGATTATGATTTACAACAAGAGTATTAGAACTAAATCTTCTAAAAAATCAATGTCGTTGAGCAAGGTGGCGAGCTCATATGGTTACGTAGATGGTTTCTCTGATTATAATGCGCTGCCTCCAAACACAGAATCTTACGATGAGTTGCGCGACAATACTTTTGTAAGTCCAGTTAAAGAGCCTTTGTCTACATTTTCTATAGATGTTGATGCAGCTTCTTATACCAACATTAGAAGAATGGTTTCTATGGGTCAGTATCCTTTAAAAGATGCGGTAAGAATTGAAGAGATGATCAATTATTTTAATTACGATTACCCAAATCCAAAAGGAAGCGACCCGTTTTCTATTACTTTGGAAGCCTCTGTTGCACCTTGGAATGCAAAACACAAATTGGTTCACATTGGTTTACAGGGGAAACCGTTGGATTACGATAACATAAGCCAGTCGAATTTGGTTTTTTTAATAGACGTATCGGGTTCGATGAGTGCAACCAACAAATTGCCATTATTGAAATCGTCGATGAAAATGCTGGTAAATAAATTAGATCCTAAAGATAGAGTTGCCATAGTGGTTTACGCTGGTGCAGCTGGTTTGGTATTGCCTTCGACACCTGTGAGCGAGAAAGCAACGATAATTGCTGCTTTGGATAATTTGAAATCTGGTGGTTCTACAGCAGGTGGCCAAGGTATTAGATTGGCTTATAAGGTGGCTAAAGAAAATTTAATTGCTGATGGTAACAACAGAATTATTTTGGCTACGGATGGCGATTTTAATGTGGGCGCTTCTTCTAATTCTGATATGGTGAAGTTGATTGAGGAAAAGAGAGATGATGGCATCTTTTTAACGATTACTGGTTTTGGAATGGGCAATTACAAAGACAGTAAAATGGAGCAGATTAGTAATGCCGGAAATGGTAATTATTACTACATCGATAACATTAAGGAGGCTCAAAAGGTGTTTGTAGATGAGATGCGTGCTACGCTTTTTACGATTGCTAAGGATGTTAAAATTCAGGTTGAGTTCAATCCTACTTATGTTAAGTCGTACCGATTGATTGGATATGTAAACAGAAAGTTAGCTGCAGAAGATTTTAACGACGATACTAAGGATGCAGGCGAATTGGGTGCTGGGCACACGGTTACGGCTTTGTATGAAATTATTCCGGTGGGTGTTAATTCTTCTTTTGGTGGGGATGTTGATGCGTTGAAGTATCAAGTTGAGGAAACGGTGGTAGCGCCAAAAGGAACTTCTTCTAATGAGATGCTTACAGTAAAATTCAGGTATAAAAAACCAGATGGCAATACAAGTAAGTTGATAGTTAAAACTTTATCGATGACTCAATTGAGCGATAAGACGTCTGAGAATTTTAAATTTTCTGCTGCTGTTGCAGAGTTCGGAATGCTGTTGAGGGATTCTAAGTTCAAAAGCAATTCGAGTTACGAAGCTGTGATTGCTTTGGCGAAGAGTTCGAAGGGAATTGATGAAAATGGCTACAGAGCTGAGTTTATTAAAATGGTAGAATCAAGCATGTTGTTGGCAGAAAAATAAGCCAGGGAGATGATACGGAAGCCTCGCTGCCAATTGGTAGCGGGGCTTTTTGCGTTTGGCTTCAATTTTTGTGTTGATAAAATCAACACCCAATGCCCGTCATCCTCGTGATTTTCATCTGAGTTAGATTTATCTAACTACAGAAAAATACACGGGGATCTCTACTTCAAGTTAAACTTACCTGAAGTTGAGTTCGCCGTAGCTGGGGTGGTAGGGGGCTTGCTGCGGGGCTTTTGACTTGTACGAAAACAGATTGACACAAAAACCTATAAAAATGATTAAAGATTCAATACACTATTCAGCAGAATTTAAGAATAACTTAGTATCAGAAGTATTATCAGGAAAGCTTAGC
>SPKZ01019408.1_pt1 | contig 11179 bp, 12 predicted proteins | sample 2456571 | NCBI WGS metagenome assembly SPKZ01 (sample SAMN11192286, study PRJNA482655) | marine metagenome | biome: ENVO:00000447; feature: ENVO:00000244|ENVO:00000211|ENVO:00000569|ENVO:00002023; material: ENVO:00002151; isolation source: ocean water from marine abyssalpelagic zone ...
AATACAACGAATACAACTTATTGATAAGGCACATATTCGAAACGTCTATTCACCCAACACAATACGTACCTGGGTTTCAATATTGATAGCATCCTCAAAATAAGCAGCTAACTCTGTACTATTTTTGGCATCAAATACGGCCCCAGTAGCACCTGCACACTGCTTGAACTGCCTAATACGCTCGGCAGATACCCCGAACCCGATAAAGCTGACTTGAATATTGAGATCTTTCTGGATCACATCACACAAACCTGCACTCATTAAGTCATTGAAATATTCTCGTCGGTGATCATCACCATCGGTAAATAAAATCAAGCGCTGAGTCAAAGAAGATGATTGCATTGGCGTTACTTCCCACTCTTTTTGCCATTGCTTTGTCAGTGTTCTAACACCCCAAATTAGCCCTTGAAAAGAAGCCGTGCTCCCACCACTCGTTTCGAGTAAATCAATATGATGCATGACTCGATTAAGATCGTTTGTCAGTGGTAAGATGAATGATGTATCGCTGCAGCGGTCAAGCCAAGGACTCGGTGTAATTTCATCAAAGTCCAAACGATCAGAGGGATAGTTCAACGACTGCACCGTTTTATCTGCATCCAAGTTACCGCCGGTATACACCAAACCATCCACACATTTAGGACTTGCAATAGAGTTTGGTAACCAAGGCGCACCCGTCACGCCAACACCAGTTTGAAAAGGAACAACCGAAAAACGTATCTGATTACCGCTTGGGTCTATACCGCTTATCACATCTTTAATTATTCTTTTCAACTCAGGTAAATCCCACGACATAGAACCTGAAATATCTAAGACCAGCGAAAAATCGACTGGATGTTGAATCACATTCTGTACTAATTTAGAGCGTGAAAAACCGTTAGAACTGACTTCAGTCTCGCCTGTAATATCAATCGGAAGTGAATTAGCGATAACGGGTTCAAAACGATACTGCGCCGAGATTTTACAACCGTTATTACTATTCAAATTGACACTATTACCGAGCACAGGCAGCACAAAGTTAGGTCGGTAATAATCCAAAATACCGTCGGTAACAACGGGCTTGTCCCGTTGCTGATACGCACAAGCAAGCACTGTAGAATCAATAGCTTGTCCAGCACGAATTACAACTTGGCTGTACATAGAAAAAAACACAGATACTGCCAATAAGCTTATGACCGCAGGTAACATAAAGGTAAACGTTAACGCAATTGCACCACGTTGATGAGATATAGCACTCATATTGTCCGCCCTATGAGTAACGCAGAACTTTGATAATAGTCGTCATTGAAATTACGTAATAACAAGGGCGTGAAATCACCTGCAAAACTATCTACGCCTTTAATACAAAGCGTAACTTGAAATAACTCAGCATGTTGACCTGCATTTAAACCTTGTGTTGTACCCAACGGAGATAAATCAGTTAAAGACAGTAGTGACTTCGTTGATAAGCATTCTGCGCCCGTGTTTACATCATGGAACTGTGGTTTTTGTGTGAGAGGATCAAAAATGACTTGCTCAAGATGAAGTCCAACCTCTGCAGAAGACGCCATAATTAAGGCATTAAAATAGTGCTGAGCCACCAGCAGTAACGAATCAGCAACTTCAATTGAAATGATCTTGGTCTTTAACGCTGATGAACCCACTACAAGCATGCCATTATCACACTCTGCACAGGCGATAATCGACGTCATTGCATAGGCCAAATTATTGAGTTGATTTTTGTGATGAATCCCTTGATTTACTTTTACAATGAATAAAACCAACACCACGATAAGTAATGTAATAACAGGAAGTTCAATGACACTACTACCACGCTGTCGCGAGTTAAGATTAGGGTTTATTCGCATAACTCGCACTCCGTTCTAACGTCACTAAAATCGATCGTTTAAAGTTTGTTAAGCGACTAAAACTGTCAATTCGATCAGTAATAAACAGCGCTTGATAGGGATAAATCAGGGTGAATTCCGCGAAGTCCTGACCATTAAAATCGTCTAACCCACTGTCATCAGCCAATGATGTTAAACTGTTAAAATAACGTGTTTGAATGGTAATTTGACTGCTATCCAACAAGGGTAAGTTTTGATCCGACAGGGTGAGCTGTAATTTACTGATGAGGTCGTCACTTGCACTTGTCACCACTAACTCTCGCGTTGCAGAAGCGAGTGCCACATCAATCACACTACTCACCATCATAAAACGGCATATTTCAATCAGTGCTAACAACAAAACAAAAAATGGCAAGATAGTCACTGCAAACTCAATACTGATACTCCCTTGCTGACCCGATTTTGTTTTACAAAAAGTCATTGCTTAACCTGCTGTAACGCTTTTAATGCTTGCAACGTTTTTAGTTCGCGGGATTTTTGTAACTGCTGATAATAAGCTATATTGTTTTCCAACTCCGCTTTAGTCAGGTCTTGCTTAGCGATCACTTTTGCCGCGTCAACATCGCCTTTCATTGCAAACGCGAGCGCTAAATTTTGGCGACTTTTAGATGTCGAACTACCACGTAAATAGTGCGAATAAAGCACATCAATACCTTGCTGAGGTTGACCATCTAAGATCCAAGCTAAAGCTAAGTTATTACGGTATTCTAAATTCTCGGGCGCATTGGCTAATGCACCGGTAAACGCAGTTCTTGCCTTGTCATAATCTTTGCATAATGCATAATTAATCCCTAAGCTATTTAATACTTTCGCGTCATTAGGTAACAAATACACCGCTTTTTTAAAGTCTAACAATGCACCGTCAGCATTACCGAGCCCTTGCAGAGCATTGCCTTTTTCACGTAATACCTGCCCCTGTATCACACCGGGTTCATCCATCAGTAAAGACGCAGCTTGATTCAGGTAATGCAGCGCTAGATCAAACTCCAACAGTTGGTTATAAGCAATGCCAATAGCCAATAACAAGGCTGTATCATTGGGTTGCAAAAGAAGTTGTTTACGATAAATGGTGATGGCACTCTTCGGTCGTCCACTTTCAAGTGCGATCAGGGCTAATTCACGGTCAGCACGCATCTCTTCAACTTGGCTTAACTGATTAGTGCTACACCCGACTAGCATGAATAATCCGCACAACATCAATATGTTTACTAATGACGTTTTCAATGTAAATGGTGTTAATAAATAAGTCATTATCACAGACCTCCAAGACTGTCTAACAAGGCGATAATCGTTGGCGCCACAATAAGGACGACAACAGGTAGCATGATGAGTAGCACCACAGGTAATGACATTTTCGCGGGAATTTTACCGACCTTTTCTTCTAAACGTAAATATTGATATTGGCGACTATCACTGGCGATCAAACGCATGGTTGGTGCAATTTTACTGCCATATTGTTCAGCCTGAGATAGTGCGATAACCATGTTTTCAACTTCAACTAAACCTGTTCGCTGCGCTAAGTTATCTAATGCCGTAATACGAGAATCTAATAAACGTAACTCCGCTTCAGTAATAAGCCATTCACGAGATAATTCAGGTGTAATCGCCGCCATTTCGTCACCCACTCGTTGAAATACAGCTTCTAACGTCAACCCAGATTCCACACAAATAACCATTAAATCAAGCGCGTCAGGTAAAGCTTGCGCGATACGATAATTGACTGTACGCGCACGCCATTTCAACCAATGCTCAGCCAGTAAACCACCTGAAATAGCGAAGACTAACGTTTTAGCTAACACAAATTTGTCTAAGTCAAAATCAACATACCACTGCCAAGCCAACCCACTAACAAGCATTAAACTGACTTTGCAGAGTAAAAAAATCATCCCTGCTCGCGAACTATTAAAGCCTGCTTTCACCAATAATATTGTGATATCAGGCGCGACAGTTAAGTACGACCATAAACCTGATTTTGACTCGCGTTGAGGTGAACCCGTTAACGTGTAAGCTTGCTTTGCCGATACCAATGCAAGACGTTTTAGCACCCGTTCTCGACGTTGTGCTGGACCATTAAATATCACCGCCATCACAGCACCACTGATCAATAAGGTAACCGCAATCCATAAAGATAAAGACATTATGCTTTCACCTTCGTTAATAGATGAATAATCGCCAGACCAATCGCCATACTTGTCACCACATAGCCTAGGACTAAGTGACCACTTGGGCTTTGGGTTAAGGTAATAAACGCATTGGGGTTTTTAAAAAACATGACGCTGATAAGTAGTATTGGTAAGCTGGCTAAGATTGCAGCCGTCATGCGAGGTTCTGCGGTTAAACTTTTGATTTTCATTTTAATCACAGCGTTGTCATGCACGGTTCGGCTCAAGCTATGCAATACCTCACGAAGTTGACCACCATTCTCTTCATTCAAGATCAGGGCAACACTAAAAAAATGAAAACCAACATAAGGTAAGCGAACACTGGCTTGATTGAGGGCTTGCTTTAAACCAATGCCTATTTCTAATTTATCGCGGATCAAACCAAACTCACGTCCTAACATGCCATGTTGATAATCAGCAATTTGCGTAATTGCTTGCGGCACCGAAATACCTGCCGACACAGCACGTGCCATTTGACCTAAAACCTGTGTAAACGCGGTTTCAAACTCACGGTGTTGACGCATGCTCATAAACCAGTAGCTAGCCCCTAAAATCAAGCAGATCGCAACCGCAATAATCATCATTCTTATTAATGGTGTCAAAAAAGACAATGTAAACCAGCCTGCAAGCGTAAATACAACTAATAAGATGAGTAAACCACGCTTCATTTTACCGTCAAATAACGCATCAATACGCAATTGCAATTGGGTTGCATATTGCAATAAGGGACTGGTTTTCTGCATCCGATTGAATAACGCTAAAGAAGTGCTATTATCAGCTGCATTCCGCGTAGACACTAAAGCTAACCGACGCTTTATCACACGCCTTTGACGCTGATACTGCACAGTTTTATAACTACTAAAACAAAATGTTATCGATAATACTATACCGGTAATCATCACCAACATCATCTTACTCCTAGCGCTTGCTTAAGCTGAGATTCAAGTTGGTAATAACGGGCTTTCTCACTAAAACGCGGTGATATTTTTGCTGACACGAATTGCCCAACAAGATCGCCATTAACATCCATGTATTGATAGTCGAAATGAAATAGATCATGCGTCAGGTACTGATCACCTTCAAGACCAACAACTTCGGTGATATTCACGACACGACGTTTACCATCTCGCATACGCTCGACTTGCACAATAACATCCAATGTACTGGCGATTTGACGACGTAACGCCGATACGGGCAAATTAACCTCCGCCATCAACAACATATTCTCTAAACGGATCAACGCATCTGACGGTGAATTCGCATGCAGTGTTGACATGGAACCATCGTGCCCGGTGTTCATCGCCTGCATCATATCAAACGCTTCTGCACCACGAACCTCACCCAAAATAATACGGTCGGGACGCATTCGTAGCGCATTACGTAATAGTTCACGTTGACCAATTGCAGGCGTACCTTCAACACTCGCGGGTCGAGTTTCTATACTCACAACATGCGGTTGCTGCAGCTTTAACTCTGCCGCATCTTCAATCGTAATAATGCGTTCGTCTGGTGATATGCCAAATGACAGCGCATTCAATAACGTCGTTTTACCTGCGCCCGTACCACCAGAAATCAATACATTCACACGTGAACGGGCAATAATATTAAGCACGGTGGCCATCTCGGTAGACATTGCACCCAGTGCCGCAAGTTGTTCTAAGCTATGTTTTTTATCATTGAATTTACGAATAGAAATACACGTGCCATTTAACGCCAGTGGCGGAATAAGCACATTCACACGACTGCCGTTTGGCAACCGCGCATCAACCATAGGCGTTGTTTCATCGACACGGCGACCAATGCGACTCACTATTCTTCTCGCTAAGTTCAATACATGTTCTTCATCACGAAAGCGCACATCTGCACGTTTTACCTTACCGCGATATTCAACAAACACTTCAGTGTGTCCATTCACCATAATGTCGGTAATATCGGGATCGTCCATCAACACTTGCAAAGGGCCTAGTCCAAGCATCTCATCAACAAGGCGTTGACTAATGGTGCGCTGCTCAACACCTCCGATTGGAAATTTCTGACGTGCTGCAATATCACCTACCGCCTCAAATGTCCGAACTTCAAGCTCTTCAGGACTTAATGTGATCACGACAGCTGGCGCTATAATCCCCATAATCTCTTTTTGGATAACTCGAAAACGTTGCTCTTCAATACTACTTACCGCGCTCACATCCTTAGCAGGTGTTGATAGTAACAGTGCCGATGTAGACTCTTCAGCAGGTTTTGATGCCGTTATATTTGATCCAAACATTACGCCCCCTTACGCCAGCGAAAAAAACTGGATTTAACGATTGGCGATTCACCACTAATAAGCGTGACTAATTTTTTTAGCGCCTTCGCATTACGGCTTTTTTGATTTATAGCCAATACACCTAATGCACTACTGGCGCACATGTCTCTAGGCGAATACGGAATTTCTGCATCCAATTGTCTATCTAATGTCGCAGCCACATCTTTAGCCGTAATTAAGGATAACGACTCAGGCTTAGTATGATTCAACACCACTAACGTTCGCGTTGTTGATGACTTATCTAGCTTCGTCAACAGCTGATTGGTACTGCGAATTGACGCCAGTGTTGGTTCAACAATCACCACACGAATATCACTACTGTTTAATGTTTCAAAACCCACCTTATCGCGTAAACAAAAGGTCGGAATGTCCCAAAGTAAATAGCCCGCTTGTTGCAGACAAAAACGGGACACCTTATTCATACTCGTAACATCTGGCCAAAAATGCTGTTCAAAGCCAGATGCATAACCGGTGAAAACGTATAAATCGTCGTTAACTTTAACGCCACTACGTTGATAGATTATGGGTTCTAAGCGGTCAGGAAATTGCAGCATTTCTAATAAAGCATTGTTCGCGTGCACGCTAAATTGCAAGTCCAGATCACCGGTGACAAAGTCAAGGTCGGCACAGGCAACGCTAGAGTCCTGTTGCTGCGACAAACCCCAAGCAATATTCGCCAATAACGACGTGGTGCCAGCGCCGCCTTTCGCACTAACGACCGCAATTTTTTGGCTATCTAAAATGGGGTTGCTTCCGTCACTACCTGCATTTAACATGGGTTTAGACATATTCATGGTTATTGCCCTCCCAAACTGGCGGCGATAGTCTGATCCGCATTCGAGTCAGTTTGATTCTTATCGGTATTTGGCTGGTAATAAGCTTCAACTCTTGCCACTGCTTTACGTCCTTCCGTTGCATCAAGCCTACGTCCAACAATCAGGTCGCGTGGTGTCGCGACCATTTGTGCTAGCGCGCTAGCATTAGCACAACCAAAATTAGGGCTAGAATTAAATCCATTTAATACCATATGTCCCATTTTACCCGCTTGACAATCAGGCACCAGGCTACGATATGATTCTACGACCAAGACGATATCAGCCGTTGATGTCGAGGTTTTAAATCGACTTGTAACTTGAGATGGATACACACCAGCCTCTTTTAACAATGCGATTAATGCAGGGACAGTCTTTGTACCTTTATCACTATAACTATCAATGCTTATACGTAACGCAGATAACTCACCACGTTGATAAATAAACGCATTGAGCGCTTCCTTATCGCTTTCTGTCAGCTCTTTTGAGTCGAGTTGCAATGCCATTTTATGCGTCACAGCTTCGACTTGAACCTGTGGTTGGCGCTGCACAGAATCAATGGTGCAAGCACTTAACAAACCACACATTATTAATATTGAAAATATCCGCATAACTACCTCAGTAATAAAATCCGTTATCGCCAAGCAGTCGCGGTTTGCGATTGTCAGTACGATCTGCATTGTCTGCTAAATTGCTTGCTTGCTTGGCTACTGGCCACGCTAGTAAACGCTCTACATCACTCATCGGAATCAAACCATCTGTTGGTAACGGTAATGAATCGGAACGGGTTGGCTGCACTAAATAGGCCGTGGCAATAATAATGAGTTCGGTTTCTTCGCGCTGAAATTCGGTAGAACGAAATAGCGCGCCTAATATCGGAATATCACCCAGTAATGGCATCTTTTGTAACTGCTCAATGTCTTTTGATTGCAATAGTCCACCAAGTGCAAAACTTTGACCACTGGCCAACTCGACTGTTGTCGACGCTCGGCGCGTAACAAAGGTAGGGAAAGAAGAACTACCTTGTTGTCCCCCAATTTGAACACTGGTTTCCGAAGACACCGTACTCACTTCTGAAGACACTTGCAGACTGATTTTATTAGCACTTAATACCGTTGGTTTAAAATCTAATTTCACACCAAACTGTTTATATTCAACCGATGCCGTATCACTGTAAATCAAAGGTAATGGGATCTCGCCACCAACTAAGAATGACGCTTCTTCACCACTCATCGCGGTAAGGTTAGGTTCAGCTAATACCGACATCATGCCATTGGTTGCGAGTGCATCAACAATCACAGACAGATCAGCCCACCCCGCAGGATTCACACCACCAAGCTTGCCACCATAGTTTTCTAAAAAGGCGAACGTACCAGTACCAAAACCTTGTGAACCCCACTTAATCCCCAGTTTATTAGAGACTTTACGTGAAACTTCGGCAATGCGAATACGTAGATTAACTTGGTTAGGCATAGTGACTTGTAGCTGATTGATTAATTCATCTTTATCAGTATTGTCCACTGATTTAGAGGCCGCGGCCCCTTCCGAAGATTCACCTTTCTGATCGTCACTCGACTGAGTGACGGCTAATGCAGACACATAACCTTCAGATAATCGCACTATCTTTTCAGCCATGCTCGGTGTTGGTACTTGTCCCTTTAAAAACAGTTTCCCGGCCGTCGACTCGGCATTAAATATCGCATCAGGAAACTCACTGTGGATTAACGTATTAAGTTCACTGACATTATGATTAACCTTCACCGTAGCTGAATAAATGACGTCTTCTTTCGCATCGAGTACATACAAGGATGTACTGCCTGTTTTCTTGCCAAACACCATAATTTTGGTATTGGTTAAGGTTTGGTAATCGGCAATACCGCTATTCGCAATAAAGATCGACTTTGCCGTTTTTGGTAATACCACTAAACGTGCTTTGTTTAATACCACATCTAACGTTTGTGCTTGTAATGTGGCACTCAGTAACAATAACGACAATGCACTTACTAATTGTTTAATCATTTTCGTTTCCTGCATTGCTCATAATTCGTTTATCCTTGGCTCGAAATTCAACTAACCCAATATCCGGTTGGACTTGCTTAATCGCAGGTAAAATATCATCTACATTCACCGTAGGAATTTCAGTGTTATCCGTTTCATTATTGTTTTTACTGCGTAATACCATCGACAATGTGCCGAGTTGATTTGCCAATGTAATTTGGTTGGCTTGCAGTGGCGAAACTTCTAACGTCACCGTACTATTATCTGGAATAACACCTTTATTATACTTTTGCTTTTCCATATAACGAGCCAGTTGTAAAGCGTCATTAAACGCCAATACTCGAACGTTTTTAGCGATCGTTTTCACGTATAAACTTTGGGTTTCATTCCCGCGTGAACGTAACTCTTGTGCTTTTGACGCCAGCAGTAATACATCGACATGATCACCGGGACCAATTAAGCCCGAATTCGCAGTCACTTCATCAACAGGAACAGATACCGCGCGGTAATTAGGACGTAATATGACGGATAAAAATCCACCTTGCTCTGGCTTTAAAAAGTCAGACGGACTGAGTATTTGTCCTGCGACAAAATCTCCCGCGGTAACGGTGTTTTCTAAACTAGCTATCGAAAAGTTGCCTTTATCAATAAAATCTATGCGGTCGCGAATACGGCTCTCATCAACGATTTCCCACCCAAATAACGATGCACTATAAGGACGTCCAATCGCGATATCCTGTGTGGTAACAAGCACTTCATAAGTATTCACCGTAGGCTGTTTAGGGGTGCCCTTTACTGGTGCCGTCAAGCTGAAAAACAGCCAAACCAATCCCAGCAGAGACAGACAAACAGACAAGTAAACTAAACGTTTTGCATTCATAATTATTGCTTCTATTAATACGGACTACACCGTAATGAGCTGAATTAAAAGGTATTACTTACCGTTTTGAATCGTTTCAAGTTTCTGAATAACTGATTCATAAGTACCGTTAATTGCTTCAGTCAGATCGCCGTTACTGCCTAAAAACTGCAGCATAATAAGTGACATCGCCGCCGCTAAAATGGCATATTCAATCGCTGCCGCACCACGTTGTTTTTGTTTGTTGTTTTTCATTTTTTATCTCTATTATTTTTATAATTTGACGTGAAAATAGGCCATTAGCTGCAACCAACGGCCTATTTATTAACAATTAAAAGGTTGATTAATCCGTAGAGATCAAACGGTATACGTATTGACCTGAATAAGAATTGGCTTTATTTACACTCGAGGTTGATTCAGTGCTCATGTTGTAACATTTTTGACGACCATGTTGCGCGTCGTCAGCCGTCACATAACACCGTTTATCTACATTGTTATGACGGAATACGCCATTATTAACAGGCAAGAGTAGTTCTAATTCAACTAAGCTTGGAACTCGCCAATTACTCTTATTACATAATTTTTCAGTCTTACGTTGCGTAGCCTCAGCTAATACAGTGTCAGCATCCAAACTCGACTGACCATAATATTTAGCTCTTTTAGCGAAATCTGCATTATCAAATAATTGCCATGTTTTCTTTGTTTCCGGCTGATAAGCACATACAGCATCATCGATATTGCTCGTCACTGCACCGGCGCTATCAAGCAATTGATATGACAACTTAATTTCACTCACTAAACGGCCTAACACAATTTTTTCTTCATTCCCTTGTTTTGACGCAGAGCCAGGTGTTTTAGAGTTTTTAGCTGTTTTATAGTGATAAATGGCTTGCTTATCACCGTAAGCTTCTTCAGCAGCCCAGTACCAGAATCTAGTTGCTCCACCAGTATGATATGAGATGTCATACTCAGGCTTAAAGGCAAGGTGATGGGGGAACACATTGACATCAATGGTGTTGACGCTATTAACCGTCCCGGTCTCAAGTGATATTAATTGACCTTTGCTTGGTAACGCCCAATCACTACGTCCACATAACTGCGTAGTATTCGTCGATTCAACTAAACCACCAGCGCCCATTACACTTGCAATACCAGCACCT
>SPKZ01005466.1_pt1 | contig 11170 bp, 8 predicted proteins | sample 2456571 | NCBI WGS metagenome assembly SPKZ01 (sample SAMN11192286, study PRJNA482655) | marine metagenome | biome: ENVO:00000447; feature: ENVO:00000244|ENVO:00000211|ENVO:00000569|ENVO:00002023; material: ENVO:00002151; isolation source: ocean water from marine abyssalpelagic zone ...
ATCGACCGTCTGTTCCTGGTGAGTAACGAGTTCGTTAACACCATGACGCAGAACCCGATGGTTGAGCAGCTGCTGCCTCTGCAGGCGAAAGAAGACGACGAGATGAAGCACCACTGGGACTACATCTACGAGCCTGATGCCAAGCAGCTGCTTGAAGGTCTATTGACCCGTTACATCGAGAGCCAGGTCTACCAGGCTGTGGTTGAAAACAGTGCCTGTGAACAGGCCTCGCGCATGTTGGCGATGAAAAACGCAACGGATAATGCCGGCGATCTTATTGACGACCTGCAGCTGGTGTACAACAAAGCGCGCCAGGCAGCGATTACGCAGGAGCTTTCTGAAATCGTCAGCGGAGCCGCGGCGATTAGCTAAGTGAGTGCAATAAAGAATTCCGCCAGTGACGGTGTTGCTGGCCAGCAAGAATTGAGTTTTGAAATAGAGGATCCGAACATGAGCAGCGGACGAATCGTACAAATTATCGGCGCTGTTATCGACGTGGAGTTTCCGCGTGATAGCGTGCCGCAGGTTTACGATGCACTGAAAGTCGGTGAGAAGGACCTGACGCTGGAAGTACAGCAGCAGTTGGGTGACGGCGTTGTTCGCGCCATTGCAATGGGCTCGTCCGAAGGCGTTAGCCGCGGACTGGCAGTAGAGAACACGGGTGCGCCCATCTCTGTGCCCGTTGGCCCCGAGACACTTGGCCGCATTATGGACGTTCTCGGTAACCCCATCGATGAGCGTGGCCCCATTGGCGAAAAAGAGCGCGCGTCTATCCACCGTGAAGCACCGACCTACGATGAGCTGGCAGCGTCAGAAGAGCTGCTGGAAACAGGTATCAAGGTAATCGACCTGGTATGTCCTTTCGCCAAGGGCGGTAAGGTCGGCCTGTTCGGTGGTGCCGGTGTTGGTAAGACCGTGAACATGATGGAGCTGATCAACAACATTGCGATTCAGCACTCCGGTCTGTCTGTGTTCGCCGGTGTGGGTGAGCGTACTCGTGAAGGTAACGACTTCTACTACGAGATGCAGGAATCCAAGGTTGTAAACGTGGAAACCCTGTCCGACTCGAAAGTAGCCATGGTTTACGGCCAGATGAATGAGCCGCCCGGTAACCGTTTGCGTGTAGCACTGACCGGCCTGACGATGGCAGAGAAGTTCCGTGACGAAGGCCGTGACGTACTGTTGTTTGTCGACAACATTTACCGTTACACCCTGGCGGGAACCGAGGTATCAGCACTGCTGGGCCGTATGCCCTCCGCGGTAGGCTATCAGCCTACCCTGGCAGAAGAAATGGGTGTACTGCAGGAGCGTATTACGTCTACCAAGGTTGGCTCAATTACCTCTATCCAGGCTGTATACGTACCTGCGGATGACTTGACTGACCCGTCTCCGGCAACCACGTTTGCTCACCTCGACTCCACCGTTGTACTGAGCCGTGATATTGCTGCGAAAGGTATTTACCCCGCGGTAGACCCGCTGGACTCTACCTCGCGCCAGCTGGATCCGCTGATCATCGGCAACGAACACTATGACGTTGCTCGTGGTGTTCAGGGTGTACTGCAGCGCTACAAAGAGCTGAAGGACATCATCGCGATTCTGGGTATGGACGAACTGTCTGAGGAAGACAAGCAGACAGTAGACCGTGCGCGTAAGATCGAGCGCTTCCTGTCTCAGCCTTTCCACGTTGCTGAAGTCTTTACCGGTTCACCGGGTAAGTACGTGTCTCTGAAGGACACTATCGCAGGCTTTAAGGGCATTCTGGCGGGCGAGTACGACAATCTGCCTGAGCAGGCGTTCTACATGGTTGGCAGCATTGACGAAGCCGTCGAGAAAGCAGCAAACCTGTAAGCTTGATTGAGGCTTAGAGGGCCAAGCGAATGAGCATGACAATTCATTGCGACATCGTCAGCGCCGAGGAGGCAATCTTCTCGGGGCTTGTCGAGATGCTGGTGGCTACTGCCGATCTGGGTGAAATGGGCGTGACCTATGGCCATGCGCCGTTGCTGTCTTCCCTGATTCCCGGCCCCGTGCGTATCGTAAAGCAGGGCGGTGACGAAGAAGTGTTCTACGTATCCGGCGGCTTTATTGAAGTGCAGCCCGGTGTTGTCACTATTCTGGCTGATGCTGCACTGCGCGCCGATGACGTAGACGAAGCCGCTGCGGAAGAAGCTCGCAAGGAAGCGGTGAACGCGTTGACTAACCAAACAGGTGAGTTCGATTACGGCCGCGCTTCTGCACAATTGGCAGAAGCGGCAGCCCAGCTTGCGACGCTTCGTAAGATGAAAAACCGGGCCGGACGCGGTTAGTAAAGCGTCAGTTAGTCCCACTCAAACCCGGCCCAGTGCCGGGTTTTTTGTGTCCGCGTAAAATGTAATCTATGGGCGAAATCAGGACCCCGATGGCGGGGTAATGCAGCCGGGCTCAATGCGGTTTGCCTGTTCTAGCAAGGCTGCGAACGTGCTGTCATCAATTGCCAGGTCGCTGTTTGAATTAGGGTTTCTCTCGGTGGAGGAATCAAACAGTTGCTCCGCCCCCAGCCAGCGCCGCGCAACCTGGCTATTGGAAACGGCGTAATCTCCGCGTACTTTTTCATGGAGAGCGGCGCTCAGTTGAAAGCGCGGGAAATCGGCGTGTTCCAGATTGGGAAGAACACCGTAAAGCCTGTGCTGCTGTTGATATCCTTCTTGATTAAGCCGGAGCTTGAAGGCGAGTAGGGTCGCGCTCAGTGACGGGTTTTCACGACTTTTCTCTACAGAGCAGGGTTGTTGGCCCAGGCACTGGGTGAAAAAATCGGAGACGGCGTCTCCGCCGACCAACTGGTCCCGTTGGAATACGCGTACTGTGATGGCATTGGGAAAGACGGCATCCCAGGCGCTCAACATTTGGTAGTAGTCCGCTCGAAAAATCAGGCGGTAATACTCCTCGATGGACTGATGATAGTCAGTGGCCTGAACGCGCTGTGTGTAAGCCGAACGAAGGTAGTCGGCCTGATCGCGTAGGTAACACACGACCTGTACATCAAAATCTGAAAGTACTTTGCGTGCAGCCTCGGGCGCACAGTTCTGCAGTGCCTCGCTGCTGATAATAGCGGTATCGGCCTTGCTGCGTCGTAGCTCCTCCACGTACTCTTTGATCTGCTCAGAGCCGAGTGCAGCGCGGTCACGCAATGTGTTGCCGGTGTCCGTGGGTAACTCGCCATTGCGTAAGTGTTCAATCAGACTGGGCAGGCGGCCGAGAGCAACACGCTTTCGTTGCCACCAGGAAAGCTGCTCTGCACCGGCGATTAACCAGTAATGCATGCGATACAAAATATGTGCTGGCTGGTCGCCAGAAAGCGCTTTTATGCCTCTGGCCAGTGCATGATGGCCAGGTTCCTTGCCCACCGTTTCTGGATAAATGAAGCCAGCCCGCGCCAGTGTCTCTCGCTGTTGTAGCAGCGCCTTTTGTATGGACGTGGTCCCGCACTTATGGCGGCCGATATGAAGAAGGATGCGCTGAGTCATTCCGGTGAAGGAGCGTGAGGCGTTCGCTACGGACAGGAAACTATGAGGCGACAATAGCACAGGGCTGCCTGTGGGTATCGTAAGTGACCGGAAAAGTTCGCCTTGTGAGCCCGCATTATTTGCCACAAATGGTTGAGCTCGCTGTGCGATAATCGGGCCCGTTCTGGTAACACGATTGCTGATATGTCATTGGAGATCATTGTTCTTGCCGCGGGGCAGGGAACGCGCATGCGCTCAGCCCTGCCCAAGGTTCTGCATACCATTGCCGGACGGCCGATGCTGGCCCATGTGCTGGATACCGCGCGGTCATTGTCACCGCAGCGCATTCATGTGGTTGTTGGGCACGGAGCTGATCAGGTCATGGAGCAACTCGAAGCCCCCGATATTGCCTGGGTGGTGCAGGAAGAACAGCTGGGTACTGGCCACGCTGTGCTGCAGGCCTTGCCGGGTGTTCAGGCCGACAGCCGTGTTCTTGTGCTGTATGGCGATGTGCCCCTGATCAAAGCGGGGACACTGACTGAACTGTTGGAGCAAGCCGTGAGCGGCCCAGCTCTACTGACGGCTAACATGGTTAACCCGGCCGGGTATGGCCGAGTTGTGAGAGATGCCGCGGGCAACTTACAGGCCGTTGTAGAACACAAGGATGCCACGGCCTCGCAGCGCGAAATCAGCGAGATTAATACCGGCGTCATGGCCGCGCCCGCATCAGACTTTAACCGCTATTTGCCTAAGGTGGGTAATGACAACAGCCAGGGTGAGTATTACTTGCCCGATGTATTGGCACTGGCTGTTGCTGAGGACAGGCTAATCGCCAGCGCCAAGGCTGCGACCGAACTGGAAGTTCAGGGTATCAACGATAGGCTGCAGCAGCAGGCGCTGGAGCGAGAGTATCAACGGCGGGTCGGCGAGGAACTGCTGATGAGCGGCGTGGCACTGGCTGATGCAGCGCGCCTGGATGTGCGCGGCTCGCTGACCTGCGGTGCAGATGTGTTCATTGATATCAACGCGGTTATCGAGGGTGATGTGCATCTGGCAGATGGCGTACAGGTGGGCCCTAACTGCGTGCTTTCCAACGTGACGCTCGGTGCGGGCAGTGTTGTGCACGCCATGAGCCACCTGCAGGATGCTACCGTTGGCAAAAACTGCAACATCGGCCCCTTTGCCCGGATCCGGCCGGGAACAGAGCTGGGCGACAGCGCGCGTATTGGCAATTTCGTAGAAACAAAAAAGGCCCGTATTGGTGCGGGCAGTAAGGTGAATCACCTGTCCTATGTCGGTGATTGCGACATGGGTGACACGGTTAACGTTGGCGCCGGGACCATTACCTGTAATTACGATGGAGTGAATAAGCACCAGACCGTGATTGGCGACAACGTATTTGTTGGTAGCAACAGTACTTTAATTGCGCCTATCACCATTGAAGACAATGGGTTTATTGCCGCGGGTTCGACGATCACCAAGCCTGTGGCGGACGGTGATCTCGCAGTGAGCAGGGCTCGCCAGCGAAATGTAGCCGGCTGGCAGCGCCCCCAAACAGGAGACGACTAGGTATGTGTGGAATTGTAGCGGCCACCGCCCGACGGGAAGTCTCAGAGATTTTGCTGGAGGGACTCAGACGCCTGGAATACAGGGGCTACGACTCGGCTGGCATCGCACTTATTGACGCCGAGCAGTCGCTCAAGCTTCACAAGGAGATGGGCAAAGTCAGCGTTCTTGAAGCGGCACAGCAGCAACAGCCTGTCACCGGCCGTATTGGTATCGCGCACACACGGTGGGCCACACACGGTGTGCCCAGTGCAGTGAACGCGCATCCACATCTGTCGCGGGAGCGTTTGGCTATCGTCCACAATGGCATTATCGAGAACCATCAGGCATTGCGCGATGAACTGATAGCACAGGGTTATGAGTTTCTATCGGAAACGGATACCGAGGTCATAGTGCACTTGTTGCACCGGGCGGTGGGTACAGGGGCTGGCTTGTTCGAGGCTATGCGATCCGTGGTAGCGCGGTTGCAGGGCGCCTACGCCATAGCCGCGATCGATAGGGAAAACCCTGAGCAAGTGGTTGCGGCTCGCGAAGGTAGCCCACTGGTGGTGGGCGTTGGCATTGGTGAGAACTTTCTCGCGTCGGATCAAATGGCCCTGCGTCAGGTGACCGATCGTTTCGTTTTCCTGGACGAAGGCGATGTGGTTTGCATCTCCCCCGATACTATCTCCGTTGTTGATGCTGAGGGCGTGAAGCAGCAAAGGCAAACGACGCGTATCTCAGGCGCACTGGAGAGCGTTGAACTGGGTGAGTTTGAGCATTACATGCTGAAGGAGATCCATGAACAGCCGCGGGCGCTGGCGCAGACCTTCGCTGTTGCCGAGGGCCACAGGGTCGATGACAGCCTTTTCGGAGAGGGCGCTGGCGCAATTTTTGATCAGGTAAGCAGTGTGCAAATTGTTGCCTGTGGTACCAGCTATCACGCAGGCCTGGTGGCCAGGTACTGGTTGGAAGACCTAGCGGGCATACCCTGTGAGGTCGAGATTGCCTCGGAGTTTCGTTATCGCCGCCGGGCACAACACCCGGGTACCCTTCTGGTGACCGTCTCCCAGTCGGGTGAAACCGCAGATACGCTTGCGGCCCTCAGAGATGCAACCGATCCCGCCTTTGTAGGCAGCCTTGTGATCGCCAACGTAGATAACAGTTCGCTGGTGCGCGAATCTGATCTGATGTTCCTGACTCAGGCCGGCACCGAGATTGGCGTTGCCTCTACCAAAGCATTTACCACACAGCTTGTGGCGTTTCTGATGCTGACTATTGCCCTGGGGCGCCGCGGCACCATGGACTCCGCGAAATCCGACGAACTGGTTAATGTCTTGCACGATTTGCCGGGCCTGGTTGAGCAAACCCTGCAGTTGGATGCAGGTATCAAGCGCATGGCCGAGTCTTTTATTCAGAAGCATCACGCCCTGTTCCTTGGTCGCGGTGTTCATTACCCCATCGCGATGGAAGGTGCACTCAAGCTCAAGGAAATTTCCTATATCCACGCGGAAGCCTACGCTGCGGGTGAGTTGAAGCACGGGCCGCTGGCGCTGGTGGATGACGATATGCCAGTGGTGGCGGTAGCCCCCGGCGATGAGCTCATGGAAAAGTTGCGCTCTAACTTAGAGGAAGTGCGGTCCCGTGGTGGCGAACTGTATGTATTTGCCGACCGGGCCGCGGATTTTCAGGACAGCCCTCGCGTTCATGTACTGCCGATGCCCAGCTGTCCCGATGTGCTTGCCCCTGTCACGTACACCGTTGCCTTGCAGTTGCTGTCGTATCACGTGGCCGTGCAGAAGGGCACAGATGTGGACAAGCCGCGCAATCTCGCGAAGTCGGTGACGGTTGAGTAAACCGCTTCCGTCGCGATCGCGAATCAATGACGTAGCCCGGATCCCGTGGGTACCGGGGCAATAGCAGAATCCAAGATACGGAAATTCCCTGATGATTAACAAAATGCTTTCGCTGCTCCTTTTGGGCAGTGCCCTCTTTAGTTGCGCATTGCTCAGTAATGCAGCGCAGAGTGATGAGAGCTCTGCAAATTTCTGGCCTGGGGCCAGCTATGACCCTGCTATTCCAACGTTCAGGCAGGTACTGGGATACGATGCAGGCGAGCGCATTTCCAATCACGCCGCCATGCTGCGTTACTTCGAGGCACTGGAGCGTGCGGCGCCCGAACGGATCAAGTTGCATCGTTACGCAGTAAGCTGGGAAGGGCGTCAGCTCATTTATGCTGCTATTGCCGACCCCGCCAACCTAGCGAGGCTCGATAGCATCACCAAGAGCACGCAGAGGCTTGTGGATGCACGGACTACCAACGCCGCAGAGGCCGAGCAGATTATTGACGATCTTCCGGTCGCGGTCTGGATGCAGTACGCGGTTCACGGTAATGAAATCAGCACCACTGACGCAGCGATGTTCACGGCCTATCATTTATTGGCGGCGCCTGATGAAGCCGTGAACAAAACAATACTTGCGAACACCGTGGTCTTTATCGATCCGCTGCAAAACCCCGATGGTCTGGAGCGCTTTACTTCGCGCTATTACGCAACGGTGGGCATGGAGCACAGTGCAGACCGTCAAAGCGCTGAGCACAATGAGCCATGGCCCCGCGGCCGATTGAACCACTACCTGTTTGATATGAACCGCGACTGGCTGGCTATTACACAGCCGGAATCCAAGGGTCGGATCGCCGCGCTCAACAAACACAAGCCTCAGGTCGTAGTGGATGTACACGAAATGGGAGGCGACCAGTCTTACTATTTTTCCCCCGCAGCCCAGCCGTTCAACCCGTATATGACAGAAAGCCAGATCGCGAATATGAATGCCATTGGCAAGAACAATGCCCGGCATTTTGACAAACTGGGTTTTGACTATTTCACCCGAGAGATTTTTGATGCCTTCTACCCCGGATACGGTGACAGTTGGCCAACTTTTTACGGCGCTTCTGCATCGACCTATGAAATAGGTTCAGCGCGAGGGCACAACTTTATGCGCACCGATGGTGAGCTGTTGACCTTCGCCGACACGGTCAGGCGCCAGTTTGTAGCGACTATTTCCACAGCCGAAGGAGCAGCGCTCACTCGCGAGAAAATTCTCAGCGATTTTTACCAGTACCAAGTTGATGCAATTGCCGAGGGCAGGAAAAACAAGGCTCGTGTCTACATCATGGCCGATGGCAATAATCGAGAGGGTGCACACCGACTCGCTACGTTGATGGCTGAGCACGGAGTGGAGGTCAGGCGGGCAGAGCAGGAATTCAGAGCCTGCGGCAGCAGCTATGCTGCCGGCACCTTCTTTATCGATACGGCCCAGCCTCGCGGCAAGTTCGTCACCATGGCATTTACCGATCAGGTGGAGATGTCCAAAGAGTTCCTCGAAGAGCAAGAGCGCCGTCGCGCTCGCAATCTTGGTGACGAGATTTATGACGTTACCGGGTGGTCACTGCCCATGATGTTCAATGTAGAGACGGCGAGCTGTGGGAATGCGGTCAGCGTAGCAAGCAGCACTGTCTCAGCGGATCTCCCACTGCAGGGGTCTGTCTCCAATCCGGAGGCTACCGTGGCATTCTTGGTGCCTTGGGGCGACATGGCTGCCGGCCGTTTTCTAACGGCTGCACTGCGCGCAGGTATCAATATTAAGAGCGCTGACGAGGCCTTCGTGCTGAATGGCAATACCCGCTACCCCGCAGGCACATTAGTCATCGAAACCGGTGTTAATTCAGACGGATTGGTTGAATCGCTGAGCGCATTGGCTCTGGAAACTGGAGCGCAAATAGACGGGGTTAACACCAGTTGGGTAACTGAGGGGCCCAGCTTTGGCAGCGATAAAACTGTCAAGATGGCGGCCCCGGTAGTCGCTATGGCCTGGGACGAGCCGACGAACAGCACCAGCGCAGGCAACACGCGTTTCGTTATCGAACGGCAGCTCGGCTATCCCGTGACAGCAATCCGTACCCGCCATCTCACGCAGGCTGACCTGAGCGCCTACGATGTGCTGTTACTGCCAGAGGGTGATTACGAGTCTGTTCTCGGTAAGGTAGCTGCTACGAACATTAAACAGTGGGTGGAGTCGGGGGGTGTGCTTATCGCCCTGGGCAGAGCTAACAGGTTTACAACCAACCCCGATTACGAACTCCTGGATGTGAAGCGCGAATATGCCCTGCGTGGGAATGACGCAGAGGAAGAAGCGCCGGTAGCAGAAGACGACGCGGACAAGGGCACAGTTGCCGGTGTGCGGCTTGAAACGAGAGAAGATTTGCAGCGCGCTTCTATGGAAGCGGAAGTCTCGCCCGATCGTGTTTCCGGGGTGCTGGCTAATATCGAAGTGGATCAAGAGCATTGGTTAACTGCCGGGGTTGATGAGAACCTCGTGATCGTTGCTTCGGGCAGTGATATCTATACCCCCATTACCCTGGGCTCTGGCAAAAATCTCGCCTGGTTCGCTGCAAAAGATGACGTGCTTGCTAGCGGTTATCTTTGGGATGAAAACGAAACGCAACTGGCTTACAAGCCCGCTCTTGTGCATCAACCGATCGGAGATGGAATGGTGATTGCGTTCACGCAAACACCTACCTACAGGGCGTATCTGGAGGGCTTGAACCTGTTGTTAACCAACAGTATTTTCAGAGCAGCAGCGCACGCCAGAGCTAACTGAGCTGCGCAGGCCTACCGAGAAGTTGTAACAGTGGAGAGTTCGGTGACCAGGAAAATCCAACCCATGCGCTCTTGCCTCTACATGCCGGGCTCGAATGCCAGGGCCCTAGAAAAGGCGCGCACGCTGCCGGCGGATGTTGTGATCCTCGACCTGGAAGATGCTGTAGCGCCCGATGCAAAAGAGCTGGCTCGCCAGCAGGTGTGTGACGCTGTTAAAGGCGGTGGGTTTGGCAGTCGGCTGGTGGTAGTTCGCATCAATGCCTTCGATACACCCTGGGGTGCTGACGACCTCGCTGCTGTGGTGGCCGCCGGACCTGATGCTATCTTGGCGCCTAAAGTTAGTAGTGCTGATGAGGTCGAAGCTTACTGCGCGGCGCTAGGTGCAGCCGGCGCTGATGCTGCCCTGCAGTTCTGGGCGATGATCGAGACGCCACGGTCTGTGCTCAACTTGCCTGATATTAGTGCGGCCGGTAAGGGTCGCCTGACAACGCTGGTTGCCGGCACCAATGACCTGGTGAAAGAGCTGTTTACCGAGCTGGCCTGCGATCGTTCCAATGTGATGCACAGTCTCAGCCACCTCTTACTGTGTGCCAGGGCCAATGGCCTGACCGCGCTGGACGGGGTCTGCAACCAGATTGAAGACCTTGAGCGCCTGCGCACCGAGTGTGGGCAGGGCCGGTCACTGGGGTTTGACGGTAAAACCCTGATTCACCCAGCACAGATTGAAACAGCGAATACCGCGTTTTCGCCCGACCACGAGCAGCTTGATCAGGCGCGCGCTATCGTTGATGCCTTCGCCAATCCCGAAAACGCCGGTGCAGGCGTTATCAAGGTAAATGGCAAGATGACAGAACTGTTGCACCTGGAGCAGGCGAGACGCTTGCTGGCAATGCAGGCATCGATCGAGCGGCTGTCATAGGGCTAGCGGTTAGAGAACTAGCAGGTAGACAGTAACGAAAGGCAATGGAGAGGCAGGCTATGGGCAGTCTAAAAACCTACGAAGGGGGCTGCCACTGCGGTCGCGTTCGTTTTTCTGTGGAGGCCCCCGATGCTGTTGAGGTGGAGCGCTGCAATTGCTCTATCTGCCGCAAAGCCGGCTTCCTCCATCTCATTGTGCCGGCAACTCGCTTTCGTCTGTTATCCGGTAGCGACAGCCTCACAACCTACACCTTTAACACGGGCGTCGCGGAGCACTACTTTTGCAAGGTCTGCGGTGTTAAGCCGTTCTACAAACCCCGGTCGAACCCGGATGGCATTGATGTGAATCTGAACTGTCTTGAGCGCTTGCCGGAGGAAGTCACTATCGTTGATTTTGATGGACAGAACTGGGAGGACAACGCAGCGGCATTGGCGCACAAGAGCCGCGAGTAGAGAAACGCCGTGATTAGTGACGCCAAGTTGTATTGTGGCAGTAGCATCGGGCCGCTGAAACGGCCCGCGCCAAGAAGGGCGTAATTAGCCGGGGTTAGCGGCTTTGTAGGCCCG
>SPKZ01009677.1_pt1 | contig 11167 bp, 9 predicted proteins | sample 2456571 | NCBI WGS metagenome assembly SPKZ01 (sample SAMN11192286, study PRJNA482655) | marine metagenome | biome: ENVO:00000447; feature: ENVO:00000244|ENVO:00000211|ENVO:00000569|ENVO:00002023; material: ENVO:00002151; isolation source: ocean water from marine abyssalpelagic zone ...
CGGCCTCGCCGTTCCCGAGGAGTTGGGCGGAATGGGACTGGGCTTTCTTGAACTCTGCGTGTTACTTCGCGAGTCGGGACGCGCCCTGCTGCCGGCGCCGCTCCATCCCGCGCTTGTGCTCGGTGGTCTGACTGTGGCGCGCTTCGGATCGGAACTCCAGATGAAGGAGTGGCTGACGCCGCTCGCAAAGGGCGAAATTCTGTTGACGGGCGCGTTCGAGCCGGGCGAGCCGGTCGCCTCGCGGCGCCAGGGAGACACCTCCGTCCTCGATGGTGTGTGTCACAACGTGCCCGCTGTTCAACTGGCGAAGCGCGTGCTGGTGCCCGCGCGGAGCGGCGCGAGCGAAGCGATTTTCCTCGTGGATCCCGCGGCTCCGGGCGTGACGCTGCTCCGCCGCGAGAACTCCCGGCACGAGCCCGACTTCGAAGTTACGCTCGCCGGCGTGCACATTGCGCCCGACGGGGTGCTCGAAGGCGAGGGCATCGTCGAGTGGGTGACCGAGCGCGCGCTCGTGGGATTGGCTGCGATCCAGCTCGGCGTCTCGGAACGGGCGCTCGAGATCACGACCGACTATCTGAAGGAGCGCCAGCAGTTCGGGGCTCCGCTCGGGGCGCTCTCCGCGGTGCAGCACCGCTCGGCTGACTGTTACATCGCCCTCGACGCGCTGCGCTGGGTCACCTGGCAGGCGGCCTGGAAGCTCGCCGCGGGCCGGCCGGCTGCGCGCGCCGCGCGCGTCGCGAAGTTTTGGGCCGCGGATGCGGGCTCTCGGATCGGTACGGCGACCCAGCACCTGCACGGGGGCATGGGCGTTGATCTCGACTACCCGATCCACCGCTACTTTCTCTGGTCCAAACGCATCGAACTCGCGCTCGGCGGTGCTACGCCGCAGCTCCTGGAACTCGGACGCGACATGGCCCGGAGCGGGCCGCAGGAGATCCGATGACGACGAAGGAACCCAGGCACTCCGAGGTCGAGGTTGGCGATGCGCTACCGCAGCTCGCGCTGCCGCTCACGACGAGCCTGATCGTAGGCGGTGCGCTGGCCTCCCGGGATTACACGCCCGTCCATCACGATCGCGGCGCCGCGCAGGCGGCGGGTCTGCAGGACGTCTTCATGAACATCCTCACGACGAACGGGCTGATCGGCCGCTACGTGACGGACTGGGCCGGGGCCAACGCCGTGATTCGCGGGCTTGCGATCAAACTCGGGACCCCCAACCTGCCCGGCGACACGATGACGCTCAGCGGAAGGGTCTCGTCCAAGAGCGATGACGAAATCGTGGTCGAGGTGGCGGGAAAGAATTCCTGGGGCAACCACGTGACCGGTACGGTGCGCGTGGCGCTCCGAGCCTAGCGCGACAGCTGTAGAGGCAGCTGCAGAGAACAGGGAGTTGAAATGCCGATCTCGCTCAAAGACGAGGCTGTGATTGTCGGAATCGGGCAGACCGATTTCACCAAGAACTCGGGGCGCTCCGAACTCCAACTGGCGGCTGAGTGCGTAAAGGCCGCGATCGCGGATGCGGGCCTCGAACCCGGCGACATCGACGGCATGACCACCTTTACGCTCGACAGCAACGACGAGATCGAGGTGGCGCGCAGCGTTGGCTGCGGCGATCTCAGCTTTTACAGCCGCATTCCCTACGGGGGCGGTGCGGCGGTCGGCATCGTGCATCAGGCCGCAATGGCGGTTGCGACGGGCGCGGCGAACTACGTGGTCGGCTACCGGGCCCTGAACGGTCGCTCCGGTCAACGCTATAGCCAGGGTGTTGCCGGGGACATCGTGACCAGCGACCTGGTTCACTGGGGCTGGTACATGCCCTTCGGGCTGCTCACGCCGACCTCGTGGGTGGCCATGTTCACGCAGCGCTACATGCACGTGACCGGGTGCAAGAGCACGGACCTGGCCGAGGTCAGCATCGCCACGCGCGAACACGCCGTGAACAACCCGAACGCCTTCTTCCACGGGCGTCCGCTCAGTCTGGAGGATCACCAGACCGCGCGCATGATCTGCTCCCCGCTTCGCCTCTACGACTGCTGCCAGGAAACGGACGGCGGCTGCGCCTTCGTGGTGACCACGCGCGAGCGAGCCGCCGACCTGGCGCAGCCGGGCGCCGTGATCCGAGGAATCGCCCAGGGCTCGGCGGACGACCAGGAGCAGATGACGAGTTTCTACCGTCCCGAAATCGAGCGGCTTCCCGAGATGGAACTCGTGGCCCGCCAGGTGTACGCGATGAGCGGACTCGGACCCGAGGAGATCGACGCCGCCATCATTTACGATGCCTTCTCTTCGATCGTGCTGTTTCAGCTCGAGGCCTTTGGCTTTTGCGGGATCGGAGAGGGCAAGGACTTCGTCCAGGACGGGGCGCTGGGCCGCGAGGGACGCCTGCCCACCAACACTCACGGCGGCCAGCTTTCCGAGGCCTACATTCACGGGATCAACGGGGTGAACGAGGGGGTGCGGCTGATCCGGGGCAGCTCGGTCAATCAGCCCGCAAAGAACGACCACGTACTCGTGACGGCCGGGGTCGGCGTCCCCACGAGTGCCATGATCCTGGGTCAGCTCTAGGCAAGCCTTCATCAGCATGTGCTGCGGCGCCTCGGTCGGCGCCGGCAGCATCGCCGAGCGACGGCGCTGAGTCGCGGAAGGAGCGAGCGATGAGTCAGGAACTCGAAGGAAAGGTCGCGATCGTCACCGGTGCTGCGGACGGCATCGGGCGGTTGCACGCGCTGAAACTCGCGAGCATGGGTGCGAGCGTGGTGGTGAATGACGTGGGGACCACACTCGCGGGCGAGGGCCGGGATTCGAGCAAGGCCCAGGCCGTGGTGGACGAGATCGAGCAGGCGGGCGGGGTGGCCGTCGTAAATGCGGGGGACGTCTCGAACTGGGACGACGCGCAGGGCCTGATCCAGACGGCGCTCGATCACTTCGGGGACCTTCACATCCTGCTTAACAATGCCGGAATCATGCGCGACGCGACCTTGTTTACGATCAGCGAAGCGGATTTCGACGACGTCGTGCGCGTGCACCTCAAGGGACACGTGGCTCCGAGCAAGTTCGCGTGCAACTACTGGCGCGAGAAGAGCAAGCGCGAGGGTGGACGCGTCTACGGCCGACTGGTCTCGACGGCGTCCGAGGCTTGGCTCTACGGGAGTCCCGGCCAGCCGAACTACGCGGCTGCCAAGGCCGGGATCACGTCGGTCACGATGGGGATTGCCCAGCTGATGATCAAGTACGGCGTCACGGCCAACGTAGTGATGCCGCGCGCGCGCACGCGCATGACGATGTCGGGCCCCACTGCCGCGGTATTCCAGAAGCCGGAAGAGGGTTTCGATACCTTCTCGCCCGACCACGTACTGCCGCTCTTCGCATATCTCTGCAGCCCTCGCTCGGAGAAGATCTCGGGCCACCTGTTCATCGTCTGGGGCAAGGAGATCAAGGTGCTCCAGCATCCCCAACCGTTAGAGGTCTTCCAGACCCGCGAGAGCTGGACCCTGGACGAGGTGCACCAGAAGCTCGCGCCCTTCTTCGAGAAGCTCGAACCCGTGAAGGACGGCTTTACGACCCCGGCCGCATAGCTCCCTCGGCCTCGGACGCAGCTATTCCAACTCCGAGGCCTCGGGTCCGATGCGGTCGACGATCGGAGCGAGCTTTTCTTTGTCGAATCCGTAAACCCGGGCGGCATTTCCGCCGAGCATCGCGGTCAGGTCGGACGCGGGAAATCCGCGGAAGCTCTCGACCATCTGGCTGCGGGTATAGGGCCAGCTGCCCTCGGGGTGGGGAAAGTCGGTGCCCCACATGATGTTCTCGAGTCCGATCTGCTCGCGCATCTCGACCTCGCGCCGCGGCATGCACGATGCACCCACGAACACGTTGCGCTTAAAGTACTCGCTCGGCTTGAGACTCATGTGGCTGCGGTAGTCGCCGAGCTTCGAAGAGTAGTGGGTTTCCGAGTAGCGGAAGTCGAGTAGCGCGAGGGTTTCCGGGACCCAGACCGCGGTCGCCTCGGTGATGGCGACCTTGAGCTTCGGGTGACGCTCGAGCACGCCGCCCCAGATCATGAACCAGAGCGGGCGCGCCGACCACCACACCACCTCGCTGATGTAGATGCCCATCATTCCGGTGTGCGTGCCGTAGTCCTGCATCGGTGCCGTACCGGAGTGCAGGTTCACGACCAGATCGAGTTCCTCGCACGCGCTCCAAAACGGATTGTATCTCGGGTGGTGATAGGCCGGCTGGTTGCCCCACATGGAGGGAATCAGGATCCCGCGAAGCCCATTCTCTTTCGCCCAGTGGACCTCCTTCACGGCATCGTCGATGTCCCAGAGGACCGGCACGATCGCGAGACCGGCGCGGCGCTCGGGCGCCATCTGGCAGAACTCCGCGATCCAGCGGTTGTGTGCGCGGCAACCCGCCCACTGCAGTTCCGGCACGATGCCCTCGGTCGGCAGGCCGAGCCCGGCACCGAAGGGCGGGGTATTCATCTCGGTGATTCCATCCGGAAAGATCACCTCGCCCGCCACGCCGTCCTCGTCGAGCACTTTGATGCGTTCCTCGTGGTCCCAGGCTCCCGTCAGTTGGGTCTCGCGTCCCTTGCGCCACTCGCGGTTGATGTCGGCGATCAGGAACTTCTCGGACGCCTCCTGCATCATCTGGATCTGGATCGGGAGTGCCGCATCGAAGGCCTCGTGGTACTTCGATTCGAGGTAGTCGCGGTAGCGCTCGGGCGGCAGACCCGCGTGGCAGTCGGACGAGATCACGAGATAGCGGCTCATGTCTGTTCTCCCTTTGGGCGAGCGGCCGGGTCCCTCAGTCGAGATCCGAGTAGAACTGGCGCGTCCAGCGCCGGAACTTCGTCAGATACTCGTCCGCTTCACAGAATACAGGATGCGAGCGGTAGATTTTGTTCTGCCAGATGCGTATGTCCTGCTGGACACCCTGCGACATTCCCCGGATGAATTCCTCGCCCGCGGCGTCGGCCATGTTCTTGGTCACAGTGAAGGCCCAGCGCGAGTGGGTGTTCCCGGAATCAATCGGCGAGGTCGACGAGAACATCAGCAGCCCCGCGTTCGGGATGCCGCACATGCGCACGGTCGAGAGCCCCAGTCCCCAGGTCTCGCGCTCGAGCACCATCTCGAACTTTCCCATGGGCGTATCCTGCTCGCTGCGGCTCACGATCCGGAAGAAACGTCCGTCCTCGGCGAACTCGATCTCGGACGGCGGCGTCTCCTGCGACCCGTGCACGAACTGGAAGTGCACCGGATCACAGTTGTTCTCGGCCATGTCCTGCATGTGCACCGCGACCTCGAGGTCGAAGCTGCGCGGGTCCGTCCACTCGGGATCCTCGAACTCCGGCATCAGTGGGACCTCCCACGATGGAGGCTTCCCCTTGGCGTGGTGCCAGGCGAAGATCATCCGGTTGCGCTCGATGACCTCCCAGCCCCGGACCCGCGCCTTGGCCGGAACCTTGTCGCAATACGGAATCTCGACGCAGGCTCCGCTGCCGTCGTAGCGCCACCCGTGGAACGGGCACTGGATCGACTCGCCGACGACCCGGCCGCCCTCGGCCAGGTGTGCGCCAAGGTGCGCACAGTAGGCATCGAGCAGCTTGGGTTCACCCGAGCGGGTTCGGAAGATCGCGAGTTCCTGGTCGAAGTAGCGCAGGCGCTTGACCTCGCCCGGAAGCAAGTCCTTGCTCCACGCGACCGCAAACCAGCCGTTGGGAATCGAAGGCGGGAGTCCGCGGTTGGGTTCTTGTTTCATGATCTGCTCCTCTTGTTCCTCTGCGGCTGGACCGTCATTGCGTCGGCCAGGAAACGTGCCGCGGCCTCCGCCTGTCGCTCGAGCGGGTAGGCGTCGAGGTTTGCCCAGTTGAACATCAGCACGTAGAACGCGCCCATCAACATTTCGGTCAGCGTTTCGGCGCTGTGGTCCTTCGACAGGTCGCCGGCCGCGATCCCCTCGCATACGATCGCCGCGAATCCGTCGTGCAGCTTGCGCGCCTGCTCGCCGCCGCTGCCCGCCTCGTGACCGGCGTAGATGATCTCGGTGAGGAGTTCGCGACGCATCGGCCCGGCCTCGGCCGTGCGGTTCGCGACCAGGCCGAAGAAGCAAAGCAGGCGATCCCGGGTGGAGCCGGGCTGCTTGCGGGCCGTCTCGATGTCGAGCAGGAGTTGCTCGAGCGCGGCCCCGGCGATTTCGCGGAGCACGTCTCGCTTGTTCGGGAAGTAGTTGAAGAAGGTCTTCTCGGCGACGTCCGCACGCTCGCAGATCTCGGAGACCCGGGTCGCCTGGAACCCCTGTTCCTCGAACAGCCCGAAGGACGCGTCGAGGATGCGGTTGCGTACCTCGAGTTTGCGGCGCTCCCGCCTGGACAGATCGCTGATCGCTTCGCGCTGCATGCCGGCCCATGCCCTCCGAGTCGTCCCAGTTTCGCATAAATATACAGTCAGTTGCAAGTTTATACTGGCCTGTAAATTTCCTGGATGCTTCGGCAGGCTCGATCGGTCCGGGGCCGGACCCGCGGAAGCGGGTTGCAGCACGGCCCCGGCTGTGGATCATTGCCTCGGGGAAGGCCGAGGGTTCGTTCGCGTGGCTGGCGCGCGCACCCCAAGACGCTCGAACCCGGCGTTCCCGAAACTCCCCGTGGTCTCCGCGCGCGTCGCCGTCAGGTCCCGCTGTGACTGGTCCCGCTCGATTCGGCCCCGCCAAACTGCTGGCGCTCTGGCTCGCCGTGGTCACGAGCGCGGCTGCCCACGCACAGACCGTGGTGCGGGTCGCGACCTGGAACGTCCAGAGCGTCGGCGCGCCCGGGAGCATCCAGTACGAGGCGGCCCTGGACGTCCTCGAATACGTCGATGCCGACATCGTGGGACTCAACGAGGTGTCGAGCAGCAGCGATAGTGTCCACCTGGAGTCGCTGGCTGCGGCGGCCGGCTATCCACAGCTGACGGTGGCGGCCAGCGGTCCGTTCGGGGCGCTGCGGAACGCGCTCCTCAGCCGTTTCCCGTTCGCGGAACCCGCGACGCAACACAGTTCCGCGAGCCTCTCGGGCGATCCCGCGGCCAACGACCTGACGCGCTTCCTGCTCGAGGTGCGCGTGGACCTGCCAGGAAACGCGTCCGATCTCACCGTCGTGACCCAGCACTGGAAATCCGGGACCGGCAACGACGACGAGTTCCGTCGGGCGGTGGAGTCGCTTCGCATCCGTCAGGCGCTCCAGGATCTCGTCAGCGCGACTGACGCCTACGTGATTCTGGGTGACACCAACGAGGAGTCGGACTCCGTGCCGCGGACGCCGAACCCGTTCACGAGCCTGCCGGGCGGACTGCCGGCTTCGTTCAACCTGGGAACCGATCTCGCGGCCCAGTTGCTCGGTGCCGGAATCGAGAACGATCCGTTTGCACCCCTGGTCGCGACCGGCGGTGCAGGCGCGACCCTGGTGACTGCCTTGCAGTTGGATGGGCTGGATGCGACGCGCCCGGCCTCGGGACGGCGCCTGGATTATCTCGCAGTGAGCGCCGCGATTGCCGGGGCCGGGGTGGCGGCCGAGGTCTACGACTCCCAGGACGCGGGTCTCGGGGGAGGACTGCCGAAGTCCGGAACACCGCCCGGGGCGAGCGCGAGCCTGGATGCCTCCGACCACCTGCTCGTATTTGCGGACCTCAACGTGCCGGCCGCGAGCCTGGCCGAGGTTCCGGCCCTCGAAGACGCCTGGGTGTGGATTGCCGCGCTGCTGATCGGATCGGTCGCGCTTGCCGCTCTGCGCCTCGAGCGTCGGCGCGGCTGAAGGCCCCGATCAGGCGGCGGCCGCGGTAGAGGTCAGGCGCCAGGTGGCGAAGCCACCGAAGATCATGTTGATGCCGGCCAGGGTGCCGACGGCCCAGGCGGCGCTGCTCGGATACTCCCACCAGATCAGGCCACCTACCAGGATCCCCAGAATTCCGCTCAGCAGAATCGCGCCCCATGCCTGGTGCGGGCGAACCCGAAGCGCAAGCACGACCGAAACAACGCCGTCGGCGAGGAAGAGCGCAGCGAGAAGCAAGGTCAGGACCGCGACGCCTTGAAGTGGAAATAGCACCAGCACCAGGCCGCTGCCGAGATAGAGAATTCCCGAGAGCAGCCCGAGCGCGACGCCGCGCCATCCCCGCACACGAACGACGTGTACGAGTTGCATGGCGCCGCCCAAGATGAAGAGCCAGCCGAGCAGGAGATCGATCGCGAGCCCGGCCGTAAACGGGACGACGATTGCCAGGAAGCCGAGTACGATCCAAACCAGGGCGAGCAACTTGAACCAGTCGCGGTGGCGGGCCAGTACGTCTCGCTGCGCTTGCAGCCAATGCGCGCTCGATGTCGCGGTCTCCATTACGTCCCCCTCGTGTTGCGTCCGGGTTCGGTGCGGAGCGCGGGGGCGCGCGAAGCTCCACTTCCTCGCCCGAACTCGCGGCCGTCAGCGTTTATAGTCTTTTCGATTCGGTGCGCCAAGCGATTCGCGCTGCCTACAGGCTGAGAGGGGCGGCCCGTCAAAGCAAGAGCAGTGCGCAGACCCCGTTCACGGAAATAAAGGCGAGGGGGAATGCCCAGCGGCAGGTGTAGTCGACCCGATCCGCGAGGCCCCGCCGGTCCGCCCGGTTGAGTTTGTCGACCACCAGGTTGACGACCACGCCGAGGCCCACGATCAGGAGCGTCGAAATCAGGAAAGCATCCATCAGCGTGAAGTAGGAAATCGCGGGCATGGTGTCCTGGACGATGAACTGATAGGCGACGACCGAGAGAATCCCGATGAACGAAATGTTGATGCGGTCGGAGAGCGATTCCTCATCCATCCAGAAGACCGTCCAGGTCAGCATGACCAGTAGCGCGAGCGGCAGTACCACGAGCGCGATCAGGTGGAAGGGCTCACGTTCCACGTCGAGTCGCGTTACGAGCTGGCTTACGCGATAGCCGTGGAGGACGTCCGACTCCTCGATCGTGGTCGAGATGCCCTTTAGGTCCCAGCCCGCGATGTTCATGAGTTCGTTCACCATGCCCGTCGACTCGGAAAGCGTGCGGAGTACGACCTGGTCCGCGGGGTGACCCAACACCTGCATGTAGAGCGCGAGTTGCTGGCGGTCGAACGGGAACGCCCGCAACGCGAGGGGCCGTTCTGCGGTCGCGTGAAGCAAGTAGACGTAGCGCATGGATCCGTCGGGCTGGATTCGGAGCAACTCGCCCCGCCGATCGAAGCTTTCGGCGCCGTTCTCGAGTCCGAGTTGCGGCCACCAGCCGACGTAGGTCTCGGCGACGTGGAACTCGCCTTCGTAGTACCTCTCATGGACGCCGATCTCTGCGGGGTCGAAGGCCTGCCGCGGATCGTGCCAGCGAAGCGTCACGAGTGCCTCGAATTCGAAGGTTTCCGCGCGTTCGTTGATTGCGTTGAGGTCGAGCAGTACGAAGCCGACCGAAACGATGGTGGGTTTTTCGGGAGGGCCGAACAGGGACATGTCCGCCGCGGCTCCCGGGCCCGGCAGGGCCAACAGGAACAGGAGCAGCACTCCGATCGCGTAGCTCGGCATGGCGTTCCCTCCCTTCGCGCGAAGGCTCCGTGGCATCGCGGGGTCCGATCCTGCCAGTTGCCGCCCCGCGGGTACAGGGCAGCCGGCCGGGGCCGAAGCTGCCCGGCCGGCTGCGCTGGCTCCGGGACTTCGCAGGGCAGTCCGGACCCTCTAGACTTCGTTCGGGTTCGGCCGGTGGAGCGCCGTCAGGAAATTCGGAAGGCGGCGTATGGTCCCCGCATCGGGGATTTCCACAGCGGTCCTCGTCTCCGACCCAATCAGCAGACGGAACCCGCCGAACAGGAGAGGCCAGCGCATGCCGTCGATGCTTCGGAACCTGTGTTTTGCGCTCGCGCTCGCAGTCGCGGTACCGGCCCTTGCGGCCGACGCCCCGGATTCTCGCTGGCCCCGCAGCTTCACGGGCCCGATGGGGGGGCACCTGGTCCTGCACCAGCCTCAGATCGACGAATGGAAACAACGCCGCGAGATCGAAGCCCGGGCCGCCGTCGAGGTCACGCTTCCGGGCGTCGCGCAGCCCGTTCTCGGAGCGATCTGGGTCTCCGGTCACACCGATACGGATCGGGTCAAGGGCCTCGTGCACGTCGACGAACTTCGGCTCGTTCGAGCGAGCTTCCCGGGTGTTCCGGGTTCGAGGGTCGAGCTTCTCAAACAGAAGATCGCGGCGGGTCTCGCGGGCAAGTCCGCGACCCTGCCGCTCGCGAGTGTGATTGCGGCTGTGCAGGACCAGAAGCGCGATGCCAGAGAGCCCCGGCTCTCGCTTTCGCCTCCACTGATCTTTTACTCCGCTGCACGCGCAATCCTGGTGGTGCTCGATGGCAAACCCGTATTGATCCCGCTCGCGAAGAGCGGCCTCGAGTACGCGGTCAATACGAACTGGAACCTGCTGCATCATCCGAAACTCGAGCGCTGGTTCCTGCTCGATCGAGAGAGCTGGCTCGAGGCCCCGAAGCTCAGCGGTCCCTGGACCCCGGCGCGGCAGCTCCCGAACGCGTTCAGCAAGATCCCGGATCAACCGAGTTGGAGCAGAATCCGGGCCCACCTGCCGGGGAAGCCGTTGGCGGACGACAAGCTGCCGCGGGTCTTCGTGAGTACCCGACCCGCCGCGGTGATCCTGACTGAGGGTCCCCCGACGCTCGCCCCGATCGAGGGGACCAAGCTCCGGTTCGTCGAGAACACGCCGAACGATCTCTTTTTCGACTCGAACAGCGATCGCTATTACGTGCTCTTCGGTGGACGCTGGTTCCGCGCGCCGACCTTGCAGGGGGACTGGAGCGCGGTCGCGGGGCGAGACCTTCCTCCAGACTTCGCGAGGATCCCGCCCGATTCTCCGCGTGGGCGAGTGTTGGTGGCGGTCCCGGGAACACCCGAAGCCCAGGAGGCGGTCCTGATCGCTGCGGTGCCGCACACCGCCACCATCGACCGAAAGACCGCGACCGTCCGCGTGAGCTACGCGGGTCCGCCGAAGTTCGAGCCGATCCTCAGGACCGATCTCTACTACGCGATCAACTCGCCCTACCGGGTGATCCGTTTCGAGAACCACTTCTACCTGTGTTACCGGGGCATCTGGTTCGAGTCGGTCTCAGCCCAGGGTCCCTGGTGGGTCGCCGCCTCGGTGC
>SPKZ01019205.1_pt1 | contig 11164 bp, 11 predicted proteins | sample 2456571 | NCBI WGS metagenome assembly SPKZ01 (sample SAMN11192286, study PRJNA482655) | marine metagenome | biome: ENVO:00000447; feature: ENVO:00000244|ENVO:00000211|ENVO:00000569|ENVO:00002023; material: ENVO:00002151; isolation source: ocean water from marine abyssalpelagic zone ...
AAGAAGATAGAACAAAAGTATTGATTAGAACTGAAAGTAAAAGAAGAAGTTCAATCCATCAGGTTGCACAGAATACATTTTTAAAAACAGCAGGTGATAAAATAATGGTATTTTCTGACAATGGAAAAAAGTTAGAAGTGTTATCCAAAGAAGCACCTACTGTGGCAAAATGGGCAAGTATGATTGTTAGTAAAGTAATTCAAAAGGAAGTTAAGTACATTCCAATTCCAAATCAACATGAATCAGATAAAATTTTCAAATTTTTAATTGATATTCAGCAAGGAAAAATTGATAATGTGTCACTTATTGGAATAGAGGTGAAAAATACAATTCTCATAAATTCACCTACCATATCCCTAGATTCATCAGAATCAATATCCGAATCACTAACAGAATTACAAAACAAACACAAGATAACCTTGTTAAATTCAATTGAAGACATTAATCATGTGATTTTAATTTATGATGATATTACCTACAAATTACTATTAAACACAGAAAATGGCATAACTACAATCTCCTTTGATAATAGAAACTTACATGAACCTGAGAAAAATAAATTTTATGAAATATTAAATGCTAATTTAGGATGATTGTGTTGAGCATTCCGATTAGAAAAGGTTATGCAGTAAAATCTCATGATCAAGAAAAAGTTTCAGAAATAAAATTTCTAGAATTAAATAAATTCATTACTACTTCTAATAGAAAATTAGTCACATGTAACAGATGTAGTAGTATTAATTTGATTACTTCAAATAATATTGAAAATTATTTGATATGTAAAAAATGTCGTAAAAAAATAAGTATTCATAAAACTGAAACAGATATACAAATCTCATCTGTCAATTACAAGAAAATTATTAATCATCTCAATAATTTAATAGAATCACTCGAAGTACCATCCAATTTTGATAAATATAGAAATTGTTGGACTGTAGAAATAAATTCCAAGATCATACCAGTGTTAATTCCAGATATATCAAGTTCTAATTCAATTTTAACTCAAACAGAAAAAGAAGGTACACTGTATGTAATGTTAGATAGAGAAAAAATCTCCCCAAATATTAATTCAATTAATAAATCACAATTTATTGAATTTTATGAAATTCTTCATTCATCTGATCAACTAAAAGAAAAAATTAAAGAGGTTTCAGAAAAATTTTTACAAAACACATCAATTAAAATCGAATGCAAATTAGACAAGTTACTATTTAATCTAGACCCATATCAATTTGAAGAATTTTGTACAGTATTTCTCAACTCAATTAAGGAAAAACAGGACAAATTAGTCTCATTTTACAGATATCTAAGTAATAAAAAAAGTACTTTGATCAACTCAAAGATTATTCCGCTAGGAGGACCATCAAATCCAGATTTTTACATTATTGATTTGTTAGATTATCTAGAATCTGCGATACAGCCAGGACAATTTGGAGAAATTAAACGATATATAAAAACAACACGATTTACGTTTGAAGATTTTTCAAAAGCTGTTATGCATTGAAATAACGAACCAACACTATTCATTGTTTCAACCAACAATATCCAAATTGAAGTATGGTCCAAGATAATTGAAAATAATAACTGTGGGAAATTTTTACATGTGTTATTAGATAAAGATCTTATTTTATTGTTAATAAAATGTCTTGAATTAGAAAATTTGTTGGAATTTGAACCCAAAGAAAAGTAAGACGATTGAAAATAATCATAATATTTTAGATTAGATATAATAATAAATCAAAACAAATTAGAGAACACATGAGCTTAGACGAAAAACGTGGAGAACTAATAAAGCAAGCATTAAAACTAGGTGGATTTAATCCAAGAAATTCACCAATGGTAGGAGATAGTTACAGATATTTTATTCAGTAAATAAAAAATAATGAAAAAGAAACTATGGAAATTTATAAAAAAAGAGATTCCGACTTCATAATTTTTATTGGGACAGTATTTCTTTCACAAGAACATTATGAAAAGTATAGAAATCTTGATGGAAATATACGAGAAAAATTTGATAGTAAATTAGAGGGGATATTAAGTTCTAGAGATCTCAATCATGATGTTACAGATGATGAACAAGGATTTGGAATATGGATTAATGATAAGGTGGATCACAATGAATTAAACAATGAATCATTGAACAAATGTCTAGATAATGTCATAGATATTCAAGTTAATACGTACAATTTTTTTATGGATTTTTTCTATGATAAAATTACCTTATGATAATAATGCGTTGATGGTTTTCAAATATGATTCTGTAAGTTTTTCTAGCAACTTATCATACAGATTTTCAAAATTTTTGTAGTCTTTTGTGACTCATTTTTGTAATTATTCTAAAATAGGGAAAAATATCAAAGGGTATTTTATGAAAATTATTATCTGAACTAAAACAAAGGATGCTAAAATACCATCTAGTATTCCATGGCTGTTTCCAAAGAAATTTAGATTTGAGAATACAGCTATGAATTTAAACAAAGCAAAAACCACCGTAAACGACGCATAGATTATCACTGGATAAATCTGAAGAAACGGTAAAAACCAAGAATTATCTCCACCAAGAATGGCATTAAAGTGAGGAGCAAAAACTAGAATTCCAAGTGCCAAACCTATTGGAATACCTTTTAGAAAATGTCTCTTTTCTAGAGGAGAATAATGTGGTGTAAATTTCGGTTTAGGGTTTTTCGTTCTAGGAGAAAGTCTGAATTTTCTCAGTCCATAAAGAAGCACCATAAAATATAATCCAACTATTGCAGGAATAATATATGCATTGATGTCAGCTTCTGCCAATTCATTTTTCCATAATTTTTTTTACTTTATTTTTAACATCATTATTAGGAGAATCTCCTAAATCAGATATGAGGCTATAGATTTGATCTTTTTTATTTCCTAATTTTATTTTCTCTAATGAATTCAAAATAGCAAGTGTATGTTGAATATCTTTACCATCCGATAATACTTCAAGTATCAAATCAATAAATGATTTTTCTTCTTCAGAATTCATTTGATCATTATGTTGTAATAAAAAATTAAATGCAAGGGTTCTTAGATTAAGATTGGGAGAAAGACTGTCTTTAAATCTCAAAAGAATCAATCTAAAAATATCTCTCATCATATCTGGAGATGTATACATAAAACAATTAGTCAGGTAAGTCATACCCTGTTGAAAAGGAGTTATTTCACTTGATTTGATTGATGGAATAAACATATCAATAAATTTATCAGTTATATTTTCTGGAATTTCTTCAAATGTTATAGAGAGATTAGTGTAGACAGATAGATTTTGATCTGCATTAAACTGTCTAGAAGAAGATAATAATTGTTCAAGAATTTTTGTTCTAAATTCTAATGGAATTTTTAAAAAATGATTTTTGTATGAAGATGAAAAAACTTGTAATTTTCCGAGATCATTTAATTTAACCAATTGAAGTAATTTGTCACTTACTTTACTCCATTTTTCTTTTGGAGTACAGAGAAGAACAAAATCAATAGAAGATTCACTAGGATTATTTTGTAAAATTGGGAAAATATTGTCTATGACTGTATCATATTCCAAAATTTGGGCATCTTCTTTTCGAGCATATTCTAAAACACTAGGTAGATTTTGAGGGGGTTGCTGAGTAATATGAGGTAAAAATACCTGATTAATAAAATCCGTTTGAATTTCTTGTGAATAGTGTAAATATGGTTTGAGAAGCATTTCAACGACAATATTTTTGTGAGTTGGATCAGCATATTGTTGAGACAAGCGTTTAATTGATGAATATAACAAATCTGCAGATTCTTGAGAAAAATCATTGTGGTTTAATTCTCTTAAAATATTGAAAATATTTTCCGATGGTGCAGCCATAGCAGGTGCCTTATCTGCTTTTAATGGATTTGAAATCCGTTTGATAAATTCTGTTTGATTATTTTCATTTGCCAGATGTTTTAATTCAAAATATAGATTCATCACTCTATCTTTCTTATCAGATTGAGTTTGATCAATTAATGCATTAAGTGCTTTTTCTTTAACAAATTTTTTTGCTGCTTTTTCATTTATTTTTAGAACATCAAGACAATTTAGGAAAATCTCGTGGTTTTGTTGTCCCAATAGTTGTAAATTATAATCTACTTCCACACAAATTGTTTCAGGAATATTATCAATACATTCAATAAATTTTTGAATTAATGATATCGACATATTGTTATAGTTATTTATTGCTTCAGCATATCGTTGCAGAAGAACTTCTTTTTGTTTTTGTTCCATTAGTAGAATTAATGGGAATAATAAATTCATATCAAATTTATATGCATTGTCTAAAATTTCTTTTCTCGGCATATATGTACTCAAAGATTTGATAATTTGTTTTTGAGATTTTTCAGATACAATATCATAAATTTTTGTCAGAATATCAATGGAATTAAATGCAACTTGAATTCTTTTATCCCGAATATATTGTGCACATAATTTTGTAATCTCTAATATGTAGTGATATTGTTGCTCGGGTTTAGTTTCAGATAATATCTGAACAACATAATCATAATCATTTTGTTTTACTTTGAGAATTAATTTTTCTATATCAGAAATCGTACTTTCATAAGATTCTTGATGTAGTTCAATAAATGGTAAAATTTGTGCAAGGGGTGTAAGGCTTGTTTCTTTTAGGAAATGCTCCAATCCCGGATTATTATCTAAAATTCCGTTCATAGATTCTTCATTTGAAGAATCATAATTTCCAGTATCGATATAATGTTGCATTAATTCTAATAATGAAGGATTCTCTTCTAATCGTCTAAAAAATTCAGGCCATTCTTCTCTTAGAACTATGATTTTTGCTAGAAATCTAGGATTTCTAGTGATTACTTTTCCATAAAGTAAGTTATTTTTTTCCTTAATTGATGCTAATTTGTGGGAAATTACAAAATTATACACAAATTGTTTTATTTTTCTAGGATTTCGTGTAATTCCTGCAACGAATACATCTACTACCTCAGGATCAAATGTAATTTCATTAGAAAATATTTCTAATTGTTTTTTTGCATACAAATGTAGTTGTCCTTTGATTTGGGATGGAATATGTAATGTAAGTTGAAAGAATTTTGTAAGAAATTCTAATGCATCTCTTTCTGTATCAAATTGACCTTTATGTCTTTTCAAATGTTTGATTATTGCTTCCTTATCACAAGAGATTATGAAAATGCAATTTGGTTCATTAAGAAATGTCTTAATCATATTTAGAATATTTACTACTGATTCATCATCATATCTGTCTAGATTATCAATTGCAATTATTAATTTTTTATTTTCATATTTTTTTATTATTTTTTTAAATAATTCTTGAAACTTGAAAGAGGATTCAACTCTTGGAATAATTTTTTTGCCACTCTTTGCAGCATTTTTTGATATTTCTTTAAGAGTAGTTACCATCGCCAAAAAAATAGGAATAGCGATTGCAAGTATAATTGTAGGAGTTATCAAATCGTATTCAATTAATGGGTTTAGTAAGAAGCCAGCTGACAGAGGAATTGCAAAAAGCAATCCATAAAATAAAAGCCATTTCCATGTTTCCCATATTCTGAAATCTATTTTTGGAATTGAAGAAAAATCTTCTTCTTTAAAATGCCAAAGTTCAGATTCTATCTTTTCGTTAGAAATTGATTTTAATTTATTATTTAGTTCTTCAAGAAATTCTTGTTTCAATAATTGTGGGGAAAGTCTCCACACATCTACAATGGCTAATTTGAATTTTTTATCATATTCTAGGTTTATTCGCTCATCAAGAAAATTTAGAATTGTTGATTTTCCAAACCCCATTTTCCATATAATGCAATATTGATAGGAGTTGTACAGTTTGTCATGATATACACTAAAACGTTAACAAAATACTTGTGACCAAAAACATCTTTTTTTGAATCAGTGATTGGTTCATCCGGAGAAAACAGAATTTTTGGTTTTTCTTGCGTTCTAGATCAGCACAATATTCTTCTAGTTCTTCTATGGCAACATTAGAATTAGATTGTACAATTGAAATTTTTTTGCATAGATTTACTAATTTTTCTGCTGACAGTTCATTTTGTTTTGCAAATGTTAATACGGATTCCATAAATGGATTGATTTGATTTACATCAAGTTTGTATTTGATACTATAGAGAATACAGCATACCCAGAAAATGCATCCTTTGGATTAAGATTGGTTTTTCTTATTATTTTGTAAAAGTCATGTATTGCATCAATGGTTGTTTTTTCTAACTTTAATGAAAAGTTTTCAATACAATTTGATACATAACCAGTACTTACTCCAAGAGCAGCACTTATTTCTCGTACAGATTCACCAGATAGATATTTTTACAAATTATATAAAATATCAAATGATTGTATTTTTAATTTGGAATCAAGCGTATGAAACATCAATTAGAAAAATAAGAAAATTTAATTGGCATATAGAAGATTTTTGTAATTTACATAATGAGTTTATCCATCAAGAGTTTCCGGTAATGCTTAACAAAAAAGAAGAGGATAGATACAGACAGATTTTAAGAAAATATTTCTATTATTCAAAGTGTCTTCATTCATTAATGCAATTAGAAGGAAATGATTCAGAGACCAAAAAAATTAAGTATAATCTAAATATGAACAATGCATTTGTATACAAATGGTATTTGTATTTTGATCAATTACAAATGCAAAATCCAATTGGGCCGAATACAACGCATTGGGAATTAAATCACAAGTCATATCAAGACCTGAATATGGAATAGATATAGAATATGAAGGGGGTTTTGGAAACAAGAAAATAATTCAACCAGATATTAAAAATGAAACCAAAAATAAGATAGAACAAATTTTGAGGAAGAAAACTTCAATTAATCATGTTTGGAATAAAGTGTTAGATAGAAAAATTATCAATAATGAATTTCTCCACTAGATATTCATCTGGATATGTTCCATTCTCATCTTATCCATCCATAATTCGTTGACTTTGATTCGATATTGCTCTAATTCGGAGTTATCACGCTCAAGTTGTTCAATTTTGAGTTTTTGACGTTCTGAATCATCAATCATTAGATCAATGATTGCCTTGCGAAATTCGGCAAAACATTGTTCCCGTGTGGGTCTTAGATACACTCCATCAAGACCATTCTTGTGACCAAGTAGTTTCTCTGCAACATTAGAGTTTACGTTGTTTTTTAGTTTCAAAATGGTGTTGAATCGTTTTCTAAACCCGTGGTCCATCTGTATATCAAAATGATGATTCACCTTTGTTCGCTCAAGTTCTGCAACATGAATTACCCTAAACATAATTGAGATGATACCGCTACGTCTCATTGGAATTACTTTTTTTCCTGTAGAATAGTCACGTCGAAATATTGGGGAATGTTCATCAATGATTTCGCCTCGTTTTCTCCGCTCTTCATGGTATTCATCAAGTGAATCAGATGCTTCAGGAGTGAGAAACTCCCAATACTCTTCATTCTCATTTGGATATAGTAGTACGGCTTTGCATCCCTCAGAGATATTCTCCAAATATTTCATGGTAAAATTCTCATCAATTACTCCAACTCTTGCCCCAGTTGATGAAAGGAAATGAATTAGTGCACGATTTCTCTTTGAAGTAGTTGCCAAAAGCATCTTTTGTATCTGTTCTGTGGTCCATGGCTTGAATTCTGCAGACTTTTTCTTTGGCGGATACATTTTTCTGATAATCTCCCAGTATAGTGGAATTCTATTCATCACAAAAAAGTGCCTTACACCAAGCATCAAGATTGGAACTGAGTTTGGGTGACGATTCTCTTTGATGTGAATTAGATAATCCTCAACTAGAGTTTGTATTTGCTCAACTGATTTTTTTATCAGAGAATCGTAATCATCAAAATTTGCAAATGCTTTAAAGTTTTTTAAGTGGTCACGATAATTGTTTAATGTCTGTCTTGATTTGATTCCCTGCTCAAAGCGGATGATGGACCTTTCTTTCATGTATAGTGTAGAGGTAAATCAACTGTATCTTTGGCGTGCACTAAATAATTGAATTAAATAATTGACAAAGAAACAAAATCTATGGACTTTGATGTAGTAGTTGCTGGAGGAAGTATTGCAGGATTATTATGTGCAAGAGAAATTGCTTCAGAAGGATTTTCAGTTCTTGTGATTGAGGAAGATTATGAAATTGGAACCCCTGAACACTGTGGAGGGTTAGTTAGCTTTGCAGGATTAGAAGAATTGGGGATAATTCCATTTAGAAAAACTTTTGATCACATGATAGAATCAGCAAAAATTACATCTCCAAATGGAAAAAGTTTTACAATTAATTCAAAAAAACAAAAAGTTGTCGAAATTAGTAGAAGAGAATTAGATAAGCAAATAGCATTTCAAGCTCAAAAAAATGGGGCCGTTATTAAAGTAAAAACAAGTTTTCAAGAAATTACGGATACAGGAATTAGAACTAATGAAGAGGAAATCAACTGTAAGATTTTTGTGGATGCTAGAGGAGTATCATCACTCATACATAAAGACAGAACTGGAATTTTATCATCAGCACAATATGAAATTTATGCAGATTGGATTAAAAAAGGAAAAGTAGAAGTAATTTTTGATCAAGAAAAATATCCAGGATTTTTTGCATGGATAATTCCATCTAGTGAAGGTAAAGGTAAGGTCGGAGTTGCGGGAAGAGGAATTAATGTAGCTGAAACACTGGATAAAATTTTGGAAGAAAGAGGAAATCATTCAACAATTAGAAAAATCTTTGCGCCAATCTGGATTAAAGGGCCCATTGAAAAATTCGTAGAAGGGAAAACGGTAATCATAGGTGATGCCGCAGGACAAGCAAAACCAACAACGGCAGGGGGAATTTTTACTAGTGGAATGGGTGGAATTTATGCAGGTCAAGCAATATCAAAATTTTTAGAAACAGATGATAAAATAGAACTAGAACAATATCAAAAAAAATGGATAGAGCGATTTGGTAAAGAATTTGAAAAGCAGTCTTTAGCAAGAAAAATTTTGGAAAGAATAGATAACAAAACAATCAATAAATTATTTGAATCAATTACACCTGAAATTATAAAAGAGATTTCAGAAAAAGATGATTTTGATTTGCATACCAGTTCAATCATAAAATTATTAGGAATAAAAGGTTCGATTAAAACTGCTCAAGCCTTACTTGGCGGAGAGTTAAAAAAATTACTAAGCTAAATTGCGCTTAATTTTCTAGGAAGATATAAATGATGTTTACAGAAAATCGAGTCATGTCGTCTACTATATCCTTACCAACATGTAGTTGTTGTCACAGACATATTATGCCTAATGATAAATGTGTAAAATTCAATTGTCCAGAATGTGGAACTGATTTAATTTGGAGATGTCAAAGTTGCAGAGAAGCAGCAAGAAATTACACTTGTTCTTCATGTAATTTTCAAGGACCTTAAAAAAATGCCACAGTTACTATTAATCACAAAAATTCTTCCAAAAGATACAGATGTTGATCTTGACAAGTTAGCAGAATCTATCAAGACATCATTACCAGAAGGAATTTCAATGAAAAGACATTTGAAAGAACCACTAGCATTTGGAATAGAATTCATTAAAGCAGAATTTGTTTTAGAAGATAAAGAAGGTCAAAGCGACGCATTGGAAAATGCAGTAAAAGGTACAGAGGGCGTTAGTGAATTTGAAGTTCTCAATATGAGTCGAATGTCAGTTGACATGAAATAGGTGATTTTTTGGTACGCAAAGAAGAACCTTTGCAGATGCGAATTGGTGAAGCAAAACAAAGAGACGTAGGTAAAAAACGTGCCAGAATTGGACCAGAAGCAATGGATTTTCTCAAAGTTACTCCAGGAGACATTATTGAAGTAATGGGTTCAAGAACTAGTTGTGCAGTAGTTTGGCCAGTAGATGAAGATGAAAAATTTCCAGACATCATAAGAGTAGATGGACAAACAAGAAAAAATGTTGGTGCCTCATTAAATGATATTGTAAAAATTAGAAAAGTAACAACAAAATTTGCAAAAACAGTTTCTCTGATACCAGTAAATGATTCAGTTACAGTTGACAAAGAATTTACAGATTTTGTTAAAACCAGATTGAAGGGATTGCCAATTGTTCACGGTGATGAGATTTCTGTAATGATTTTAGGGAATTCAATGGACTTTAAAATTACAAAAACAACTCCAAAAGGAGTAGTCAAAATAGACCGTTCTACAAATCTTAACATTTCAACAGATACAGCAGTTGATAGAAAAGTTAGAGTAACATATGAAGAAGTAGGAGGATTAAAGCGAGAAGTTAAAGCAATGAGGGAAATTGTTGAACTCCCATTAAAACATCCTGAATTATTTATAAGATTAGGAGTTGAGCCACACAGTGGAATTTTACTTTATGGTCCACCAGGATGCGGTAAGACATTACTAGCAAAAGTCATGGCCAGTGAATCAGAAGCTAATATGTTTCCAATTAACGGTCCAGAAATAATGAACAAATACTATGGTGAATCAGAAGCAAAGTTAAGAGATATTTTCAAGGAAGCTAAAGATAATTCTCCAAGTATTATTTTCATAGATGAGATTGATGCAATAGCTCCAAAAAGAGAAGAGGTTTATGGAGATGTTGAAAAAAGAGTTGTTGCTCAATTATTAGCATTAATGGATGGTCTTAATGACAGAGGGAATGTTATTGTACTGGGTGCAACAAATAGACCAGACAGCATAGATCCAGCTCTTAGAAGGCCTGGAAGATTTGATAGGGAATTTGAGATATCAGTACCTAATGAAGATGGTAGATTGGAAATTTTGTTTATCCATACAAGAGGTATGCCATTAAGTGATGATATTGATCTAAAAGATTTGTCGTCAGAATTACATGGATACACAGGTGCAGACATTAAATCATTATGTAGAGAAGCTGCAATGAAATCAATTAGAAGATATCTTCCAGAAATAGATTTAGAAACAGAAAAAATTTCTTCTGAGGTATTACAATCAATGCAAATCAAACTAATTGATTTCTATGATGCTATGCATGAAGTAGTTCCTACTGCAATGAGGGAGTTTTATGTTGAAAGACCAAAAGTATGGTGGAAAGATGTTGGTGGGTTAGATGAAATCAAAAAATCATTAACAGATAATTTAATCATGGCAATGAAAGAACCCAGTAAATTTACAAAGATGGGAATAAAACCACCAA
>SPKZ01015018.1_pt1 | contig 11161 bp, 27 predicted proteins | sample 2456571 | NCBI WGS metagenome assembly SPKZ01 (sample SAMN11192286, study PRJNA482655) | marine metagenome | biome: ENVO:00000447; feature: ENVO:00000244|ENVO:00000211|ENVO:00000569|ENVO:00002023; material: ENVO:00002151; isolation source: ocean water from marine abyssalpelagic zone ...
GCAGTTTAAATGAGTTATACTGTTTAACTCCTCTTGGCTCATGTTATCCAGTTCTGTTTGTGAGGATATGCGCTTTTTCATTTTAATAATTCCTTATAGGGGGGGGGTATCCCTTACCGTTTTCGCCACGCATGACTACTTGAAGTACAGGATACCCTGATTATTTAATCTTCGTGGATATAAGCCACTTTGATTACATTTGACCCATCTACAGTAACTACATTCAGGCCCATGAACTTCTGTTCATAGTTCCCTACCGTAAAGTTCATTTCTATATAAGGGTTACATTTAGGATTACCTAAGATGTCGATAAATGCTGTATTACTTATGACGAGAGTGTTAGGAGTGACTCCTGTTTTAGATAGCATTCTACAGTGCTTGTGATGCACTTCATCAACTATACGGTGAAATCTGACTTCCATTTATTTTCCTGGGTATTAAGGGTTGCTATAGTAGAGATTCTTTAATCCTCACAATTATGAGGTTAGTTGAGCGAGCATTGCAAAGCCGAACCGCTGATTTTCGAGGCGATTTTGCTCTTTCGTGCGGTGATGCTTGCGCCAGTCGTGGCGGCGTTCCAATGCTTCGTGGTTCATTTCATCTCTGTTGACTTCGTTTACTTCATTCTGTAGTTTCTTTTGAATTGCTTCGATGTTCATTATAAAATCCTTGTTAATAGATTGATTAGTATTACGGCATGTAGTATGAAATTTAGTAAATGTCCTGCTGGAAAGTTAGGAGAGTCTTTGCTTGCTCCTAGACATATAGAAGATACTATTACACCTATTACACCTAATAAGGCACATGTTAATAAGCCTGTCATAGTTATACTTCCTTCGTGATTACTTGACCGTTTACAACAATGTTTACATATTTGATTTCTGGTACGATATACATTTTAATTTCCTTATAGATCTTTTACTTTTAATATTACTTCATTGAATTTTATGTGTTTGTTTTTATATCTTAGGGCTTTCTGAACCAGCTCATTATCTACTAGACATATGGTCTTGTTCTTCTTGTCCCTAAATGTGATTGTATTCTTGTTTATTACTACCGTGTGCGGCTTTCTCATTTTCCTTTCTTGATTTTGTGTTTAAGTATATAGTTCTTGACTCCTTGTTTACTTAGTCCAAGGGTTTCGGCTATGCTTCCATATCCTTTACCTAGTTTTCTAAGGGCCACAATTGAGTCGTGGTGCCTCTCGTACTTGCCGGTAGACTTCCTACCTAACTGGACGCCTTCGGCCTTCTTACGGGCTAATGCGGCCTTCGTACGTTCGCTAATAAAGTCTCGCTCTAATTGAGCAAAGCAGCTAAACATAGCTATAAGCATTCTTGACATAGGGTCATGTTTCGTGAGCTTCATGCCTTGCCTAATAATGTGCAGTGCAATTCCTTTATTTAACAATTCCTCAACAAGTAAGATAACTTCAGCCGTGTTACGTCCTAAACGTGACAGCTCCGACACTACAATAATGCTTCCCATGGGTAAGTCTAAGAGTGGCGTTACTTGTCTTTGTTCAAGTGTCTTGCGGCTTGATATGTTTAATGCTATTTCATTTGTTACAGTTAATTTGTTTTGTTCACAATACTTTTGTATCTCGTGTCGTTGGTTCTCAACTTTCTGTTGATCCGTAGACACACGTATATATGAAGTACAGTTCATGACTATACGACCTTGTAAGTGCGTCCATTAAGAAACACGTCACAAGCTCCGTAGATGCATGAGAGTTTTTCTATAATGTAATCAATAGCGGTTGTCTTGTCTTCATCTGAGTTGACAGCGCCGTCTTTTATTAAGGTCTGTGTGTCTTGATCTGATTCTATTAGCTGGTAGCCAACAGTGAAAGAGTCTTTGTTAGTGCTTAAATGTAGTTCTGTAATCATGGTGATTCCTTTAGTTAAAATTTGCGTTGTTAGTCCTACGTACGCCTCAATTTCTACAAGTAACTGATAATCAACAACTTAAGCCGGGGTATAGGGGGGGGGGTATATCCTGTATAGATAACAGTACCAATTATTTACAGAATCTAAGCATGACGCAAGCACGATTTTATTATAATAAAGCACGTAAAGCGTCACAGAATCGTATTACTTGTTCTATATGACTATGGTATTAAAAGGGAATAGAAAGAGCCTGAAACGTCGTTTCTGTGGTATTTAAATACATAATAAAGGTATAAGGTGCCTTGTTGACGTGATACAGGCACGAGGTAACGCAATTCTAGGAAGAAGTTTAAAAATTTCCTGAACTGGAATGAAGGGAAAAAAATTTTACTTGAAAGTGCCTTAGCTACTTTTTGAAGATTATTTTCCAGGGCGAACATGTCTTAATAGCACAGTTCTATGTAATCTCATAATTCTGACAAAGTGAAAAATGCTTCGGGTGCCGTGGCTACCTGAAAATCGTGTCACTTTTTTGAAACACAAGATTTAAAATGTGTGGGTTTTGTGATTAGTGCCTTAGCTACTAGTCAATGCAACGCGCCTTTATATGACGCGCTGTTTTGAGTATTAACTGAAGATGTATTTGCTCTTTAGTACTTCATCAATGTTAAAGTCGCCTTGCTGTATCATAGTATCATTAAGACAGTACTGCTCTTTGTTCTTGCTTGTAAAGAAGCTGTTAACTGTAGCCTTGCACAGTTCCCAGTCTTCACGGGTGGCGGTGCCTTGTTTAGTCCCTAGCACTACCTCACAAGCAAATTGTAACATAAAGTTACCTTGTACTATTTTTACAAAAGATTCTCTAATGCATTCTTGTAGTTTATCGATATCATTTGCGTGTGTCCCGAAACTATCGTGAACTAATTTAAAATCAGTCATTCCATATTTATCGAATGCACTTTTAACAGTACTCATAAGTAGGCCCGCGTCTAGACTGTGTATTACGTCCGGAGCTATAGCATTGCACATCTTGCCCGCGTCAGCTTTTCCTGTTCTTTTATATTCTGCGGTCTTAAATTGTCCTGTCTCATATACTGTTTCTTTTTCCTCTTTCGTGTTTACTTCTTTTTTCTTAGGGTATCTTACTCTTGTCTCCTCTATTTTTATTCCTTCCGTAAACCTATAGCCTTTGAAGCCCGTAACGGGAACTGTCCAGATAACCGGTTTATTATTCATTGCTTGGTAGCGTGCAATTATCTTAAAAAATTCCATTCCTACCATGGCACAAGAAGCGTTTTCTTTAAGTGCTTGCTGTGCTACCTTAGCAAAACAATTGACTATGAATTTTTCATGTGTAAACTTAACGCCTCTCATTTCCTCTTGGATAGCTGTTTTTGAATAGTCATAAATACCTTTAAAAGTAAGGCCATAAGGTAAACACATTACAATACGTTTTGTGTGTCTCCTGTTAATGCCTGCCTCTTTTAATTCCTTCAGACAGATTAATTTCTCCTCTGTGTCTTCTTCCATGAATTCTGCAAGTGTATCACTTCCTTTTATAATTCTGTCTATGATATCAAGCATTGCTTCAGCAATATCTAAATAAACGTCTTGAACGATGTCTGTAGGTGCTACATTTACGCTAAAAGCTGTTACTAAGTCCCTGTAAGCTCCACTATATAATTGGGTTCCGCTGTTTGTTCCGTCAACGTCTACCGACACTTGAGAAACGTGAGGTTTGTTTTCTGCTTTCGCGTCTTCGTATGCAAGATAATTCTTAAGAGCTTTTACAAACTGTACAGGTTCGCCACATGTCGCCCATTCGGTACGCTTTGACGGGTTTTCCATCATCTTACGCCATTCGGGTAACTTCTGCTTAGTTAGTCGTTGTCGCTGGTCATATGTCATTTTATCAGCGGCCTTGATTAACTTAATACCTTCGAGCTTGCTTTTGATTTGTTCCGGCGTGTATTTGGCTTCTTTTAATTCTCTTACTTTCTCAGTAAGTTCTGTCTTTGTCATTGCTTCCATAATGAATCCTTTATTTAATGTATGTTCTTATATTATTTCTACATTTGTTCATTGTCAATAGCTTTTTAGATATTATTTAGAATTTCGTTTACTTCGTCGCTTAACTCCTCTTCAGTTAGTTCTATTTCTTCCTTTTCACCCCATAGCGTAGCAACTCCAACGCGTAACCAATGCGCCCCGCGTTCAGTAGTTTCTTGACCTTCAGAGAATTTTAAAAGACCTTTCGAAATGTCATTTATCTGAACGTTTAGCGTTGAGCTGTTCGGGTAAATTCTGCCACGCTTATCTAAAGAGTATTCGAAGAACATTTCTTTTTGTTGAATATAGTTCTTTGCCATGTCAAGTGAGGCTTCAGCCGCTGCACATTTAGAACTGTTTCCTACACTCTTTTTTAACTGTGCGTACCAGTCAGAAATTAGTCTAGTGTTTAATGTCTCCTCTTCAGTTTCGTTTTTACTTCTATAGACTTCACAAGCCGCGTTGAACTCCTCTTCAGTTTCAAATTTCTTTCTTACTGGTGGTTTAGCTGATAATTCAACTTTAGAGCTTACGCCGTCTATTTCTACCCCTGCCTGAATCATTTCGTCAAGGAAACTTACTAGTTCCGCGTCAACAGTCCATTTAGTTTTTTCTATAATGTTAACAGTGTCTATTACTGTTATCATTTCTTCATGGTCTTCACGATCCATTGCAAATTTATTCTTGTCTGTTCTTTCTTGGTTTCTCCACTTATAGGACAAGTGTCTTACTAATTGTTGTTTGTTCCTTTTTATTGTTTTATATTCTCTTGGTTCAGTGATACAAGGCACCTGCAAGCCCTTAGTGTTTAATATATTGGCCGCGAGTATTTCTTGAGCTTCTGCGTGCTTATCAGGGTTCATTGTAATGTAGGGAATATTTACATAAAAGTCCTTTCTTTTTACTGGTAGTTCGATCAACTCAAATAGTTCTGATTCTTGAGTCACGAATTCTGCAAGCTGTCTTGCTATTTCCAAGCCTTTCTTTTTACGTGCTGTGTATTTTTCGTCTGTTCTTACTCCGTAGAATTTCCTTAGGATTTCTTCTTCAGGTAAGTTATATTTAATATTGTTAAACGTTTCTTGTTCTTCTATCTTATCCGTTAATAACTTATTTCCTAAAGTAACGCCTAACTGAGTAATTAAACTGTTAACAGTCATTTTCGTGACTGCTTCTTTATCTACTATTTTAAATGTTCCATTGATTGCATGAGTAATAGTAACAAGCAATAGCTCTTTTACTCTCACGGTTGAAACGTCTTCTAGTTTATGTTTATTCCATTTAATTTCATGTTTTGGTTTATGTTTCTTTGTTGGGTAGATTGTACAGTAATGTCTTAGACACATTGTTTTAGCTTTAGTATCTTTCAAGAACTGAATAAACTTTTCTGTTAAGTTCTCTATTTCCTGTGCAAGCAGCTTTGAACCTGCTTTACTTGTAGCCATTGACGCGGAGTCACTAAGACGCTGTAAACTGTCTTGTGCTAAGTTCTGTGCAATCTCAATCTTTTGCTGTTTAAGAGCTTCTATCTGTTCCGGTGTAGCTGAGTATTTCACGCCGTCCCAATTGTCAACAGATACCGCGCTCTTTAAACTGTTTCTTATTTCTTTTCTTGTTTGCATTTACCTAAATCCTTTTGTTTATAAGATTAGTATACAGCCCTTTCGACTCACTGTCAAGGGCTTTTTTAATATTTATACATAGAACTTAATTCAGTTTCATAAATCAGCTTAAGGTCTTCAAGTTCCCGTATTCTTGATCCTATCCTCACACTCTCAGTAATGCCGATGCCTGACTTTGCTTTCCTATACTCCTCGTGCAAGGGTTCAAGCTGTCTGTTGATCTTTAAAATCATCCCTCTAAGTCTCTGTTTTTCTAAATCGTTGCTCATAGTCTCAAGTCTTCAAATTTTACTGAAATCTTTCTTATAGGGTTGCTTTCTGATTGTGGTTCTTCTTTCATTGTGTCAATTGTTCTACATACTACTTCAAAAGTATTTTGTTTGAGTTCTAGACTTAGTTTAAGCATCTTCTTTGCTGATTCAGGGTGCAGATAAATACCTCCAAATAACTCACGCTCTGGTAAATATCTAGCATCTTCTTTTAGTTCTCTTGATGTATCTATGTCTGTATGATATGCCATGACTTAAACCTCTCCGCGTTCAAAGTAATAGAAAATGTTATTTAAAAAATATTGGTCGCACTCGTTAATAAAGTCTTCTTCTGTCCAGTCTGTATCTCTATGTTTCTCATGGAAGTCATGAGACATTTGTATGGCTGCTTGTGACAGGTCTCTTGAGTCATGTACTACTATTTTATTTTGACTGTAATAGATCCATATGCTACAAGAAAATTCAAATAGTGCTTGTCCTGCATCGTCGAAATAGTCTCTTGTTTCTTGTGAGATTTCTTTGCTTTTCTTTGCTGTGCTGTTGTTGTTAAAATTTGATTGCATCATTTTTAATTACTCGCTGTGTTGTATGTTTCTACATAGTTCGTCTTCTGCTTCTTTGAGCGTCATACCTGATTTAATTACTGTGTCGTTTGGGTCTTGAGGCGCGTCGTCTTCTACCATGTAGTAGCCGAAGCCTTCTTCGTGCATTACACGCCATGTTGAGCTGTCTAAATGTGTCATGTGTTATTTATTCCTCAATCTTTATTAACGATTCATGTACTAAGTAAACTATATCTCCTTTATGGTGATATTCAAACCCTAATTTACCTTTTGTTAGTTTTATTTTTTGACCTGTCTTCATGATCCTATCAAGGTAATTATCTTCTAGTTTATTTTGTGTCGCTATTACTATTGCTGTTATTGTTTTCTTTTCCATTGTCTTATCCTTTTGTTACTTTATATTATTAGTATACAGCGTGTTTTGTTACTTTACAAGGGGGTTTTTTATTCAAATCCTACTATTTTATTGAACTGTTCGTCTGTTAAGCATGAACCGTGTATGTCGTAATCACATACTACTTCGCTTTTGCCTTCGATATCCTGTGCCTCAAGGCTGATTATATTGGCTTGCTGGTAGTCTTCCGCGACTGCTTCCACTGCTTCATGTAGTGTTGCGTGTTGCGATAGTATAGTGGCGTCTAACTCGCCGTATACATATTCAATTGATTTTACTTTGAACATTATGCAAATCTCCAAGCTTCTCTGAATAGTACTGAACCGCCTTTTAAATCTCCTTTAATTATCTTGAACCCTATAAACTTTGAGTCCTTTAAAAATCTGTTCTCTTGTTCTTGTCTCTCTCTGGCTATCAAAATTATGTCTTCTAGTCTATTTCTACCGTCTAATTGAAGTACTCCGTCTACGCCTACAGCGTCGACCGCTTCGCCTGTCACAGTCCAACCGTGCTTGAAGTGAAATTTCTTTTCTGCTTTTAAAAACTGTACGTAGTATTTCATGTGTCTTTCCTTTTGTTTACTTTCTTTACTATAGCCCCACTTTCGCAGGGCGTCAAGAGCTTTTTAAATATTCTCTTCAATTTTATAGATAGCGTCCTCAAGATCAGAAATCAATTCTTCCTGTTCTTCCGTAGTCTCTTCGATTTCCTCAAGTTCGTCCAGCTTCTCTTGTAGCGTGTCGCGGTCTTCTTCTAGCTCTTCCTTAGCGTCGTTCATTAGTTCATTGTGCTTGATCCAGTAGGCGCATCGCTGCATAGCTTGATCCATGTCTTTGAACACATAACACATTTCTTTCATTTGCTGGCTAGCTGCGTCTACTTCCTCTTGACTAGCATCGTTTACAATCTTCCAGCAATCATAATTGTAAATGACATAGTTGTCTGCGTTCTGACTTACTAGTTCGTACAGGTCGCCGTAGTTTTCCTCAATGATGTTGTCTGTTACGTCGTACTTAGTAATTTCTTTGATTTGCTTGTTCATGATGTTTTCCTTTCGGGTTGTTTGCTTCGTTACTTATATATTACTATGTGTTTAATTGATTTTCAAGGGCTTTATTTAAATTTATTCAGAATAATTTTTTAATAGTTCAAGTGCTTTGTCTGCTTCCTGCTTCCATTGCGTGTACATGTCCAGCTCTTCAAGTATTTTCTTAAGGTCTTCCCTGCTGCTTGAGTCCTTGATGCGCTCTAATTGTTGCTTGTTACATCTAAAATGGTTATATAATGTTGCATCGCCTCTAAATTCTTTAGGGTTCTGTAGATAATAAAAACCGTTCTCAACTGCGTACATTGGTTCACCTTCAATGCTTGACAGGTGCAGCGCATCAAATGCTCTGAATAGTCTTACCTGTGCTTGTGTCGGTGCAGTCTCTTCAAGTATTTGTCTTACATTCCATGCACCGCCGCCGACGTCTATTAAGCGCCCGTTTCTACGTTTCTCATAAGCGTCTACAGTTAAAGAAAAGTAAGGACGACCACCGCAACCACTTGTTTTTAGGTTTACTTCGATTAGGTCGTATTCTGATTTGCTTACTGTGTTTAGTACAATTGTGCTCATTTTATTTTCCTGGGTTTTTGTTGTTTCGATATAATTATAATACTATGTGTTTGATTAATTGTCAAGGGCTTACAATACGATTTACTAAATTATCTCGTGAATCGTATCTTAGAGTTAAAAATAAAGTCGTTCATTGCATCGACTGAATTGTCACTTACTATATCAGGGTCGTAGTCTACACAAAAGCTTTCATAATCGAAATAAAAACTAAAATCGTAAACTTGTTCAAGTCCCTGATTTACTGCAGATCCTTGGAAATCTTCAATAAACTCTTCAATTGTTATTTCTTCCCATCGTCCCTTAATTATTTTTTCGATGCCTTCACCGTTCATTGCTACAATTTTACCGTGAAAAGTTACAGTGTGTTCATATGCTTTTTTCATGATGTTGTCCTTATTATTAGTTGATAAGTTTATAATACTATGTGTTTGATTAATTGTCAAGGGCTTATTTAGAAAATTCTATAAAAATATAAATGTCTTGTACTGCTGTACTTACTTTTTGTTTTCCGCTTGAATATGTATAAAATATAGTTTCTTCAGTTTCTTCTGTGTAAAAGTCGTGTTCAATCTCTGTTACTTTAAAGCTTTTATTGTGTCCTTTAAATGTTACATATTCGCCTACTCTTGGAATAAAATTAATATTACCGAAATGGCTTATTAGTTCATCTGTTTTATTACATATGTATTTTATACTTGTACTTATACTTGTTCTGCTTTCCATGTGTCACTCCTTATAGTTCAATTTTATAGATTTATTTTCTGAAAAATTTTAATTGCTCTTATTTGTGCTATGTCCTTGCTTGGTGCCTCTACGTCCGTATGTGCAATTACATGCTCAATCTTTATATTGCGCCATGGCTTCGCGCTCTTTAATCCTACTCTATATCTTACCGGACAGTACATGCCGCGCTGAAATTTGATTACTGTGTATTGTTTCATTTTCTTGCTCTCTTTATATGTTCAATTGTGTTTTCTAGTTCTGTCTCTATTTTACTTAGTACAGCAGTCATAAGTAAATCGTCATGGTGTTCTGTGTATACGTTGTTTACTTCGTTGATTAGACTGTCAAGTGCTTCTACTTTGTTAGTGTCTGCTTGTGTCATGTTATCCTCTCAAGTATTCGTTTAATTTGTCTCTTAGTAGTTCAGCTGCTGCCTTATCTAGTAATACAGTTGCTATCCTCTCTCTACATAAGTCCGGCGTCTCTGAAACATTTAAGTACAATCCCTCTCCATACACCCTGTCAAGTTCTATGTAATCAATTTCATTTAAATAAATTATGTTTTCTTCTTCGTTCATTAGTTATACCATTTATAATTAATTTTTCTTTCAATCTCAGTTAATACTTTTTCTTCGAGTCTCGCTACATCGAGTTCAACACCATCATTATTAAATAGTTTTAACATCATTGTCATTTTAGCCTTCATCTCAGGAATTGTCATATTCTCAATTTCCCAGTTAGGTAAACATTTGAAAGCTGAAATTAAAGCGTCTGTCATGTTCTCTTGTGCGCTGCGGTTGTTTAGTTCTTGCGGTGACATTTTGTTTTTTCCTTTTGTTGCTTTGTTAAGTATATAATACTACTTGTTTTCTAAGGTGTCAAGCATGTCTTCAAAATAACCTGAATTTTTTATGAAGTCTTCTGCGCCTTTATAAGAACAACAGCCTAAATAGTCAGTATGACCTGTTCCGGCTTTTGTTAGTGACACACAGCACCAGCCCCAACGACCATAATTAATTATCATGTCTACATATGAGTCATTTTCGGGGGTCGTCGTGTTCTTCTTCAGCTTCTAGGAAGTAGACTTGATCGTTTTTAATTATTACTGCTGAATTACCTTTTAAATAGAATTCAATGTCATTGTGTTTGATTGCGTTTTTCATAATGCTTTTCCTTTTGTTATCTTCTTAATAGTTCTAGTATACGTGCTCTTTCTTCATGTGTCACTCCATGAACTATTTTTAGTGCTTTCTTTTTCTTCAGTTGGTTTACTTTATCGTTAAATACATACTGGTTTGCTCTTAATGTGAATTCGTGTTGTTCTTTAGTTATTGGCTGTGCTGTTTTCATTTCATCCACTTACATCTTTTTTTTTCATGTTTCGGTTTTATCATCGTGCATAGTGTTGATGCTACGATACAAAAAGTTAAATATGCTGCTAGGTACATTTGTTTATTTCCTTTATTATTTAGCTGCTTTGAAGCACTAAGTGTAAGTGCCTTGCTTTAATGTGTTGCCTGTGTCTTGTTTCCTTATAGATTGATTACAGTAGCGTTAGGATAGTAATTTTTTACTTGGCTATACTCTGATTCAGTCTCGCACTTCCAAGTAAGCTCACAGTATTTTGTAGGGTTGTTTGTTCCTGTTGTTTTTACAATCGTCGCTGTTCCTTCTTCCTTATCTATGTATAGTCTCTGTTGCATGTGTCTTGTGTCCTTGTTTGTTTATTTAAGTATAGTGCGTAATGTGTCATGTGTCAAGTCCCTTTTTGGATTATTAACAAGAAATATCGTAAAATGTTTCTACAATGATTTCAAGCACATCCCTATCTAGTCCTAGCTCTTTAGATACTGACTCTACGTTGGCGTCTGTCATTAGATTAAAAATGTTGTCTACTTGTTCCTTGTAAAGAGATACCACGTTAATATTACTTTCTAGGTTAAATCTGTCCAGTGTTCTTTTGATGATCTGTTCTTCATGCGTCATGTTGGATACTCCTAAAAATGTTGTTTGCTTAACTGTTTATAGTATATA
>SPKZ01004651.1_pt1 | contig 11160 bp, 11 predicted proteins | sample 2456571 | NCBI WGS metagenome assembly SPKZ01 (sample SAMN11192286, study PRJNA482655) | marine metagenome | biome: ENVO:00000447; feature: ENVO:00000244|ENVO:00000211|ENVO:00000569|ENVO:00002023; material: ENVO:00002151; isolation source: ocean water from marine abyssalpelagic zone ...
GGTTCCGGATCGCGTCGACGGCCGCACTCGCGTGGCGACGTCGCGCGACGGCTCGCCCGTCTTTACCTGGGACGTGGTGGAAGCCGAGATCGCGGGACCCGATCCGTTCACGGGCCGCTCGATCGGCAGCGGATTCGCCCAGTGGGCCGAGGCGGCGCTCGATCCCGACACTGCGGAGGCCGCTCTGCTGACCCAGCGCGCCTGCGTGATCGCCGGTGGGAGGACGATGGACCTCGAAGGTGTACCGCGCGCTGCCCTCGTGCAGCCCAACCCCATGGGGAAGTGCCACACCTACCAGCCGGACACCGTCGAGAAGGGTGATCGAGTGGTCGGGAGCATCCGCAACCTCACCCACGAGACGGACATCCTCGCCGCCAGCCTCGCGTCGGCGCGCGAAGCTGTCGCCGACTGACGTCTCGCGGCTCGACGCCCACCGCCCACTCGGTGTATACCCTGACGGTCCAAGCGCAAGCGAACAGGAGAAGACATGCCGATCGATCGCGACAAGGCCCTGGCACACGAGTTTCCGGGTGGCGAAGGCTCCTACGGAAAGGACGACGTCATCCTCTACCACCTCGGCGTGGGCGCCGGAAATCCGCCCACCGACCCGAACGAGCTCGAGTACACCTACGAGAAGAACCTCAAGGTCCTTCCGACGTTCGCCGTGGTCGCGCGCTCAGGCGGCGGTGGTGGATTGAGCGCAATCCCTGGACTCGAGTTCAACCCCACCATGCTGCTGCACGGAGAGCAGGACGTGGAGCTGCACCGCCCGCTTCCCATCGCGGCGAAGCTCCGCGGAAAGACCCGGATCAAGGACATCTACGACAAGGGAAAAGCGGCGCTCGTTCTGATGGAGAACGACGTGAGCGACGAAGAGGGCCCGCTCTACACCACGCGAATGTCGCTGTTTCTGCGCGGCGAGGGTGGATTCGGCGGCGATTCAGGCCCCAAAGCCGGCAACGAGGCGCCCGACCGCGAGCCCGATGGCGTGATCGAGACGCGCACACTGCCCCAGCAGGCGCTGCTCTACCGACTCTGCGGCGACAAGAATCCGCTCCATGCGGACCCGGATTTCGCGAAGGCGGGCGGCTTCGACCAGCCCATCATTCACGGCCTGTGCTCGTACGGTCACACCTGCAAGGCCGTCGTCGACGCCGTATTGGGTGGCGACGTCACGAAGGTGAAGCGCTACGAGGCGCGCTTCCGCGGTGTCGGCTTCCCGGGCGAGACGTACCTCACGTCGTACTGGCGCGAGGGCGACAAGCTTCTCGTTCAGTCCAAGTCGAAGGAGCGCGACGCCATCATCATCTCGAACGCAGCCGTCACCCTCGCGAGCTGAGCTCGCGATGTCGGCCGGGGTGCTCTTCATCCACGGCGCCTTCCACGGCGACTGGTGCTGGGAGAAGGTGGTGCCGCTGCTCGCCGCTGGCGGCGTGACAGCCGAGTGCATCGATCTTCACCGCGGATCGCGAGAGGCGGATATCCAGGCGACGCAGGCTCATGTGAACCGGCTGCACGGGGCCGGCCACGTGGTCATTCCCGTGGGTCACTCGCTCGGCTGCTTCGTCGTGGCGGCCCTCGATCCGGCGACCGTCGCTCACGGGGTGTTCCTGGCCGGTCCCCTGTTGGGGCCGGGGACGCCGCCGATCGGGGAGGCGATCCTCCCGGCCTTCGGCGAGGCGGTCAGCTACCACGAAGACGGCACGATGACGGTGAGCGATGAGGGTGCGCGCGAGATCTTCTACCACGATTGCGCGGAGGCGGACGCCCACAGCGCCGTGTCGCGCCTGCGTCCCAACGTCGGCTACGGGGGAGACCCCGACGCCGAACGGCCCGTGTGGCGCGTCGTGCCGAGCACCTACCTCGTGTGCGAGGACGACCGCGTGTTGTCGCCCGACTATCAGAGGAAGCTGGCGGCGCTGTGCACGCGCAGCGAGTCGTTCGCGACCGGACACTCGCCGATGCTGTGCGCGCCGCAGGCGCTGGCCGATGCGCTGCTGCGCAGCGCCGCAACGCTCGACGCCTGAGCGCGTTGGGGGGTCAGCCGAGCCCCAGCACGCGCCGGAAATTCGGCTGTCCGGTGCACGCCGTGAGCCCACCGTCGATCACGATCGCGGCGCCAGTCATGTAGCTCGCGTCGTCCGACGCCAGAAAGGCGACCACGCCGGCGATTTCCTCCGGCTGGCCGAGGCGCGCCATGGGGATCACCTTCGCGTATTCCTCGGCGAGTTCCGGCATCTGGGACACCGCGGCCGTCATCGGCGTCTCGATGGGGCCCGGGCACACCGAGTTGACGCGGATGTTCTGGTCGGCGTGCTCGCAGGCGATCGAGCGCGTGAAGTTCACGACCGCGGCCTTGGCGGCGTTGTAGCCCGGCATCGCGTAGTCGCCGCCGATGCCCGAGATCGACGCGGTGTTCACGATCGAGCCGCCGCCGGCATTGCGCAGGTGGGGGATGGCGGCCCGGCAGCCGTAGAACACCGAGTTGAGGTCGACGTCGATGATGCGGTGCCAGTCGGCGGGCTCGACGTCGGGCAGGGTGCCGGGTTCGAGAATACCGGCGTTGTTGAACACGACGTCGATGTGTCCGAACCGATCGACGGCGCACTGCATGAGGGCCTCGACCTCCTCGATTTTCGTCACGTCGGTGCGCACGAACTCGGCGCGCTCGCACTGCTTCGCCACGTCGCTGCCGCCGTCGCCGTCGAGGTCGCCCAGGACCAAGAGCGCGCCTTCGGACGCGAAGCGCCGCGCCGTCGCCGCGCCGATCCCCGACGCTGCGCCGGTCACCACGACTACCTTGTCTTCGAAGCGCTGCATGACTCCCTCCAGCTGGCTGGGCGAGGAGCATACCAGCTCGATTCGACGGATCCGCCCGATCGGCGGCGCGGCCGCGCTGGTGACTCGGGGTGCGCGCAAGCTACGCTGACCGCGGAGGGAGATCGACGATGGAAGCGTCGAAATCACACGGTCACGGTTCCGCAGAGCGCGACGGGCCGATCGAGCCGACGTTCTGTCCCCACTGTGGCGAGCGCTTGAAGCGGCAGCGCAAGCTCGATCGCGAGCGCCCGGTGTGTGAGGCGTGTCACTACGTCTGGTTCCCGGATCCGAAGGTGGGGGTCGCGGCGATCGTGGTTCGCGACGACGCGCTACTTCTCGTCGAGCGCCGCTATCCGCCCGAGAAGGGAAAGTGGGGGCTACCCGGCGGCTTCGTCGACGCGGGCGAAGACCCCGCCGAGGCCGCGGCCCGCGAAGCGCTCGAGGAGACCGGCCTCGAGGTTCGTATCGAGGGTCTGTTCGACGTGCTCCACAACCGTGAGCCGGGCGGCGCGTCGATCGTCATCCTGTACCGGGCGACAGCATGCGGAGGCGAGCTGCGCGCGGGTGACGACGCCGCCGCGGCGGTCTTTCAACCGCTCGACGATCTGCCGGAACTCGCGTTCGCCAGTACTCGAGCGGTCGTGTCGGCGCTGCGGTCCGGGCCGCTCGGCTGATTGCGGCTGGGCCGCTCGTCAGCCCCCGATCGAACAGTCGAGTCGTCCCACGGGTCTCGTTGGGTTCGCGCGCTCGCTGATCCACGAGCGGAACGATCCCTGCCTCGATTCGCGATCGAAGTCGTCCTCGTCGGCGCCCGGGTCGTCGCGTTTGGCGGCGACGGGGGCTACGGTGCTCCGCGATGATCACACTCGTCGTCGACGCGACCGAGCTCGGACCGGGTCAGACCCGGGTCGTCGAGCACCGCGGCACGAGTGTTCTTCTGTGCAACGTGGATGGCGACTACTACGCGCTCGAAAATCGCTGCAGCCACGCCGCAGCGCGGCTCAGCGTCGCCCGTCTCGACGGTTGTCTCCTCGAGTGCCCCGTGCATGGCGCGCGTTTCGACGTGCGGGACGGGAGCGTGGCGCGCCGGCCGGCTCGGCGAGCGATCCGCACGTTCCCGGTCGTCGTGAGCGGTGGCAAGGTAGAGATTCAGCTCGGTCCTTGAGGAAACGCCGTCGAGAAGTCTACGCGGGGTTCACGTCCGCTGGGCAGCTCACACCCGTGCCGCCGAGTCCGCAGTAGCCCGCGGGATTCTTCGCCAGGTACTGCTGGTGGTAGTCCTCGGCGTAGTAGAACTCGGGCGCCGCGACGATCTCGGTCGTGATGGCCCCGTAGCCCGTGCTCGTCAGCGCCTCTTGAAAGACGTCGCGGGACGCTTTCGCGGCGCGCTGCTGCTCCTCGCTACGGGTGTAGATCCCCGATCGGTACTGGGTACCGGCGTCGTTGCCCTGGCGCATGCCCTGGGTGGGATCGTGGGACTCCCAGAAGATCCTCAGCAGGTCGGCGTAGTGGATCTTCGACGGATCGAAGACCACGCGGACCACCTCGTTGTGACCCGTGCGACCCGTGCACACCTCTTCGTAGGTGGGGTTTGGTGTGTGGCCCGCCGCGTAGCCGACACTCGTGCTGACCACGCCGTCCGCCTGCCAGAACACGCGCTCGGCGCCCCAGAAGCAGCCGAGACCGAACAAGGCGAGCTCCGTGCCGTCGGGGAAGGGGGCCTCGAGAGGGGCGCCGTTGACGAAGTGTCGCTCCGGAACGCGCATGCGGGCGTCGCGGCCGGGCAACGCCTCTTCGGGGGTGGGTATCGCGAGCTTCGTGAAAGACATCCTCGGACCTCCGCGCGTCGCGAACCGACGCCATCGACACCGAGGATACCGGCCCAGCCCGCGGACGCCGCCCGGGGGAGGGTCGCGCAGCTGCCAGAATTCCGCGACCCGCATCGGGTATGCTGTCGCACCGTTTCCGCCCGGAGGTGCGCATGACCCGCGTATTCAAGACTCCTGCCGATCTCAAGACGGCCGTCGGGGATCAACTCGGTACGAGTGAATGGCTCGAGATCACACAGCAGCGGATCGATCTGTTCGCCGAGGCCACCGGCGACCACCAGTGGATCCACGTCGATCCCGAGCGCGCGAAGGACGGTCCCTACGGCGCGACCATCGCCCACGGCTATCTCACCCAGTCGCTCGTGAACCACTTCCTGCCGGAGATCATCGACGTGCAGGGCGCGTCGATGGGCATCAACTACGGTGCGGATCGGCTGCGCTTTCCCGCACCCGTGCCCGTGGGCTCGCGGATCCGGGGCCGTGGCGAGCTGGTGAGTGCGGAAGACGTGAAGGGCTGCGTCCAGGCGGTGGTGCGTGTCACGGTCGAGATCGACGGCGGCGATCGTCCAGCCTGTGTGATCGACACCATCAGCCGGTTCTATCCCTGAATCGCGTCGCCGGTCGTCGATCGAGAAGCTGTAGGCCTCGAATGCCTACTCGCGATCGGCGCCGACCTCTGCGGTTCGATCGGCGCGCTGAGACGCGAGGTGCTTCGCGATCGCGTCGAAGGCCGCAAATGCCTCGCCCTTCAGCCGGGGGTCCGTCCCCCGCGGCCAGGTGCTCAGCTTGGCGATCACCACGTTGCGCGCGGGATTGATGTAGAGGAGCTGACCGAACACTCCTTGCGCCACGTAGGCCGTATCCTCGCCCGGCAGCGCCCACCACTGGTACTGGTAGCCCTCGAGAGGTGTCCGCACGAGCTTGCCGTAGTCGAGGTGCGGCTCGACCGGTGTCGTCGCTTCCTTTACCCAGCCTTCGGGGAGGATCCGCTCCTCGCGCCACACGCCGTCATTGGCCATCAGCTGGCCGAATCGCGCGTAGTCGCGGACCGTGGCGTCGATGCCGATTCCGCCCATCTCCATTCCACCGTCGCGGTCGAGGATCCAGGTGGCGTCGTGCTCCATGCCGATTCGCGACCAGATCTTCTCGGAGAGATACGCGGCCGGAGCCTTGCCCGTCGCCGCTCGGACGAGCCAGGCCAGGACCTGGGTCTCCCCCGTGGAATAGTTGAAGACGGTTCCGGGGCGCGCTGCGCGTTCGAAGCGTCTTACGAGTTCGTTGGCGGGCACCTTGTTCTGGAGCATCGAAAGCCCGGTGAAGACATGGATATCCGCCTTCGGGTCCGTGTAGGTCTCGGAGAATGCGACACCGGAAGACATCTGCAGCGCCTGCTTGATCGTCACACCGTCGTACGCCGTTCCCTCGAGGTCGGCGATGTATTTCGTCAGGGGATCGTCGACGGACTCGATCGCTCCGTCACCCATCGCGAGTCCGACGAGGGTCGAGGTGATCGATTTCGCCATGGAGAAGGAGGTGAACCGGGTGTTGGGTCCCGTACCCGGCCGGTAGCGCTCGTAGGCGAGGCTTCCAGCGTCGAGAACCACCATCCCGCTGGTGTGGTTGCGCTCGAAGAACTCGTTCACCGAATGTCGCTGGCCCTCGAACTCGAACTCGAGCTCCGCGACGCCGTGGCGACCGTTGGCGAGGGGATCGATCGACCCCGCGCGGGCGATCATTCGCGTCGGGAAATACTCGGACATCCTTTGGAAGCTGCGGGCCCGGTTCGGGGGAGACATCGCGGCCAGCCGCGAGTTCACCGGTGTCGCGACTCCGACCGGGGTGGCGCTCGAAGGGGTCGCAGGCGCTGCGGGAACGCTCGATGGAGATGCGCATGCGAGCAGCGCTGCGGCGGCAAGGAGCGGCCGGAAGAACGCGCAACCTCTCGTGTGGACCTCGGACCCGGGGTTCATGGAACGACCTCGAGCCGAGGATTGCACGTCGAGAAAAGAAATTCAATGATTTAACTACTTTTGGAGGAACGAGCTGCTAGGTTCGAGAGATGGTGCGGGCTCCCCACTTGAAACCGAAGGAATGGATCGACGGAGTCCGCAGCCTCGTGCGTCTTTCACGGGTCGCCCAATGGGAATGCGAGCGGACAGGGATCACCCTCCCGCAGTACCGCGCGCTCCTCAATGTCTCCCTCGGTACCCGCCGCGCCTCCGAACTCGCCGATTTCGCGGCGGTGAGTCGGCCGGCCGTGACCGCGCTGGTCAACGGCCTCGTCGAACTCGGCCTGCTGCGCCGCAAGGCGGTGCCCGCCGACGGCCGCGGAGTCCATCTCGTCGCTACCGCCAAGGGTCGTCGCGCCGTCGTGCGCGCCGAGAGCGCCATGGTCACCCGACTGACGGGCATCCTGGGAGATCGGCCGGAGACGCGGGCGATGCTCCGCGAGTTGTCGGGGCTCGAAGGAGCGCTCGACGAGGATCTCGTTCGCGACGTGTTCGGCCGCAGGACCGCGGAGAAATCGAGCAAGCGGGCGAAGTCGCCGCGGCGCCGCAAGGCACTACCCTGAGACGCGTCGACGAGCGGAGTCTCGATCACGACGCAGGCAAGGAGCGATGATGGATACGACGAGACGGGAGATGCTGCAGGGGCTGGGGGTGGCGATGGGAGGAGTCCTGGCCGGCCCGGGGGTCGCCACGGCGGTTGCCTCGGAGCCCGCCGCTGCGCAGGCCGCAGCCACCAAGCGTCCCTGGTGGGACCTCGGCGTCATCGGGGACCCGATCAAGGAAAATCAACTGCTGTGGTATCTCGGCCAGGCCGGGCAGGGCCTGACCGACGTCGGCGAGTGCCTCGACACCGCCAGTCGGATCTCCAATCGGGAGGACGACACCTGGATGCACGAGTGGTTGAAGACCGCGGAGCGCGTGCAGAGCGTCGCCGAGCGGAGCCTCGCTGCGGGGCACCGTGTCAGCGCCGGTGACGCGTTCCTGCGCGCCGCCAACTACTACCGCGCAGCCCTCATCCACCACGTCGGAAGCGGAGAGGTCGTCCTCGCGGCGTGCCGTGCCAGCATTCACTGCCACGAAAAGGCCATCGAGTTGCTGTCCCTGCCCGCGCAGGCCGTGTCGATTCCGTACGAAGACACGGTGCTGCCCGGTCATTTCCATCGCTCGCCCGTGGCGGGGCGAAAAGCGCCGATCATCGTCATGCACCAGGGCATGCACGCGTGGCCGGAGGAGACCCGGTGGGTCACGGACGGCGGCCTGCGACGTGGCTACCACGTCTTGGGTTTTCACGGCCCCGGGCAGGGGCTTCCCCTGAGACGGCAGGGTCTGCCGTTCCGTCCCGACTGGGAAAAGGTGGTGACACCCGCCGTCGACTTCGCTCTCGAGCAACCGGGGGTCGACCGCGATCGCGTCGTCCTGATGGGGCTCTCCTTCGGGGGCGCGTTGTCGCCGCGGGCCGCTGCATTCGAAAAACGCATCCAGGTCTGTGTCCCCAATCCCGGCGTCTTGAACTGGTCGGAGTCGTTCTTCGCCGCGATGGAGCACTTCAGCCCGGGACTCGTCCAGCTGCTGGACGCGGATCCAGCGGGCTTCGATGCCGCGGTGTCCGAGGCCGTCAAGGGCGATGCGCTGCTCAGCTGGGGGATTCGCGACTTGATGTGGAAGTACGGAGGGAGTTCACCTTCCGTCGCCATGGGCAACGTCCGGAAGTACAACAACGAGGAGACCGTCGACCAGATCAGCTGCGACATGCTGATCATGGACGGCACCGCCGAGGAGTACTCCGTGGGCCAGGCCAAGAGGCTCTACGACGCCGTCGGGTCGCCGAAGGAGTATCTGCTCTTCACGGCTGAGGACACCGGCCTCGTGCACTGCCAGGCCGGCGCAACGGCGGTGGCGGCCCAACGGCTGTTCGACGCCCTCGATCCGCGCGTGCTGTAGGGCGTCCCGGACTCCGGCGCAGCAGATCGAGGGCAAGGCCCCTCGTTTCTGGCGGTCGTCGGGAGAATCCCCGACCCCTACAGCCCTCTGTTTCATCGGTCGATGGGTAGGGCGTGGCAGGGGGGCAAGCGAACTCCGATCGCGGCGCTGAGGTCGTCGAAGCGGTCCATTGGCTGTTGCGAGCCGAGCGGACGCTGCGCACGTATCCGGCCCACAGCGAGATGAGCACGCGGGCGATGTCCGAGGTTGCCCCGAGGCTCACCGCGGTCCTTCCAATCGAGCTCGAAATCGGACCCGAAGCGCTCACGTGCTCCGGGGCGTCGGTCCTCGGGGCGAATGTCGAGCTTCCGCCCATCCTCTCGGAGCTGTACCGCGATGGCATTCGGCGGATCCGGCTCGACCGCGGCATGGACGATGCCGAGCTGCAGAAGCTTCTCATCACCCTCGCGACGCCGCTCGACCCCGAGAGCGTCAGCGAGGACTACGTGACCCGCATCTGGGAGGCGAAGCTCCCCCACGTGAGCGTCGCTGCGATCGATCCCTACCTCGACTTCGACATGCCCGACGACGTTCTGGAGGGCAAGGACCGGCCCTCCGGGGAGGTCGAGGACATCGGCCCGGACCCACAGCTCGACGTTCCCAATCCGCCCGAGTCGGCCTTCGTGATCTCCGAAGCGGAGCGTCAAAGGATGGCGTCGGCGGTCGAACTCACCGCCGGCAAGCCGCGCTGGGGTGTCTTTCTCGATTCGCTCTTCTCGCTGTTTCAAACGCCTTTGGGGGCGCGACGCCGCGAGGACCTCGGGCTGATCATCGAGAGGCTCTTCAACTCGTCATTGCAGCGGCTCGAACTGTCGACGGCCGTCGGCCTGTTCGAGCGTCTCGTTTCGAACGAGCGGGTCCCGGCGGAGCTGATCGAGCGACTGTCGGCGAGCGTGGGCGACTCCACCGCTCTCGAAAAGCTCGGCGCGGCGTTCGAAGCCGGAATCGAAGATCCCGAGCTGGCGATCCAGCTGTTCGTGCTCATGAGTCCAGCGTCGGTCGAGACGCTGTGCACGCTGTTCGAGGCGGCGCAGTCGGCGCGGGCGAGGCGCTTCTACGCGTTGGCCCTCGAGCGCATCGGCGAGCCGGCGGCTGTTCGGGCGGTCTCGGGCTTCCGCAACAGTGGGGGCGATCTGCGTCGCGCCTATCCGAAGGTGCTGGCGCCGATCAAGAGTCCGATCGTCCTTCGCGGGCTGCTCGAGAGCATCGCGGACGCGGACCAGAGCGTGCGTCGCGAAGTCGTGCGAGCCCTCGGTGTGCAGGGCGAAGCGAACGCGGTGCAGGCGCTTTTGCGGGTCGCGCTCTTCGACGACGATTCCGGGTGTCGCGTCATCGCGCTGCGCTGCCTGGGCGCACAGCGCAACGATCTCGGTCACGAGGCGCTCCTCGAGCGCATCCAGTCGCGACACTTCTCGGGGCTTCCCGACGAGGAGAAGGACCTCTTGTTTCTCGCCCTCGGTGCGGTGGGTACCGACGACATCGTGCCCGCCATGGCGGCAATCCTGAAGTCGGGTTGGAACCCGTTCAAGCGGAGCCATTCAGACTGGAAGCGGGCCGCTTCAGCGCTCGCCCGCCTCGGGACGCCGGCGGCGCAGCAGTTCCTGCAGAACGCCGTGCGCAGCCGAAACAGAGAGCTCTCGGAGCGCTGTTTCGAGGCGCTCAAGAAGCTCGAGCAGAACCTGTCGGCGAGGTCGAGGTCGTGAGCGCAACCCGCATCGAAGATGAGCGGCGTCACGTCGATCTCTCGCGGGAGCTGATCTCGCTCTGGACCGGCCTCTTCAAGGCGGTGCGCCTCTACGAGCAGGCCAACGACAGCGTCGAGTCGCAGTGCTCGCGCATCCGCGAGGTCGCGCTCGCTCTCATGAACGATTCGGGCGAACTCGAGCTGACCGTGCGACGCGACTCGATCTTCGTCGGACGGCTCCGCATCAAGCAGGGCGCCATGGGCTCGACCGCCTACCCGCGGCTCATCGCGCTGCTCTGCACCGCGGGGATCTCCAGCGTGATCCTCGATGAGGACGTCGAGAACTGGGAGATCGAGCTCTTCGCGCGAATCAGCATCGCGACCGCCGACGCCCGCAGCGAGCCGGCCGAGATGAAGAACCAGCTCGAGAGACGCGGCGTCCAGCATCTCACCGTCCAGATCGGACAGATGGACGAGCCCCTCGCCGAAGAGCTGACGGCCGACCAACTCGCCCGCCGCATCTACCTGAACTCGATCGGCGTGGTGAAGGGCGTCTTTCAGGAGCTCAAGACTTCGAATCGCCTCTCGGCCCGACGCGTGAAGCGCGTCGTCATGGAAATGGTCGACTCGCTCGACCGCGACCCCGGCTTTCTGATGAGCCTGACGCAGCTGAAGAACTACGACGAGTACACGTTCAACCACTCGGTAAACGTGAGCGTGCTCTCGATCGCGCTGGGCCGACACCTGCAGCTCCAGAGAAATGAGCTCTCCATCGTGGGACAGGCGGGGATGTTCCACGATCTCGGCAAGCTCTGCGTACCCAAGGAGGTGCTCAACA
>SPKZ01012624.1_pt1 | contig 11158 bp, 7 predicted proteins | sample 2456571 | NCBI WGS metagenome assembly SPKZ01 (sample SAMN11192286, study PRJNA482655) | marine metagenome | biome: ENVO:00000447; feature: ENVO:00000244|ENVO:00000211|ENVO:00000569|ENVO:00002023; material: ENVO:00002151; isolation source: ocean water from marine abyssalpelagic zone ...
AAGATCAGTATCTTGAGCTAGCCTTCTATTAGATAAATCAACCAATCCGAGCGCAATTCGAATAGTGGATTCCACTGTCTCGCCTGCATCTATTTGATCTAATATAATAGAGGTGAATACTTGACCTTTTTCTTCATTCCTCATACCTTCAGAAGCTATTACTCCATCTGGCTCAGAATTCAGTGGTAAATAGGAAATAACTTCTATGTTTTTTAATTTTCTACCTAAGTTATTTGTTAGTCGTGTATGGAACTCGACTGAAACTAATTCGACCTTTAACTCATTACCTCCATCCTCACTATTAAAGAAAAAAAGAAAAAACCCTAAGGAGAATGTAGCCGAAAAAAATATAATTAGTGCTTTCATAGCATCCTACTAACCAAGCAATGTAAATAAGTTAGTGGAATTATATGTAAGGGCAAAAAAAACACAACAGTACAAAAGTAGTATTTATTAACACTGTAATCATCAAATATCATTACAGGTGAGTTCAGTTTTTAACTAGCCCAATTAGATTATCGAGATTGGATGTCAATAAGTTAGAATATTGTGAACATAATTATCAATATCCAATCGTTTTTTGTTCTAAAATCATCTCTAGAGACTTAACCTAGGAATGTATGATGACACAAAATGTTAAAGTTGTTATTTCAGTCGATGCTGAATTCACCATTAATTCAGCATTTAAAGATCCTGACAATTATGCGCCATGCGCTCAATCTTTATTTTCCCCAGATCAAGAAACAGATGTCGGTTTTAACGATCTACTCAACTTACTGAATCGACACCAAGTTAAAGCTACTTTTTTTACTGAAGCATTAAATGCCCATTATTTTGGGATTGACGAAATGAAAAAACACGTTAGCACAATGCTACGCTTTGATCATGACGTTCAGCTTCACACACATCCGGTATGGCAAGAGTTTAGAAATACCGATTGGAAGAATATTGTCGTCAATAAAAAGCTTAAAGACAATTTTTTAAATATGTCATCAACTGATATTCAGCAAGTGTTAGGCGACGCGATTGATATTTTCGAACAGTGGACCGGTAAAAAACCGCTCGCATTTCGAGCTGGAAATCTCCAAGCATCGCTAGAGTTATATGACGCTTTAGATAAAACGGGTTTTAAGTTAGCCAGTAATATTGGGCTTCCTATCTACAGGCCAACAGAAGATAGATTAAATATCGAAAATCAAGTTACTTATCTCAGTAATATCGTTGAATTCCCAGTAACAACATTCCAAAGCATGGGTATCCGACATAAGGCACTGACAATTCAAGGAACTTCAACTAACGAAATTAAACAAGTGCTGAAACAATGCAAAAAATTAGGCATAAAACATGTTATTGTTTTAACCCATGTTCATGAATTTATAAAAACAAATCCACTGACTCAACAAAAAAAAGCCAATAAAGTCAATTTATCCCGCTTAAATAAGCTATGTTTATTTGTAAAGAATGAGAATGGATTTGAATTTTCAACCTTTGCTCATCTTGCTAATGAGCAACAACATGATTTAACGGCTAACGAACAACCAAAACCGATTCAAACATCGATATTGGCGGGACTATGGACTGTCATACAGAACTCACTTAACAATAAAATTTGGCGCTATTAAGATTATGACAACGTACAATTTAAACTATCAGATCGGGGACGTTATACTTTTCAATAAAAAAATATCAATTAGCACATTAACTAAAAGTAATTTCCCCACATCAACGCCTTTAAAGCAGTTACCCAATAATAATGCCGATTTACCGCAATATTTGCCACAACTGTGTATTTCCCCCCAGTTAATCAGCAATAAAATGACTGTCATTGCTGATAAGTTATATTATATCCGCTCAATTTATAATAATTATTATATCAAACTGAATGACTTTGACTCGTTCGAACATTATTTAGAAAAGTTTTCATCAAAATCAAGAAAATCATTAAAACGTAAAGTCCGAAAAGCAGAGACTGCAGAGTTTAGCTATCAAATCTATCAAACGGTCGAAGAAGTTGATGAATTCCATACTTATGCTTGCCAAGTTGGTGAACAGACCTATCAAAAAAGATTATTTGACTCATCCATTCCGACAGATTTAAGCTATCGTGAACAAATAAAATCTCAGGCTGAACAAAATAATTTTTTAGGGCTCATTTTATTCAAAGATGGTCACGCTTGTGCTTACCTTTATTTGCCAATCGTTAATAATCAATATATCTATGCTTACCTTGGCTACGTTCAACAACATTCAGCCTACTCTCCCGGAACCGTGCTGCAATATTATGCATTCAATGAAATATTCAGCCAAAAATTAAAAGCCGATTACTTTAATTTCACCGAAGGTGATGGGCAGCATAAGAAGTTTTTTGCCACTGACAAGCAAACCTGTTGTAATTGCTTGGTGGTTAAGAATTCATTCAAAATGCGATGTTATCTAAAACTACAACTAATGTGTGATGGCTTTTCAGCGTGGCTGGGTCAAACTTTAGACAAATATAAATTACGTGAAAAAATCAAAAAAATAATCAGAAGAGGCTAGGAGTAATGTTGAAAACATTGATGAAATCGCTGCTCAATTTTGTTTTTTCTAGCTATGATATTTTTCAAATATTTAGCCTAAACAAAAAATCACCAAAGTTAACCCTGACGGATGGGTTTGAGTTTATTGAACTCAATGCCACAGCACTGGCTCAATACAGTGGTGCGTTGTTAGATAAAAACAAATCTTACTTAGGCACTGAATCGAAGGGATTTGCTTGTATCCATGAGCAACAAATTGTCGGGCTATGTTTTTTTTGGTCTGGTCAACGTTATCAGAAACGTAATTTTATTAAGCTCGCTCCAGATCAAGCTAAATTGGTCCAAATAGAAACGCTAGAGTCGATGAGAGGCCAAGGCATTGCCCCGAATTTAATCAAATACGCTGCAGCAAATATGCTTAATCATAATTTTAATACTGTCTATGCCCGTATTTGGCATTCGAATACCTCGTCAATTAAGAGCTTTACCAAAGCTGGTTGGCAATATGAACGGACCATTATTGCCTTAAAGATGCGGCTAGGATTGCAATGTAAGTTTACTTGGCCTTTTAATTAATCTTAAAAATTACACATTTAGTTACGTTTAAAACAGTATTTATCATCAAAGTTACCCTAAAATACCTCGCTTTAATTTAGTCATTCTAGCGAGACATTTTATGAAGCTTTCAAGCCTCACTTTGGCACTGATGATTGCCATTACTTCCCATGCAACCTTGGCTGCAGATCCTAAAAAAAGCGACAGCACTAAAAAACAAACCTTAAGCCAATTAATCAAAGGAAAAACAAAGTCTGAAGGCTTGTTAAATTTTTATCAGGACGAAAAAAGTGGTGAAACCCTGATGGTCTTAAATCAAGACCAACTGGATACCCCTTTCTTATATTTCGTTCACACGGTCGACGGTGCATCCGATGCAGGACATTTTAGAGGGGGCTATCGCGAAACCAAGATTATTGAATTTCGTCGTCATTTCAACCGTATCGACATTATCACCAAAACACCGCGCTTTGTTTTTGACCAAAATAATCCCATCAGCAAAGCCAGTGAAGCCAATATTAGTGAAGCCGTATTAGCCAGCATTAAAATTGAAACGGAGGATAAAGGTAAAATAGCACTAAAAATTAATAAACTATTTTTAAGTGAAGCCTTGCACAAAGTGTCACCGTGGCAACGTGCTAATGACAAAGGGGCCAAAAAGCGCTTTAAACTCGGTAAGCTCGACACTAAAAAGTCCCGTATTATTGACAAGCGTTCATTCGATAATAATGTTGATATCATTGTCGATTATGTTTTTACCAATCCCAATCCAAATGTTCAAGGCTCATCAGCCATTACTGACCCTCGCGCGGTTTCAATTAAAGTGCAACATTCGTTTATTAAAATGCCAGAGAATAACTTTAAGCCTCGTTTAGATGATGCTCGCATTGGTTATTTCACGCATCAGTTTAATAAAATGACCTCTGAAAGCTGGACTCCCTATCAAGATGTCATTAAACGTTGGGATTTAGAGAAAAAAGATCCAAGCGCTGTCCTATCCGATCCGGTTAAACCAATCACTTGGTGGATAGAAAACACCACGCCATTAGAATGGCGTGACACCATTAAAAAAGCGGTATTAAGCTGGAATATTGCCTTTGAAAAAGCTGGTTTTAAAAACGCAATGGTCGTTAAAATTCAACCGGATGATGCAACCTGGGATGCTGGCGACATTAATTACAATGTATTGCGTTGGACTGCGTCACCTAAGCCACGTTTTGGTGGCTATGGCCCATCATTTGCTAACCCGTTAACGGGGCAAATTCTGGGTTCTGATATCATGTTAGAGTTTGTATTCATGAAAAACCGTTGGGTTTATGACACCTTATATTCTCAAGGTGCGGCTAGCTTAGTAGGCAATGACTCCTCATCACCGGACCTATATTGTAGCGCTGGACATCAGTTACAACACGGTATCATGTTAGGTCAAAACCTAACCAATAGTGATATTAGTAAAAAAGCGGTGATCGATGAAGGCCTAACCATGCTAATTTTGCATGAAGTAGGCCATACTCTCGGCTTAAATCATAATATGAAAGCCTCGGTATTATGGAATGAAAAAGAAGTGCATAGTAAAGCCTTAACCAAGGGAATTATCAGCGGTTCAGTGATGGACTATACCCCGGTCAATGTGGCACCCATTGGTACTGAGCAAGGTTATTATTTCCAGACAGGTCCAGGTCCTTATGATTTATGGGCGATAGAATATGGTTATTCAACAGCGCTTAGTAATCCTCAAGCAGAACAAACACGATTAGAAACTATTTTAACCCGTTCGGCTGAGCATGGATTGGCCTTTGGTAATGATGCCGATGACATGAGACGCCCAGGTAGCCATATCGATCCGCGCATTATGATTAGTGATATGTCTTCTAACCCTGTTGCTTACGCACAAGATAGAATGGCGCTAATTAATCAGGCCTTTGAACAGTTAAAGACTACAGCATTGATCGAGGGTGAATCCCATCAACAATTACTGACCTTAAGTAATACCTTATATGGGCAATATAAGAAGCAAGCAGAAATTATCTCTCGCCAGATTGGTGGTGTTTATATTGAACGTAACCACGTGACTAAAAACTCTCAACTGGCACCTTACACGCCAGTGCCATTAGCGACGCAACAACAAGCGATGTCGGCGTTAGCGCAATTTGTCTTTGCACCAACAACGTTAGCGACCATGCAGCCATTGTATAGTCATATGCAACACCAGCGCCGAGGTTTCAGTCATTTTAGTCGCAATGAGGATCCTAAAGCTCACGCAATGATCCTAAATATTCAAAAATCAGTGCTTGATCAATTACTGCATAAGAATGTGCTGCAACGGATATCTGATACCGCGTTATATGGTAATCAATATCTTCTTAGCAACTTTATGAATGATTTGAGTGCCGCGATATTTATTGATGATAAAGCAGTGACATCTACCAGCATGAATGTGCAAATAGAATACGTTAAGCGACTGATTAAGATTGCGGGGCTAAACAACAGTTCAAGCTATGATAATTTAGCTAAATCAGCGGCGGTTTATCAATTAAAGACCATTAGCAACCAAAGCACCTCGTGGGGAGCGAAAGAAGCAATGAAATCTCATAAAGCTTATATTGATTTATTAATTGCACGAGCCTTTAGTGCATAGAGCCTAAAAATAAGGGTAAGCTTTGATTAAAGGCTTACCCTATTTAACTTTGGAAATGTTACTTAGCTTGCTCTAACAATGCTGCGACAATGCGCTGACAAGCTTGACCATCACCATAAGGATTATGAGCAACACTCATTGCTTGATATGCCTTGTCATCATTAAGTAAGGTATTTATTTCCTTAACGATAACATCACCATCGGTGCCAACCAATTTAACCGTGCCAGCAGCCACTGCTTCTGGTCGCTCTGTGGTATCTCGCATCACTAATACGGGTTTACCTAACGATGGTGCTTCTTCTTGAATACCGCCAGAGTCAGTAATAATAATATGACAACGATTCATTAAATAAACAAACGGCAGATACTCCTGCGGCTCAATTAAAAATACATTATCGATATCACTCAAATGACGATTGACTGGCTCTTTAACTAGCGGGTTTAAATGGACAGGATAGAGAATTTCGCATTCAGGATGGGCTAATGCTATCGCTTTTAAAGCCTTACAAATACGCTCAAAACCATCACCAAAACTTTCACGGCGATGCCCAGTTACTAAAATTAATTTTTTGTCACGATCTAAAAATGAAAACTGTTTTTGATAAGCCTCTTGTAGTTCTGGAGTATTATCTAAACGGTCTCGAACCTGCAATAAGGCATCAATCACGGTATTACCTGTCACATGAATATACTCTGGTGATACTTGCTCTGCTAGTAGATTTTGCTCTGACATCACCGTTGGGCAAAAGTGAAAATTAGCTAATACGCCGGTTAACTTACGGTTAGCTTCTTCAGGCCAAGGCGACAATAAATTCCCCGTACGTAACCCAGCTTCAACATGACCAATTTTAATTTGCTGATAAAAAGCCGCTAAACTGGTTGAGAAAGTGGTGGTCGTATCGCCATGTACCAGCACAACATCAGGTTTGAACTCTTGAAGTACCTGTTGTAATCCAGACAAAATGCGATTAGTAATATCCGCTAACGACTGCCCTGCTTTCATAATGTCGAGATCATAATCTGGTGTTAATTCAAATAGGTTTAATACTTGATCTAACATTTCACGATGTTGAGCAGTAACACATAGCTTATGCTCTATTTCTTGGGTTTGATTTAGTAATAAAGCCAGCGGTGCCATCTTTATTGCTTCAGGTCTGGTGCCAAAAACGGTTAATACTTTCACTTCACATCCTCATGTTTAATCTAATTATGTAATAAGGATATCTAATAAAAGCATTTTTTTCTCTTTATTTATCAAATAATATGGTTCAGCCACAAAAAACCTTCATCAGTCTAATTTTTCCATAGAAAACAATCACTGTAATCAAAAGCATACATTCACTAAAAATTTTATATTAGACGAAAATTTGCTATGGTGTGCCCGACACTGGTATATACCTCTGTGTAATTGGTATATTGCTGGTATGGAACGTTTTTTCCGGAGCGGCCTGAGATTAATGATAATGGTTTCTTCCAGCCATACATTTCAACCATGGTTGGTGATTTATATGAAGAAGGCAATGATCGTCATGATGCGGTTTTATTGTTACCTTTGAGGAAATGTTTCTATACAAACAGCAATTCTAATAACGAAACATAAGCGAGTAAACTTGCCTTTCTAGTACTGCGCAGGTATAACACCCTCGAAATGAAAATATTTTTTAAACTAACGTAAAATTTTTCTACACTAACGAAAATTAAACGCGTAATAAACGCGCAATTATAAAAATTAGGATAATTATATGAATCCACCTAATGCGGGTACCTTATTTGGTCACCCTAAAGGACTATTCCTTTTATTTGGTACTGAAATGTGGGAGCGTTTCGGTTATTACGGTATGCGTGCCTTATTGGTACTTTATTTAATCGCTTCGGTTCAGGATGGCGGTTTTGGTTGGACTAACCAAGAGGCATTAAGCCTTTATGGTTTTTTTACGATGTCTGTTTACCTAACACCTATGATTGGTGGTTGGCTAGCCGATAACTATATAGGCCAACGAAAAGCCATTATTTACGGTGGTATTATCTTTTCTGCGGGTTACTTTACCTTAGGTATTCCTAAGTCAATGCTTGTAGGCATGGAAGAAACCGTATTTTATATTGGTTTAGCCTTAATTATTATTGGTAATGGTTTATTTAAAGCTAACGTATCAAGTTTAGTGGGTGAGTTATATGAAGATGGCGATCAACGCCGTGACGCCGCTTTTACTATTTTCTACATGGGTATTAACTTAGGTGCATTTTTATCACCGTTTATTGTTGGTACCTTAGGTGAGGAAGTTAACTGGCATTACGGCTTTATTGCTGCCGGTTGTGGTATGTTAATTGGTTTAGTATTACAACTTACTTTAGGCAATAAATATTTAGGCGACATTGGTGTTGTTCCTTCGGCTAAGAAAATCGCTGAAAGTCAAGACGATTTAAAAGCGCGCACTTTAACTACAGAAGAAAAAGACCGTATTAAAGTTATTCTTATTATGGGTCTTTTCACCATGATTTTCTGGGCTGGTTTCGAGCAAGCAGGTGGTTTATTTAATATTTACGCTTCTCAATTTACTGACCGTAACCTCTTTGGGTTTGAAATACCGGCAACTTGGTTTCAATCATTAAATGCCATGTTCATTATCTTACTTGCCCCTTTTGTTGCTTCAATGTGGGTTGGCATGGGAGATAAAGAGCCGACATCACCAAAGAAGTTTGCTTTGGCGATGGTGTTTTTAGCTCTGGGTTTCTTTGTTATGGTTGGCGCTACGGTAATGCAAGGCGGCGATGTTGCCATTAAAGTAAGTATGTTATTTTTAGTCTTTGCTTATCTTTTCCATACCTTAGGTGAATTGTGTTTATCACCAATAGGGTTATCCATGGTGACTAAATTAGCTCCCCTTAAATATACCTCGTTATTAATGGGTGTTTGGTTCTTCTATACTGGCCTTTCAAACTTTTTAGCCGCATTTATTGGTAAATTTGTTGGTGAAGGCAAAGAAATGGTTGATAACGCGGCTGTTATCTTTATGTCAATTGGTTGTGCTGCATTAATTTGTGCTGTTCTCATTTTATTAAGTGCTAACAAATTAGTGGAATGGATGCATGGCGCTGAAGGCGAAAAATCATCTGATTTAGAATCAAAATTACAAGAAGAGCTATCAGTGACTGATGCTCACGAAGGTGCTTCAACAACACGTAGCTAACGCTACGATTTCGTTACAAAAACTAAAAAGCTGATAGAGTAATTTATCAGCTTTTTTTGTTTAACATTATTTTATTTTTATGCCGAGCCTTACTTCTCCTAGCCTATTAACGCAACGAACTCAATTAAGAAAACTCATTAGGTTACAGCGAAACACTCTCTCATCAAGCCAGCCAAAATTTGATGCATCAATTATGTTCATTAGCTTACCGACAACAAGTAAAAATTGAAGAAGAAGCATCGGTTTCAAACCGTAATTAATCGCTCTTTAATTTAGTTGTAAAAAAAACCAGCAAATTTGCTGGCTTTTTATTTTTTAGCAAATTATTTATTAATCGTCGTCAAATTCATCACCAAAGTCTTCATCAGTATCTTCGACTTCAGGAACATTACCATCGTAAATATCAAACGTGCGATATTGATAGTATGCCTCTTTAACAAAAGTGTAAGGGTCTAATGAGCTTTCTAATAAGCCTTCTTGATCAATTAATTCAGCCCGCTGATGAATACCTTTGATGAAACTAATTCCTAATCCTGGTAAAAAACCAATGGCAGCCGCAGGGAAGTAGAGTTTATCGACTTGATCGCCAACTTCATTACGAATAGTCGTTGGTCCATAGCCTGGTAACATTAGATAAGGTCCAGCCTCCACCCCATATACCGCGAGTACTTCACCAAATTCATCATGTTTTGCTTTTAAACCAATGTGTGAAGCAACATCGAATAGCCCTAATAGCCCCAGAGTCGAGTTAATTAAAAAACGTCCAAAGGCGTTGCCTGAATCAGCGACATTACCTTGTAATAGATTATTGACAATGGCCGGTGGCTCATCAAGATTGGAGGCGGCATTATAAATACGATTCTTAAGCGGTCGAGGAATATTCTCCCGATAAAACAAAGCCGTTGGCCGTAAAATATATTTATCAAAAATATTATAATTTAAATCCCATGACATTCTGTTAAGCGATTCAAAGGGATCACTGCGTTCCTGATCAATAATTTTGACCGCCGCAACTGGCTTATCACTCTCTTGAGCAGCAACAACGCCGTGAAGCGGCGCCACTATTAGAGATAATGCGACAAATTTATTAGTGAGTTTATTCAATGCAAGATCCAGCTAAATAATATAATTTTATGTGGTGACAATTGTAGCATGTAAATTAATTGCCTTTATAGTCGAATTGGTTATGCTTAGTTGAACTCATCAATTAGTATGGTTATGCCAGAAATTCAAAGTACACCTCAAGTTGTCACTCTTAACGTTACGTCAAATACGGTAGCCGTTAGCCCTGCTAGTGTGAGCAATTTAGAGAAGATGGCTCATTTTAATTCTCAAGTCTTAGCGGTAACCCCGCAAACGATGACCATTAGTGTACCTGGTCAATCGGCATTAACGATTGATATCAGCGATAATAAAGCCCTTCAACAGTATCAAAGTGGTCAAACTATCAAAGTTGCCATTGAGTATGTTGAAAACCGACAAATTAATGTAGCAATCACTAAGGTGATACCCGCTGAAAATACCACGATTGAAGTCCCCTTAAGTCGTGACTTAGCGACAAAGCTAGCTAATTATGCAATGTTACCAAATAACCAAAGCGAACAATTACAGTTTATCGTGAAAAATAGTCCACTAGCGATCGGTCAGGCACGCCGACTACCACAGGAAATGATAAAATTAGTAACGACTGGCCATCAAAACATATCGGCCGCGTTGCCACAGTCTTCGACTGTTCCTTTAAACAAAACATTCCAATTACATTTAATCGTCGATAAAAGTGGTCAAGCTATCATCTCCTTTAGTGAACTGATAAAACCGCAGTCAACTGTTATTGTTAGTAATTCACTCGTTCAATTAGCCAAACATGCGACATCGCTAGAGATTAAAACATTAATCACTTCAAACATCACCGGAAATAACTCGATTAGTAAGAACAGTTCTTTCGATATCACCACCGCTAAAATTGATATGTCACTTCCTCAAAATCAGCTATGGTTACGTCATCAACCACTCAGCCAACTGATGACACAATTAAATATCGCAATAAAAGATCTAACTCTTATTAACACGCCAGCAACGCCGCAAACCGCGGCGCAAACAGTAGTACCTCAAACAGCAACGCAACAAACCGCAGCACCTCAAACACCGATGCCGCAAACAGCAGCGCCGCAAACAGCAGCGCCGCAAACAGCAGCGCCGCAAACAGCAGCGCCGCAAACAGCAGCGCCGCAAACAGCAGCGCCGCAAACAGCAGCGCC
>SPKZ01001241.1_pt1 | contig 11152 bp, 8 predicted proteins | sample 2456571 | NCBI WGS metagenome assembly SPKZ01 (sample SAMN11192286, study PRJNA482655) | marine metagenome | biome: ENVO:00000447; feature: ENVO:00000244|ENVO:00000211|ENVO:00000569|ENVO:00002023; material: ENVO:00002151; isolation source: ocean water from marine abyssalpelagic zone ...
AACTCCGACGAGTCGGAGCCCGGGTCGTTCAAGGACCGGCTGCTGATGGAGCGCGCACCGTTCAGCGCGCTCGAGGGGATCCTGATCGGCGCCTGGGCGATGGGTGCCGAGAAGACGTTCATCTACGTGCGCGGCGAGTATGCGCTGTCCGCGGACCGACTCGAGCGCGCGATCCAGGAACTCCGCGACAAGGGCAAGCTGGGCCGCGACTGCTCTGGAAAGAGCGGCTTCTCTCACGACATCATCGTGCACCGCGGTGCGGGTGCCTACATCTGCGGCGAGGAGACCGGACTGCTCGAGTCGCTGGAGGGCAAGAAGGGGCAGCCGCGGAGTAAGCCGCCCTTCCCGGCACAGTACGGGGCCTTCGGTCTTCCGACGACGGTGAACAACGTCGAGACCTTTGCCCACGTGCCGTTCATTCTGGATCGCGGCGTCGACTGGTTTCGCGGCTTCGGCACCGAGAAGAGTCCGGGCACGACGCTGTTCGGGGTGTCGGGCCACGTCGAGCGACCGGGACTGTTCGAGAAACCGCTCGGAACGCCGCTCGGCGAGTTGATCGAGCTGGCCGGCGGGGTGCGGGGCGGCCGCGCGCTCAAGGGGGTCGGGCCGGGCGGGCTGTCGATGCCGATCCTGCCCTCCTCCGATCTCGACGTCGGCATGGACGAGGAGTCGCTGTCGGCGCGCGGGAGTCACCTCGGAACCGGCGGCATCATGGTGATGGACGAGACCACCTGCATGGTTCGGGTCGCGTGTGTCATTTCCTACTTCTTCCGCGAGGAGTCCTGCGGTCAGTGCACCCAGTGCCGCGAGGGGACGGGCTGGCTCCACAAGCTGAGCCGCCGCATCGAGGGGGGACGAGGTCAGCCGGGCGATCTAGAGGTCCTCGGGCGCCTTCCGAAGATGATGGAGGCGCAGACCATCTGCGCCTTTTCCGATGCTGCAGCCTGGCCCATCCAGGGGTTGCTGCGCCACTTTCGCGATGACTTCGAGTCACATCTTCCCGAGAAGTCGTGCCCGTTCGGCGAAGGCTTCGAGCTCTAGACATGCCCACGATCCAGATCGACGGGAAGGAATACGAGGTCGAGCAGGGACGCACCGTCCTGCAGGCCATCGACGATCTCGGCCTGCTCATGAACGGCGTCGAGATTCCCCACTACTGCTGGCATCCGAAGCTCTCGATCGACGGGTCCTGCCGGCTCTGCCAGGTCGAGATCGAGGGAGTGTCGAAGCTCCAGATCGCGTGCAACACACTCGTCAGAGACGGCATGGAGATCCGTACCACGACCGAGGCGGTGCGGGACGCGCGCGAGGGGGTGATGGAGCTCTTGCTCCTGAACCACCCACTCGACTGTCCGATCTGTGATCAGGCCGGCGAGTGCAAGCTCCAGGATTACGCGTTCGAGTACGGGGCGAAGCACGCGCGGACCCGCGAGCCCAGGCGCCCCGCCAAGAAGGCCATCGAGCTCGGCCCCACCATCGTCTTCGATCAGGAGCGCTGCATCCTGTGTCGGCGCTGTGTGCGCTTCTGTCGCGAGGTCCCGAGGACCGGAGAACTCGGGGTCTTCTCACGCGGGGAGGAGTCGCGTCTCGAAGTATTCCCGGGGATGAAGCTCGACAATCCGTACTCGATGAACGTGGCCGACATCTGTCCCGTCGGTGCACTCACGACCAAGGACTTCCGCTTCAAGGTGCGGGTCTGGTTCCTGGACGATGTCCCCAGCGTCTGCAATGGCTGCTCGAAGGGCTGCAACGTCTGGGGCTCGCGTTCGAACAACCGCCTCTACCGCTACCTGCCGCGGCGAAACGATGCTGTGAATCAGACCTGGATCTGTGACACGGGGCGGCTCTCGTACAAGCAGTTTTCGGAAGGCCGACTCAGCCTGCCGCGCATACGGGGCCGCGAGACCGGATACACCGAGGCGCTCGCTGCGGCGGTCCGGATCCTGTCGGAAGCGCGGGAGGCGGGCGCCGCGGTGGTGGGGGTGGCTTCGCCGTTCGCGGCGAACGAAGATCTGTTCGCGCTGAGGGGCTTGCTTTCGGATCTCGCGGCCCCGGATGCCGTCTACACGGTTCCGCGCGGAGATTCCGACGATCTCCTGATCCAGGCTGAGAAGGCTCCCAACGCGGCAGGGGCTCGAGAACTCGGCATGCGCGAGTCGGCCGAGGGCCCGGGCAAGGCCGCCGTCGCGATCGTGCTCGGTCACGGCTTCGGCCCGGAGGCATTCGAAGAGGTCGACGCGCTGATTCTGATCGACACTCACGAATCCCCGCTGCTGCAGGCGGCCGAGGTGGCGGTTCCGAGCCGCTCCTTCGCCGAGAAGCTGGGGACCTTCACGAACAGCGCCCGTCGCGTGCAGCGCTTCCAGCCGATGCTGGAACCGCGCTTCGAGGCCTGGTCCGAGGGCGAGATCGTGTGGCGGATCGGGGCCGGGCTGGGGCTCGATCGCTTCCGGTCCGCATATGATCCCGCCGCGATCTCCAGGCAGATCGCCGAGGAATTCCCGGCCTTCGCCAGCATCTCGCTCGAGAGCCTCGACGACGCCGGACGCGAGCTCGGCTAGATGGACGTCGCCCTGGTTGCCAAGACGCTGTTCATCTTTGCCGTGATCATGCTCGTCTTTGCGCCGCTGATGACCTGGGTAGAGCGCAAGCAGAGCGCGCTGATGCAGGATCGGATCGGCGCGAACCGGGCCGACATCTTTGGGATCACGGCGATCGGCCTGATCCATCCTGTCGCCGACGTGATCAAGATGATCACCAAGGAAGACGTGATCCCGGCGGGCGCACACCGTTTGCTTCACACCCTGTGTCCCTTGATTGCCGCGGTCCCGGCGGCGATCAGCTTCGCCGTGATCCCCTACGGGGGCAGCTACTCGGCCTGGGGCGCGCACTGGAGCCTCGTGGTGGCCGACCTCGACTACGGCCTGCTCTACGTGTTTGCCATCGGAAGCATCGCGGCCTACGGGACCGTGCTGGCGGGCTGGGCCTCGAACAGCAACTGGGGGATGCTCGGCTCGCTGCGGGCCTCGGCCCAGATGCTGTCCTACGAGGTTGCGATGGGGGTCTCGGTGCTCGGGATCTTCATGGTCTTCGGGTCGCTCCGCATGACCGACATCGGCGTGGGCCAGCAGGAGACCTTCCGGCTGCTGGGCTTCCTCGAGCACCTGGGCTGGGTCGCCCCTGGCACCCGCTGGGTGGACTGGGTGACGATTCCAGCCTGGGGCATCGTGCTCCAGCCGCTCGGCTTCTTCATGTTTCTGGCCGCGCTGATGGCCGAGAACAAGCGCCCGCCCTTTGACACGCCCGAGGGCGAGAGCGAAATCGTTGCCGGCTACTTCATCGAGTACAGCGGCATGAAGTTCGGCCTCTTTTTCATGGCGGAGTGGATCGAGGTCGTCGTGATCGCGGGGCTGATGACGGCCCTCTTCCTCGGAGGCTGGTCGCTGCCCTGGATCTCGGATCAGGAACTGATCGGCTGGCTCTCGGTGCCCTTCGGGCCGAACCTGGCCAACCTACTCGCCATGGTCGTGAACGTGAGCGTTTTCTTCGTCAAGCTCTGCTTCATGATCTGGGTACAGCAGATCCTGCGTTGGAGTCTGCCGCGCTTCCGCTACGACCAGGTCATGCACCTGGGCTGGAAGATTCTGCTGCCCCTCTCGCTCGTCAATATTTTAGTGACCGCGATCCTGATTCTGCTGGTCGACGAGTTGGCTTCGTGATGGAGTCGATCCTCTTCTGGGTGTTTTCCATCGCCGCGATCGGGGGCGCACTCGGAATGGTGGGCACGCTTCGAAACACCGTCTATTCCGCGCTCTGGCTCGTGGTCTCGATGCTGGCCCTGGCGTGTCTCTTCATCATGTTGAACGCCCAGTTCGTCGGGCTGATCCAGGTCATGGTCTATGCGGGCGCGATCGTCGTGCTTTTTCTCTTCGTCGTGATGTTGCTCAACCTGACCGGCGGTGTGATGGGGGCCGAGGAACAGCCTCTGCTCAAGTTCGTGGGTGTGGCGCTGGCGGTCGCGGTATCGCTGCAACTCGGATCGATCCTGCTTCGAATCGAGCTTCCCTGGCCCGAGGTCTCACCCGAGTACGGGACCACGGCTGAGATCGGCCGGGCGCTCTATACCGACTACCTGCTGCCCTTCGAGGTTGCGGGGGTGCTGCTGCTGGCGGCCATCGTGGCGGCGCTGGCGATGGCCAAGCGGGAGCGCGGTTGATGGAAATTCCAGTCGGACACTACCAGTTCGTGGCTGCCGCCCTGTTCATGATCGGGGTGGTCGGGATGCTGGTCCGGCGGAACGTGATCGTGATGTTCATGTCGATCGAACTCATGCTGAATGCCGCGAATCTCTCGTTCGTGGCCTGGAGCCGGCTCTGGGACTCGATCGACGGACAGATCTTCGTCTTTATGGTCATGGTGGTGGCGGCGGCCGAGGTGGCCGTCGGGCTCGCCATCATCATCAGCCTGATCAGAAACCGAGACAGCGTGAACATCGAAGAAGCGAGCCTGCTCAAGTGGTAGGTGGCGCCTAGATGGAATCCACGAACGAACTGCTGCGCTGGATTCCGCTGCTGCCGCTGGTCGCGGCAGTCGCAAGCGGCCTCTGGCTGCTCTTCCTGCGCTCCCCGATGCCGCGCGGCGGCGTGATCCTGATCGGCTGCGGCGCTCCGATCGCTTCCTTCCTGCTCTCCATTCAACAGGTGTTCGCGCTCACGCGAGCCGTTCCGGAAAAGCGCTTCATCGTCGATCGCCTCTACACCTGGATCGGAGCCGACCCGTTCCACGCCGAGCTCTCCTTCCTGTTGGATCCGCTCTCGGCCGTCATGATCCTGGTCGTGACCGGGGTCGGCTCGTTGATCCACCTCTACTCCGTCGGGTACATGGACGGCGATCACCGGGAGGACCGCGGCTTCCAGCGCTTCTTCTGCTACATGAACCTGTTCACCTTCTCGATGCTGGTGTTGGTGCTCGGCGACAACCTGGCGGTGCTCTTCGTCGGCTGGGAAGGGGTCGGGCTCTGCTCCTATCTGCTGATCGGCTTCTGGTTTCTCGACGACCACAATGCCGCTTGCGGGCAGAAGGCCTTCATCGTCAACCGGATCGGCGACTTCGGCTTCCTGCTCGGCATCTTCCTGATCTTCTGGGCTTTCTGGGACGCGGGACATCCCACGATCCAGTTCTTGTCGATGTCCCAGAACATCGCTGCGCTCGAGGGACGCACGCTGGCGCTTCCTGCCTGGCTCTCGTTTCTGCCCGCGTTTCCGGTGTGGAGCCTGCTGACGGTTGCGGGGCTGTGCTTCTTTCTAGGCGCCTGCGGCAAGTCCGCGCAGCTTCCGCTTCACGTCTGGCTCCCGGATGCGATGGCCGGCCCCACACCGGTCTCGGCCCTGATCCACGCGGCCACCATGGTCACGGCCGGGGTCTACATGGTGGCCCGGCTCTCCTTCCTCTACTCGCTCACGCCGGTCGCGCTCTCCACTATCGCCTGGGTGGGAGGGCTGACTGCACTCTTCGCGGGAACGATTGCGCTCTGCCAGAACGACATCAAGAAGGTCCTGGCCTACTCGACGGTGAGCCAGCTCGGATTCATGTTCCTGGCGGCCGGCGCCATGGCCTACAGCGCCGCGGTTTTTCACGTCGTGACCCACGCGTTTTTCAAGGCGCTGCTGTTTCTCGGTGCCGGCTCGGTGATCCTCGGCATGCACCACGAACAGGACATTTCGAAGATGGGCGGGTTGAGCAAGCGCATGCCGTGGACCCGGGCCACCTTCCTCGTAGGGGTGCTCGCGATTTCGGGAGTGGCGCCGCTCTCGGGTTTCTTCTCGAAGGATCAGATCCTGCTGGGGGCGCACGTGGCGAACCACGTGCCCGGGCAGACCTGGCTCTGGCTGATCTCGGTCGTGACGGTCGCGATCACGGCCCTCTACATGTTTCGGCTCTACTTCCGCGTCTTTAGCGGTGAGAACCGGGCCCCAGCGCAGATCCGGAGCGGCATTCGAGAGCAGGGGAACTGGGTCGTGGGGCCGCTCGTGGTGCTGGCGCTGCTCTCCGTGATCGGGGGCGTGTTCGGGATGCCGGACATTTACGGTGAACTCTTCTTCGGGATCCCGGATTCCAATAGCCTGCTTCACTTCCTCGAGCCCGTCGCAAAATCGGTGGCGTACGACATCTCCCACCTGCGGGAATTTCTGCTGGCGCTGCTGGCGCTCTCTGTGGCGGGACTCGGAATTCTCGTGGCCGGAATCCTCTACTACTTCCGCTCCGATCTGCTGGCTCCGATGACGGCTCGCCTCGAGCCGCTCTACCGGCTCGTACTGAACAAGTTCTGGGTCGACGAGTTGTACGATCGCGCGATCGTAAGGCCCACGCTGTGGGTGGCCGACCGAGTACTGTTCCGAAGGATCGATGTCGGGCTGATCGACGATGTTGCAGTGAACGGAACGGCGCGCCTGGTACGCGCCGTGGCCGACCGTGGCCTCAAGTACGCCCAGAGCGGGTTCACCCAGAGCTATGTGTTCTTGATGTTGCTCGGTAGCGCGGTGTTGCTCGGCTACCTGGTTGCGGGGCGCTAGCGTGTTCGATCTTCAGGAAAACCTGCTTTCCTGGGTGATCTTCCTGCCGATCGCGGGCATCGGGATCCTGCTTGCGCTCGAGGCGGCCGGCCGGATCTTCATGAGCCGCCGGCTCTCGGATCGCAGTTGGCGCGTGGCCGGGATGGGCTTTGCGCTCGGAAACTTCGGTCTCTCTCTCATGGTCTGGCAGCGTTTCGATCCGATCGACGGTGGCCTGCAACTCGTCGAGCGGTCAGCCTGGATCCCCGATCTGGGCATCCAGTACTACGTGGGTGTCGACGGGATCAGCCTGTTCCTGGTGGTGATGACCGGTTTCCTGCTTCCGGTCACGTTGCTGGCGTCCTGGACGGACATCGCTTCGCGCGTGAAGCAGTACGTCTTCTTCATGCTGTGCTTGCAGACCGGCATGATGGGCGCGTTCCTATCGATGAATCTCTTCCTTTTCTACCTGTTCTGGGAACTGATGCTGATCCCGATGTACTTCATCATCGGGATCTGGGGAGGGCCGCGGAGGCTCTACGCGACGCTGAAGTTCTTCATCTACACGATGGCCGGCAGCCTGCTGATGCTGGTGGGTCTGCTGGTGATCTACTACTTGAACGCGCAGCAGTTTGGGTTCTTGAACTTCGACTACATCGGCTACGGCGGGGCTTCCGGGATCATCGACACGCTAATCCCGACCGCGGGCGCGCCCTGGTGGCAGACGCAGTTCTGGCTCTTCCTGGTCTTCGGGCTCGCCTTTGCCGTCAAGGTCCCGATGTTCCCGTTCCACACCTGGCTCCCGGACGCGCACGTCGAGGCCCCCACACCCGGTTCGGCGATCCTCGCGGGGGTCCTGCTCAAGTTCGGGACCTACGGCTTCATCCGCTTCGCGATGCCGCTCTTCCCCGAGGCTGCAGTGGAACTCTCGGGACTCGTATTCGGTCTTGGCGTCGCCGGGATCATCTACGGTGCGCTGGTCGCCATGATTCAGCAGGACATAAAGAAGCTCGTGGCGTATTCGTCCGTCAGCCACCTCGGTTTCGTCATGATCGGGCTCTTTGCGATGAACCTGCAGGGCCTGGAGGGGGCGATTCTGCAGATGGTCAATCACGGAATTTCGACGGGCGCGCTCTTCATCCTGATCGGCATGATCTACGAGCGGCGTCACGTGCGCGAGATCTCGGAGTTCGGGGGGCTCGCGAAGGTCATGCCCGTATTTGCGACCTTTTTCCTGATCGCGACCTTCAGTTCAATCGGGCTTCCGATGCTGAACGGCTTCGTCGGGGAGTTCCTGATCCTGCTCGGGACCTTCGCGGCGGCGCCCTGGGTCGCGGTGCTCGCGACCACGGGCGTGATTCTCTCCGCCGTCTACATGCTCTGGATGTACCGCCGGGTCTTCTTCGGCCCCCTCACGAACGAGGCCAATCGGGGCCTGCTCGATTTGAGTGCGCGCGAAAAGATCGTCGCGGTTGCACTGACGCTCCCCATGTTCTGGATCGGGATCTATCCGGCTTCGTTCCTGCGGCCGATGGACGCGGCCGTGTCCGAACTGATGCGCACCATGGAGCAGCGGGGGGCGGACATTGCCTCACACAATGGTGGCCAGTCGGCGCTCGCCTCGCTCCCGGCAGAGACGCCGGGGCGCGTTTCGTGGCTACGTGAACCCGATGCCTCCGCAGAGGCCGCGGAGTGACGGCTCCGGACCTCGACCTGGGTGCGGTCGCACCGCTCTGCGTGGTTGCTGTCGGGGCAGCCTTGATGCCACTGCTCGACGTGCTGCTGGGCCGCACGAAGACCTTTCTCTCGCGGCCGGTAACGGCGGCCTGGGCCGGTACGGTGATGTCGCTGGCCACGACGGGCGTGTTGTTGATCGCGCTCGTCATGTGCTTCGACGCGGCTGGAGCCGCGCCGCGGACCTTCAACCGGGATCACCCGATGATTCTGATGGACGGAATGACGAGTTTCCTGAACATCGTCATCCTGATCGGGTCGCTTCTCACCGCACTGGCCTCCGGCAAGTTCCTGGCCGACCTCGCGATCAACCGAGGCGAGTACTACGCGCTGCTGCTCTCGGCCGTGCTTGGAATGATGCTCCTGGTCGCGTCGACGAACCTCATGATGCTGTTCGTCGGACTCGAACTCATGAGCATTCCGATCTATGCGATGGCGGGATTCCGTCGCGACTCCCTGCGCTCGAACGAGTCCGCGCTCAAGTACTTCCTGGTCGGGTCCTTCGCCTCGGGGATCCTGCTGTACGGGACCGCGCTCATTTACGGAGCGACGGGCACGCTCTCGCTGCTCGAGATCGGGGCCCGATTCGACGTGGACGACCCCGTGCTCCTGATTGGGTCCGGCCTGCTGCTGGTCGGACTGGCTTTCAAGATCGCGACCGTTCCCTTCCACCAATGGGCGCCCGATGTGTATGAGGGGGCGCCCACCCTGGTCTCGGGCCTGATGGCGACGACCGTGAAGGTGGCGGCGTTCGGCGCGTTGCTCCGGGTCTTCCAGATGGCCTTCGGTCCGATCGACGACCTGCTCTATCCCGCGCTCTGGGTGATGGCGGTGCTCACGATGACGGTGGGAAACGTGATGGCGATCATCCAGCAGAACACCAAGCGCATGCTCGCCTACTCGAGCGTCGCCCATACGGGGTACCTGCTCGTCGGCATCCTGGTCGGTACGCAGGTCGGAATCTCGGCCGTGCTCTTCTACCTGCTTGCCTACACCTTCATGACGCTCGGGGCCTTCGGCGTGGTCGCCGTGCTCGCCCACGCCGGCCGGGAGCGAGAGCGCATCGCGGATCTCGCCGGGCTCGCGAACTCGCGCATCTTCCTGGCCGCCGTCATGACGATCTGCATGGTCTCGCTTGCCGGGATCCCGGGAACTGCCGGCTTCATGGGCAAGTTCTACATCTTTCGCGCCGTCGTGGAGCAAGCGATCGCGACCGACAGTTCGAGCTTGCTCTGGCTCGCCGTGATCGGAGTGCTCAACAGCGCGATCTCGCTCGTGTACTACCTGCGCGTGCCGATGGTCATGTTCATGCGAGAACCCGAACCTGGCCCGGAGCCTGACCGCTCCGGGACTTTCGAGGGACTGGTTCTGGCGGTGTGTGCTGCGGCCGTGATCCTGCTCGGCATCTGGCCCGAGGACCTGAACCTGATCCTGACCCGCGTCGACGTGCTCCACTGGGCCTCGGTCGCGTCGGCCTCGCCCTAGAGCGCGCGCTTTCCCCGACGAGGTCAGCCCTCGAGACAGGGGTAGCTGGCCAGGACCAGGCTGCCGCCGCGCAGGTCGCCGAGCAGGTCGCTCTCCATGCGGTTCATCACGTACGAGACCGTGAGCCGTGCGTCGAGGTCGATCCAGGCCAGCGATCCGCCCCAGCCGCCCCAGAAGCAGATCCGTTCGTTGGGACCGAGCGCGAACGTTTCCGACTTGAGCCCGAATCCCATGCCGAAGCGCATCGGCACGCCGAGCACCAGGTCGGGTCCGCGGGTCTGCTCCTCGAGGATCCGCTCGGCCCCCTCGGGCGACAGCAGGGTCACGCCGTCTACCGAACCGCCGCACGCGATCGCCGAGTGAATGCGACCGACGCTGCGCGCGTTGCCGATGCCGCCCGCGGCGGGAATTTCGGCCGCGCGCCAGGCACGCGTACGGGGCTCGGTCGCCAGCAGTTCGCAGCTTTCGTGGGTGCGGGCCGCGATCGATCCCGGCTCGAACGGCTGATTGCCGGGAAGCGTCCCGGGTGGCACCAGCTCACCGACGCGGCCGTCATGAACTTGGTCGAGGCCGATGTGAAAGTCGGCGCCGAGCGGCTCTGCGACGTTCTCGCGAAAGAAGTGGCCGATACTCTGGCCCGCCACGCGGCGCACCAGCTCGCCCTGCAGGAAGCCTTGCGTGAGCGCGTGGTAGCCCGAGACCGTTCCGGGTTCCCACCAGGGCGCCTGCTTTGCGAGCTGCTCCACGATCGCGTCCCAGTCGTAGAGCAACTTCGCCTCGATCGGCGGATCGAAGCCCGAGAGCCCCGCACTGTGGCTCATCACGTGACGCACCAGCACGCGCTCCTTCCCGCTCTGGGCGAACTCGGGCCAGTACTCGGCGACCGGGGCCGAGAGATCGAGCTTGCCGCGGTCGGCCAGCATCAGCACGCACAGCGCAGCCATGGTCTTGGTGGTGGAGTACACGTTCACGATCGTGTCCTCGGCCCAGGCCGGGCCGCCGGGCGCGGCGGCGCCCGCCCAGAGATCTACGACGGGGTCCCCGTCGAGCGTGACCGCGAGACTCGCACCGAGTTCTTGTCCACGTTCGAAGTTCGAGGCGAAGGCATCGCGTAGCGGGCGGAAGCGTTCTTCGAAGTGGCCGTGAATTTCCATGCGAGCCTCCTGCGTCAGTTGCGCACGACCTGCCCGGGTCGCGCTCCCGTGAGTTCGTCGTCGGACAGAATCAGTTCGCCGTTACAGAGCGTGGCTCCTCTGCTCGCTCCGCGCCGGGTCCGATTCTACCGAAAGGGGGCCGGCCGCGTGCGGGGCCCGGCTCGCGGCCACTTCGGATGCCCGCGGGTGTAGCATCGGGGTGCAAGGGAGGGTTCGATGTCGGAGAAA
>SPKZ01001519.1_pt1 | contig 11148 bp, 13 predicted proteins | sample 2456571 | NCBI WGS metagenome assembly SPKZ01 (sample SAMN11192286, study PRJNA482655) | marine metagenome | biome: ENVO:00000447; feature: ENVO:00000244|ENVO:00000211|ENVO:00000569|ENVO:00002023; material: ENVO:00002151; isolation source: ocean water from marine abyssalpelagic zone ...
ATGTAATAGCGCAGGAAAAGCTATACAAGCCGCTCCAACTGCTGACATTAAATGTCTACTGCATAAGCGGTTAGCAAAATGTGGTTTATCACCCTAAAACAGAAAGGTTAGATTGTTTGCTTAGGGATACTCTTAGTCAGAACGTGTATTTAGTGATTTAATCTGTTGGTTTTTACTTCATAATAAATGTATCTCAAAAATTAAAAATTCAGTACACCTAACAGAGATTACTTAAGTCGCTTTTGCGATAGCGAGTTAGAAAAATCACTAACTCGCTCAGGGACACATAGCGCCTTAGAATTTATCGTGCCAATGTTGGTTTGGGGATTAGGTTTTGTAGGGGAAATGGGGGGAATTCACCATAGTCACTTATTAGGGCTAATTTACACAAATTTGCACATACCATTCCCCAAAGAGCTACTTGGTCTCAGAATATAGTTATAACGAGCATAAAATCCTTCTTTTCCTTTTGCTGCTAGCAATCCGATAGTAGAACCTTTGTTAGCGGCAACCGATAGATAACTTTCTATTTCCTGCATTAAAGCAGAACCAACACCAGAATTCTGATAACTTGGATCGACGATTACATCCTGTATATAAAAATACATTGCGCCGTCGCCAACTACACGAGCCATCCCAATAAGTTGAGACTGATTACGGATGATGACGTGGAACAAAGAATTATTTAGGCTAGTTTTAGCTAAATTAAAATCCAACTCCCCCCAGCCAATTTTATTTCTTAAGTTCAAAAACTCGTTAATTGAAGGACTTTCTAGCTTAATAGAATATTTATCAGAATTCACCACTATCCCCATTAGCCCTAACAGCTTATTACATTACAAAACTGCACGATAATCTTCTGCTGTTTTGAGTTATTTTATTTAATGAAAAAATTAACAATTTAGATTCAATATTACAGTACGTTATATTTTTGTTATTCACTCGCTAATTGAAACGAGGTAACTTTCACGATAATAAGGGAAATAATGAAAAATTCATAATTTAACGTTTTCTCATTATTTTTCACATGAGTAAATGTATCTAAAAAATTCAGAATCGAATGCAACTAACATTGAGTGTTCTAAGGCGCTCTTGCGATAGTGAGTCAATTTGGGTTAACTTTAGCTACAGAGCTTAGTATTATCGGTGAACCTAAGTGATACAACCAAAGCCATTAGCGACTATGTTGACTTGTTATATATTGGTCGATAATTGATATACAATGTATAGCATTTGATACACAAAGGAGTTGGTAATGAAAACTGAAATGTTGACAACACGAATTGATCTCAATACAAAAATCGCTTTTACTCATATTTGTGATGAAATAGGTTTAAGTCCTTCACAAGCAATCAAATTATTTGCAAAAGCGGTTATTAATTACGGCGGTATTCCTTTTGAGTTAAAAGGTAAGCGTCTAAACGCAATGACAATCGCGGCGATGTAAGAACTTGAAAGTGATCAAGGTCAGAAAGCCTCTGACATAAACCAGCTATTCGGAGCGCTAACCGACGGCAAGATTACTGATGTATAGCCTTGAATATTCAACTCAGTTTAAAAAAGATTTCAAGAAGATAACCAAAATGTCTATTCCTGATATTATTGAAGTAGGCCATGTCATTTCAACGTTACAAAAAAGGCCAGCGAATTCGCTGGCCTTAGTGATCACCGTTGATAAAAAAATTACATCTTTTTAACGTACTTGGTGATGATCACGATACGGGTACCGTTAACTCGACCTTCGATATGTTCTGGGTTCGAAGTTAATGAGATACCGCGTACTGGCGTGCCGCGTTTGGCGGTAAAGTTAGCGCCTTTAACCACGAGATCTTTAATTAACACCACGTTGTCGCCAGCGACTAAGACAGCGCCGTTGCTGTCTAGGTGTGGCTCATCTAAGTCAACTTCAGCACTGCCTTTGTTAGCCCATGCTAGTGTGTCATCGTCTAGATACAACATGTCGAGTAGATCTTGTGCCCATGTTTCACCGGCGGCAATCAGGCGCTTTAACATCCGATAAGCCATCACCTGAACCACAGGCACTTGGCTCCACATGCTGTCATTTAGACAACGCCAATGGTTAACGTTTAATGCATCTGATTGTTCTATTTCGCTTTTACAGGTATCACATAAGAGTACGCATTTGTCTGAATGTGCTTCAGTTGGTGGTACTTCAAACACTGATAGGTTATCGCCGCAGGCGCATAATTCACATTTAGATTCGCTGCGCTGCTTTAATGCTGTTTCGATTGACATGATTTATTTACCTTTAGGTTAAATCAAATGCTGATGTCCTCATCAACATAATAAATATTTTGCGATATTATATCAGATTGGTATTAAGACTGAATAGCGCAGAACTTACTTTACTATCACCACGCCGGTCATTTTGGGATGAGGACCGCAGCGATAATTAAATTGGCCTGCTTGATTAAAGGTACGCTGATAGCTTTCGTCGGGGAAAAAATAGTCGGGCTCTGGATCGCCTAAGGCTTCGAACCACACATTGTGGTATTGGCGTCTTTCGATGTTGAGCCACTTGATGGTGTCACCAACGGCGATGGTGATTTGTTGTGGAATAAATTTGAATTTTTTGATATTCACTTCAATGGTGGCGGCGCAAACTGTTTGGATTATCAGCAACGCGGCGATTAATAATAACTTTATCATCACAAAATCCTTAATAGATAAAGCCGCCTGACATTGCTGTCAAGGCGGCTTTGATTGGGTTAGTGGATCAGTTACTGACGTTTCGCATTCACTTCTGCGTCGTCATTGTCAAAACCAAGTTTGTAACCTAAAGATACATGGTGATAGCGCGCACTGGCGTAATCGTCATGGATCGCAAAGCCAAAGTTGTAAAGCTGACCTTTGCTAAGGTTAATGTCGCCTGGTTTGTCTGATGTAAGCTTGCGTTTGAATATGACAGTCCAAGTATCACCTTTAAGAACGGCTTCTACTTCAGCGCCTTGTCCGCCATGCATATCGCGTTTGTCTAAGATATGACCGTCTTCAACAGTTTTGGTGCCAGCGCTGTAGCGGATAATATCCATGAACTTGCCATCGTTAAGCTGAGCGTCAATCTCGCTTTGGTCTTTGAGTTTGTCCCAACCACCGAGTTTTTTACCACGGCGACCTTTCATCTCAATTTTAGTCCGGCTTTCTTTAATGTACTTAGTGAGACCGTTGTTTAATCCGAGGCGTTCGCTAAGATCGCTACCCGCTAACGTATCGGCATCAGGTAGATGTGGCATGCCATTAACATCGGCATGACAAGTCCCCCAACAACCCGCACGGTCGGCATATTCAACATCGTTAGTTGCTAGCATGACCGCTAATTTGATTGGGTTTTCAGGATCCATCTTGCCACCTTCTACAAACGGCACAGGTGCATGTTTGTCGTTAGCCCAACTAAATTTAAGGTAAAGGAACTCGTCATCATAAGTGGCGTTGACACTCACCGGGATGCTACCGCGTTTGCCGGGGATTACATTCGGTTCGAGATCTTTTTCACTTTCGCCAGAGACAATGTTTTGTCCCATATCGGCGACTTCGGCTTCATGACATTCGATACAACGATCACCTTTAACAAAGGCGCGTTTACCACCATGCTTACGACCGTGGATCCACTCAATAGAAGCGGTGCCTGGGTAAAACAGTGTGATATCACGGCTACCAGACTTGGCCCAGTCAACATTGATGGTACTGGCGGTTGTATTATCGCTGGCTGTTTCAGTAGTTGGTGTACTTGCTGTGGCTAGTGCAGCGGCGACAGCAGCATCGATTTTCTGTTGCTGATCGGCTTTCGCTGCTTTGTTCGCGGCTGAGGCTTCACTGGCTGCTAGTTTTTCTGCGGCAGCGACTTTGATGAGACCATCACGGTACATTTGCGGTACTTCGCGAATAAACTCTGGATTAGGTTTTTCTAATTCCTCAAGTTCTTCATCGCTTAACTTATCGCGAACGCTGTGGTGAGCAATACCTTTGTGACAATCGATACAGGTTTGGCCTGTTTCGAAGGCATTAAGGTGTTGTTTACGGGCGCGAGGTTTTTGAAATTCGGGGTTCATTGATTCGAAGTTATGATAGTTACGACATTCACGAGAATCGGTTTCTTTCATCGCTTTCCAAACATTTTTGGCTAAACGTAAGCGATTTTCATTGAATTTTTCAGGGGTATCAATGGTGCCAAGTATTTTATGAAGAATTTCGTTACTGGCTTGAATCTTACGCACAATTTTGTGGATCCATGGGCGCGGAACATGACAGTCCGGACAACCAGCACGAACACCGGTACGATTTGAAAAGTGAATAGTCGGTTTATATTCTTGATAGACGTTTTCTTCCATCTCATGACAACCAATACAGAACTCTGTGGTGTTGGTTGCTTCCATGGCTGTGTTAAAACCACCCCAAAAGAGGATGCCGACAATAAAAAAGACGACAGCACCTGCGACGGTGGTTCCTAGAATTAGTCGGCGAGACATAAAACTAGGTTTTTTCATTGGTTGATTGGCCATACTTTGCTCGATACTATTTTTAATAGAAAAGATGGCAGCTACGAAGTAACTGCCATTATAGACTGGTAGTTATTTTAAGTTTTGTGGTTCACGCGATTAAACACGTTGAACTTACCAGTTGGCGTTGTTAAGCCTTTAATACGCTTGATTTCTTTAAGAGTCTTGGCATCATAAACAACAATTTCACCGGTTGGCTTTTTGGCATCTTTACGATTCCAAACAGAGACCCAAACTTCACTACCGTCATCGTTAAATTCCATGTGCAGTGCAGCTTTACCTTCGTCAGTCGTTACACGGATTGTTTTAACAATTTCGTGAGTGTCTTTGTCAAATACTTGAACAGACTGCTGAATTTCAGGCTCTGGGTGCTTAAGTTGATCAGCCCATACATATTGAGATGTTTCATGGGTACGGATGAATGCACCAGCACCATCAGTTTCAACTTCGTAACAAAGTTTCCAAGCGTGGTCTGGATGACCGATTGGATCATTACCCCAGACAGAAACAAGACCGGTACCTAGGTGAGTTGTGCCGCCAACTGGTCCACATTTTTTGTCAATCCAATTAGCGCCAGGACCTGGGTGAGGTAGGCTGTCTACTTCGATCATCGCTTCTAACTTGCGAGTTTTGGTATCAACAATCACCATTTTGTTTGACGCATTGGCAGCGATTTGGAAATAACGACCTGTTGTATCGAAGAAGCCATCATGCAAGAACTCTGCAGAAGTGATTTGAGTAATATTGAGGTTGTCTATATCGCTGTAATCCACTTGCCACATTTGGCCTAGCTCTTTAACCGCAACCATAAATGATGATTCATTGGGTGTGGTGTAAATTGCCGCAACACGAGCTTCATTAACGAATTCACCTTTGGTGTTATAACCACGAGTTGAAACAACTTTAAGTGGGTTAAGAGTCACTGCGTCCATGATCACAAAGTGAGAAGGCCAGTAACCGCCAGCGATTACGTATTTGCCATCACCAGATACGGCAATATCACGAGCATCGTAGGCCATCTTAGTTTCAGCCACTAACATTTTTTCTGGAGTTTGCCATAAATCGATTTTGTTAACTTTACCGTCACGACCAATGGTGTACCAGAAACGACCAAGGTCTTCAGCATGATCTATTGCGTGGTGTTCTGTACCTTTGATAACGTGTACTGCATAACCAGTATCGATATGGGTAATGATTTCTTTGGTGTCACCATCGATGATTGCCACTGTCCCTGCATCACGTTCGATAATAATAAAGAAGTTTTCCCAGTTGCGACTATGCATTGGTTTAGTTGGGTAGTCTTTTGGTGCGATGTATTCTTTGGTGTGAGAACGCATTTGTTCTAAGGACATTTCCGGTGGCACTGGCGGCGTCATCTGGATAAAGGTAGCTAGATTAGCGATTTCTTTTTTGTTAAAGATATCGTCAAAGTTATTCATACCGCCTTCTGTACCATATGAAATGATTTTTTCTAAACGTTTTTGGCCTTTCTTAAGCGTATTTGTTGGTTCAAGGTTTTTACCTGTGGCGCCTTTACGGAGTACGCCATGACAACCTGCACAGCGTTGGAAGTAGTGTAACTGAGCTTCCTCAAAGTCTGCTTTAGATAGCGTTGGCTCTGCGGCACTAACAGATACGCTCATTCCAGCAGCGACCATGCTAACTGCCATGGCTAATGCAGAAAGAGATAGTTTCACTTTTTTCATCATATTATCCTTAAATTTTTGCTTTACGGAACGATAATTTGTCTGCGCGTCAACTGGTTGTCTTGATACTTATCAAGGACTCAATCGTTATAGTTATATATCGTATTTCGCAGTTAAATCGCTGTTACAACGTGCTGTAATCAAACTTATCTTCGAGGTCACTATGGCGCTAAATCAGGAGGTTGGAACTGATATTGGTCAAGCGGTGGCTGTATTTAGGTTGAATCTTTATCTCGGTTGATCTGTATCAACAAAAGACAATTGGTTTGTTTTTTATGGGGTTAAAGATGGCAACATATAAAAATAAAATATGAGAAAGGTAATTGAAATGAGCAAACGATTTAGTGCATTAATATTGGCGGCGACGATTGGCTTAATCATTGTGGCGATCGGTCTAGGTTTTTTATCTAGCTTTACTAATCCGGTGTCGTGGATTTTGATTTGTGTGTTGGCGATGTTACCAATCATTTATAAATTCAAGCGCCGAAATAGCCAATTGGTGTGGAAAGAAGAATATAGCGTTGGCGTAAAGGTGCTAGACGATGATCATAAAAAATTAATTGAGTTGTTAAACCAATTTAAAACCGCTTACGATTATCACACCAGCGAAGAATATGAAAAACAGTCGCTGGAGGCGTTGGTTAATTACACTAAGTTTCATTTTAATCGCGAAGAAGATTTGATGGAAAAAAATGAATACCCAGATTTAGCGGCACATAAAAAGCAGCATCAGCAGATGATTGCTGAGGTTGAACGTTTTGTCGCTAAATATCATGAACAGGGCCATGATGCCTTAAGAGAAGTCAGTGATTTTTTAAGTGCTTGGTTAATTAATCATATTAATGGCACTGACAAACAATATAGCCAACATTTACACGATCGAGGTATTAGTTAACCAGCCAATTTAAGGCACCCATTATCGATGAGTGCCTTAACGCGTTACTTTATTTTATATCCATCTTTGCAATGAACTTATTTGATTCTTCAATCGATTTGTTAACTTCATTCATTAACAATTGAATCTCTTTCTTTAGACCTTTAAACTCAATACTAATGGCACTAATCGCTCGAGCATTTAAGTTATGTTTTAAGTAAAGAACATTGTCTTTAAGCGACGATAACACCGGTTGCATCTTTGATTCTGAACGTCGCATCGACCTTAGCAAACTATTATAGGCGGTTTGAGTTTGACGTAATTGACTTTGACTGGTGCGCTTAAACTTAGCACTCTGATATTGTTCAATTTCTTCTTGCCACTCTTCGAATAACGCCTCGGCAACACTTTCAATTTTACCAATTCGGTTGGAGACATTATCGGCAGCGTCTTGACTGGCATCGTACTGTTCAGATAGTGCATCATAGGCCTGTTGAACATCACCACCGTCGAAATTAATTAAGGTGCTAAGCTCATCTAATGCAGATTTGAATTGTTCTTGGGCTTCGGTTTGGGCATCGCGGGCATCTTCGACCCGATCGACTAAAATATCGCGTTTGGCGATTCCCATTTTTTCCATTGCACTAAAATATGCAGTTTGGCAGCCAGTTAGGCTGATAGCCATTAACATTACGATTAGCAGTCTAATCATTAAAAATATCCTTGTTTGTGGTTAGGCGTTAGCTCTATTATAGACACAATCAATAAATTTTTTCATTATCAGCATAAGACAGAGGTTATTTTGCAAACGAGTCAACGACTAGAAAGCGCTAAAGGATTTATCATTCAGCTGCCACAATTTATTGTGTATATTTTTCATCGTGCCAGACAAAATCGTCTGCGTGTGGCCGCCGGCTATTTGGCCTATGTGACTTTGTTATCAATTGTGCCATTGGTGTCAGTGATATTCTCAATGCTGTCAGCTTTTCCGGTATTTGATAAAATTAAATTGCAAATAGAAGAATATGTTTACGGTAATTTTATGCCTGCGTCCGGTGATGTCATACAGCAAAATTTAACTGAATTTGTGGATAATGCCTCAAAGGCTGGTGCGGTTGGTATTGTTGCATTGATACTCTTTGCGTTAATGCTGATTTCTAATATTGATAAAGTGCTTAACGAAATTTGGCGGAGTCCTAAAAAGCGCCCACTGGTTATTTCATTTTCAATTTATTGGATGGTGTTGACTTTGGGACCACTTTTACTGGGTGCTAGTGTTGCTATATCATCTTATGTTTTGTCGTTAGGTGGTCTGCAAAGCGGAGTTTTTAATGAGCTGGTTGAATTTTTTCTTCGTTGGTTACCGTTATTATTTTCAGTGTTAGCTTTTTTAATGGTTTACCTATTAGTGCCTAATGTCCGAGTTCGTTTCTTTGATGCACTATGTGGTGCGGTTAGCGCGGCGATTCTGTTTGAACTAAGTAAAAAATGTTTTGCACTATATATTAGTTATGTTCCTTCCTATCAGGCTATTTATGGCGCATTAGCCGCGATCCCAATTTTATTTATTTGGGTCTATTTATCGTGGATTGTGGTATTAATAGGAGCAGAGTTAACGGCAGGTTTGCCTGAATTTTATTCAAAGAAGATTATTGATAATCAATCAGAAAAAGAAGGTGAGCATGCGGATTCTATACCCAGTAATTAAGCCTTATAGTGAAACTTATATTAAAGTGTCACCGCTGCATCAATTGTCGGTGTCGCAATCGGGGAACTCAGAAGGGATCCCTGTTATTGTTTTGCATGGCGGTCCTGGCGGAGGACGTTCACAACGTTTGAGTCGATTTTTTGACCCCGAAAAATTTAGAATTATCTTATTTGACCAGCGTGGTTGTGGTCGTTCAATGCCCTATGGTGAAATAGAAGACAACGACGCCAATGCGTTGGTTGATGATATTGAAGTGATTCGAAAATACTTTGAAATCAAAAAGTGGGTGGTGTTCGGTGGGTCATGGGGCGCACAACTTGCTTTGCGTTATGGTTTTAAGTACTCCCAACATATCTTTAGCTTTATTTTGCGCAGTCCTTTTTTAGGGCGTCAGCAAGATCTTGATTGGCGCTATGGGTTATCAGGGGGAGCCGCACAAATTTATCCTGATCATTATCAGCGATTCATTGAAAAACTGCCATCGGAGTTGCGCGATGACCCCATTGCTGGTTATAAAGCATTATTTGATAGTGCTAATGAATTTGAGCAGCTCGCTGCAGCCCGAGAATGGTCTATTTGGAAAGGTGGTGTTTCGCATTTACTGCCATTGTCAGATGCCGAACATCGTTTTGGTCATACTCATCAGGCGTTGGCTTTAGCCAAAATTGAAAGCTACTACTACAGTAACCATTGTTTTATGGCTGAGAATCATATTCTAGATTCTGTTTCATTACTTAAAGAAGTACCGGCAACGATTATTCATGGTCGTTATGACATGATGTGTAAATTAGAAGGCTCACAGCATCTTGCGGAACATTGGGATAGCTGCCAATTACAAATTATTCCTGGCGCTGGTCATTCAAGTGGTGAGGCAGGAGTGATTGATGCCTTAATTCAAGCCAGTGAAACAGTCGCAGACTGGTTGTTGGAACAATAAAATGATTGCCTTAATTCAAAGGGTCACCCAAGCCACTGTCACTGTTGACGATAAAATTGTTGGGGCGATTAATCAAGGGTTATTAGTACTGTTAGGAGTTGAACGAAACGATACTACAACTGACGTTAATAAACTTATTAAGAAGGTTGTCAATTATCGAGTGTTTAATGATAGTGACGATAAAATGAATTTGAGCCTAAAAGATATTGAAGGACAAATTTTGATTGTGTCTCAATTTACATTGGCGGCCGATACAAAAAAAGGATTGCGGCCAGGGTTTTCGACCGCTGCGGTTCCTGATGTTGCGGAAAATCTTTATCAAGACTTCGTTAAAGCGAGCGCAGAGCTGGGAATTGAAACGGCCACTGGTGTGTTTGGTGCTGATATGCAGGTTTCGTTGATCAATAATGGCCCAGTCACTTTTACCTTGAGAACCTAATAATGAATATTGATGAATTAACATGGGAGCATCAATCAAGTGAAAGCTTAAAGCTATGTCAATTCATGGTGAACCATGAAGTGAAGATTGGCGATTACCTTGTAGCGACCAATATTAACAATCAAATCGTAGCCGCTGGCTTACTCTATAATCATTTGGGTAATAGCTGTAACATTGAGTTAGCTATTGAGGTTGCCTATCGCCTAGTAGGTGTTGGTCGTGAAATGGTCAAACGGTTAATTCATGATGCAGACGAATGTGGGATCGAAAGGTTAATCGCTAAAGGTGATAATGATTTTTGGTTGAAACTTGGTTTTCAGGCTATCTCAGATCATGAACATGTTTGCTTATTAGATGCATCAAAACTGGCTCTAGAACAAACTTGGCATCAAGGAATTCCGATGACTGAGTATATGGGGCTTTTTATCTCTAGAGCTGAGTATAATCTTGTCGAAACTCAAACGGACATAACACCTAATATTAATGTCCATCAAACGATGTTTGCTGGAGCAATATATTCTCAAGCAGTGTTAACGGGTTGGGGCTTGGTTCACTTCGCATTACAAAGGTCAGGATTAATCGGGAGCGTTGTATTAGCGGATGGCAATATTAAATATCGTCAGCCGCTATCCATGAAACCACGGGCTGTTGTTCATCATGATATTGACCAAGAAGTATTATTACCGTTACTTGAGCATAAAAAGGTCAGTTTAAACCTCGAAGTAAAGATGTTTTGTGGATCGCAGTCGAAGTCGGTCGCTACTTTTATCGGTCGTTACGTTATTATCCCCCCTAAAAAGTGATGCTAATCACCTTTTAATACTATATCGTTTCTTTTGTGAACGAACGAATGAGAGAACGAAAAAATCCCTTGCCAAGGGACTGAACTTCTCTATAATGCGCCTCACTGAAACGGGAAAGCAACCCACTAAGCGTCTAACGCAAAGTGAGTGACCAAGCGGGACAG
>SPKZ01023969.1_pt1 | contig 11138 bp, 8 predicted proteins | sample 2456571 | NCBI WGS metagenome assembly SPKZ01 (sample SAMN11192286, study PRJNA482655) | marine metagenome | biome: ENVO:00000447; feature: ENVO:00000244|ENVO:00000211|ENVO:00000569|ENVO:00002023; material: ENVO:00002151; isolation source: ocean water from marine abyssalpelagic zone ...
TGACGGCGAAGACTGTGTGATGACTGCCAGCGCCACTACCTGCGAGCTGCGTGGACCGCCCTGTGGCTCGTCAGAGGGTGTGGACGCCTCTTGGTAGACGACAAGTCCTGCCGCTTGTGGCGTTACGCTGTGCTGGTTAGGTTGGCTCATGCTTTAAAGCCCTCCTTACGCGATGCGTTCAATCTTGATCTTGGCGTTCTCAATTGAGCTGACCGTCAGGGCGGCGAGCGTGTCAGGGTCTTCTTCTACGCGCGACACATAGTATTGAGGGTCAGTTGTCAGACCTTCATCCGCGTTTGGACTTTCGGAGCCGTTGACGTCGAGATTGGTCCGTATTGTGGCCGATCCGTCATCCACGTATGAGCGGTGACGAACGGAAATCCAGCGAACACCTGTTGCGTCTGGTGGCAGCGATTGGATACCGAACTCGGACGCGCCGGGTAGGTCAGCTCCGCCAGAGAGCGTTGCACCGCCCCATGCGCCGTTTGCAAGCGTTTCAGTGGTCGCCACGGAATTCTTTGCAGAGCCGCCAATAATAGCTGTAACGGTCATCTGGTTTGTCGCTGGTGTAGCGTTCTCCGCCGTCACGTCCACGTTGGTCGCGGTTCCGGCCCCATAACGAACACCAGCACCGTCTCCGCCATTGATAGCGTCTGTCAAATTGGTCAAGCTGTCGTCGGCATCGGAGCCAATCAGGATTGAATTGGCTGCGCCGAGTACAGTGTTGAACGTATAAGTCTGTGCGCCGATTGTGACGGTCTCCGTATCAGCAGGGTTGGCGGACAGGGTCAGAATGCCAGTCGCTTTCGGGAACGCGCTTTCGAGGTAGCGATCATCGAACGGGTCATTTGTTCCCGCAGCTTGGAAGCTGGAGACAGTGTCCGCGTAGTCGATAACGTCGCAAGAGAACTTCTGCTCCATTTCGAACGCGTTGGCCGACTGGTCAACAGGTTCCGGGTCAGTTGGATCATCTGCGAATACCAGAAGTGATACAGAGTTAAAGTTCGGGTCTCCGCCAACTGTGGTTGGATAGTTGGCTGAAGGCGGTGTAAAATTCGAAGTGTAGCGTACAATACCCTTTGTGACGCGGACGTTGCGGATGTGTCCGTCGAACGCGTCATCCGCGGTTTCTGCTGTAGTGTTTCCGTCAGTACCGTTACCAATGGAGAAGAACTCCGAGCTGGTTCCGAAGTAGTTCGCGCTGTCAGTCTGGTCAGGTCCGTTCTGCACGCCTTGTATAAACAGGCGGCTATCGTTGGTCGAGCTGTCTCGCGCGACGGCGATGTGATACCAGATACCGATCTGCGGCTCAAAGTTGATGTCATGTACTGTTACACGCGTAGCATCGGTCCCGTCCGTCGTATATTCGAACTGTAGCCCGCCGCCGTCTACGTCAGAGGCTTTAAAGGACAAGCGGTACGCGCGTCCATTCTGGTCTTCGTTCCAAACTCCCATGAGCGTGTATGTCTCGCCGGATACTGGCAGAGACTTGAAGCGGAATGCGCCTTCCAAAGTGTAGTCGCCGGTACCGAAGTCGAAGGCTACGTCAGAGCTTTCCACGGTCAGGCCGGAGCGGACGTCTCCGTCGTCGCTGTCGCGGTCGTTGAACATAACTGGCGCGTCGAAATAGTTCCGTGGCCGGGGTGTCAGATTGTCGACACCTGTGTCTTCGTTGATCAGGACGGTTTTGATGCCTGAAATTGAAGGCCATGAGCTGTTGTATGTGCCGGACAAAGAGTAGGCACAAGTGGCTTTAAAGTTCATGTCGGCGTAACTGCCGCCGGAGGCGTCATCCATGGCGTGCGCGATACCTACACATACACCACCAATGTTCGAGCTGCTGGTTACAGAAGCGACGGTAACCCCGTCTACCCGTAGCTCTAGGTCTCCGGCAGAAAAGTCAACTTCCATCTGCAAGTAATGCGTGGTCGCGGCTTGAATGACAGGAGTAGTGGTTGATGCTATAAGTGTCCCGCCTGATAGGCCAGAGCTGTCGAGGCCCGTTGGTGAGGCGTAAATGGCGAGTGTTCCGTCAGTTTGGACAACGACGGTCACGAGAGAATCGTTTGAACTGTTGCGCATTTGCATACAGTAACCCCGGTTGCTTTGGAGTGGCAGCGACGGCATATACATTTCGGTCCACATCCCAACTCCGGTCTGTCCGCCAGCCGGGAATACAGCGCGAGCGCTATCGCCGCGTCCTGCGATGCGGAGCCAGTGACGGTCTTCCTCTTCCCATGTCGGGATTGTGAGGTTAGCGCTTCCAACGAAAGATGCACCGAATGAGGCCCATACCCCGTCCAGCATTTTAGCGTTGTCGCCGCCGTAAAGTTCGAAATTGTCTTCAAAAAGTGCAGTCATTATGCGTTCCTCTCAGCCTTGCGTTGAGCGCGAATAGCCTCTTCAATAGCATGGGTGGAGATACGCTGCAAGCCTCCACCGAGTTTATACACCACGCCGTCGTTTCCGACGATGAATTTACGGTTTCCGACGACAACAAATGTGCCCTCGATTGCCCCTCGTGAGAATGCGCGGCCTTTGATCCGGTCGAACGGTACGCCTTGTGCGCCAGTGACGTACCAGACTTCGGTGCTTTCTACTCCGACAAACCAGATTTCGTCACCTACGACTTTGACTTCGATCAAATCGTCGGGAAGCTGTTCTGCGGTCAAGAAATTTAAAGGATTGATTTCAGGTCGGTCAGGTGGTCCGAAGGCGTCCGTCGTTGGTTCGATCCAGTACACACGGTCTCCGCCAGCGGCCACAAGCAGGACGTAGCCTGCGATGACTGCCAGAGATACAATCCCGACATCATCCGGGGTCAGTATACCGTTTAAAGCGTTTTCCGTTCCGCCAGAGAGCGTCGTCGAGGACCAAGACATGTTCGCGCCAGTCTCCGTAGATGCGACGGCGTTGCCAGCGGGGCCAGACACAGTCGCGGTGGCAACGCCTGTTCCGTCGGCCGGGTCAGTGACCGCGAATGTGGCGTCTGCGTTCGCTACCGTTCCTGTGCCGACCGTGGAGCCGATCTGTCCAGCGGTTGCGGCGACCGCGTCGGAAAGGTTCTGTAGGCTCGCTTGAATGTCCGCGCCGATCAGTACGGAATTAGAGCCTCCGAGAACGGTGTTAAAAGTGTACGTGGTGGAGCCGATAGTGACGGTTTCTCCGTTTGTTGGGTTGACAGCAATGGTCAGGGTCGCGGTCGCGAAAGAGCCTATTCCGTCGTAATACTGTAGTGACTGTCCGTCTGTAATGAACAGGTAGTTGCGTGTGGCTGCCATAGGAGCGAACGCGGAACCGAAGATGGTGCCGACGAGCTGTGTCTTTGTCAGGCCGTCGCGCGAGTAACGAAAAAGCGCGCCGTCTTCGCCCGATACGACAAATAGGTCTCCGTTGAACACCCCGTCCAGAGAGAAGAGCGAGCGGATGGGTCCAGCGCCGAAGCCTGTCAAATCTTTCGTGCCCGGACGAGACAATAGGGCTGTTTGCGTCAGTTGGTCCGTTGGGTTCTGCTCAAAGAAGCGGTTCTCCAAGACAACTGGTGGCATGCGGCCGTACTGGCGCTGATAGGCTGATTTTCCTAGCTTTAGTTCCATCTTTAAAGAAGTGTCCCTTCATCGTAGTAACCGCCGCCGATAGATTGCAGTGTCCGCATGTCTTCGCCTCGGCGGTAAATGTTGACCCGCGGTGACTGGCGGTAGCGTGTTTTCATCTGACTTTCTAAGTCCATGGCCACAGCAACCAGCATCTCCGGCATGGCCTTAGAGTAGCGCGGGGCGAGACGTGCTGCAAGGTTGATCGAATACCAGTCATCGAATTCGTCTGGCAATGGCATTATTTCTGTGCCCGTGCCCATGTTGTCGAGCGTCGGCACACGTACCCAACGGGACAGTTCAGCGCGGTACACAAAATACAGCGTAGACGCGGGTGTAGTGGAGAGGGTCAGTGTGGAGGCGAATGTACCGTCGTCTTGCTCAATTGTGCGTCCGTTTGCGTCGATTGTCAGAGGGTTGGTCTCCCAGTCGTTCGCGTTATCGACGACTTGCATCTGTGCGCCGTCGTCTGGGTACGGTTCGAAATAAACCGTGATAGGTGCGGTCAGGCGTGTCAGGAGCCGGGTGTTCTGAATTGGGTATCGCCAGACTTCGGGGTCCGGCCGCGCGTTGTTTGGAGCAAACGGGTACTGTGCGCCGTCCGGGGAGGTGTAGAACGTGCCGATTGGCCAGTCTTCAAGGTATTCACCGATGACCCGCCCAAAAGCGTTCTGGATGATAGTGTTCAAAAGAGGCAGAGCCTCCGCAACTTCCGCAGTCGTTGGTGTCTTTCCGACGCCGACAATGTTGGGGTCACGGTAGGCTCTAGTGATGATGTCGTTCGCAGTTGTCATGAAGTTGCTCCTAATGGGCGCAATCTACTCGATTTTAGCGAAATTGCAAGGTTAGTCTTCCTTGCGCTTTAAAGTAGCTGTTTTCTTGGTCGGTGTTGGGGGTTTTCGTTCAACTTTTACGCCGACTTCGGCTGGCGATTTCACGTAGCCGTCTTCTAGGGCGGCTTCCAACTCTTCTTCGGTCGCGACGATCTTGGTGCCGGTCTCGTTATAGAGCATGCGTGGGAACTCTTGGTACTCGTTCTGAGGATGTTTAGGTGGCTGCATAATAGTCTCCGTTAAGGTCCGGGGTTAAAAAGAAAGGCGGGGTTAGCCGCCTTCCTAATTTCGTTTGCGCTAGGCTTACGTACCAGAGATACGAACGCCGAGCAGTGGGTCCATCGCGCTTGCGCCGAAGACCATATCCCAACGGTGAATGTGTTTACCCGTCGAGATGTCTGATCCACGCCAGTAGCGGACAGAGACGCCTGTATCAGGGTCGGTCGCGAAGGAAGCTTCTCCCGTGAATGGGTTGCGGAGCTTCGCAAAGACCAAGCTGATCGCTTCTTTGTGGAACGCAGTGCTGTAGCGGTAAGACGTAGAGGCAGTACCGAGGAAGGTGACAGCCGCGCCGTTGGCCGGAGCTGCGTTAACAGTCGCAAAAGCGGTGTTCACGTCAATATCGGAGCCGGAGCCGGAGCCCGGTACGATAATTGGAGGCGTAATTGTCAGAGCTGCGTCGCCTGAGCCGCCAGCGGTTGCTGCCGCCGTAACGGTGAACTGCTGCAGATAGTCGTAGGACTCCGCAGTCCGTGGGTTGACCGCCTGTACGCCAGCGATGGTGAATACTTCACCTGCGGCAACGGTGCCAGCACCGCCGAGGCCCGCGACGTTGAGGGTCTGGGTCATGCTGTCCTTGACGTCACGGTAGTTGACGTTCTGAGAAGCGCCGTCAACCGTACCGTTAGACCGAGAACCGAGCGTGATTTGCTGACTCATCTGCGTCATGTAGGCGCGGGTAGAGCTGAGCAATGGAAGCTGTGAGCGCTCCAACGCAGAACGGGCGACGTCGCTGATTGAGTTGTTGTCGATCAACGTGTCAGAGATACCGTAAGCATCGGTAGTGAACAGAGCTGCGCCACGGTCAGTTTGTGGAACGGCAAGCAGGTCCAGACGTTCTGGTCCACGGTTGAATTGGGCAGGTGCGCCGATTGCGTTGCCCGGTGTGCCTACCCAGTTTGAGAACTCAAGAGTTTTCTCGTGGAGGTAGCTGTCAACCGATTGCGCAAGAGCGTAAGCCGCCGACTTCATGTTCGTGTCAGCAACGAGGTCGTTGTAGGACTGAATGTACTCAAGGTCACCGATTGAGAGGTGGACGTTTTTGTACTGGTCAACGGTGATGGTTTCGAAGCCGTTGATTGAGTCCTGTGTTTGGAGGGTCTCGCCATTCTTGGCAACAAAACGGGAAGGTCGTTTCTGACGTACAGTCAGACCGTTCTCGTCGTTGACTTGGTTGACGAATTTAGAGTTTACAAGACGGCCCATGACCAACTCGTTCTTTACCAGATAGAGCATCGAGTTAGCGTATACTTGGGCGTCCAAAAATGCATTAGGCATTTGGTTTATCCTTTCGAGCGGACCATACTTTCAAAAGCTTTAAAGTCCGTAGTAGCTGGGTTGGTTCGTTTTCCTGCGCCGGAGCCGCGTGCGCGGCGTCGTCCCGGTTTAGGGGCTTTTGTCGGTTTCGCCCGACTTTTCTTACCAGCGTCCGCATTACCGGACGTGTCGAAACGGGCTTCCATGCGCCCGAAGTAAGCTGCCTGCCGTTCAACAGACATATTCGCCACTTTAGATGCTTCCGTTGGGTTGGAAGCGAAGTGGTACATGATTTCCGCGCCTTTTTCACTCTCAGAAATCAGAGAAACCAGAGTGGGCGTAAGCTGATATTTACCAGCCTTACCGCCTTCGATAACAACTGCATCGAAGTCGTCAAACTTATCTTGACCGGGAGTGACCACATTGTCAAGGAAATTCTTTTCTAATTGTGCCGTTGCGGCAGCTTGAGCCGCTTTAGCGTCTTTCTCGGCCTGTACTTTGGCCTGCTTGGCTTCGCGCTTACGTCCCGCAACTTCGACATTGTACGTGGCCATGTCTTCCATGTACTTTGCGTCGATTTCACCGAAGTGATACTTAGCGGGGTCCGGCTTTTCAAGGTCGGACAGGTCAACCTCGTCGGCGGTGTCCGTTTCCGGGCGTGTGTCGACAGCATCGTCGGTGTCGTCGTTAGTCTTTAAAGCTGCGGCTTCGGCGGCGGAGGCGCGTTCTTCGGCGGCCTTGGCGCGGGCGGTTAGTTCTGCAATGCGTTGACGAGCAGATTTCTTGCGGCGCTTCGGTTTTTCTCTGTCCGCGTCATCGTCAGATGCGTCATTATCGGCCGCGCCGTCGTCGCCATCGTCGTCTTCATCGCCGTCGTCGTCATCAGAAACGTCTTGGTCGTCATCGTCACCTTCGTCTTCGTCAGAGGCGTCGTTTTCTGTGAACTGCGGCCAGTCCGGGTCTTTGCGGGCGTCGATTTCACCGTGGCTATCCACGAGTTCGCCATCCTCATAGGTTTCGGTTACAAATCCGGCGAAAATTTCTGGCACTTCTGCTTGTTCTTTAGACATTTGGTACTCCTTGTGAGGTCAACATTTGTTGCATTCCGGGTGGAGGGGTTGTTTCCATCTCCAAAATTTGTCGTGCGATACCTATTACCGTAGCCCCGTCCTGTATGTCAATAGACTCTATTCGGGCTGCAACTTCGATAGCGTCCAGCTCGACGCGGTCGGTCTCGTTTTGGAGCCGTTGCAGGTCGATGATGGTGTCCATGACCATCTTCTGTATTTCTGCGCGGGCCTTGGCGGCGCGGGCGTTCATCTCGACGGTTTTGGCTTGCTTTTCGGCCAGTTCGGCGGCGAAGGCTGCATCTTTCATTTGCTGCTCTCTCTGTGCGGCCTGTGCGGCTGCTTGAGCGGCTTGCTGCTCTTCTGGCGTCATGTCTTCTGGGTCGGCCAGTCCGAGCTGCTTTCGGAGGCGTTTAGCGATTTTACCCGCTCCCGGCCAGTCTTGAGCCTCGACGATTTCTGGCGCGGCGACCTGCATGAACTGCGGCATGGCGTTGACCATGTTGAGCATACCTTCTGCGGCCTCAAGGCGTCGTGTGACCTGTGATGGTCCGGTGTGGACGGTGACAGAGTATTTCCCGACTGTGATGTCAGGCTCTTCCTCTACCTCGCCGTTGATCACGGCCAGACGCTCTTGTTCAGTGCCGAATTCATCGACGTCGATAACCTTGACGACGCGATGCGTGTCGTAGAGGACCGGAATGAGGTCGTTGAGCACTTTGCCGCACTCTTCGATAGCCATGTCCAGATTGTCTAGGTAGATGACAGAGCCGATCTCGCCGACTTTCTGGCGGGCTAGGATAGCCTTGCCGGAAACTTCGTTGGAAGTCATGCCCAGAGCGGCCTCGTGAATGTTGGTAACGTCTTTCATGTCCTGCGACGCCATGGATGCCTCTTGGATGAGGGCGCTTTCGAGCTGCGCGGGTTCGGTTCGTGTTGGCACCTGTCCGGCAGAGCCGTTGTAGATCAACAGAGTGTCGTTTGACAGGTGTGCGTTGCGCCACTGGTTTTCACGCCCTTCGACGGCCTCTGCGGAAGCTACCCATGGGGCCTTCGGCGTCAGCATAAGCTTTTCTACAATCACAGAGCGCCAATAGTTGTGCATGCGCTGTGGGTCTTTGGCGAAGCGGACTACACCAAAACGTTGACGGTTGTAAGCTGTGTCGATTTCCCAACCGGGGACGCGGAACACTGGTAGGCGCTTGATAGGAAGCTCAATCGGACCCTCAAGTATTTGCTTGCCTGTACAGATATGACAGACGGCCTTAGAGCGCAGTGATTTGCGCATGTAGGGCTCGCCAGTTGTCTCGTCTAGTACAATGTTCGGGAAAATCTCGCGGAGTTCGTTGGAGGACATGTCCGTGACGTCGTTGACGTCGCCGTTGCGCATGAGTACGAGGGTACGTTCCTCGTACTGCATTTCCCAATAGTGGACCACGCGGATTTTGCCTTCCTCGTACCAGCCATCTCCAAAATTCTGTGAAATGCCACTGTCATACTCCAAGTCGCCAGTTGCGGCGTCGGGGTAAACCTTGTCAAAGTCGTCTTTGTCAACCTCTTCGATTACGAAGCACCGTTCGGCGTCAGCGCCCGTGGGTTCGACGGAGTTTGCATCCCATACCACGGCCAGAGGGTTAGGAATGGTGTAGATGCGTGCGTCCCGTTCGAAAACGTCATCAAAAGCATAGTCGATAGTGACACCGAAGTTTCCGATGCCGCAGATAGTCGAATTTTGAAAGGCGTTGTTGTATGCGCGATCCGCGCGACTTGTTTTTTCGATAGAACGAATAATCCCCTGTCGGAGCTGCGCAGCAGGCTTTGTGCCGCCGACGTCTGGCGTGACGCGGATTTGTGTCTCGTTCATGCGTCGGTTTCCGACGAGTTGTCCGATAAACGCGGGTAGACGGTTGATGGTCAAGACGGGCTTTTTCTCTCGGATGCGACGCTGCTTGATTGTGTCGTCCCATTGTTCCCCCGCTACAAACAAACTGTCTTCGAGTGCTGCATTACGATTAGCTTCATCTGCCGTAATGTCAACCGAAAATGCTTGTCGCATGTCGTAAAGGAACTCGTTCTGGTCGGAATAACCCTTCGGAGAGTACCGTTTAGACGCGTTGTTACGCGCCTTCTTTTCACTGCGTTTGGAGCTACGTTTTACCATTATGCCATCCATCCATTGTCGCCAAGGTTCTCGCCATATACGTTACCATTTGCGTCGATATCAACTACCTGTGGTCCTGTCTTTGGCGCTACCGTCCGGTCTACGTCTTGACCGTATGTACCATTACTCGATTTCTCTGTCCAGCGCTTGATCTGGGAGAGGTCTGCGAATGTCAAGGCTAGAGCGTCGCCGAGGTCGGGTGAGCGTACCTTCCGCTTGCGCATACTGTCCTTACTTTCAAGTGAGAAGTCATTGTTATGACTGTCTTTTTTCCGTGGTCCGATCAGGTCGGTTTGCAGCTCGTCGTCGTCTGGAATTCTGACGCCTTCCTCAAGCTCAAGCCATTCCTTCATCCGTTTCCACATTTCGTCTCTGCGTAACTTCGGTCCCGGCAGACGTGGATACGCATTCTTATGCTGACTACGCGACCCAAAGTTAACAGCCTTGATTAAGTGTCTGTATTCAGGTCGCCGCGCCTTAAGAAAGTCGATTAAGGGAGCCCCTAGACCGCCTGCGTCGATATTGACACGGGCTGGCTGATACTTCTGGATAAGCATATCAATCCAGTCGCACGCTTCGGTGGCTGTGATTTTGTTACGGCGGTCGATGCGCTCGCACTCGTGTCCGCGTCTCATGGCAACCGCGAAGCGGTCTCCGCCCTCCCCGGCTGGGTCGATGCCCATAATCAGTGGTCCGCCGCCCTCTACCTTGCGCTTACGCGCCTTGAGTACGACGTTGCCTTTGATGTAGCTCTCACCGTCAGACGATTGGAAGGCCAGCGTTGGGGTGGCTGGGTATTCCTGATTGAACAGCGCGACGGAGCGCAACTCTTGGATTTTACGTCTGCGCCAGAACATTTGCTCTAGGGACAGGTCGAACATCTCCGCATAGTCCATCTCGGACAGCTCGCCCTCAAGGGCTTCGGCGGACAGCTCAAAATCGCGCGGTACTTCGCGGCGGTATTCGGACTGCCAGAACCACGGGATGAAAACCGGGATATAGTCAGACTTACCGGCTTCGGCTTCGTTCCAGCGCTCGTAATACTCGCCACTCGCGCCGTTGGCTGTGCTCTCAAGAATAATCTCCGTGCCACGGGCGTCGGGCACGCCCTGTACAGACGATGCGAAGTGGTCTTGTGGGTTCTGCCAGAACGCGACCTCTGAGCCGTGGAATAGGTGTGGTGTACGTCCACGTCCGCCAGCCTTAGCGCCTGCCGTACCAATCGCGTATTTACTGTCCAGTCGGTCGAACACGAGTTCCTTGGCGTTCGCGATCCCGGTGTTCGGCGCAATCGGGTTGTGCTTGTGGAAGCGGTCAACCATGTCAAATAGGTTGTCGGTCGCTTTCTGCTCGTGTGACAGAATGTACACGTTCATGCCTTTAAAGAGTGAGGCGCGGCGGTAGAACCGTCCGCCAGTGTAGGTCGAAATACCCTGTTGTCGCCCTTTCAACACAAGTGCGCGTACACGCCCGGTCTCTCGTCGTTGCTGCTCAAGGCGTTTGTGAAGGTAGATTTGCGCCGAATTGAACACAAACGGGCGCAGCTCGTTCTCTTTAGTCTGAATTTTAAGGCAGTGGGCGGCATAGTATGGGAGAGAGGCCCGAAACTTCTGCAACTGCTCCACCATGCGGCCTGCAATTTCGTCATCCGTCTTCTGAGCCATAAAGTCCCTCCACCATCTCAAATTCGGCGTCGATGGTCATCTCGTCTTCAAGTTCGGCCTGTTTGCGCGGGTCGATGCGGTCTAGCAGGCTTTCTACGTCGTCTTTGGTCCCGATTTCCACGTCCTTTTGGATCGTTTTGGTGAACAATTTCGTGTAAAAATCGGTCTTGTTGTCCCGTCCCCAGTTCGCCAGCTCTTCGGTGCCGCCGATCATCTCAAACGCGGTCAAAACGGCATTTCTGGCGTATTTTGAGGCGTTTATCATGATGGTGCCGTCCGGCGCA